>Ga0208690_1000010_pt1 | contig 43096 bp, 47 predicted proteins | sample June2015DPH_16_1_2_FD_184712 | JGI IMG/M metagenome (GOLD analysis project Ga0208690, IMG submission 184712) | Peatland microbial communities from SPRUCE experiment site at the Marcell Experimental Forest, Minnesota, USA - June2015DPH_16_10... | ecosystem: Environmental > Terrestrial > Soil >...
CGATAACACCAAGATGATCATCGAGCTCATCACTCCCGTGGCGCTCGAAGAGCAACAGCGGTTCGCCATTCGCGAAGGGGGCCGCACCGTAGGCGCCGGAATCGTTACCAAAATCCTTCAGTAGTCGCATGGCCGAGCGGGTGACGGTCGTGCTGGCATGCACGGAGTGCGAATCGCGGAATTACAAGACCACCCGGAAAACCGACGGAAAAGGGCAACTAACGTTGAAGAAATTTTGTCCGGACTGTAAGCGGCACACTGTTCACAAGGAGACGAAGTGAATGGGCCTCGGGCGAAGCGAGGACTCCGCAGAAGGTCTCCACGAGTTCCCGCGTAGGGGGCCAGCCGCAAATTCGGAAACAACTAGGGGTTTAGCTCAGTTGGTAGAGCAGCGGATTCCAAATCCGCAGGTCGTGGGTTCGAGCCCCTCAGCCCCTGCCGCGATTCTTATGCCGCCGAGACGATTGCAATGACCGTTCATGAAGATGTCAAACGAGAGCGCGCCCAGGCCGGGCAGAAGGGAACGTCTACCGACGACAGTCCCGACGCCCGCGCGCGTTCCGAGCGCGCTCCGGATCAAGAGCCGCGAGGCGCCCTCGAGGGGCCAGCGGGAGCGGCGGACGAGCTCCGCGAGTCGGGCTCCGTCGGCGCGGCGTCGCCGACGCAACTCGGAACGCGCCGCTTCGTGTACGCTGCCTACTTCGGAGCGGCGATCGCGATCGCGTTTCTCGTCTCCAAGGTGCTCGACTTCGCGTGGGTCAAGCTTCAATCGTACAAACCCGCGGTCGGCGAGGCTCGTGACGACATCATCATGCCAATCTCGGCCCTCATCGGTGCAGGGGCGGCCGTGTACTATTGGTACCGCACTCGAGCTCGGGAGCTCGCAGACGAAGTCGCGACCGAGATGTCGAAGGTCACCTGGCCGACCCGAACCGAAGTGACCAACGGGACGGTCGTGGTCATCCTCACCACGGTGGTCTCGACGGTGTTCTTCGCATTGATGGACAAGTTCTGGGGCTTTATCACGAACCTCGTGTACGGGGGGACCTGAGGCGTCATGGCGAAGAAGTGGTACGTCATCCAGACCTACTCCGGGTATGAGAGCAAAGTGCGAGAGGCGCTTCTCCAGAGAATCAAGGAGCACCACATGGAAGGGCGGTTCGGCGAAGTGCTGATCCCGACCGAGACGGTGACGGAGCAGCGCGCTGGTGGCAAGAGTCGCATGCGTCAGAAGACGAGCTTTCCGGGGTACATGTTCGTGGAAATGGACATGGGCGAAGACGTCTGGCATCTGGTCAAAGACACCCCCAAGGTCACCGGCTTCATCGGCAATCAGCGCCCCCAGGAGGTCACGCCTCCCCAGATTGATGACCTTCGCAAGAGCATCATCGAAGGCGCGGTCAAGCCGAAGCCGCGCGTCAGCTTCGAAGCGGGCGACGAGATTCGCGTGATTGATGGTGCGTTCGCAAATTTCTCCGGAACGGTGGAGGAAGTGAAGCCGGACAAGCAGAAGTTGCGCGTCAAGGTGTCCATTTTCGGGCGCGCGACGCCGGTGGAGCTGGATTTCAGCCAAGTCGAGAAAAGGGTCTGAGTCATGGCGAAGAAGGTTTCCGGAATCGTGAAGCTCCAGCTTGCGGCGGGCAAGGCAAGCCCAGCCCCGCCCGTCGGTCCAGCACTTGGTCCGCATGGCATCAACATCATGGCGTTCTGCAAGGAGTTCAATGCGAAGACGCAGGGGAGCGATATGATTATCCCCGTCGTTCTCACGGTGTATTCCGACCGTAGTTTCAGCATGTTGCTGAAGACGCCGCCGACGAGCGTTCTGCTCAAAAAGGCCGCTGGTCTGGCGACCAGCAAGAAGCCGGGTTCGGGCTCGAAGGAACCGAACAAAGTGAAAATCGGCAGAGTGACGATGAAGCAGGTCCGGGACCTTGCGGAGCAGAAGATGCCGGACATGAATTGCACCGATATTGAGGCGGCGATTCAGACGGTGATGGGCACCGCCCGCTCAATGGGCATCGACGTCGTAGAAGCGTGACGATGACGACAAGCCGTCGAGGTCCGAAGGGCGAATCGTTCCCCGGGCTCTGCGGTCCCCTCTCAATCACCACCGCCCGTCGCGTTGCGGAAAACGGTGGGAGGCGAACGGAGCCGAACAAGGAGAAACATGGCGACTATTGCTAAGAAGCGCGCGGCGATCACCGCTCTGGTGGACCCTGCGCGTAAGTACAGCGTCGAGGAGGCGTGCGCCCTGGTGAAAAAGGCGAAGTACGCGGCATTTGACGAAACCGTCGACCTCGCCGTCCGTCTCGGCGTCAATCCAAAGCACGCGGATCAGATGGTTCGTGGAGCGATCGTCCTCCCGCACGGGACCGGCAGAAACGTCCGCGTGCTTGTCTTCGCGAAAGGGGACAAGGAGCGGGAGGCCCGCGAAGCGGGAGCCGACTTCGCCGGGAGCGACGACCTGGTGGCCAAGGTCTCGGAGGGATTTCTCGAGTTCGATCGGGTTATCGCCACTCCTGACATGATGGGCTCTGTCGGAAAGCTTGGTCGTGTGCTAGGTCCGCGCGGCCTCATGCCGAATCCGAAAGTTGGAACGGTCACCTTCGACGTCACAGCGGCGGTCAGAGACGCCAAAGGCGGCAAGATCGAATACCGCGTCGAGAAGGCGGGGATCGTGCACGCTCGAATCGGCAAGGCTTCGTTCAATGAGCAGGCGCTCTCGGACAACGCGAAGGCGCTGATCGGCGCGCTGGTTCGCCAAAAGCCGTCGACTGCCAAGGGAAGCTATTTGCGGAGCATTACGGTCAGCTCGACCATGGGGCCTGGCATCAAGATCGATCCCGGGCAGTTCATCACGGCGGGCGAAGAGGGATAGCGACACCATGGACCGAATGACGAAAGATGGGCAGATCGGCGAAATCCGAGCCCGCTTCGACAAGATGACCGCGGCCGTCTTCCTCGACTTCAAGGGGATGACCGTTGAGAACGTCACGAAACTCCGTTCTGAATTTCGCAAGGCTGGGGTCAACTACAAGGTGTGCAAAAACACCCTTGTGAAGCACGCGCTGAAAGGTGCCTCGTTCACGGCGATGCTCGACGACGCGCTCGTAGGCATGACCGGTATTGCCTGGAGCTACGAAGATCCCAGCGCGGCCGCGAAGGTCGTCAAGGCGTTCCGCAAGGATCCCGCTGGCGAAAAGCTCCTGATTAAGGCCGGGCTGATCGAGGGCTCTGTTCTCGACGCGAAAGGAGTCGAAGACCGGCTCGCAAACATGCCCGGTAAGGACGAGCTGCGTGCGAGCCTCCTCGCGACGCTCCAAGCGCCCTTGCAGAGCTTCGTCGCTCTGCTCGCGGCGCCATCGCAGAACTTCGTCTACCTCCTGTCGGCGAAGGAGCGCGAAGGCGCGTAAACCAACCACTTTTCAACGATCCCTTTCGAGATTGATACGGAGAATTCAAATGGCAGAGATTACGCGTGAGCAGGTGGTCGATTTTCTTTCGAACATGCCGGTCATTCAGCTATCCGATCTGATCCGGACGCTCGAGGACAAGTGGGGCGTCAAAGCGGCTCCGGTCGCTGTGGCGGGCATCGGGCCGGCGGCCGCCGGCGCCGCTCCGCCCGCTCCGGTCGAAGAGAAGACCGAGTTCAACGTTGAGCTCAAAGAGGCCGGGGCGAGCAAAATCTCGGTCATTAAGGTTGTCCGGGAGATCACCGGGCTCGGACTGAAGGAAGCCAAGGACCTGGTCGAGGGCGCGCCAAAAACGGTCAAAGAAGCCGTTTCGAAGGCGGATGCCGAGGACATGAAGAAAAAGCTCGAGGACGCGGGAGCAAAGGTCGAGCTCAAGTAGGTGACCGTTTCTCCTTGGCTTCGGCGCGAGCTCGAGCGTGGCGCCCACCATCGGGGCTCGCGCTCTCGGTCGATTGGTTCCCCCCGTGCACGTGCCCATTACCCTCGCCCCGCTGCCGAGGTTGCCGTTGCCCGGCAGGTGGGGGGGGCGACAATCGTCAGGGCTGAGTTTGCACAATTTTTTCCGCCGGGTAGGCTAGCAAGCCTTTCCGGACGGCGTACCTTTTGCTTCGCCCGTCTAAATTTCGGACTAAGGTCCCCGTCGGCTTGCAGGCTTGACGCCGGTCACACGCGCATGACCGGCGGGCAAGTGGACATTCCAAAAAATTCGGTTGCGCGGTGGTCGGCCGCAGGCCCGGGGCCCAATCGCCCTGGGAATCGCTGCCGACGAGAACGTCAGGAGCAGTGATGGCGAGCGTCATCCAGTCCAACTTCCGCATTCGTAAGCATCTCGGACGTGTTCGGAAGGTCATCGAGGTTCCGAACCTCATCGACATACAGAAGACGTCGTACGACAAGTTTCTCCAGACGACGGTGTCGCCCAACGAGCGCGCGGAGGTCGGGCTCCAGGCGGTGTTCCGTAGCGTATTCCCGATCAAGGATTTCAACGGGACGAGCGAGCTTGTTTTCGTCAGCTACAACCTCGAAAAGCCGAAGTACGACGTCGAGGAATGTCGTCAGCGAGGAATGACGTACGCCGCGCCGATCAAGGTGACGACTCAGCTCATGATTTACGATACCCGTGAGGGTGGCGAGCGCATCGTCCGCGACATCAAGGAGCAGGAGGTCTACTTCGGAGAGATCCCGCTGATGACGGACACGGGTACCTTCATCATCAACGGGACCGAACGCGTTGTCGTCAGCCAGTTGCACCGGAGCCCTGGCGTATTCTTCGATCACGACAAGGGCAAGACGCACTCGAGCGGCAAAGTGCTCTATAGCGCGCGCATCATTCCGTACCGAGGCTCGTGGCTCGACTTCGAATTCGACCCGAAAGACATCATGTTCGTGCGCATCGACCGGCGTCGCAAGATGCACGCGACGGTCCTTCTTCGCGCCTTGGGCTACTCCACGCAGGATCTGCTCAACTACTTCTACAGCACCGAGGAGGTGTACCTCGAGAAGGGCGGCAAATACGCGAAGAGCGTGGAGTTCGATCTTTTGCCCGGCCAGCGCGCCACACGCGACATCAAGGTCGGCGCGGAAACGATCGTCAAGAAGAACACCAAGTTCACGAAGGCAGCCATCAAAAAGCTTCGCGATTCGAAGATCGATCGGCTCCCGGTCGATCCGGAAGAGCTCGTGGGCAAAGTAGCGGCGCACGACGTTGTCGACAAGGAGACGGGCGAAGTCGTCCTCGAGGTCAACGAGGAGATCAGCGAGGCAAAACTCGAGAAGTTGCGCGAATCCGGCATCGATCAGTTCAAGATCCTGTTTATCGATGGCCTCAATGTCGGCTCTTACCTGCGAGACACGCTTCTCGCAGAGAAAGTGAAGACAACGGAGGATGCGATCATGGAAATTTACCGGCGCTTGCGGCCGGGTGATCCGCCGACACTCGAAACAGCGAAGACGCTGTTCCACAATCTGTTCTTCAATCCTGAGCGCTACGACCTGTCCAAGGTCGGGCGACTCAAGCTCAACTATAAGTTTTACCGCGACCTTGCTGAAGACCAGCGTCCTTCGCTAGACACCGCAGTTCTTACGCCGCAGGACATTCTGGAGACAGTTCGCCATCTCATCGAGCTGAAGAACGGCCGTGGCTCGGTCGACGACATCGACCACCTGGGCAATCGCCGTGTCCGTGCCGTCGGCGAATTGATGGAGAATCAATATCGTATTGGCCTGGTGCGGATGGAGCGTGCGATCAAGGAGCGCATGAGCATGTCGCAAGAAATCGACACGCTTATGCCGCATGATCTCATTAACGCCAAGCCGGTGAGCGCCGTCGTCAAGGAGTATTTCGGCAGCTCGCAGCTCTCTCAGTTCATGGATCAGACGAATCCGTTGAGCGAGGTTACCCACAAGCGACGGCTCAGCGCCCTTGGGCCGGGCGGTCTCACGCGCGAGCGGGCGGGCTTCGAGGTTCGCGACGTCCACCCGACGCACTACGGGCGAATTTGCCCCATCGAGACGCCGGAAGGTCCGAATATCGGTCTGATCGCGTCGCTCTCCACGTATGCCCGCGTGAACGAGTTCGGCTTCGTCGAGACCCCGTATCGACGAGTCGCGGAAGGACGAATCACCGACGAGGTCGCGTGGTACTCGGCCCTCGAAGAAGAGGGCAAGTACATCGCCCAAGCCTCCGCGTCCGTGGATGAGAAAGGCAAGTTCAGAGAATCGCTCGTCAGCGCCCGACTGAACGGCGATTTCCACATGGTGACGCCCGACATGATCCAGCTATTGGACGTCGCTCCGAACCAAATGGTCAGCGTCGCCGCCGCCCTAGTGCCATTTCTCGAGCACGACGACGCGAACCGCGCGCTCATGGGCGCCAACATGCAACGGCAGGCGGTGCCGCTCATTCGAAGCCACGCCCCACTCGTCGGCACGGGAATGGAAGGCAAGCTCGCGCGCGACTCGGGAGTCTGCTCGCTCGCGCGCCGCGACGGCACCGTCGAGAGCGTCGACGCGACGCGCATTGTCGTTCGTCCCGACAGCGACAAGCCCGAGATTCCCGACATTTATCCGCTGATGAAGTTCCAGCGCTCGAACCAATCGACTTGTTACAACCAGATGCCCATCGTACGCGCGGGCGACCGCGTCAGGGCCGGCGAGGTGCTGGTGGACGGTCCGAGCACGGACATGGGCGAGCTCGCCCTCGGACAAAACGTTCTGGTCGCTTTTATGCCTTGGCAAGGCTTCAACTTCGAGGACTCGATCTTGGTGTCCGAACGCATCGCTAAGGATGATGTCTTTACATCGATCCATATCGAAGAATTCGAGTGCGTTGCCCGCGACACGAAACTCGGCAAAGAGGAAGTGACGCGCGACATTCCGAATGTCGGGGAAGAGGCGCTCAAGGACCTCGACGAATCCGGGATCGTGCGCATCGGCGCTGAGGTGAAGCCGGGTGACATCCTGGTCGGCAAGATCACCCCGAAAGGCGAGACGCAGCTCAGCCCCGAGGAGAAGTTGCTCCGTGCGATCTTCGGAGAAAAGGCGGGCGACGTGAGGGACAGCAGCCTCCGGGTTCCGCCCGGCGTCGGCGGAGTCATCATCAATGCTCGCGTCTTCTCGCGGAAGGGCACGGAAAGGGACGAGCGCTCGAAGGATATCGAGGATCAGGAACGTGCGCGCTTGGAGAAGATGCGCGACGAAGAGATGAAGATCCTGCGTGACTCGTTCTATCGGCAGATCAAGAAGCAACTCACGAAGTCCACCACGAACGGTAAGCTCGTCGACGACAAGGGCAAGGTCCTGCTCCAGAAGGGCACCGTGCTCGACGACGAAACGATCGAATCCATACCGCGCAAATACTGGGCGGAGCTGCCCGTCGATGGCGTCGAAGAGATCGCGCAGAAGGTCCGCGAGCTCGAGGAGATCGTTCAACTTCGCGAGGACCACTTTCGCGACAAGATCGATCGCCTCACCAAGGGCGACGAGCTTCCTCCGGGCGTCATCAAGATGGTGAAGGTCTACATCGCTATCAAGAGGAAGCTGCAGGTAGGCGACAAGATGGCGGGCCGTCACGGCAATAAGGGCGTCATCTCACGCATCCTGCCGGAGGAGGACATGCCCTATCTGCAGGACGGCACGCCGGTCGACATCGTGCTCAACCCACTCGGTGTCCCGAGCCGAATGAATGTGGGCCAAATTCTCGAAACGCACCTGGGTTGGGGCGCACTCGTGCTCGGCGCCCAGTTCAAGTACATGCTGGACGAGAAGTTCGGCGTCGGCGCGATGCGCGAGCACGTGCGGAAAATATTCGACGGCGACGAGGACATCGCCAAGCTCCTGACGAAGCTGTCGGAGGAGGATGTGCGCGCGCTCGCGTACAAGCTGCGACGCGGCGTGCATTACGCAAGTCCCGTCTTCGACGGCGCGCAGGAGCTGCAAATCAAGAACACGCTCGCCCTCGCAGGCCTCCCGACCAGCGGGCAAACCGTGCTTTTCGACGGTCGTACGGGCGAGGCATTCGATCAGGAGGTGACCGTCGGGGTCATGTACATGCTCAAGCTGCACCACCTGGTCGATGACAAGATTCACGCTCGGTCGATCGGTCCGTACTCGCTCGTGACGCAGCAGCCGCTCGGAGGAAAGGCCCAGTTCGGCGGTCAGCGCCTCGGCGAGATGGAGGTGTGGGCGATGGAAGCGTACGGCACGGCGTACGCGCTTCAAGAGTTTCTCACCGTCAAGAGCGACGACGTTCAAGGGCGAACCCGGATGTACGAAGCAATCGTCAAAGGCGAGTACAACTTGGAACCAGGTCTGCCTGAGAGTTTCAACGTCCTCATCAAAGAACTCCAAGCGCTTTGTCTCAACATCGAGCTGATTGAGCCGAGCGCGGCGCAGCGTGCGGAGCACGCGGCGGAAGAGTGAGATCCGGGCGGACCGGGTGCATCTGGAGAAGTCTCCCGGCGCCCGCGTTCCTACCGTGATGCTCCTTACATTAGGCTCTTTTGGCAGGTTTCTATTCGTAGGCAGTCAGGAAAAGGACATACCCCGATGCGCGACATCTTCAGCTTCTTCGAGAAGCCCAAGGATCCGCTCTCTTTCAGCGCGATTCGCATTTCGCTCGCGTCGCCCGAGAAGATCCGCGAGTGGTCGCACGGTGAGGTCAAGAAGCCCGAGACCATCAATTACCGAACGTTCAAGCCGGAACGGGACGGTCTCTTCTGCGCCAAGATTTTTGGTCCGGTGAAGGACTACGAGTGCAATTGCGGCAAATACAAGCGCATGAAGCATCGGGGAATCGTTTGCGAAAAGTGCGGGGTGGAGGTCATCCAGTCCAAGGTGCGCCGCGAACGGTTGGGCCATATCAACCTCGCGACACCAGTCGCGCATATTTGGTTCCTGAAGTCTCTACCGAGCCGCATTGGCAACATTCTCGACATCTCGCTCAAGGACCTGGAGAAGGTTCTCTATTGCGAGAGCTACATCGTGATTGACCCCAAGGAGACCGGTTTGGCGAAAGCCGAGCTTCTGACGGAAGAGCGCTACATGCAGCTCGCCGAAGAGTACGGAGACGACAAGTTCGTTGCCGGAATGGGCGGCGAGGCGATACTCGACATGCTCAAGCAGGTCGATGTGCACACGATGAGCGAGCAGCTCCGCCAGGAGATGCGCACGGCGACGAGCGAGGCGAAGCGCAAGAAGATCGTGAAGCGCCTGAAGGTTTGCGAGGCGTTCCGGGAGAGTGGCAACCGGCCGGAATGGATGATGCTCACGGTCATCCCCGTCCTACCGCCGGACCTGCGCCCCCTCGTTCCGTTGGACGGAGGCCGGTTCGCGACGAGCGATCTGAACGATTTGTATCGGCGCGTCATCAATCGCAACAACCGGCTCAAGCGGCTGCTCGAGCTGAACGCGCCCGAGATCATCATCCGCAACGAGCGCCGCATGCTGCAGGAAGCTGTCGATGCTCTGTTCGACAACGGCAGGCGTGGCAAGACGATCACGGGCCCCAACAAGCGACCTCTGAAGAGCCTCAGCGACATGCTGAAGGGAAAACAAGGGCGCTTCCGGCAGAACTTGCTCGGCAAGCGCGTCGACTACTCCGGTCGCTCGGTCATCGTTGTGGGCCCGACGCTCAAGTTGCATCAGTGCGGACTTCCGAAGCAGATGGCGATCGAGCTCTTCAAGCCGTTCATCTACAACAAGCTCGAAGAGCGCGGTTACGTCAACACCATCAAGAGCGCAAAAAAGATGGTCGAGAAGGAGCGTCCCGAGGTTTGGGACATCCTCGAGGAAGTGATCACCGAGCACCCGGTGCTTCTGAACCGAGCTCCGACGTTGCATCGCCTTGGGATCCAGGCGTTCGAGCCGGTCCTCATCGAGGGGAAGGCAATTCAGCTGCACCCCCTCGTATGCGCGGCGTTCAACGCCGACTTCGACGGTGATCAGATGGCCGTCCATGTGCCGCTGTCTGTGGAAGCGCAAATGGAGGCGCGCGTGCTCATGATGAGCACGAACAATATCCTGTCGCCTGCCAACGGCCGTCCGATCATCAATCCGACGCAGGACATCGTTCTGGGTCTGTACTACGCAACGCGCGAGCGCAAGTTTGCGAAAGGCTGCTTCCGCGAAGGGTCCCTGACCGTCGACAAGCGAGGCCAAGCGGAGGGGTATCTGCGCGGCGTCTACTCGAACGTGGATGAAGTCCGAATGGCTTACGACCACGGAGAGGTCACCCTCCACTCCGGGATTCGCGTGCGCGTTCCCGTCGGCCAGGACAAGGGTCGGGTCGTAAGTACCACAGTTGGCCGCTGCCTCATCTCGGAGATCCTTCCCGATGGGTTGCCGTTCGATCTCGTCAACAAGACTCTCGACAAGAAAGCGTTGTCGTCACTGATTGATGCTTGCTACCGCCTGCACCGCAACAAGGCGACCGTACTTCTGGCCGACCGGCTGCGAACGCTCGGGTTCGACTACGCGATGCGCTCCGGCGTCTCGATTTGCATGGATCACATGGTGATTCCACAAGCCAAAGGCGTCTTGCTCGGCGAAGCTCAGGCCGAGGTGCAGCGGGTCATAGACCAATATCAGGAAGGCCTCATCACGGACGGCGAACGATACAACAAGATCGTCGACATCTGGGCCGGCGTGGCCGACAAGGTGACGCAGGAGATGATGAACGAGATCGGCAAAGAGAAAATCGTCGATCCGGAGACGGGCAAGGAACTCATCGAGCCGAGCTTCAACCCCATCTACATCATGGCCGACTCGGGTGCGCGCGGATCGACTCAGCAGATCCGGCAGCTCGCGGCGATGCGGGGTCTGATGGCCAAGCCGTCGGGAGAAATCATCGAGACACCGATCACGGCGAACTTCCGCGAAGGACTGACCGTGCTGCAGTACTTCATCTCGACGCACGGAGCGCGCAAAGGATTGGCGGATACTGCGCTCAAGACCGCCAACTCGGGCTACCTGACGCGCCGTCTGGTCGATGTCGCTCAGGACGCGGTCATCGCCGAGTTCGACTGCGGGACACTCGATGGGATCCGCGTTACCAAGCTCGAAGACGCGGGCGAAGTCATTCAACCACTCGGCGATCGCATTCTCGGTCGCGTCGCGCTCGAAGACATCGTCGATCCGCTCACCGGGGAAGTGCTCGTGGCCGCGAACACGGAACTCGACGAGCAACTCGTCCACGTCATCGAGGAGGCCGGTATCGAAGAGGTGGTCATCCGGTCGGTGCTCACGTGCCAAACCAAGCGGGGCGTGTGCGCAAAGTGCTACGGGCGCGATCTCGCGCGCGGTTACAAAGTGAACATCGGCGAGTCGATTGGCATCATTGCAAGCCAGTCAATCGGCGAGCCGGGCACCCAGTTGACGATGAGAACATTTCACATCGGCGGCGCGGCGGCACGCGGCAAGATTGAACAAAGTTCGCTCGAGGCTCGCAACGAAGGTCACGTGCGGATTCGCAGCGCGAACATCGCGAAGAAACAAGACGGCTTCATCGTGATGAACCGTCACGGGGAGGTCGTTCTCGTCGACGACACCGGTCGCGAACGCGAACATCATCGCCTCGTCTACGGAGCCTTGCTCAAGGTGAGCGAAGGCGACAAAGTGAAGGCGGGGCAGCTACTGGCCGAGTGGGACGCGTTCGCTGTCCCGATTCTCAGCGAGGTCGGGGGCATCGTGAAGTTCGGCGACATCGTCGAGGGCGTGACGATGACCGAGAAGCTCGACGAGGTGACCGGGCTGTCGCGCAAGGTGATCGTCGAATCGCGCGCGGCCGATCTAAGGCCGCGAATCACTCTGAAAGGCACGCAAAGCGGCGATACGCTGAAGCTGCCGGGAAGCACGCTCGACGCCCGCTACCTCTTGCCTGTGGGCGCGAACATCGTCGTACAGGATGGCGACGAGATCGGCGCCGGGGACGTTCTTGCCAAGATTCCGCGAGAGACCACGAAAACACAGGACATCACCGGCGGCTTGCCGCGCGTTGCCGAGCTGTTTGAGGCACGTAAGCCAAAAGACCACGCTATTATTGCCGAGATCGACGGCGAGGTGAGCTTTGGTAAGGACACGAAAGGCAAGCGCAAGGTGGTCATTACGCCCTTCGCCCCAGACGGCGCTCCTCTGACGGATCAAGCGCGCGAGTACCTAATCCCGAAGGGTAAGCACATACAGGTTCAGCCTGGTGACCGCGTGCGCGCCGGTGAGCCTTTGATGGATGGTCCAGCGAATCCCCACGACATCCTTCGGGTCAAAGGCGAAAAGGAACTTGCGGCGTATTTGGTCAACGAAATCCAGCAAGTATACCGGCTGCAAGGCGTCGCCATTAACGACAAGCATATCGAGGTGATCGTTCGTCAGATGCTCCGGCGCGTCCGCATCAAGGACGTCGGGGACACGAACTTTCTCATCGACGAGCAGGTCGAGAAGTACATCTTCGAACGCGAGAACCAGCGCGTGATCGAGCGGAGCGGGCGACCTGCGGTCGCCGAGCCGCTGCTGCTCGGCATCACGAAGGCGAGCCTATCGACCGAGTCGTTCATCAGCGCCAGCTCCTTTCAGGAGACCACGAAGGTGCTCACTGAAGCGGCGGTTTCCGGCAAGGTCGACTACCTGCGCGGCCTGAAGGAAAACGTGATTATGGGCCGCTTGATCCCAGCCGGGACGGGACTCGCGGCATACAGGCAATTGAAGATGGTCGTCGAGGCCGACGAGGAGCGGTACGTCCCTTCCACTCCGGCGGCCCGGCCCGCCGAGACTCCTCTCACGGCGGTCAACGAGGAGTAGCGCGTGTCTACGCCGCCTCGGTCACCAGGCCGAAGGCGGCGATTCCGTATCGGCGAAGTTCGCGACGTATCGCCTGTGTGCGCGTGACGTCGCCGGTGGCTCGGGCCACGAGGTTCGCTGCCCATTCATCGAGGGTCGACGTTCCGCACGCGGCAAAATCATCGGATTCGCCGCGGAGCAGGCGTTGCCAGGAAAGCACCTCATCCGTGAATTGGGGCGTACGCACGAGGCCCGGAGGGGCCAAAATGGCGATTCGACCCGCCACGAGCGCTTCTGTGCAATCGGCGCCAGGTAGATATTCTTCCATCCTCTTTATCCCCAGAAGTGCTTTGACGAGTTCGGCATCCCCGGCGTTGGCACCGCACTCGAGCGCAACTCTCGAGAGCACCGCGGCAAAGGTAACAAATGCGTCGTGGATGCACGGCTCCTGCTCCCGTTCGTGCCAGCGGGGCACTTCGGCGCCGTCGATGCGCCAGGACAGCGGAGGTTCGGCCACGAACGGCGGCTCGTCGACGGTTTCGAATGCGAGCTCGTCCACTACTTCGATGATCCCGGCAAGTTCATCGGGGTCGGTCGCGTCATGACGCTCCGCGCACGAATCGGAGCCTTCGCCGCCTGCCGGCTGACATGAGGCGTGTCCGAGTGGCTCCTCCCACCACCAAATTGCACCCCCGTGTACGACATGGATGTTGTTTGGAAATTCGGCGCAGACAGCAACTCGCAGCGGGGTTATTGATACCACAATGTGCGATACTAGTGGCGCATCCTGAGACGGCCAAGTTAAGGGATGGCTCCTCGCTAAGCTAAGCAACAGAGCCCTCCACGTACCGGCGACACGCCCACTCGTGCATGACGATCCCAGCCGCCACGGCGACGGGCAAGGAATGGTTCACTCCATAGATGGGAATGCCGACGACTTCCTGGGAGCTACGAAGGAGCTCGGCAGGAAGCCCAAACCTTTCACTGCCGAATGCGAAGACAACTCCTCGGGGGAACGCTCGCACCGACCGTATGGATCTCCGGGCATGATCCTTCTCGATCGCCCATAGCGGCCGGTCGTGGAGGGTATGGATAAGCTGCGTAACGTCTGCAAAGCGCCGGATGGTCTCGTACTTCTCCATCCCCATAGAGGCTTTTGCGTACCAGCTGCCGCCGCCTACAACGAACACTTCGCGCGCCAGAAAGCTATGCGCAATGCGGATGACCGCCCCGACGGCAAAAGCATTGCCAGGCGACACCAGGGCAACCGAGAAATCATTCCGAATCGGCACGAGCGCGGCGCGCACCGCCTCCGGCGACATATCGAGAGGGGTCTCGAGCGACATAGCCCCGCAGGCTTGACAGACCCTGGCTTACAAGTAAAGTGCGCCTCCCTCTCAGCCCGGGGACGGCCCGCGTGCGCCCTCTGTCAGCGCCCCGTGCGAGACGACGAACCCGATGCCCACGATCAACCAGCTCATACGTCACGGCCGAATCGCCGCGCGGGTGAAAACCGCCTCGCCGGCTCTCCGCGCTTGTCCTCAAAAACGCGGGGTCTGCGTTCGTGTCTACACAACGACCCCGAAGAAACCGAACTCGGCGCTTCGGAAGGTCTGCCGCGTGCGCCTTACGAACGGCATGGAGGTCACGTCGTATATTCCGGGCGAAGGCCACAACCTGCAAGAGCACTCGGTCGTCCTCATCCGAGGCGGTCGGGTCAAGGATCTTCCAGGGGTCCGGTACCACGTTGTGCGCGGCACGCTCGACGCGTCAGGCGCCATAGGTCCCTCCTCGACCAACAAAGTGAATCGCAACCGCAAGCGCTCCAAATACGGCGTAAAGCGCCCCAAGGCTTGATGCTGCGTGGAAGCGTGCCCGCTTCAGCGACAACCAAGAGCTCGAATCCGAGAGAAGACCAATGCCTCGTCGCCGCGAAGTACCGAAACGCCGCATTATCCCTGATCCGAAGTTTAAGGACAAGCTCGTCACGAAGTTCACCAATACCCTCATGCTCGAGGGCAAGAAGTCGACCGCGGAAGGCATTCTCTACGGCGCTCTCGAGGTCATTCGCGACCGATTCAAAGAGGAACCCCTTGACGTGTTTCGTAAGGCTCTCGACAACGTCAAGCCGAAGCTCGAGGTCAAGAGTCGGCGCGTCGGCGGCGCTACGTATCAGGTGCCCGTCGAGGTCCGGCCGGAACGGCGCGTGACCCTTGCGATGCGTTGGTTGGTTGCATACGCGCGCGATCGGGGCGAAAAAACGATGCGCGAGCGGCTCGCCGCGGAGTTCGTGGACGCCGCCAACGGACGCGGAAACGCAGTCAAGAAGAAGGACGATACTCACAAAATGGCCGAGGCCAACAAAGCCTTCGCGCACTATCGCTGGTAGGCGTGCCCGCAGCACGCGATCCCCAAAACCGAGGAGCTCGATCAATTCACATGACGCAGCCGACATAAGGATCGGGTCACGCTTCGCCGTCCGGCTCCGCCGGGCGTCTTTACGCCGTGCCCCGACACCCTCTCCGGATCAGCCGCAGGTCACGCACCTTCGGCGCCTCCCCAAAGCGCGGGGAAGCAGGCCGGAGGGGGTTTCGTGCATTCGCGCCACGAAGCGGGGTGCACCGTGCGATTTGAAACGTGTTCCGCCCCTGCTGTGGCGCCGTTGCGCCCCAAAGATGATTGGAGAGGTTACCGTGGCTCGTGAGTACCCGCTGGAGAGGACGCGCAACATCGGCATCATGGCCCACATTGATGCCGGTAAAACGACGACCACCGAGCGCGTCCTCTACTACACCGGCGTCAACTACAAGATCGGCGAGGTCCACGAAGGCGCCGCGACGATGGATTACATGATTCAGGAGCAGGAGCGCGGCATCACGATTACTTCGGCGGCGACCAACTGCTTTTGGCGCCCGGTGGACGGGCCGTGGGGGGGAATCAGCCATCGGGTGAACATCATCGATACGCCGGGTCACGTCGACTTCACGATTGAGGTTGAACGCTCGCTGCGCGTTCTCGATGGCGCGGTTGCGGTATTTGACGGAGGAAACGGGGTTGAGCCACAGAGCGAAACCGTTTGGCGTCAAGCGGATAAGTACAACGTTCCCCGCATCGCGTTCATGAACAAAATGGACAAAGTGGGTGCCGACTTCCTCATGTGCGTCAACAGCATGAGGGAAAGACTCGGGACCAACCCCGTCCCGATTCAATGGCCTCTTGGCGAAGAAGATCGGCACAAGGGGATCATCGACCTCATCCGCATGAAGGCAGCCGTTTTCGATGACGAGTCGAAGGGGCAAAAGTTCGATTGGGTTGACATCCCCGCCGATCTCAAACCAATCGCCGAGGAGTGGCACGATAAGTTGATCGAATCGTGTGCTGACTCGGACGATGAGATCATGGCGCTCTACCTCGACGGCCACCCGGAGAAGGTGACGGACGTGATGATTCATCGGGCCATTCGGTACGGCACGATCAACTTCAAACTCGTTCCCGTGATCTGCGGCTCCGCCTTCAAGAACAAAGGTGTCCAGATGTTGCTCGACGCGGTCGTCAACTACCTGCCGTCACCCGTCGATATCCCGCCCGTCACCGGGGTCGACCCTACGAAGAAGGACAAGCCTCAGTCCGTCCGCAAAGCATCGGACGACGAGCCGTTCAGCGCACTGGCGTTCAAGATTATCAATGACCCGCACGGCAATTTGACCTTTTTCCGCGTCTACTCGGGACATGTCGGCAGTGGTACGATGGTACTCAATTCGTCTCGTGATAAGCGCGAGCGCATCGGGCGCATCCTCCGTATGCATGCGAACAAGCGCGAGGAGGTCCAGGAGGCGGATGCGGGCAACATCTTCGCGGCGGTTGGCCTCCGTGATACGCGCACCGGCGATACACTCACGGACGAGAAGCACCCCATCCTGCTAGAGCAGATGATCTTTCCGGAGCCCGTCATCTCGATCGCAATCGAGCCCAAGACGAAGGCCGACGTTGAGAAGCTCGGCGTGAGCCTCCAGAAGCTCGCGCAGGAGGACCCGTCGTTCCGCGCTCACACCGACGAGGAGTCGGGGCAGACGATTATCAGCGGCATGGGCGAGCTGCATCTGGAAATTATTGTCGACCGGCTGAAGCGGGAGTTCAAAGTTGAATCGAATGTCGGCAAGCCGGAAGTCGCGTTTCGGGAGACGATCACCAAAAAGCAAGACGGCGAGTACAAGTACGCGAAGCAGTCCGGTGGGCGCGGTCAATACGGCCACGTACTCATGGAAATCGAGCCGGGGGAGCGGGGCTCCGGCTTCATCTTCGAGAATGACATCGTCGGCGGCGTGATCCCCAAGGAGTTCATCCCGGCGATCGAAAAGGGAGTGCGAGAGGCGATGAGGAGGGGGGTCCTGGCCGGGTTCCCGGTCGTGGACATGAAGGCGCGCTTGTACGACGGCAGCTACCATGACGTGGACTCGAGCGCGCAAGCGTTCGAAGTCGCCGGGTCGCTCTGCTTCCAGGAAGCAGCGAGACGGGCGGGCCTCGTACTCCTCGAGCCCATAATGAAGATTGAGGTCGTTGTCCCCGAGCAGTACATGGGCGACGTCATCGGCGATCTTAACGCTCGTCGTGGGCGGATCTTGGGAATGAGTCAGCGCGGCAACGCGCAGGTCATCGACGCAGAGGTCCCGCTCGCCACGATGTTCGGGTACGTGACCGATCTTCGTTCGATGACACAGGGTCGCGGGACTTCGACGATGCAGTTCGCCAATTATTCGCCGGTGCCTTCTGCGATCCAAGAGGAGCTCGTGGCGAAGGTCAAGGGCACCTGAGAAACCCCTACTCCAGCGAATTCGAAAGAGAGATAACGCGTCATGGCCAAGGAGAAGTTCGTACGCAGCAAGCCGCACGTGAACGTGGGGACGATCGGTCACATTGACCATGGGAAGACGACGCTGACGGCGGCGCTGGTGAAGGTGCAGTCGAAGAAGGGTCTTGCGAAGGTCATCAGCTACAAGGACATCGCGAAGGGTGGGACGGTACGCGACGAGACGAAGACAGTGACGATCGCGGTGGCGCACGTGGAGTACGAGAGCGACAAGCGTCACTACGCGCACGTCGATTGTCCGGGTCACGCGGACTACATCAAGAACATGATCACGGGTGCGGCGCAGATGGACGGTGCGATTCTGGTGGTGAGCGCACTGGACAGCGTGATGCCGCAGACGCGCGAGCACGTTTTGTTGGCGCGTCAAGTGGGTTTGAACCACATTGTTGTATTTTTGAACAAGTGCGACGCGGTGGACGACGCGGAGATGCTGGACCTGGTCGAGATGGAGGTCCGAGAGCTTCTGAACAAGTACAAGTTTGACGGCGACAACGCGATGGTCATCCGTGGTGCGGCGCTACCCGCGCTCAACGGAGACCCGAAGTGGGAGAAGTCGATCGACGAGCTGATCGTGGCGCTGGACGGTCGGATTCCCGACCCGGTCCGCGATATCGATAAGCCGTTTTTGATGGCCGTAGAGGACGTATTTTCAATCAAGGGCCGCGGAACAGTGGCGACGGGTCGAGTCGAGCGCGGGATCGTGAAAGTTCAAGAAGAAGTCGAACTGATCGGATTTGCCGATACGCGCAAACTTGTCGTGACGGGTGTGGAGATGTTTCGCAAGCTCCTGGACCAGGGTCAGGCGGGCGACAACATCGGAGTCTTGCTGCGCGGGATCGAGAAACACGAGATCGAACGCGGTCAGATTCTGGCCAAGCCCGGCAGTGTCACGCCGCACACGAAGTTCGAGGGCGAAGTGTACGTGCTCAAAAAGGAGGAAGGAGGCCGGCATACGCCTTTCTTCACCAACTACCGCCCCCAGTTCTACATGCGTACGACCGACGTGACCGGCACCGTGGCACTTCCGGAAGGAACCAAAATGGTCATGCCCGGCGATAACACCAAGATGATCATCGAGCTCATCACTCCCGTGGCGCTCGAAGAGCAACAGCGGTTCGCCATTCGCGAAGGGGGCCGCACCGTAGGCGCCGGAATCGTTACCAAAATCCTTCAGTAGGAGTGTTTGATGGCCGCGACGACCAAAATTCGCATTCGCCTCAAGGCGTTCGATCACCAGCTGCTCGACAAGTCCGCGAGTGACATCGTCGAGACGGCGAAGCGCACCGGCGCCCGTGTGGCGGGTCCGATCCCGCTGCCCACGCACATCGCGCGATACACGGTTCTCCGCGGGCCGCATGTCGACAAGAAGTCGCGAGAGCAGTTCGAAATTCGCACGCACAAGCGACTTCTTGACATCCTGGATCCGACGCAACAGACGCTCGATGCGCTGATGAAGCTCGACTTGTCGGCAGGGGTCGACGTCGAGATCAAGAGCTAGGGGCTCGCGAGAGCACAAGACGAGGCATTCGATGGCAACATTCGACGTCTTTAACATGAAGCGCGAGAAGGTTGGCTCGGTCGACCTATCGGACGAAGTGTTTGGGACCGCGGTCAGGGAGCACCTCTTTTACGAGGTGGTGAAGGCCCAGCTCGCGTCCAAGCGGCAGGGGACGCAGTCGGGAAAGAACCGCTCTGCGGTGAGCGGCAGCACCAAGAAACTCTACAAGCAGAAGGGAACCGGCCGCGCCAGGCACGGATCGATCCGTGCACCGCTTTACGTCGGCGGTGGCCGGGCGCATCCACCCCGGCCCCGCGATTGGAGTTATGACCCGCCTCGTCGCGTGCGGGCCCTCGCCCTGGCGAGTGCGCTGTCGAAGTTCGGCAAAGAAGGACGGATTTTGGTCGTTGATCGCTTCGAGCTTTCGGAGTTCAAAACGAAGAAGCTCATGGAAGTGCTCGAGACCCTTCAGGCAACGAAGAGAACGTTAGTCGTGGATTCGGCAGAGAACGAGAAGCTTCGTCTGTCCATACGCAACTGCGAGCATCATCAGTTCTTGCCGCCCGAAGGGGTCAACGTCTACGACATTTTGCGTCACGACACGGTGATCCTCTCGCGCGAGGCCGCTCAGGCGCTTGAAACGCGCTGCCTCAAGCAAGTCTCCTCTCGCGGGGGGCGCCGTTCCGCGGCGGACTCCGACCAAGGGTCCGGCAGCATTCAGTCCGAGCGAGGTGCGGCGTGACACCCGAGCAAATCATCCGTAGGCCAATCGTCTTGACAGAGAAGGCGAATCTTCTGCGCGAGCAGCACAACCAGTTCGTCTTCGAGGTCGCTCGGACCGCGAATAAAGTGGAGATCAAGCAGGCCGTGCAGAAGCTGTTCAATGTTCGCGTCACCGACGTGAACACGATGGTGCTGCGCGGTAAGGATCGCCGAATGGGCCGAGGATACGCAAAAACGCAAAACTGGAAGAAAGCGATCGTGACCCTCAAAGAAGGCGACTCGATTGATTTTTTCGCCGACGCGCCCTCGGCGGCCGGAGCATAGGTACGGGTGAGGAGCCATGGCCATTAAGAACTTCAAGCCGACGTCGCCGGCTCGCCGTTACTACTCGGTCTCCGACTTTCAGGAGCTCACGAAGGGTGCAACGCCGCACCGTCCCCTGATCGACCATCAGACGAGGAGCGGCGGCCGAAATAACTTCGGACGCATCACCTCTCGGTTTCGAGGTGGGGGTCACAAGCAACGTTACCGAATCATCGATTGGAAGCGCGAGAAGATCGGCGTGCCGGCTGTCGTCGCGACGATCGAATACGATCCGAACCGAACCGCGCGAATCGCGCTCCTTCACTACGCCGACGGAGAGAAGAGATACATCCTGTGTCCGGACGGAATGAAGGTAGGCGACAAGGTCGTCTCCAGCCGGCACGCGGATATAAAGCCAGGAAACTCGATGTCGCTTCGGCACGTGCCCCTGGGCACGATGGTCCACAACATCGAGCTCAAGAAAGGTAAGGGCGCGCAGCTCGTCCGCGCCGCCGGCACGGCGGCGGCGCTTATGGCCAAGGACGGTGACTATGCGCAGGTCCGCCTGCCCTCCGGCGAGGTTCGCATGGTTCATCTCGAGTGCCACGCCACGATCGGACAGGTTTCGAACATCGAGCATGCAAACATTTCTTTGGGCAAGGCCGGGCGTTCGAGATGGCTCGGTCGACGCCCACATAATCGAGGAGTCACAATGAACCCCGTCGATCACCCGATGGGGGGCGGCGAGGGCCGCACGTCGGGCGGTCGGCACCCCTGCTCGCCCTGGGGACAGCTCGCCAAGGGACTCAAGACGCGCAACAACAAGCGGACTGACGGAATGATCGTCAAACGCCGAGGACAGAAAGGCTAGGGCGCACACCGATGGCTCGTTCCGTCAAAAAAGGTCCGTTCGTAGACGGTCATCTCGCCGAGAAAATCGCGTCGGCGCAAGCTGCGCAGAGCAAAAAGGTCATCAAGACCTGGTCACGCCGGAGCACGATTACGCCGGACGCGGTCGGACTCACCTTTGCCGTCCACAATGGGCGGAAATTCGTCCCGGTCTTCGTGACCGAGAACATGGTGGGCCACAAACTGGGAGAGTTCGCGCCCACCCGCACATTCCACGGGCACTCGGGCGACAAGAAGTCGAAGGTCGCTTCGGCCGCCGGTGGTGCTTCCGGCGCAGGCGCCAGGCCGGCCCCGGGCGGCGGCGCGAAGAGGTGACCCCCCCCCGAGGTTTCGCGGGACCTCTCCTCCCCCGCTGCGCGCGGGCCGGGCCGGTCGACGAAAGCTCGGTGCGGTCCGTTCAGCGGGAAGTGCCAGTTTCTTGAGCTAGCCGCAGTTTTTCCTTGCACGCTACGGATTTGTGCTTAAAATACGCGTCCCCGTTCCCTCCAACGGGGGGTCTTTCACAGACGCGCTTTCAGCAACTCGGCAATCGTTCAGGTGTCCGTAACGGCCCGTGCTCCGAGCATTAGGCTCGATGCCCGTGGGTACGACGGTCGCCAGAGGGCCCGACCATGGTCAGTAAGGCAATTGCGCGATTTACGCGGATTAGTCCGCGCAAGGCGCGCGTCATCGTCGATCTCGTCCGCGGTCGGCAGGCGGGCGAGGCACTTCAAGTCCTTGAGTTTACCCATCGCTCGGCGGCTCCGATCGTGAAAAAACTCATCGAGAGCGCCGTCGCGAACGCAAAAACGCAGAGTCCCGGAGTGGACCTCGATAGCTTGTTCGTCGAGACCGCGTTCGTCGACAAGGCGCCGAACAAGCACATGCGTCGCTGGAGGCCTCGTGCGATGGGGCGCGCGACGCGCGTTCAAAAAGGCCTCAGCCACATCACCATCATTCTTGCCGAGCGATAAGGGACACGCAAAACCATGGGTCAGAAGGTCCACCCCTACGGCTTTCGTCTGGGCGTCATTAAGACTTGGAATTCCAAGTGGTTCGAGGACAAAGCCTATGCGAAGTGGCTGCACGAAGACATCCGCGTCAAGCGGGCGGTCAAGGAATACCTTCAGAATGCCGGCATCGCTGGGGTCGAGATCGAGCGCGCTGCCAACAAGTGCAAGGTCATCGTCTTCACGGCGCGTCCGGGGATGGTCATCGGCAAGGGCGGCAAAGGAATCGAAACTCTCAAAACCGGCAATCTGAAGACCGCAGCAAAGGGCGAGACGCTTTTTCCTGGCGTCCAATCGTTCACCGACAATGAAGTCTTCATCGATGTTCAAGAAGTTCGCAAAGCCGAGACGGCCGCGCAGTTGGTGGCCGAGAACATCGCCACGCAACTCGAACGCCGTGTCGCTTTCCGTCGGGCGATGAAGAAGGCTCTTTCGACCGCCATGAAGTTCGGTGCGAAGGGCATCCGCATTCGCTGTTCCGGCCGTTTGGGTGGCAGCGAGATGAGTCGCGTGGAGACGTATCGGGAAGGACGGGTTCCGCTTCACACCCTGCGCGCGGACATCGAGTTCGGCATGGCCGAGGCGCGCACGAAGTACGGAATCATCGGGGTTAAGGTCTGGGTCTTCAAGGGCGAGGTGTTGCAGCGCCGCAACCGCCGCCCTCAACTCGGTTAATTCGGTCGGAGTCCTGAGAGATGCTCTCGCCCAAGCGCACCAAATATCGTAAGGCCCAAAAGGGCAACAACCGAGGCACGGCCCGTCGTGGCAGCGACGTGTCGTTCGGTGATTTTGCGATGCAGGCGACGGAGACCGGACGTGTGACCGCGCGTCAGATCGAAGCCGCGCGCATGGCCATTACCCGACACGTCAAGCGCGCTGGCAAGCTTTGGATTCGGGTCTTCCCCGACCGCCCGGTGACGAAGAAGCCGCTTGAGGTGCGCATGGGAGGCGGCAAGGGTGCGGTCGAGGAGTGGGCCGCCGAAATTCTACCCGGCCGAGTCCTGTACGAACTCGCAGGTGTGGACGAAACCACGGCGCGCGAAGCGTTTCGGCTTGCGGGGCACAAGCTTCCGGTCGCGGTGAAATTCCTCTCGCGGGGAGAGATCGCATGAAGGCATCCGACTTGCGGCAGAAGGCTGTCGACGACTTGGTCGAGCTCCAGAAGTCGCTCGCGCGCGACGTGTTCCAGAACCGGCTGAAGAACTTCACCAATCGGCTCGATGACACCAGCGCGATTCGAAAGACCAGGCGGGAGCTCGCACGGGTTCTCACGCTCCTTCGTGAGCGCGATGCGGACACTCCCGCCACAGCCTCGTCCGCCGTCGAGGCGCCGAAGCCGGTCGAAGCAGACGAGCGGGTGGGGCGCCTCGGAGGCGAGGTGGCGCCGCAGAGGTCGAAAGACGCGGCTCCGGCTGCGGGAACGCGAAGCCACCAAACGGGCGCCAAGAAGATCGAGGTCAAGTCACCATGAGCGAAAATGCACCGTCGGCCGGCGCCGCGGAGGCGAGCACCGCGAGCGATCATGCGGGCCACGGGTTCCGCCGCAAAATGACCGGACGGGTCGTCAGTGCGAAGATGCAGAAGACGGTCGTCGTCGAAGTCGTCACGCACCGGCGCGACCCTCTTTACGGCAAGTACGTAAGGTCACGAATGCGTTACAAGGCGCACGACCAGAACGGCGAGTTCAAGCCGGGCGATCAGGTCGAAATCCAGGAGCACCGCCCGATCAGTCGGGATAAGCGCTGGCTCGTCACACGCCTCATAAAGAAATACGTGGAGGAGTAGTCCGCCATGATCCAGATGCGAACGATACTCGAGGTCGCCGACAATTCCGGCGCCAAGCGGGTCCAATGCATCAAGGTGCTTGGGGGATCACGGCGACGCTATGCCGAGATTGGCGACGTAATCGTCGTGTCGATCAAGGAGGCCTTGCCCGGAATGAAGGTCAAGAAGGGCGAAGTCGCACACGCGGTCGTCGTTCGCATGCGCCATCAGACGTCGCGCGCGGACGGCAGCTATATTCGCTTCGACGAGAACAGCGCGGTTCTCGTAAACAAGGAACACGAGCCGATCGGGACTCGCATTTTCGGCCCCGTCGCCCGCGAGCTTCGTGCGAAAAAATTCATGAAGATCATCTCGCTGGCCCCGGAGGTGCTGTGATGGCCGAGAGAATCCTGACCGGCGACACCGTCGTCGTCATCAGTGGAGAAGACGCTGGCAAAACCGGCAAAGTCATTCGGTTGTTCCACGAAGAAGGCCGTGTGCTCGTCCAGGGAGTGAACCTCGTGAAGCGCCATACGAGGCCGACGCCGCGAAACCCGTCGGGGGGCATCGTTGAGCGTGAACAACCGTTTCATGTCTCCAAGGTGATGCCGGTTGACCCGAAGACCGGGGAGGGGACACGGGTTCGGTTCAAGGTGCTCGAGAACGGCAACAAGGTTCGAATTGCGGTCAAGAGCGGGGAAGAACTCCCCGTCCCGTCGGAGTAACGCCCATGGCGGACGAGAAGAAGGCCAAAAGCGAGAAGCGCGATCCGCCGAAGCAAAGTGGCAAGGCGGGCAAGGGCGGGGGTCGAAAGGGCAAAGGCGGGGAGGGGACCGTTTCGGCCGGCAGTGCGCAAAACGCCGCGTCGACGACGGAAGGGATCGCTCCGCGCCTGTCCGAAAAATATCGCGAACAGGTCATTGCGGCGTTGACCAAGCAGTTCCAATACAAGAACCAGATGCAGGTGCCGCGTCTGGAAAAGATCGTCATCAACATGGGGTTGGGCGCTGCGGTCGCCAACCCCAAGATCATCGACACGGCAGTGGAAGAACTGAAGACGATCAGCGGTCAGAAGCCGGTCGTAACGCGCGCAAGGAAGGCGATCGCGAACTTCAAGCTGCGCGCCGGCATCCCGATCGGGGCCATGGTCACACTGCGGCGCGGCCGGATGTGGGAGTTCCTCGATCGGCTCGTCAGCGTGGCGCTGCCGCGGATGCGTGATTTCAAGGGCATCTCCCGGAAGGCTTTCGACGGCAACGGTAACTACACGCTCGGCCTCAAGGAACAGATTATCTTCCCCGAGGTCGACTACGACAAGATCGATGCAATCAAGGGTTTGAACATCAGCTTCGTGACGACGGCAAGGACCGACGAGGAAGGGCGCGCGCTGCTCCAGCAGCTCGGAATGCCCTTCCGCGCAGCCTGACGGCCGCTGACGGGACAGAGGAAACAACGATGGCGCGTGCTTCTCAGTTTGCGAAACTCAATCGCCGGCCCAAGTTCGTCGTGCGGCACCGCAACCGGTGCAAGGTGTGCGGCCGCCCCCGAGCTTATTATCGAAAGTTCGAGCTTTGTAGGATTTGCTTTAGGCTGCTCGCGCTCCGCGGCGAGATCCCTGGTGTGATTAAGGCGAGCTGGTGACCTCATGATGACCGATCCGATCGCGGACATGCTCACCCGTATCCGCAATGGCGCGATGGCCCGACACGAGCGTGTCGAGATGCCGCACTCCAATCTCAAGGAGCGTGTGGCAATCGTGATGAAGGGCGAGGGCTATCTCGACGACGTTCGCGCGAGCGAAGGCGAGGACCCGAAAATGCTCACCCTGATTCTACGTTACGGTCGTGACCGACAATCGGCGATCGACGGCCTGCGTCGCGTCTCGACCCCGGGCCGGCGGGTCTACGTGCGACACGACCGTATTGCGCGCGTGTGCTCGGGAATGGGAATTTCGATTCTCAGCACGAGCCGAGGCGTGATGACGGACCGCGAGGCGCGCCGTCAGCGGGTCGGAGGCGAGTTGCTTTGCGAGATTTGGTGAGGCCATGACAACCGTCAATCAGACTCAACCTCAGGGGTTCCCAGGCATTCGCCAGTCGCGAACCGGCAAACGGCCAATTCCGCTTCCCAAAGGCGTCAGCGCGACGCTGAAGGAGAGGTCGATCGAGATCCGGGGTCCGAAGGCCACTCTCGCTCGCAACGTTCCAGACCATGTGAGCGTCAAAGTCGACGGGGCCCACATTCACGTCGCACCGACGGTTCCGGGACGAGACGGGGCTCGCTTTCAGGGGCTCGCACGGGCTTTGCTGGCGGGAATGGTGACCGGAGTCGCCGATGGCTACACGAAGACGCTTCAACTTGTCGGCACAGGCTACCGCGCGGAGGTCAAGGGCCAGGTGTTGAACCTCAGCCTGGGGTTTTCCCACCCGATCGCTTTCCCACTTCCCAAGGGGATCAAATGCGATATCCCCGGCGACTCGAAGGGGACCCTTGTGATCCTCACCGGATCCGACAAGGAAGTCATCGGGCAAACGGCTGCGAAAATTCGCGCATTTCGACCGCCGGAGCCTTACGGCGGCAAGGGCGTGCGGTATCAAGGCGAGAAAGTGCGCGAGAAGGCCGGCAAGGCGGCGAAGGCCGGCGGAGGAAAGTGACCCATGGCGATGCGTATCGTTGGGCGCGAACGCAGAAAGCTGCGTATTCGCCGGAGGATCAGCGGAACTTCGGAGCGACCGCGTCTGAGCGTGTTCCGCAGTGCGAAGCATATTTACGCGCAAGTGGTAGACGACGTGGCCGGCACGACCGTTGCGCACGCATCGACGCTCTCGCGCGGCGTTCGGAGCGACGTCGTCGAGGATCGCAAGCTCGACGCTGCCAAGAGAGTCGGCAAGGCAATCGCGAAGCTGCTGCTGGAAAAGGGGATCGACAAGGTGGTCTTTGACCGCAGCGGCTACTTGTATCACGGCCGGATTCGCGCGCTGGCGGACGCCGCGCGCGAAGCCGGCCTGAAATTCTGATTGGAGAAAGACGGCGATGGCTGCTTACAATGCTCCGAGGTTTGCCGGTGCGCAGGATTCGAGGTTTTCTGGCGCCGGCGCTCCGGGGCAGCTTCACATCGATGAAGAGAAGCTCAAGGAGCGCGTTATCTATATCAACCGTGTGGCCAAAGTGGTCAAGGGCGGTCGGCGCTTCAGCTTCAGCGCTCTTGTGGTTGTCGGGGATGAGGGTGGGCACGTGGGCGTCGGCCTTGGAAAAGCCAATGAGGTTCCAGAGGCTATTCGCAAAGGAAACGACCAGGCGCGGAAGAACGTGTTTCGCGTTCCGCTCGACGGAGTGACGATTCCGCATCAAACCCTCGGCCATTTCGGTAGTGGCCGGGTGTTCCTCAAGCCGGCCTCCGCTGGGACGGGCGTCATCGCGGGTGGGGCGGTACGCGCGGTCGTTGAGAGCGCGGGCATTCACGACATTTTGACGAAGTGCCTGGGAAGCTCAAATCCTCACAACGTGGTCCGCGCGACCATCGCAGCGCTGAAATCGCTCCGCAACCTGGAACAGGTGGCGCAAAAGCGGGGCAAGCAGACCGAGGATCTGATCGAACGCAAGGCGGAGAGAGCGCCTGTAGTCGCGCTGCCCGCGTAAGCCTGAAAGAGAACGCCATGAAGCCCAAAATCCGTGTAACTCAGACGAAAAGCACGATTGGTCAACAGAGCGACATGCGTGCGACCATCCATGGGTTGGGGCTCAGGGGGCCGGGGACGACGGTGATCGTCGGCAACACGCCGTCGTTTCGCGGCGCGATCAAGAAAGTCATTCACTTGCTGCTGGTTGAGGAGGTCGATCATGGCTGACACACTGAGCAAGCTGGCACCACCCGGCGGCGCGACGGGCCAGAAGACGCGCGTCGGCCGCGGCGTCGGGTCAGGTCTCGGGAAGACCGCGGGCCGAGGCCAAAAGGGCCAGTACGCGCGCACCCGTGGATTCAAGCCGCATTTTGAGGGGGGGCAGACGCCCATTCAGCGGCGCTTACCCAAGCGGGGTTTTCGCAATGCGTTCCCGACCATCACCGCGTCTGTAAACGTCGGCGACCTAGAGCTCTTCGATGGCGGCGCGAGCATCGACGAGCAAGCCCTGGTGCAGCGTGGACTCGTCAAGGGTCGGTTCGATCGAATCAAGATCCTCGGCGACGGGGCGATTACGAAAGCCATCACCGTCTCGGCGCACGCATTTTCGAAAACCGCAGCGGACAAGATCGAGAGAGCGGGGGGCAAGGTCGTCATCGTCGGACGTACGCTGGCTTAGTCTCGGCACCTCCATGTCCGCCCTGTCCGCCTTTGCAAATATTGGGAAGGTACCCGAGCTACGGAGAAGAATTCTCTTCACCGTCGTCTTGCTCGCGGTTTATCGGATAGGCGTATTCGTTACCATTCCGGGCGTGGATCGAACGGTGATGAACGCCGTAATCCACAAGCAAGGAGGTGGTCTGCTCGGTCTCTTCAACATGTTCAGCGGGGGTGCGCTGGGCAATTTGTCGATCTTCGCGCTTGGCATCATGCCCTATGTGAGCGCCAGCATCATCCTTCAGCTCTTGACGATGGTGTTTAAGCCGCTCGATGAGCTCCGGAAGGAAGGCGAGCAGGGTCAGCGCAAGATCAATCAGTATACTCGGTACGGCACGATTGCTCTTTCCCTCGTTCAAGGCTTCGGCATCGCTATGAGCCTCGAGGCTATGAACAACGGAGACCTTTCAGACTCGGCGGCAGTCGGGGACGTGGTTACGCACGCTGGTTGGGGCTTCCGTTTGATGAGCATGCTCACGCTGACGACTGGAACGGCGTTCATGATGTGGGTTGGCGAGCAGATCACGGAACGTGGAATCGGAAACGGGATATCGCTCCTCATCTTCGCTGGAATCGTCGACGGGATCCCCGACGGCATCGCGGGCTACTTCGCTACCAACAAGGGCAACATCCAGCCTCTGAACCTGGCTGCGGTCGTCACGATCGTGCTCGCCACGGTCGCGACAATCGTTTTTTTCGAGCGCGCGCAGCGCAGAATACCCATTTATTACGCCCGCCGAACCGTGGGTCGCCGAATTTACGGCGGGCAAACCGCGCACCTACCGTTGCGGGTCAATACGAGCGGGACGATCCCGCCGATCTTCGCTTCGTCGTTGCTCATGTTTCCCGCCACGCTGGCCAACTTCAAGGTTCCGGGGATGGCGCAGCTGCAATCGATGCTGCAGCGCGGAGACTGGGCCTTCAACACGTTCTACGTCCTCCTGATCATTTTCTTTTGCCATTTCTATACCGCGGTCACCTTTCAGCCCGTCGACGTGGCCGACAATCTGAAAAAACAACAGGCTTTCATTCCGAGCGTACGCCAGGGAAAGCAGACTGCCGATTACATTGACTACGTGTTGACGCGGATTACCTTCGGCGGATCGCTCTATGTCGCGGTCGTATGCATCGTCCCGAGCATAATCAGCCAGCAGTTCCATGTTCCATTCCGATGGGGCGGCACATCGATCATGATCGTCGTCGGAGTAGCGCTGGATACCGTGAACCAAATCGAGGCCCACCTCATCACGCGCAACTACGAGGGCCTGTCCGGCGCTGGAGCGCGCACGTCGCGTATCCGTGCGAGGAAGGATTGAGGCAATGCGTCTCGTGTTCATGGGGCCTCCCGGTGCGGGAAAGGGAACGCAGGCGAGAATCGTGGGCGTCAGGTGTGGCATACCCCAGATCTCGACGGGTGACATGCTGCGGGCTGCGAAGGCGGAGGGCCGGCTGCCGTCGGATCTCGTCGGCCGCATGGCAGCCGGCGCGCTCGTACCCGACGCAGTGGTGATCAGCCTCATCGACGAGCGCACCGGGAAGCCCGACTGCGCCGATGGCTTCATGCTCGACGGCTTTCCCAGAACCGTTCCGCAAGCGACGGCCCTCCAAGCCTTGCTCGAGGCGAGCGGGCTCGCGCTCGATCATGTGATCGCCATTGAGCTTCCGCGCTCACTCCTGATCGAACGTGCAGTGCTACGCCGAACGGACAAACGCACTGGACAGATTTATCATTTGAAGTATAGCCCTCCTCCCCCCGGGGCAGACCTAGAGCACCGTGCGGACGACCGCGAAGACGTTGTGGCGAAACGCCTCGACACGTATGAAGCGATGACCGCGGATCTGCTCCCGTACTATGAAGATCTGGGCATTTTGAGGCGAATCGACGGAGTGGGGGCAGTAGACGAGGTGACCGCACGCGTCCTTCACGCGCTCGGTCTGGACTGAACGCTGGTAACGCAGGACACCGAGGAGATGTCCACTTGCATGACTGAACGCCGTGAGCGCAAGGAGCCCAAGGGTGACAAGCTGGAATTCGACGGCGCCGTGCAGGAAGCGCTGCCAAACGCCATGTTTCGAGTCAAATGCGACAATGGTCTCGTCGTGCTCGCGACGATCAGCGGGCGGATGCGCCAATTCTACATTCGGATCCTGCCGGGTGATCGGGTCACAGTTGAGGTGAGTCCCTACGACCCGAGCCGGGGCCGCATTACCTACCGTCACAAGTGAACCGCCATTTTCAGCGACGAACGAGCCACGTAATCGATTGAAGGAGTGGATTTTTCCGTGAAGGTACGACCGAGCGTCAAGAAAATTTGCGAAAAGTGCAAAGTGGTCCGGCGCAAGGGTGTCGTCCGGATCATTTGCGAGAACCCCCGTCACAAGCAGCGGCAAGGCTGAGCGAGAGAACACATGGCCCGCATCGCAGGTGTCGACCTTCCACGCCACAAGCAGATCGCCTTTGCCCTACCGTATCTTTACGGAATCGGCAGAGCTACGGCGCGCCGGATCTGCGCGGATACCGGTATCCCGCCGAACAAGCCGACCGAAGAGCTGAGCGAGTCGGACATCAAGAAGATTCGTGACTTGCTGGATTCGGACTACAAGGTCGAAGGAGACCTCAGGCGAGAGATCCAGATGAACATCAAGCGGCTCATGGATCTGGGCTGCTATCGAGGGCTGCGGCATCGCAGGGGACTTCCTGTCAATGGCCAACGGACGCATACCAACGCCCGAACTCGCAAGGGGCCCCGCAAGGGCCTGCTCGCCCGCCCTCGCAAGCCGGCGACCGGAGCAACTTGAACCCAGGCAGAGAGGGAGCCGTCCACGTGAGCCTCAGCCCGTCGGCTGGTTATCTCGAGTGCGTCTCCGCAGGAGCCAACTGATATGTCCCAGTCCAAGACAAGTATCCCTCCCCCCGGCGGCTCGGGTGAGGGCGGAAAAAAAGCCAAAAAGAAAGTGAAGAAGAATGTGGCGACCGGAATCGCTCACATTCAGTCGACGTTCAACAATACCGTCGTCACTATCACGGACGTGAACGGCAACACCGTCGCTTGGTCGAGTTCGGGCTCTCGCGGTTTCAAGGGCTCGCGCAAGAGCACTCCCTTCGCGGCGCAGCTGGCAGCTGAGGAAGCGGCCCGAAAGGCGATGGAGCACGGGATGCGCTCGATCGCCGTCTTCGTGAAGGGCCCCGGGGCCGGCCGCGAGAGCGCGCTTCGGGCATTGCAGACCGTCGGGTTCAAAGTCACGCTCATTCGGGACGTGACGCCGGTACCTCACAACGGGTGCCGTCCACCGAAGCGGCGGCGCGTGTGAACCGACTTCCCGGCGCGAGGCGCGCCGGTCTGGGACGAAGCGCCGCTGGCGCGTAAACCAGTTTCAAGCTCGACCCCCGCATCAGCGGGGGCGGGCAGAACGAAAGAGACGGAAATAGAAAGCATGGCTCGTTATCACGGTCCCGTTTGCAAGCTCTGTCGCCGCGAGGGCATGAAGCTTTTTCTCAAGGGTGAGCGCTGCTACACCGAAAAATGCTCTTACACCCGTCGGCCGTACCCACCCGGACAGCATGGCCAGGCTCGCGTGAAGCTCAGCGAATACGCAATCCGGTTGCGCGAAAAGCAGAAGGTGCGGCGGATCTACGGCGTTCTCGAACGACAATTTCAAAAATACTACTTTGACGCAGCGCGCCGAAAGGGAAGAACCGGCGAGCAGATGCTCGGGTTACTCGAAGGGCGCCTGGACAACGTGGTGCATCGCTTGGGTTTCGCGTTTACACGCGCCCAGGCGCGGCAAATCGTCCGCCACGGCCACTTGCTCGTCAACGGAAGGCGCGTGGACATTCCCAGCGTGCTGCTGCGTGCGGGCGACAAGGTCGAGGTCAGGCAAAAGAGCCGAGAAATAAAGGAGATCGTCGCTTCGCTCGCTCAAGTCGAGAAGCGGCCGGTCCTGTCGTGGCTGGAGCTAGACAAGGCCAATTTCGCCGGCACGTTCAAAGGCGCTCCAGTGCGAGAAGAGATGAACGAGCCGGCCATTCGCGAGCAGTATGTCGTCGAGTACTACTCGCGCTGAACACTGAAATGCCACACGGGCAGGCAACGGGCGCCGCCGGAGAGCGGGTTCGAAGGTGCGCTGGGATTGCCGCGTGAACCTCTGAAGAACAGCGAGAAAGCATGACCACGTCCACCAACATCGCACGCAACTGGCGCGACCTCATCCGTCCGCGCGGAATTCACGTCGAGGGCGAATCGCTCACTGAGTTCTACGGAAAGTTCACGGCGGAGCCGCTTGAGCGGGGTTACGGCATCACGGTCGGAAACTCCCTCCGACGCATTCTGCTTTCGTCGCTTCAGGGCGCGGCGATTACCGCGGTTCGAATCGACGGCGCTCTTCACGAGTTCACGACCGTGAACGACGTCGTCGAAGACGTGACGGACATCGTACTGAACTTGAAGGAAGTGGTCCTCAAGGCAGCGACGGCAAAGACGTACACGGTGCGAATCGACAAGGTGGGCCCGGGTCCTGTGCATGCTCGCGACATCCAGCTCGTCGACGGGTTGCAGGTCCTGAACCCGGATCACGTCGTCGCAACGCTCGACAAAGCGGGACCGCTCGTCCTGGAGCTGACTGTCAGCGTGGGTCGGGGATACGTCCCCGCCGAACGGAACAAGACGCCGGGGATGTCGATCGGCACGATTCCCATAGATGCGCTATTTTCGCCCGTCCGTAAAGTGAACTACACGGTGACCAACGCGCGTGTCGGTCAGCAGACGGACTACGACAAACTAACACTCGAAGTGTGGACGAACGGAAGCGTGCGACCGCAGGACGCGGTGGCCTATGCCGCAAAGATTCTGAAAGAGCAGCTCTCGATATTTATCAACTTCGAGGAGAGCGAGGAGACGCACTATACGCCTTCCGGCTCCGAGGAAGAGCCGCTCAACGAAAACCTCTTTCGTAGCGTCGACGAACTTGAACTGAGCGTACGGAGCGCAAACTGCCTCCAGAACGCCAATATTCAGCTCATCGGTGAGCTCGTTCAGCGCACCGAACAGGACATGCTGAAAACCAAGAATTTCGGCCGGAAGAGTCTGAAGGAAATCAAAGAGATTCTTGCGAACATGGGGCTTTCCCTCGGGATGAAGATCGACAACTGGCCGCAGATGCTCGAGCGCTGGAAGCAGCAGCAGCAGCAAAACTGACCTTTTTGGACTAGTCAGCCCATTTTGCACGTTATCCTTGGACCACGCCCAATCCGAATTTGGCCAGTCATTAGTGAGGCAACGCCATGCGCCACCGAAACGCAGGTCGCAAGTTCGACCGGAACACCAGCAGCCGGCGCGCCATGCTGCGCAACTTGGCGGCGAACCTCATTCTGCATGAGCGTCTTGAGACCACGGATGCGAAAGCGAAGGAACTGCGCCGTGTAGCGGAGAAGCTCATCACGAAGGCGCGGCGACTGGGCGAGGTGGCTTACACGCCGCAGGCCCAGCTGTCGTCGGTCGATCGCGCACGCCGGCTGGCGGCGTCTCGGCTCATCGCGGCCTACGTGCCCCGATTCGGGGTCCGTGCGGAATCCAGCGGGGAAACCAAGCGCGTCGATCTGGTGGAGAAGGTGCTTCTCGACTTGGCCAAACGCTTCGCGCAGCGTCCCGGCGGTTACACTCGCATCGTGAAGTTCGGTCCTCGCCGCGGGGATAACGCGCCCATTTCACTCATCGAGTTCGTCGAAGAAGATCGAGGGGGCAGCAGTTTGACGGCACCCACGGCGACGGGCACCGCTGGCGTCGTCAAGCAGCCGGCGGTGGTTGCCGCCGTGGCCGATCCGTCGGAACCTGCGAAGATCGATTAACGGCAGCCGTACGGCAACCGGCTCAGCCGACGCTAGCTGAACGGAGAGTCCGGCCGCCCGCCGGCGCCTTGATTTCATTCGACGATTCGGAACTCTGAGAATTCGCCCGTGTAACTGCGCCAGCGAACGTCGACGTCGTCAACCCGAGCAGCAGAAGGCCCATGTTGCGCCCAGGATATGATTTCTTTGATGGCGTCCTCCTCGCCTTCGGCCAATAGCTCGACGCTGCCGTCCGGACGGTTTCTCACCCACCCAGAGATTCCAAGACGTCGAGCCTCGCGCTGGGTGGCCGCTCGGAAGAACGCGCCCGTGACGCGTCCCCGGACGATTATTTGGACGCGCTTTGCCGACATCGTGGTCGCCAGTGTAGACGACGTAGCGAATCGGCGGCGCTCCAGCAACAATGAGGTTTGATGTGCCGCTTTCTGGTGGCGAACTCCGCACAATGGTCCTCGAGGGCGTCGCCCTCCATTCCGGCGCCCGAGCTCGGGTGACGTTGCTCGCCCGTCCGGGTCCGGTGGGGGTGTCGGCGGGCGACCTCGATGTGCCCATCGAGGATTTCACTGTCGCGAGCACCGTTCGGGCCACGACCATCGTAGCCTTGGGCGGCCGCGTCCGTGTTGCAATGGTGGAGCACGCGTTTGCCGCCCTGGCTGGTCTCGGTATCCGCGACGGTCTCACCCTCGTGGTAGAGGGTCCGGAGTTGCCGCTGCTCGACGGCGGCGCCGGCGAATGGTGCGAAGCGGCACAGTCGCTCGCCCTGCCCAAAAGTGATCCCCCCCTGCGTGTTGCGCGTGCCGGGGCGGTTGAGGTCGGCACGAGCCGCTACGAGTTCCACCCAGCGGACGACATCGACGTGGAAGTGCGTCTGGTGCTGGACCATCCCCGCGTGACGCGGGAAGCACGCTGGACCGGCGACGCGGCCGACTTCCGGGCCCGCATCGCGCCCGCCCGCACGTTTGTTCTCGCGTCCGAAATCGACAGCCTCTCCCGCCAAGGCCTCATCCGCCATGTTGATCCGCGGTCAGTCGTCGTTCTTTCCGCCAAGGGGGTTCACTGCACGGGTCCGTTCGCGGAAGATGAACCGGCGCGTCACAAGCTGCTTGATCTCGTCGGTGACGCTTACCTCGTCGGCGGTCCGCCGGTCGGACGCATGTGCGCCGTCCGGCCTGGACACGCTGCGAACGCGGCTGCGTTCCGGCAGGCTTGCGCGGAGGGCATCCTCGTCCGCATCCGCAGCACTCCCGGCCGGTCGGGACGGCCTAATTGACGACCGACTGCGTCTCCGACAGCTTTCTCGCCTCCACCTTGCCACGGGCCGCCTGCCGCTCGACGGCGGCGCGCACAAACCTGGCGAACAGGGGGTGGGGCGAGGCCGGTCGGCTCTTGAACTCCGGGTGAAACTGGCACCCGATGAAGAACGGGTGGTCGCGTAGCTCGATCATCTCAACCAAGCGCTTGTCGGGCGATGTCCCGCTCAAGGTGAGCCCAGCATTTGCGAGCGGCTCGCGGTAGTCGTTCACGAACTCATAGCGATGCCGATGCCGCTCGCTGATCTCGGTCGCACCGTAGGCGTCTGCAGCCATGGTTCCCGGTACCAGCACGCAGGGATACGCCCCGAGTCTCATCGTAGCCCCCTTATTTCGCACACCGCGTTGATCGGGCATCAAGTCGATGACCGCGTGCGCGGTGTCCTTGTCGAATTCGCTCGAGTTCGCGCCCAGCAATCCCGCGACGTTTCGGGCGAATTCGACTACGGCGAGCTGCATGCCGAGACAGATGCCGAAGAACGGAATCCGGTTCGTGCGGGCGTAGCCGATCGCGGCGATCTTTCCTTCGGTTCCTCGATCCCCGAAGCCGCCAGGAACAAGGACAGCATCCAGGCCTGAGAGCAAGGTTTCGGGGCCGCGTGTTTCGACTTCCTCCGAATCGATGTATTCGAGTTCAACTCGGCAGTCATTGTGGAGGCCGCCGTGAACCAGTGCCTCGTGAAGGGACTTGTACGCATCCCTGAAGTGAATGTACTTACCGACGATGCCAATGTGAACGCTGCCACGCGACGGGTTCTTGAATCGCGCGACGACTCGCTGCCACGTCGCGAGGTCGGGAGCCCGACTCCAGATATTCAGGCGCTCGGCGACCAGCTCGTCCAATCCCTCGGCGTTCAGAAGCAGCGGCACCTCGTAGATGCAATCTGCGTCGAGCGCGCCGATCACCGCTTCGACGGCCACATTCGAGAAAAGCGCGATCTTCTCTTTAACCGATCGGGAGAGGGGCATCTGCGTGCGACACAGAAGAACGTCGGGCTGGATGCCGATCTCCCGCATTTCCTTCACGGAGTGCTGCGTCGGCTTTGTCTTCAGCTCGCCAGCGGTCGGAATGTAGGGCACGAGCGTAACGTGGATATTGAGCGCGTTCTGGGGGCCGGCCTCGATTTTCATTTGGCGTACCGCCTCGAGGAAGGGAAGCGACTCGATGTCGCCGGCTGTGCCACCGATTTCGATCATCGCGACGTCGACACCGTCGGTTGCGTCGCGCACGCGCGCCTTAATCTCGTCGGTGATGTGCGGGATGACCTGAACGGTGGCCCCCAAGTACTCGCCGCGGCGCTCCTTCGAGATCACGCTCTCGTAAATTCGTCCCGTCGTGAAGTTGTTCTGTCGCGTCATCCGCGTCGTGGTGAAGCGCTCGTAGTGGCCGAGGTCGAGATCGGTTTCGGCCCCGTCATCGGTGACGAAGACCTCGCCGTGTTGATAAGGACTCATCGTCCCTGGATCCACATTGATATAGGGGTCGAGCTTCACGTGGGTTACGCGCAGGCCCCTCGCTTCGAGCAGCGCCCCAACGGACGCGCAAGCGAGCCCTTTGCCGATCGACGAGACGACGCCACCTGTTACGAACACATACTTGGTGGGCTTGCGACTCATGGCGGACCCTCCTCGACGTCGGGGCCGCGATTAGCATGCCCACAGCCGATACGCGAGGCGCACCCGGATGTGTACGGCGCCATCGCCTCACAGCTCGGCTCCTGCACTCAGTTCAAACCGGCGAGTCCGAGCCAGCGCCCCTCTGCGCTAGGCCGGAAGTGCCTTGCTCGCGCGCTCGTAACGGCTACCTGATCTTCGTACCACAGCGGCAGGACATGCATCTTTTCGAGCACGCGATCTTCGACGCGGGCATAGAGCACCTTGCGCGAGCTTATGGCTGCCGTCGCGTTAAACGTGGTCTGATCCTCTGTCGCTCCCTCTTCTCCTCGGTCTCCCTCGTCCAGGAGCGTGTCGAGCGTCGCATCGAACACTCGACCGCGATTGGCGCCCACGGGCGGTACGAACCCGCTATGCAAAAAATGCCGCAACACGTTGGGTTCCGTCATTTCGGGGAGTTGAAGAATGGCCAGATCGAAATCGCCGCCGCTGAGTCGGGCAATCATCGTTCCAAGCTCGAGGGGCACGACGGTCACATCGATTCCGACGTCTCCCAGCTCCTGGGCGATGACGCGCGCTACGTCGCCACGAAGGCGTTCCGTCGAAGTGAGCAGCGTCACCCGCACTTTCGCAGCGTCGGCCTCGGCCAGCAGAGCGCGTGCCCGGGCCGGGTCGAACGCGAGCGCCGCTCGATCGGTATGTGCCCAGTGCGTCGGCGCGATCAGACCGCCCGCAGCTGTTGCGCGTCGGTCGAACACGGTCGTGACGAGCATGCTTCGGTCGATGGCAAGCGACATGGCTCGGCGCACTCGAGGGTCACCGAGGTAAGGTCGTGCTTCTTGCACGACGACGTACGTCAGATTCGCCCCCGGTCGCGCGGTGACCGTCAGCCCTGGTTCTTCCGACAGCGCGGGCAGCAAGGCCGGCGAAAGAAGATTCAACGCGATGTCGGCACGGCCGACTTCCAATCTGAGCGCCCGCGTGTTCTCGTCGTGGACCGTGCGCAGCGTGATCGCGTGCAACGGCCTCGGCAGTGCGCCGCCGCTCGCGGGAACGAGCTGCACTTCGCCCTGCGTGAAGGACCTGACGGCGAACGGTCCGAGCCCGTCGAGCGACCCGCCGGGCGCAGGAGGAGATGCTGCCTCGTCGGCCCGCAAAATGGGTAGCTCCAAGTCCGTCAGTAGAGTTGCGTGCGGCCGTGCGAGTCGAACGACGATCGCGTGCTCTCCGGCCTCCCGCACGTCGGCGATTGCTTCCACGATTCGCGCTTGCCGCGATGCCACGCGTGGCGACCCGATGGCGCGAAGGGTGGCGGCTACGTCGTGCGCGCGCATTGGCGCACCGGAGTGGAAGTACACGTCGTCGCGCAGAACGACTCTTAGGGTCAAGGGATCGAGCCATTGCCAACTGGTTGCGAGGTACGGCCGGGCAGCGAGCGTTTCGGGATCGAGGCGAACGAGACCAGCGTGGATGAGTCGCGTGGTGCGCACACCGACGGAGTCCGTTGCGTAGCGTGGATCGAGCGTCTCCGGGTCGTTCGCGACGAGCATCTCAATCGGTCGATCTTCGTGGCCTCGCGCGGGTGGAGTGACGGCGCAAGCCATTTCGGTCGAAACGATGAGGCTGAGCAAACCGATTCGGCGATCACCACGCGACCGCATCATCCGGACCCGCTTTTGAGCCGACGCAACGGCGCGCGCGGCGATCGGCGACTCTGGCGAGGCTTCACAGGTGGCGCGCGCCGATCTATGCCAGCCGCTCGTGCTACCGAGTCCCACCACCCGGTCCTTGATTCGATGGCGACAATTCATGTCGTCCATTGGTGCTGCGGCGTGTGCATCGTCGATCGCGCTGACGCCGACTCTGGCGCGCCCCGATCCGGTTCCTGATGCGGGCGCAGGGGCGGCCATGAACCCTGAGATCTTGGCCCTGTCGCGGGCCATCGCCTCGGAGCGAACACTTGCGGGCGCAAGCGTCGGCATTGCGGTTCTCGACGTCGAGTCGGGTCGCCTTTTGTCGGCGGTCAACGAGCACCTTGCGCTTAATCCAGCGTCCAATGCAAAGCTTTACACCGCAGCCGCTGCGCTTGCGATGTTGCACGGCGACCACCGCTACGAGACCACCCTCTCGGGCAAGCTCGAGGGCGACGCTGTAGTCGGTCCGCTCGTGCTCCGCGGCTTCGGCGACCCTTCTTTTACTACGGCGGATCTCTGGTCGATGGTCGACGAGCTCCGCTCGTACGGAGTCAAGCGACTGAACGGCGACGTCGCGGTCGACCAACGCTTTTTTGACGACCAGACATTGCCGCCAGCGTTCGACCAGGAGCCGAACGAGTGGGCTGGTTTTCGCGCTCCGGTCAGTGCGGTAGCGCTCGACGAGAATTGCGTGACGATGACCGTTCGTCCCTTACCGGCCGGAACCGCGCGCGTCGAGTTCGACCCGCCGGGTTTCGTCGACGTCGAGGGCACCGTGCGGACGGCGGAATCCGGTACGGCGGACAACGTGGAACTCACGCTGTCGGGAGTCGGATCGCGGATGAGCGCACAGGTGAGGGGCGCCGTCGCCAGCGATTCTCGCCTGGTTCGGTATACGCGGCGCGCCGACGACCCACGACTTCTCGCCGGGTACGCACTCAAGGCGATCTTGGAAAAAGCGGACGTCAAAGTTTCCGGAGAGGTTCGCCTCGGTCGTGGCACCGAAGTGCAGGGACGCGTACTCGCAAAACACGCATCCGCTCCGCTTTCATCGTTGCTCTACGGATTGGGCAAACAGAGCGACAATTTTTACGCCGAGATGGTCTTTAAAAGCCTCGGTGGAGAGCTGAAAGGCAGGCCTGCGAAGAGCAGCGACGCAGCCGATCTCCTCGCGCGCTGGCTTGAACGCATTGGCGCGAGCGATTCAGGAATTGTCCTGAGGAACGGATCAGGCCTCTTCGACGCCGATCGAGTGACGGCGTCCAGCACGGTCGAGCTGCTGCGCTGGGCGTGGCGGGATTCGGAGATCCAACCGGAGTACGTGGCACAGCTCGCGATCGGCGGAGTGGACGGCACCCTGCGCAAACGCTTCCGCAGCGAGATCGCGAGGCATCGGGTTCGTGCCAAAACCGGCACGCTCGACGATGTAATCGCTCTGAGCGGCTATGTCCTCCGCGGTGGCGGCCGAGCCCCGATCGCGTTCTCCATTCTCTTCAATCACGTCAGCGGCAAGCAGGACGTCGCGCGGCATGCCGCTGATAAGCTCGTCGAGCTCATCGCGCGGTCGATGCCGTGACAGAGTGCTTGTCGTGCCCGGCTGTCGCGCCAAGCCATCTCCGGCGTGACTTCCCCTGCCAGACGCCGAATGCGGACTTTATTCCCGCATGTGCTTGCGAATCTTGCCCAGGGCTTGCTCTTGGAGTTGGCGAATGCGCTCGCGCGAGAGATTGTACTTGTCTCCAATCTCTTTCAAGGTGAGCTCGTCCTCGTCGTCGAGCCCGAAGCGCCAACGAATAATGCGGCTCTCGATTGGCGTGAGCGTTGTCAGAAGCCTTCGGACCTCCGAGTTCCACTTCTGATTGGCGAGAGCCTCGTAGGGCGACAGCGAGTTCTCGTCCTGCAAGAAGTCGATGAACTTACGACCGTCTTCGTCGCCGACCGGCCTGTCCAGCGAAAACGGGGTATCCGCCCATGCCCCCTTCACTTTGTCGAGCTTCTCCTGCGGAATGCCAGTCTCGCGCTCTAGCTCGCCGAGCGTTGGCTCCCGTCCCGCCCGAGCCAGAACCGCCTGCGTCGCGCGCTGGATGCGGTTGTGCGTGTCGAGCATGTGCACCGGAATGCGCACCGCTCTACCCTTATCGGCAAGCGCACGGCTGATTGCATGCCGAATCCACCACGAGGCGTACGTCGAGAAACGGTACCCGCGTGTGTGGTCGAAGCGCTCGACCGCCTTCATCAGCCCGATGTTGCCCTCCTGAATCAAATCGATGAGGGGCAGCCGCCCGCGGTTGTAGCGGCGGGCTATCGAGACCACCAGGCGCAGGTTTGCCTTGACGAACCTGTTCTTCACCGACCGCGATCGGGCCGAGGCATTGACCATCTTCTGGAAGTACTTCTGGATCGCCGGGGTGCGCTTCAGAAGGTTCGGCGTCGGCCGCTGTGTCCCTGCATCGCTCTCCTCCAACCGTTGGCCGCGATCGAGGTCGGCCTCCTGAGCTGCTTCGTCGGGCTCCTCTGCGAGTCTCCGGACTGCCTCTTCCGAGTGCGCGATCCAAAGACGATCGCTATCGGCGAGACGAATCGCCCTCGCGAGCGAGGCGCACCAAGTTCGGTATTTTTTCTCCTGCTGTCTCGTGAACTTGTTTCGTTGCTTCTTGAAGGTGATCAGCAGCTTGCGGATCTCGGCGACCTGGGGCAGATCGAGCGTCTCTTCGCCGGTCGGCAGGTCCCTCTCGAGCGAGTCGAGGGCGACGTCCGCGGTGGGGTAGTAGCTGAAAATAGAGGTCCAGTGGTCGACCTCCGCCCTCTCCACGTCGATCGCCGTGCGCAACTCATCCTCGGGCCCCATCACGGCATGCGTAGCCATCTCGCGGAAGTAGCGCGCGAGCATGGAATCCCCCCCGCCCTCTTCGATCTCTTTGTCGGATGGCGCCTTCTGGGGCACGAGGGTGTCGGACGCCCCGGCCGCGGCTGCGGCGGCCTCAAGATCGAACTCGTCTTCGACCATCGGTTCGAGCTCCGACGTAACCGCCGACCCCAGAGCTGGGGTCCCGATTTCGAAGTCGTCTTCGTTGGGTGCTGCGGGCGCGGGCTCCGAGGGCAGACTTCCGCCCCCCGCCGCCGCGCGGCCGATCGCCTTCGGCGAGGGCCTCCTCGAGCGGGGCAATGGTCCCGATCGTGCCGCCTGGGGCGGGTCGTGCGTCGCGGAAGGCCCTCTGCTGGGCATCCCCCTGTCGCCTTCGCCGATCGCCGCGGCGGTCGCTTTGCTCTTGCCCATGACCGATACTCCCTCGCTCCTGAGCGCGTGAACGGATTCTTTCGAAGAATGCGAAGTGCGAGACACTTTTTTCTTGCCCCGCCCTTCGGCTTGGGGTGTTCGTGACTTCCGTCGGTGCGCGGGCTTGGGTACCCGCGCGGTCGATAGCAGTGCACGACCTGTGCCCGATCGGCCCGTGTGCGCTCCGTGCGTCCTGCGACCGTCCGCCACTCGGCGATGAAGAACAGTGACGCTCGTTGCGATCGCCGCAGACCGACTCGCGCGCCCGTGCAACGAGGCGGATTGCGCACGTTGCAACCGCTGCCGATCCGTTTTGATCCTTGACGAGCGCATCGGCGATTCGCGCGCTCCTTTCTCCATCGATCAGGTTATGGCCAGGTGCTCGAAAAACATCTCTCGGTCATAGATGATGGGCCGCCGCTCGACATTTCGTTCGGCGAAAATCGTTCGCATGCTGGTCCCCATCTTCGGTCATTCGGCTCTCTTAGAATACTACGTTAAGGGGCTCCGTCGGGTATTGCACGGGCGCGGACAGGCAGTCAGCTTCGCCTCGGTGTCGCTCATGCACGCCGTCACGCACGCGCTTGTGGCGCTTGTGGGCAGCAGTCTCGCGCTCGCTCTTGTTGCGGCTCGGAGGCCACAGTTCGCAGGATCCATCGCGCCTGCGGTTCTCGCCCCGTCGCCCTTCTCCTGCCCAGGCGCCGCCGGAGCGCAGGCGCTCACTCTGTCGGCGGCTGGGCTTGCGGTTCTTCTGGTTAAGGCCGCGTCCGGTACGTACGCTACCTACGTTCAGGTCCGCATTGCGGGCCGAGTTGGTTGCGACCTTCGGCTAGAGCTCTTTGATGCGCTTCTCGGGCTTCATCCGTTGCGCCATGCGCGACACCGCGATCAGGGGTCGGAGGGAGTCCCGACAGCGCATGCGGTCATGGGCCTCACGTCGCGCGTTGGCGATGTCGAGGTCGGGCTTGCACATGGACTGATCGGTGGCATGAGGGCCCTCGCCCAACTCGTGCCCCTGGGCATCCTACTCGCTGTACTGGCTCCTCGCATGGCCGCGCTCGCCGCGCTCGTGCTCAGCGGGTTCGGCTGGATTCTCGGTCTATGGCGGGCAGGCTTTCGGGAGGCTTCGACGCTGGCAGCCCGCGAGCACGCACAGCTTCTCCAAGCCGCGGATGAGGCCGTGCGTCACTCTGACTTGTGGGTGAGCTACGGTGCAGAGGCAA
>Ga0208690_1000011_pt1 | contig 42052 bp, 32 predicted proteins | sample June2015DPH_16_1_2_FD_184712 | JGI IMG/M metagenome (GOLD analysis project Ga0208690, IMG submission 184712) | Peatland microbial communities from SPRUCE experiment site at the Marcell Experimental Forest, Minnesota, USA - June2015DPH_16_10... | ecosystem: Environmental > Terrestrial > Soil >...
CAACGAAGTCCGCGTGCTCGGTGCGCTGATCGAAAAAGACATCACCACGCCGGATTATTACCCGCTGTCACTCAACGCTCTGGTAAACGCCTGCAATCAGAAAAATAACCGCGACCCTGTTATGACCCTCGACGAAAATTCTGTCGCCGATGCCTTGGCCGGATTGCAGGAGAAGCGTCTCGCCGGACCTGCCGGAGGCGCCGACAGCCGCGTCACCAAATACGAACACCGGCTGCAGGAGTCGTTCAACTTCGATCGCCGCGAAATCGCCGTTCTGTGCGTTCTACTGCTTCGCGGGCCGCAGACGCCCGGTGAACTCCGCGGCCGCACCGAGCGCATGTACCATTTCGAAGCCCTCGATGACGTAATCTCTACTCTCGACCGTTTGGCGCTACGCCAGCCGCCGCTCACCGCCGTCTTGCCGCGCCAGCCCGGAACAAAAGAGTCGCGTTACATGCATTTGTTTTCCGCTCAGCCGGAGATGGCGGAAAACGTGGCGCAGTCATTCTCAGCATCAGCCGAGCCTTCAGGCAGATCCGTAGCCGATCGGCTGGCGAATCTGGAAGGCGAAGTTGCGGAGTTGAAAAGAGAACTCTCCGAGATGCACGAACAACTAGCCGCATTACGCAAACAGATCGAATAATGCATCACGTCAGACCCTGTGATCCTCTGTGTCCCCTGTGTTGGACCGGTTTTGTTTCTGTCTGCCAGATAAAATCGAGCCCCGTTCATGCAACTGATGTAGCCTAGTGATAAATCGCAGCCAGCGTCCGGCTTCCAGGAGGTCCCCATGCACCGCCGCGAATTCCTGATCCGCTCCGCCACCACCGCCGGAGCCGCTTTCCTCACGACGAGAGCGTTCTCGAGAAGGCTCTCTGCCAGGTCGATCCTCGATGCGATCGCCACTCAATCGCTGCCGCAAAAGTTCTCCGCCACCGATACCGTTACGCTGGGCGGCACCGGAATCAAAACCAGTCGCCTGGCCATGGGCACCGGCACCGTAGGCTCTGGTCATCACTCCAACCAAACCGCGCTCGGAGTCAAAGGACTGTCCGATCTTCTGCGCAACGGCTACGATCACGGACTACGCTTCTTCGACGCGGCCGACTCCTACGGTTCTCACCCTCACGTGGCCGAAGCACTCAAGCACATCCCGCGCGACAAGGTCACGGTCCTAACGAAAACCTGGGCTCGCGATCCCGCAACGGCCCGCGCCGATCTTGACCGCTTCCGGCGCGAACTGGGCACCGACTACCTCGACATTTGTCTCATGCACTGCCTCACCGAGCCGAACTGGACCACGCAATATCGTGGCGTAATGGATGTTTTTTCCGAAGCGAAAGAGAAGGGAATCATCCGCGCCCACGGCTGCTCCTGTCACAGCATCGAAGCGCTGCGAGCCGCCGCCAAATCACCGTGGGTGGAAGTCGATTTCGCACGCATCAATCCCATCGGTTCGCACATGGACGCCGATCCGCAAGCCGTCGTGGCCGTTCTCCGCGAGATGAAAGCTGCGGGCAAAGCCGTAGTAGGAATGAAAGTCCTGGGCCAGGGCGACCTGGCGACACGCCAGGATGAGGCGATCAAATATGCGCTGTCGCTGGGAATTCTCGACGCCTTCACGATCGGGGCCGAAAGCAAAATGCAACAAGAAGATCTGATCCGTCGGATCGCTGCGGCGTAGGCTTTGGCTATCTAGGTCGCCCGCCGAAGATTTCTATGAACGCGATTACTATGAACACGGAGGCCTCCATGTTCACCTCCCGGCCGATCGGCTTCGTAACCAGTCCCTACAAAACGACCGCCGAAATCCCCAAAGGCCTGGGCGCAAAGCATGAAGTCGATGGAGTGCTGAACATTCTCCCCGAGTTCGCGCCCGGCCTTACTGATGTCGAAGGCTTCTCGCATCTCATCGTTCTCTGGGAGTTCGACCGCTCCCAAGGCTACGAGTTGATGGGCACTCCACCCTCCGATAGTCGCCCGCATGGAGTTTTTGCGACGCGCTCTCCGCGCCGGCCGAATCCGATCGGCATGACCACTGTCGAGTTGCTTCGCCGCGACGGTGGCGATCTTCACGTGCGCGGCCTCGACATGCTGCACGGCACTCCAATCCTCGATATCAAACCGTATCTTTCCAGCATGCCCGCCGAGAAACTTCGCCGCGGCTGGCTGGCCGAAGCGGAAGAACGAAAGAAGTAACGTGCGCTTAGCTTTGACCTTATGTTCACTGATTCAGCGTCAGCTTGATCTTCTGCCGGAACAGCACGCGTTCGTACACATCGTTGGTGTTCAAGCGAACAAAATACACGTAAGGCTCGTTGCCGACGCTCTCGAAATTCAAATCAGTCGCGGTCGGGTCGATCAATGAGAAATACGCGTACAGCCAGCTGCCGGGCGGATCGTTGGCTTCGATCTGCTGCACAGTTACAACGAGCGTCGGGGTGGTCCAGTGAACGAGATCCGTTGACGTGGTGAGATACATTCCCGGCGGGCCCATCGTGTCGTCCCAGTAGTCCCATAGCGTCGCCACGACTATGTTCCCCGGCTGATAAATGTTGATCCCATTCACATATCCCATGTAAGGCACAGGAGTGTAGACGTGGGACTTGGGATCTGAGACCGTCCCCAGGTAAGGATCGACGAACGACACCGAGAAATCGCTGCCGCTCCAGCCAAGCCACGATGAAGGGTCGAAGATGTCGGTGGTGCGAATGGGCGCGCCACCGCCCGGCACAAGACACTGGCGCGGCGCTGCCTGTTGCATCTGTTCAGTACAGTTCGGAGGCCATGTCCAGTCCGTAGCCACCGCGTAGTACCAGCCGCCATAGTTCACCACGTTCGTGTCGACGCTATAACCCATCGGCCCACGATCGATTTCGTACTTGAACGGAATTCCAGCCAGGAAATTCGCCGGCGCCTTCGGCGAATTGAAGTGGTATCCACCGTCGTCGGAGATGTGAAACGTGTCCGAATCGTACTCGCACTCGCTTACGTTCTGCGTATGGCACTCGCCGGGATGCGACCAGCCGTGATACTCCGTGTGCGCAAGCGCAGCGATGGTCTTCCCGTCGAAGGTATAAAAAGAATCGAGCCAGTCTTGATCGTTAAAGTCGGCCGGATTCGGATCGCTCGCGGAAACGTACGCCGCTTCGCAACTGTGCTGCAGAGTTTCCAGCGTCGGGCCGAGGCTCTGGAACATGTCAGAGCTGGCGGAGACGAAATGCACCGTTCCTGCAGAGTCGCGAAACGCGCGCGCCATCGCGTCCGGAATATCGTTGACCACACAAGAATCCTGCGGCGTTTGGAACACGGCCTCGCGGGTTCCTTCCAGTGTGCCCGTGATCGTCGGTGTGGCCGGCGCGGCTTGGCCGTCTGCCAGTGACACGCCCTGGGAGATTAGAACTGCGATCAAGGCTGGTCCAAGAATAGAGAGTCGTCGCATGGGGTTCTTCCTTCTGTTGTCCCTAACCCTACATGCCGTTGCTTCCACTCGGAGCAGTTGTCTTTTAATGCTCATGTAACAATGGCCGCGAGGTTTGGAACGTGCCAGCTACCGCGAGTTCAACGTGTCACGGTATCCACGGCGTGTGCAGCGTTCACATGCAGCATCTGCGTCCATCCCCATAACCCTCGCCGAATCAGCGCCTCTTGCTATGGCCTCCTCCCTGCAATCTGGTTAACCACTGCTCAGCAGCAGGAGGTGACCAACCATGACCCGTATCAACCTATTTCGCACCACCCCGGCCACTGCAAGTTCCGTCGCCTGGGGAAAGACTAACCTCGTAAAAAACGTTCTCGACACCGGCAGTCCGTTCGTCTTCGCCGCGCTTCTGATCGCCTGCTCGTTGGCCGTCGGATGCTCGAGCCAAACACCGCAACCGGCAAGCTCCACCAACCAGCCCATCATGCAACCAACACCGCAGATTCCAACCACGCCGGTGCCCGCTCCCGTAGCACCGGTACAGGAAGCTGGCGTCAAGCCCGTGCACCGCCGAGTCGTGCGCAAGGCCCCTGCCACTGTTACCTACGCGGACAAAGCTACCGGTGTCTCCTTCCAGTATCCGCGAACCTATGCGCTCAAAACCGGCGATGCGGCCACCGAACTCATCTCCGCCGATCCCATCCCAATGGACTTCACTCAGCCGGGCGGGGTCCCGATCGCAGCTGTGCTGTTTCCCGAGTCCGCTTATCCCAAGACGAATCTCGCGTCGGCTTACTTCAATGTCAGCGTGAACAAGACTCTCACGTCAGAGCAATGCGGAGAATTCTCTGTACCGCCGCCAACCCCGGCGACGCCCTCTGATCCGACGGTCCAAGCCACCGCGCAGTTGTCCACGCCGCCAATCTCGAAGCTCCTGATCGGCGACATGGAACTGCAATCGACCGAGACCGACAGCGGAGGTGAAACCGAAAAAGGACCGCGCCAGGAGTCGTCGAAGTACTACCACGTATTTCAAAATGGCGCTTGCTATGAGTTCGCTCTGAAGGTTTCGACGAGTGGGGTCGATTCCACGGAGGCTGCCCACTCGACAGCGAACGTGATTGGCCCTAACGAACTCCAGAACCAAGTCTTCCACCACCTGGAAAAAATCCTGGCCACGGTGAAGATCAATCCAGTGGCACAGGCAGAAGTCAGCGCCGAAGCGAAGGCGAATCCTGCGTCCACCCCAACCGAAACCCCAGCCCAGTAAAGCCGAGTTCAAGAACCTCAGTTCAGGAAACCGGGTATGCCCCACCTTTGCCGCACTGGTTGCGACAGGGTGGGGCTCTTGAACTCACATGGAGCCCCCTTGTCCTTCCGAGTTGAAGCGAAATTCCTCATCCAGCATCCAAAGCACGAATGAAGGAGGTTCCCATGTACGTAATTCTCGGAGCAAGCGGCAACACCGGACACGTCGTAGCTAAGACTCTTCTCTCTCGTGGTAAGAGAGTTCGCGCTGTCGGCAGAAGCGCAGCTCATCTGCAACCTCTCGCGGCCCAGGGCGCAGAAATTTTCATCGCCGACGTTACTGACGAGTCCGCACTTGCCAAAGCTTTTGATCAAGCCGATTCCGCCTACGTTATGATTCCGCCGAACCCCACCAGCAGCGACTTTCGCGCGTATCAGGAGCGGGTCACCGATTCCATCGCCGCCGCCGCAAGAAACGCAGGCTTAAAAAATATCGTCTCCCTAAGTAGCTTTGGGGCTGACAAGTCTTCCGGCACCGGGCCGGTCGTCGGCCTTCATAACCTCGAACAAAAACTGAATCAGCTCGACGCAAACGTTCTCCAATTGCGCGCCGGCTACTTCATGGAAAACACGCTGCCGCAGGTTGGCGCTATTCGCGCCATGCACTCCACCGTGGGTCCTCTTCGTCCCGACCTCAAGCTCCCCATGATTGCTACACAGGACATTGGGGCCGCCGCCGCCGACCTTCTCACCGAACTCAAATTCAACGGCAAGCAAACGCAGGAACTCCACGGGCAGCGCGACCTCGAGTACAACGAAGCCGCCACGATCATAGGGAACGCCATTGGAAGGCCGAAATTGGGCTACGTCCACGCCCCCGACGCTCAGATTCGCGGCTCGATGGTGCAAATGGGAATGTCGGATAATTTTGCCGGGCTAATCATCGAGATGGCTGCGGCACTCAACTCAGGACACATGCGAACCCTTGAACCGCGCAGTCCGCGCAACACCACGCCCACACCATTCGAAACTTTCGTAGCCCAGACGTTCGTGCCTGCCTACCAGCAGCAGGTGGCGGCGTAATCAAAGTCGTTTTTTTTGACGAAGGTATCGCGATGGGTGCCCACCTTTGCCATCTTTGGCAAAGGTGGGGATTTTGCTTCCAGCCGATGGACGCTTCCGGAGGTCGCGCTAGCTGCCGCTGCTCGTGATCCCCAAGTAAGTATTTACCACGCCTACAGAGAGACTAAGCGTCGTCGCAATTTGTGAAACCTGCTGCCCCTGGTTATAAAGCTGATAGACCTGCTGCGCTTCCGAGAGCTGCACCGTGTCCCCGGTGTTACTTGTCTGCTGCGGCTGGGGCTGCGGATTCCGCGCAGCCGGGGCCGCGTTCGAGGTAGAGTTCGCCGCCGCTACTGCCGCCGTCGATAGCGCACTAGATATGGAAATACTCATAACACGCTCCTTTCCCTCCTAATTAGGAAAGGTCGGCGAGTTGCCGAATGCCTTGAGTAATTTTCCCGCTATCGGTTTCGAAAAAACAATCTCGCATTCCGCAACCGGAACAGTTCCGGTTAAAGGACGAAGGCCGAGCCTCGCTGATGACGAACACGCGTCGCCGGACCCTGCTTTCAAGGTGAGCTACCGTCTCTTGCGCAGTTCGTTCACCGATACCGTAGCCTCCGCCGCATTCAGCGTATCGCGAGCCAGTTGCATAATCTCTTCATTCTTGACGGTCTCGCGCAGCGTCAGCACGACCATGGCTTCCGCAAACCTGCCGGGATCCCACTTTCTCAGCTGAATCTCCGAGTTGCCTGCACCCCGCACGACCTGGTCTGCCTTGGCCCCTAACACCAGCAAAAACTTGGGCTCCAGCTGCGGAGGTTTCTCCGGCCGCACCGACCGCGCCACCAATGCGCAAGCCGATGTGTAAATCTTCCCCGCTTCTTCCACGGACCAATTCAGATGTTTTGGATTGGAAACCTCAAAAGGCGGCGCCGCCTGCGCTGCGACTCCCGTACAAAAGACAGTAGCCAATCCGCAAATCGCTAGCCAGACGCAGGCGAGACTCCGCCACTTCATCATCATGCCTAGATGAGCTTTCACATCGGTAACATCCCGAACTTCAGGCTGCTCAACACTTCGGATCTTCATCACAAGCGGATCCTCTACCGCTTTCCGCAGCTTGATCCCAGTGCCATGGTCTGGCCAAGATATCTGAGGTAATAGCCCGGCCTTTACTCCGCCGATGCTGTACGGTTTCGAAAACACGATCCGAACTGGGCGGCTGACGACCAAAGGTTTAGAAAGAGCTCCGGAAAAAGGGCTGGGGGCGATCAAAAACCGGTCCGCGTGAACAATAATCTGCCGGTCCCGACGCCGTCTTTCGTCTCAATCTCTACAATATTTCCGGCTGCCATTCGTCTACAGGAATGGATGGATGAGCCGTGAGCGCAGCGATGATCGCCGAGAGAATCATGGCCGAGCAGGACCGCCAAATTTCCGAAGTGATCGCAGAAGAGCGGCCCCGGCTGCGCAATTTCATCCGCCGTCGCGTGCCCAATGAGGCCGACGTGGAAGATCTTCTGCAGGAGGTCTTCTACGAACTGGTCGAGGCGAATCGCTTGCTGATGCCGATCGAGCATGTGACCGGTTGGCTATTTCGCGTTGCACGCAACCGCATCACGGATCTGTTTCGCAAGAAGAAGCCAGAGTCTTTCGCGGACGCCGCACTCGAAGGCGAAGACGGCGAATTGCTCCAGATTGAAGATTTATTGCCGTCGCCGGACGCCGGGCCGGAAGCGCTCTACGTCCGTAATGCGCTGCTCGATGAATTGGAATTTGCACTCGAGGAACTGCCCGACGAGCAGCGCGAAGTCTTCGTCGCACATGAACTGGAAGGACGCACCTTCAAGGAGTTGTCGGCAGAGAGCGGAGTAAACATTAACACCCTGCTGGGGCGCAAGCGCTACGCGGTCCTTCATCTGCGCGAGCGATTGCAGAGCGTTCACGACGAATTTTTTAAAAAGTGAGGAACACAATGATGAGAAAGAAATGGTTCTTTATCGCTCCACTGGCGATTGTGGCGATGGTAGCCTTCGCCGCTCTGGGCGGCGAAGTGGTGCGGCTTCTGTGGAACTGGCTGCTTCCGGCCCTGTTCGGTTGGCGCCAGATCACGTTTTGGCAGGCCGTCGGTCTGCTGGCGCTTTGCCGGATTCTGTTCGGAGGGGTGAGTGGCCGCGGCTTCCGCGGACCCGGCCGCCGGCGCTGGGAGAAGATGACGCCCGAAGAGCGCGAGAAGTTTCGCGAACGTATGGGATCACGATGCGGTCATTTCGAGCCACCGGCGGCCAGTCCGACTGCGTGAGCGGACGGAGCGTGGGCGAATAATTGACCCTCAGGTGGTTAATGCTGCGGTTCGCAGTGACAGGGATTCTGATCTGTGGCTCGACTCGGAGAGGATCCAGTCACACTGCGATCTCAGTCCGGTTCGCGTAGTAACCCGGAGATTGCGTCTCAAGCTTGCGGCCGTTTTCGCTGAAGCGGGGCAGGTGAATCAGACCGGCCCGCTGCAGCCCGAATTGCAAGGTGGTGGCCAATACTTCCAGGCCATACTTAACGCTGCGTCGAAAGTTGATGGACGAGGCTTCGGCAAAGTATTTGGTCGGGCAGGAAACCTCCCCAATGCGGAAGCCGAAGTGGACGCATTGCGCCAGCATCTGGTTGTCGAAGACGAAGTCGTCGGAATTTTCCAGCAGGGGAAGAGAGGTCAGCACCTTGCGGCTGAATGCTCGATACCCCGTGTGATACTCCGAAAGCTTTACGCGCAGCACAAGATTCTCGACCGCCGTCAGGAGGCGGTTGGAAATGTACTTGTAGATAGGCATGCCACCGAGCAGCGCCGTGCCGCCGATAATGCGCGAGCCCAGCACTACGTCATACACATCATAGGCAACCATGCTGGCCATCGCCGTGGTTAGAAGCGGAGTGTATTGGTAATCGGGATGAACCATGATCACCACATCGGCGCCCGCCGCCAGAGCTTCGCGGTAACAGGTTTGCTGGTTGCGCCCGTAGCCGTAATTGCGGTCGTGCTGGAAAACTAAGAGGCCCAAACGACGCGCCACTTCAACGGTTCGGTCGGAGCTGCGGTCATCCACCAGAATGCGGATATCAACGAGATCCGGCAGCTCGCCGACGGTGACGTCGAGCGTCTTCTCCGCGTTGTACGCGGGCATAACCACCGCGATCTTTTTGCCATTAATCATGCGCGCTTAATCTATGATACCTGAGGCGAGGCCAAATTCTGGCATTGGCGGCACAAGCGGTCAAGTAAAGTTTTGAACAAATTTGAGCGTCGACTCCGCCGCTTGCAGCCCTCGGCGGCTCTATGAAAAACTGAAATCTGCATTCTTGCCCGAACTGCCTATGGTTGTGAAACAAACCCTCTTCGAAAAGATCTGGAACGCGCACGTAGTTGCGCAACCGGACGGTCGTTCGCCGATCATTTACATCGATCTGCATCTCGTGCATGAAGTCACATCGCCGCAGGCTTTCGACGGCTTGCGTGCTTCCGGGCGGAAAGTCCGCCAGCCATTTCGGACCGTGGCGACCGTCGATCACAACATTCCTACGGAGCCGCGTGGAACCCCGATCACTGATCTCATCGCGGCTGCGCAGATTGCGGCTCTGCAAAAAAACTGCAAGGAATTTGGCGTCCCGCTGTTCGACATGGATTCGCCCGAGCAGGGCATTGTGCATGTTATCGGTCCGGAGTTAGGGCTGACCCGGCCGGGAATGACCATCGTATGCGGCGACAGCCACACCAGCACCCATGGAGCTTTCGGCGCTCTGGCTTTTGGCATAGGCACATCGGAAGTGGAGCACGTTCTTGCGACGCAATGCCTGGCGCAGCAAAAACCGAAGACGATGAAAATTGACGTGCGTGGCCGGTTGGCGGAAGGCGTTACGGCGAAGGATCTCGCCCTCGGAATCATCGGCCAGATCGGTACCGACGGCGCCACCGGACACGTGATCGAATATGCCGGCGAAGCAGTGCGGACGCTCTCAATGGAAGGCCGCATGACGCTGTGCAATATGAGCATCGAAGCTGGAGCGCGAGCTGGCATGGTCGCTCCTGACGAAGTCACGTTCGCGTATGTGAAGGGAAAACGATTCGCTCCCCGTGACGGCGAATGGGAGCAAGCGTTGGAATATTGGCGGAGCCTGCCGACCGACGCCGAGGCAGCTTTCGACAAAGTTATCGAGATGGATGCGGCGCAACTCTGTCCATTTGTGACTTGGGGAACGAATCCCGGCATGGTCGCTCCCGTGACGGGCCGCGTACCGGAGACGAACGCGCTGGATGACTCCGATAAGCGCGCGACCGAACTGGCTTTGCAGTACATGGGATTGGAGCCGGGGAAGCGGATTGAAGACATCGGCATCGACCGTGTGTTCATCGGTTCGTGCACGAACTCGCGTATTGAAGATTTACGCGCAGCAGCGCGCGTAGCGCGGGGACACCATGTGAGTTCGAAGGTGCGGGCGATGGTGGTGCCGGGATCTCAGGCGGTGAAGCGCGCAGCTGAAAAGGAAGGCTTACATCAGATTTTTCTGGACGCGGGTTTTGAATGGCGCGAGTCCGGCTGCTCGATGTGCTTAGGAATGAATCCCGACATTCTGCAGCCGGGGGAGCGTTGCGCCTCCACCAGCAATCGAAATTTTGAAGGACGGCAGGGGCGCGGGGGGCGGACGCATCTGGTGAGTCCGATGATGGCGGCGGCGGCGGCGATTGCGGGGCACTTCACGGATATTCGCAACTGGAGCTTCCAATGAGCACCGCTATCACGAGGATCATGCGATGAAGCCGTTCCGAACACATCGAGGATTGGTCGCGCCTCTCGATCGAGTGAATGTCGACACCGACCAAATTATCCCCAAGCAGTTCTTGAAGCGGATCGAGAAAACCGGCTTCGGCCAGTTCCTGTTCTATGACTGGCGCTTCTCTTCCGATGGAAAAAAGAATGCGGAATTCGTCCTCGACCTACGGCGCTACACCGCCGCCAGCATTCTTGTCGCCGGAAAGAATTTCGGCTGCGGCTCCTCGCGAGAACATGCGGTATGGGCGCTGGGTGATTTCGGCTTCCGCGCCGTTATCTCTTCCTCCTTCGCGGACATCTTCGCCAACAACAGCACCAAGAACGGCTTCCTGACCGTTCGCCTGAGCGAAAGCGAAGTCGCAGAGTTGATGCGGAGGGCAAGCGAGTTCGAAGGATATGAACTCACCATCGATCTGGAGAAATGTGAAGTGCGCGATGATCAAGGCTTCCGCACCAGATTTCCGATCAATGAATTTGTGCGTCACTGCCTGTTGAATGGACTCGACGACATCGGGCTCACGCTGCAATACGAAGCGGAAATAGCCGGTTACGAAGCGGCACATCCGCTGCCCCAGTCCTCGCGCCCATAAAACGTAAATGCTCGGTCAATCGGGGTAAAGATTTGTAAAACACTCGCCCCGCTATTGACCTGTGCCCCGCCGCAGTTGATCCTAAGTAAGGACAGCTCTGGCGTTGCATCTGCGTTTGGTTCCTACCCGAACCTCTCCAGAGGAGGGATGATTTGAGCGCGTGGAGAAGCCCTCGCTCCCTCTGGATGGAGGTGCTGCGACCGAGTCTACAATGATTACATCTAACATCGGCAGAGTTAACTCCGATCTTGCGAAAGGTCGCATCCATCCGACTCAAAGATGAGTGACTTTAATCAGCTCGAACACAAATCCTCTGCTTGCCGTCGTCTGCTCGGGCCGAGTCTAGCGCTGGCGATTTGCGCTTCATTGCTGGGTTGCAGCAGCGCCGACTCCAAGCAATCCAAGGCGCAAGCCGCAGCGCCGCATTCGGTTTCAGTCGCGGTTGCCGCCGTGCAACAACAAGACGTTCCCGTCTACCTGGTCGGCCTCGGCACTGTGACCGCGTTTTACACCGCAAACATAAAAAGCCGCGTCGACGGGCAGATCATGCGGGTGAACTTTCAGGAAGGGCAGACCGTCAAAGAAGGCGATTTGCTGATCGTCATTGACCCGCGTCCCTATCAGGTACAGCTCGAGCAAATGCAGGCGCAATTGTTCAAAGATCAGGCAACGTTGCGCGATGCGAGATTAAACCTCGATCGCTATACCACTCTGATTCCCTCCGGCAGCATCGCGCAGCAGCAGGTGGATACGCAAAAATCCTTGGTCGATCAACTTGATGGCCAGGTGCGCACCGATCAGGCGCAGATTGACAACGCCAAACTGCAGATCATTTACTGCAACATAACGGCGCCATTCACCGGTCGCGTCGGGCTGCGGCAGGTTGACCCGGGGAATATTGTGCATGCGGCCGATACGAATCCCATGCTGATCCTTACACAGTTGCAGCCGATCGCCGTGATCTTCACTCTTCCCGAAGATCAACTGCCAACCGTTGCCCAGCACATGAAGAACGCCACATTGGAAGTGGATGCTTTCAGTCGGGACAACCAATCGAAGCTGGCCACCGGCAAGCTTCAGACGATCGATAACCAAATCGACACCACCACGGGAACGGCGAAGCTGAAGGCGGTTTTCACCAACGAGGACAACAAGCTCTGGCCGAACCAGTTCGTGAATGCAAACCTGCTGCTGGAAACGCGCAAGAACAGTACGGTTGTGCCGACCGCCGCTATTCTGCGGGGTCCGCAAGGCGCATTTGTGTATCTGGCGAAGCCGGATAAGACGGTGGAAGCGCGGCCGGTCAACGTCTCGCTTACGCAAGGTAATACCGCCATCATTGCCAGTGGAGTGGCTCCCGGCGACACCGTAGTGACCGACGGCCAGGATAAATTGCAGACGGGAAGCACGATCGAGCCGCGCGACGGCAGCCAGAACGCGGCGCCTGCCGGCAACAGCTCGAGTAACTCTCCAATTTCAGGCTCATGAGTCCCTCAAGATTATTCATCCTCCGGCCAGTGGCGACGACGCTTTTGATGGTGGGCGTGCTGCTGGTGGGCTGGGTTGCGTTCATGCAACTGCCGGTTTCCGCGTTGCCGGAGGTGGATTATCCAACCATTCAAGTCGTAACCTTCTATCCCGGCGCCGATCCTGATGTGATGGCGTCGTCCGTTACTTCGCCTCTGGAGCGGCAGTTCGGCCAGGTTCCCGGCCTGACGCAGATGACCTCGACCAGTTCCTTCGGGAGTTCAGTCATCACGCTGCAGTTCGGGCTCGATCAGAACATCGACGTGGAAGAGCAGCAAGTGCAGGCTGCCGTGAACGCCGCGTCCACGTACCTTCCCGCGGATTTGCCCAATCCTCCCATCTACAACAAGGTGAATCCGGCGGACGCGCCGATTCTCACGCTGGCCATGAGTTCGGATTCATTGCCGCTGTCGAAGGTTGAGGATCTGGCCGATACCGCGTTGGCGCAGAAGATTTCGCAGTTGCCCGGCGTGGGGCTGGTTTCGATCAGCGGCGGGCAAAAGCCTGCCGTGCGGGTTCAGGTGAATCCGACTGCTCTTGCCTCCTACGGCTTGAGTCTTGAAGATGTTCGCACAGCGTTGGCGGCGGCCAACGTCGATCAGGCGAAGGGTGTGATTGATGGGCCACGGCAGTCGTACACGATCGGAGCCAACGACCAACTGTTTTCCAGCGAGCAGTACAAGCCGATTGTAATTGCGTACCGCAATGGCGCGGCAGTGCGCATTCAGGATGTCGCCAATGTAATTGATGGCACGGAAAATATACGCCTGGCGGCGTGGATGAACATGACTCCCGCAGTCATCGTGAACATTCAGCGGCAGCCGGGCGCAAACATCATTAGCGTCGTTGATCGTATTAAGAAACTGCTGCCCCAATTGCAGGCTTCGCTGCCCTCGGCCGTGAAGGTTCAGATCCTGACGGATCGAACCACCACCATTCGCGCCTCCGTCAAAGATGTCGAGTTCGAGTTGGCGCTGACCATCGTCCTGGTGGTCATCGTTATTTTCTTTTTCTTGCGAAACCTGCGGGCCACGTTCATTCCCAGCGTTGCCGTACCCCTTTCGATTGTGGGTACTTTTGGTGTGATGTACCTGCTGGGGTACAGCCTGAACAATCTGACGCTAATGGCGCTGACGATTTCGACTGGCTTTGTGGTCGATGATGCCATCGTCATGATCGAGAACATCGACCGCTATCTGGAGGCCGGAGATTCCCCGCTGGAAGCGGCTTTGAAGGGATCCGGGCAGATCGGCTTTACGATCGTTTCATTGACGGTGTCGCTGATCGCGGTACTAATTCCGTTATTGTTCATGGGCGATATCGTCGGCCGTCTGTTCCGCGAGTTTGCGGTCACGCTGTCGGTGACTATATTGGTGTCCGCCGCAGTCTCTCTCAGCTTGACGCCGATGATGTGCGCCAAGCTGCTCAAGCATCGCAAAGAAGGCGAGAAAGGCCGCTTCTACGAAGTAACAGAAGATTTTTACAATCGCGTGATCGCGTCGTATGGCCGCACCGTGAAATGGGTGCTGAAACATCAGACGGCCACGCTGCTGGTGACTTTTGGAACTCTGGTTCTCACTCTCGTTCTCTACGTAGTAGTTCCAAAAGGATTCTTCCCAGTACAAGATACGGGCGTGATTCTGGGAATCTCCGAGGCGCCTGACGATATTTCCTTCGATGCAATGGCGAAACGGCAACAGGAGTTGGCGAAGGTCATCCTGCAGGATAAAGACGTCAACAGTCTTTCATCGTTTATTGGTGTTGACGGCACGAATGTGACTCCGAACAGCGGCCGCATTCAAATCAATTTGAAGCCGCGCGACGAGCGCAGCGAGGATGCTTCCTCAATTATTCGCCGGCTGCAGCCCGCCTTGGCCAAGGTGAATGGTATTACGCTCTACATGCAGCCAGTGCAGGATTTGACAGTGGAAGATCGCGTGAGCCGCACGCAGTTCCAATATTCGATTGAAGATGCGGACGCGCAAGAACTCGCGCAGTGGACGCCGAAGCTGGTCGAGAAACTTCGCCAGCGGCCCGAATTGCGCGATGTGGCCACTGATCAATTGAACGGTGGGATCAGGACCAATATCACGATTGACCGCGACACCGCCTCGCGGCTGGGCATTCTTCCCTCGGCAATCGATAACACTCTCTACGACGCCTATGGCCAGCGGCTGGTTTCGATTATTTTTACGCAGTTAAACCAATATCACGTCGTGCTGGAAGTATTGCCGAGCTTTGCGCAAACGCCGGAAGCTATGGCCGACATGTATGTTCGTCCCGCCAGCGCAACCCCGGCTACGGGGGCGCCAACCGCGAATGCTGCCTCGGCCGCGACGAGTGGAAATCCGGTTCCACTGTCTACTTTTACCAAAATGCATTCGACCAGCACGCCCCTCGCGGTCAACCATCAGGGACAATTCCCGGTCGTCACAATCTCTTTTAACCTCGCTCCCGGCGGCTCGCTCGGAGATGCCACGAAGGCGATTCAACAAGTAGAAAAGGACATTCAGCTGCCGGCCAGCATTCATGCTTCGTTTCAAGGGACGGCAGCCGCTTTTCAGAATTCGCTTTCGAGTGAGCCTTTCCTGATTCTTGCCGCGATCATTACCGTGTACATCGTGCTAGGCGTTTTGTATGAGAGCTACATTCACCCCATCACGATTCTCTCCACGCTTCCTTCCGCGGGTGTCGGGGCGATTCTCGCTCTTGAGATCACCGGCAACGATCTGACTGTGGTCGCGCTGATCGGAATCATTCTTCTGATCGGAATCGTGAAGAAGAACGCCATCATGATGATCGACTTCGCGCTCGAGGCCGAGCGCGAAGAGCACAAGCCCCCCGAGGAAGCCATTTATCAGGCGTGCCTCCTGCGCTTTCGTCCGATCATGATGACGACGATGGCAGCGCTGCTCGGCGGTTTGCCGCTCGCCCTGGGAAGTGGCACGGGTGCGGAACTGCGGCGTCCGCTGGGCATCACGATCGTCGGGGGATTGCTGCTCAGCCAGTTGCTCACGCTCTATACGACTCCGGTTGTTTATTTGTGGTTCGACCGGCTGGCGGTGCGATTCTCGAAATACAGAATCGGCAACGAGATTCCGCGCGAAGCCGCTCCCGGAGAAGCGTCCGGCGATTAGCAATGAGTATTTCAGCTCCATTTATCCGGCGCCCGATCGGCACTTCGCTGCTGGCGGCAGCCTTGCTGCTCTCCGGAATTCTTGCCTTCAATTTTCTTCCGGTAGCTTCGTTGCCGCGCGTGGATTTTCCGGTGATCAGCATCGGCGCACAGTTGCCGGGCGCCGACCCGCAGACGATGGCCTCGGCGGTAGCTACGCCGCTGGAGCGGCAGTTTGGACGCATCTCCGGTGTGAACCAGATGACTTCGTCGAGCCAACTGGGTTCGACCGCGATCGCGCTGCAATTTGACCTGAACCGGAACATCGATGCCGCAGCGCGCGATGTGCAGGCCGCGATCAATGCGGCGCGCAGCCAACTCCCCGCGAACTTGCCGAGCAATCCAACCTATCGCAAGATCAACCCCGCCGACGCCCCCATCCTGATTCTGGCGCTGACTTCGGACACGTTTCCGGTGGCGCGTTTGTACGACACCTCCGACTCGATTCTGGCGCAGAAGCTAGCGCAAGTGGATGGAGTGGGCCAGGTGTTCACCTACGGTTCGGCGCCGCCCGCAGTAAGGGCTGAAGTCAACCCGATGCTGCTCAATAAGCTCGGAGTGGGGCTGGACACGGTGCGAAACGCGCTGAATCTGGCCAATGCGAATCAAGCCAAAGGACAAATCTCGAACAGCGCTACCTCGTATTCTTTCGCGGACAATGACCAGCTCTTCACCGCGGATGAATACCGTCCGCTGATCGTCGCTTACCACAACGGCGGGCCGGTACGGCTTGGGGACGTAGCCGAGGTGGAGGACTCGGTGGCCGACGTACACAACCTCGGCTTGGCCAATGGCAAACCCGGCGTACTGGTGGTTATTTTCCGGCAGCCGGGCGCCAACGTCATCGAGACCGTGGACCGCGTGCGCGCTCTGATGCCTTATCTCCAGTCCTCGATTTCTCCGGCAATCAAGCTGGATGTGGTGATGGATCGCACAGTCACGGTTCGCGCCTCGGTGAAGGACATCGAGAAGACGCTACTGATTTCGATCGTGCTGGTAATTCTGGTGGTATTTGTATTCCTGCGCACGGTGCGGGCCACCGTGATTCCCAGCATCGCTGTTCCGCTCTCACTGGTGGGGACTTTCGGCGGCATGTACCTGCTGGGCTACAGCCTGGACAACCTGTCGCTCATGGCGCTGGCGATTTCGACCGGGTTTGTAGTGGACGACGCCATCGTGGTGCTGGAAAACATCATGCGCTACGTCGAGCACGGCATGGACGCGGTGCAGGCGGCGTTCAAAGGAGCGGCGGAGATTGGATTTACCGTGCTCTCCATGAGCACTTCACTGGTGGCGGTGTTCATTCCCTTGCTTCTGATGGGTGGAATTGTGGGCAGGCTGTTCCGCGAGTTCGCTGTCACTCTGAGCATTGCCATCGGAGTCTCGCTGATCGTCTCCCTGACCACAACGCCGACGATGTGCGCAAAATTTCTGCGGCCACCGCCGCCCAACCAGCGCCACAATGTTTTCTATCGCGGCAGTGAATGGTTCTTCGACAGTCTCCTGAGGGCATACGATCGGACGCTTCAATGGGTGCTGCGGCACCAGCCCGTAACCCTGGCAGTGACCATCCTCGTGGCGTGCCTGAGCGTGTATCTCTACGCTAAAGTACCCAAAGGATTTTTCCCGCAACAGGATACGGGACGGCTCATGGGGGCGGTTCAGGCGGCACAAGACATCTCCTTCCAGGCCATGAGCGGCAAGATGGAACAATTCGTGACGATTGTAATGACGGACCCAGCCGTCGATACAGTGGTGGGCTTCGCGGGCGGAGGCTCGGCGACTAATCAGGGCCGCTTTTTCGTAATGCTGAAGCCGCTGGAGCAGCGTGGGCACTGCCAGACTCGGCACTACTGGCAACCATGCCCAAACGTCACGGCCGACGATGTGATCAATCGACTGCGGGGCAAACTTGCGGCGGTTCCGGGAGCTACGCTCTTCCTGCAATCGGCGCAGGACCTGACCCTCACCCCACGCTTAGGGCAGGCCCAATACCAGTACACGCTGCAGGGCGAGGATTTGAATGAACTCAACAACTGGGGTCCGCTATTGTTGCAGAAAATGCGCCGCCTGCAGGAGTTGCGCGATGTAAATACCGATCAGCAGGATAAAGGACTGCAGGCGCAGTTGGTCATTGACCGCGATACCGCCAGCCGGTTGGGAGTGGCCGCGCAGGACATTGATAACGCGCTCTACGATGCCTTCGGACAACGGCAAGTCTCGACCATGTACCGGCCGCTGAACCAGTACCACGTGGTAATGGAGGTTGCACCGCAGTTCCAGCAAACCACGGAAGCCCTGCAAAATATTTATCTTCGATCGGCGGCCGGCGCGCCGATACCATTAGCAGCGTTTACCCACTTCGTCCCTTCCAACATACCCTTGGCGGTGAATCACCAGAGCCAGTTCCCGTCAGTTACGATTTCATTCAACCTGGCCCCTGGCGTTGCTCTGGGACAGGCCACTCTGGCCATCGACAAAGTTCAACGCTCCATCAATTTCCCTTCGACGATTCAGGCAAGCTTCCAAGGCACGGCAGCTGCGTTCAAGGATTCGCTCTCCAGCGAGTCGACCCTCATTCTCACGGCACTGCTGGCGGTTTACATCGTGTTGGGCATGTTGTACGAGAGCTACATTCATCCCATCACGATCCTCTCCACGATTCCCTCCGCCGGCGTAGGAGCACTATTGGCCTTGCTGCTGACCCACAACGAACTCAACGTGATTGGAATGATTGGCATCATTCTACTCATCGGACTGGTTAAGAAGAACGCGATCATGATGATCGACGTGGCGCTCGAGGTAGAGCGCACACAAGGCAAGAAGCCGATCGATGCCATCTACGAAGCCTGCTTGCTGCGCTTCCGGCCCATTATGATGACGACGATGGCGGCGCTACTGGGCGGCCTTCCGCTTGCGCTGGGTTCCGGCACCGGCTCCGAATTGCATCGTCCTCTGGGCATCACCATTGTCGGTGGATTGATTATGAGCCAGGCCCTGACACTGTTCACCACTCCCGTCGTTTACGTTTATCTTGACCGCCTGCGCCTGGTTTTGCGCGGCGGCGCAGATGTGGCTTTGCCGGGCACCGTGAGCCCCGCCCACTCGGCAGACTAATCTTTGATCTCGGAAACGCCCGGACCATGATGACCGGAACCGTCCGTGCAACCTCATCTGCAAACAAAGGCATCGCACGGTAAGGGCAAATTCTTTTCAGATCGGTCAGGCGCGGCGCCCTTTTCCTTATTGCCCGTATGATGGAAAACTGCGGTGCTTCCATGCGGATTTTCCGCAGTCCCGGTATTATGGTTGTTTCGTCTGACATTCAAATTCTTTCTGGAGTAGCGGATGCTTCAAAAGCTGGCAGTCGTGGTCTTGGTTGTTGCGAGTTTCGCCTGTGTTCTGAGCTGTGGCAAGACAGGAAATCACTTTCTTTACGCGACCATCCCTGCCACGAATCAAATAGCGGTTTTTCGTGAAGATCCCTACTCGGGCGTGCTCACGCAACTGTCGGAGAGCCCGTACAACGTGGGCAGCGGGCCGCAATCGGCTGCGCTTCACCCATCCGGGAAGTATCTATACGTTTCCAATGCCGGACAGGGCGAGAATGATATTTCGCTTTTTGACATCAACAGCGACGGCACCATCACTGAGGTAACACCGAGGACCGCGACTGGCACCTTGCCTTTCTTGTTGGCCATGGATCCGGGCGGAGCCTTTCTCTATTGCGCCAATGTGTTGTCGAACAGCCTCTCGGTTTTTTCGATTAGTTCCAGTGGTTCGCTAACTCCGCTTGGCAACTCTCCTTTCACGATCAACTTGTCTCCGAAAAACATGCAGATATCGCCTTCGGGGAAGTTTCTGTTTATCAGCGCCCCCAGCCAGGTTACGGGACTGGTGGCAACATTCAGCTTGACCGCAGGTGTGCCTGCCTTCGTTAGCCTCACCAGTACTGCAGACAATGATCCCTCTGGCCTGGCCGTTTCCCCGAACGGGTCATACCTTTACACCGCAAACTCCACCGCGAACTCGGTCTCCATCTACAGCATCGGTTCATCCGGCGCGTTAACTCCGGTTACCGGATCTCCACTGTCTGCGAACTTCCAGCATCCGGTCGCCGTAACGGTGGATCCGAAAGGTGCCTACCTCTACGTGGCCGATCAAGGGACAAGCCAAGGGACAACTGGGGGATCCAGCAACATCGCAAGCTTTTCGATTTCGTCCAGCACAGGATTTCCCGCCGCCGTTACGGATTCTCCTTTCGCCAGCGAGAGTGAATCCAGCTTTGTCGTGCTGGATCCGACCGGCCCCTATTTGTTTGTGGGGAATCAGGCGTCGAACGCTGGCGTCCAGGCGTTCGGGGTGAGCGCGGGCAGCTTGAACACGATTGCCAGTTATTCTGTGGGAAACACTCCCAGTTCGATTGTCATATTGCAATAAAAGAAACTTCTAATCTGAAGAGATTCAGCCCCGCAACTCGGAGTACAATCCGAGGGCGACCCTGCACGCCCCTTTACGAGCCTTTGACAAACAGGCTGGCGCGACTTGCAACAATACGTGAAGCGGCACGAGGCCTCGCGTTACAACCAGTGCGGGAATCCCGCCATCTAATGAGGAATAGGTTATCCGATTGGGTCGGCTTTAGGGGGCGGGTTCCGTAGCGAAACCAATGAGGACCCGAACCCATGAAAATTGCCAGCGCGGCGAGCGCGTTTCCTAAGCATTATTACTCTCAGAAAGAGCTGTTGCAACGCCTTCAGGACTACTGGGGAGACGAACTCCGGAACCCACAATTGCTGGAACGCCTCCATCGCAACGTTACGGTGGAGGGCCGCTATCTTGCGGTTCCCGCGGAACAATATTTGGATATCAGAACCTGGGGGCAAGCCAACGATATCTGGATCAAGACAGCCAAGGAGTTAGGCGAAAAAGCGCTCTGCCTGGCCTTGCACAACGCGGGAATCCGTCCTGAGGATTTGGGGGCTCTGCTGTTCACGACTGTGACTGGCGTAGCCAGCCCCTCCATCGACGCTCTACTGATCAATTGCATGGGTCTTCCCACGAACATCCGGCGCACGCCGATTTTTGGGTTGGGATGCGTAGCTGGCGCCGCCGGAATCGCGCGCGCCGCGGATTATGTTCGGGCCTATCCCAATCAGGCCGCCGCGCTGGTATCGGTGGAATTGTGCTCACTCACTTTGCAGCGCGAGGACTTGTCGGTCGCAAATCTCATCTCCTCCGGTCTTTTCGCGGATGGCGCCGCCGCAGTGATCGTGACCGGCGAAGACTTCGTTTCGCCTGACCATCAGCCCAGCGGACCCCGGATTCGGGCTACGCGTTCAATCTTCTATCCCGATACTGAAGACATGATGGGCTGGAAGATTTCAGAGAAAGGTTTCCGAATTTTGCTGTCGACCGAGGTGCCGACTTTGATTCGGGAAAATCTGGGGCGCGGTGTCGACGAATTTCTTGCGGATGAAGGCTTGCAGCGGTGCGATCTCAAGAGCTTCGTCCTGCACACCGGCGGACCCAAGGTGTTGGAAGCGTCGGCTGCTGCGCTGGACTTGCATAACGGCGAGTTGGATGCCTCCTGGGATTGTTTGCGGAAGGTCGGCAATCTCTCTTCGGCGTCGGTGCTGGTCGTGCTGGAAGACGTGATGAGGAACCGCCGTCCCGAACCGGGCACGCTTGGTTTGCTGGCGGCGATGGGGCCTGGATTCTGTTCCGAACTTGTTCTACTCGAATGGTGAGGTTTTTGTAATTGTCCAATTCGATCGATGTGTTCGTGATTGGTGGCGGACCGGCGGGACTTGCCGCCGCGATTGCTGCGCGGCAGCAAGGACTTAGCGTAATGGTTGCCGATGGCGCCAAGCCGCCAATCGATAAGGCCTGCGGCGAAGTTCTAATGCCGGATGCCCTGGGAGCTTTAGAGAATTTCGGAATCAGCATTCCCCCCAGAGAGTCGTTCCCCGTTCATGGTGTGCGTTTTCACAGTTCCGGATCGTCAGCCGAGGCGGCTCTTCCACCTGCACTCCGTGTCCTCTCCGTGCGGCGTACCACGCTGCATCGCATCCTGATCGAACGGGCTGCTGAGCTGAACATCGATCTGCGATGGCAGCAGGTGGTGACCGGAATTTCAGGGGAGGCAGTTCGACTCGGAGAGCATACTATTCGCGCGCGTTGGATCATTGGTGCCGATGGCGCCAACTCACGTGTGCGAGGGTGGGCGAATTTGGAATCGAAGTCAAGTTCGGCTCACCGTTATTCCTTCCGGCGCCACTATCGTGTACGCCCCTGGACTGATTGCATGGAGATTTATTGGGGCAAAAAGGCTCAGGGGTATATGACGGGTATTGGCGATCAGGAGGTCTGCGCAGCGGTGGCCTCTCGCGATCCGAAATTTCGCCTGGATAAATCTCTTCCAGAATTTCCCGAGCTGAATGCGCGCCTTCGCGGTGCGGAAACAACCTCGATCGAGCGAGGAGCGATCTCCGCCAATCGAAAACTCAGGCGTTTGTGGCGGGGGAATGTTGCGCTGATCGGTGATGCTTCCGGCACAGTAGACGCGATTACAGGGGAAGGATTGGACCTCGCCTTCAATCAGGCGACCGCGCTGGCACGCTGCCTGAAGGCAGGAACCCTTCCGGCTTATCAGGCGGCGCACCGTCGATTATCGCTTCGCCCGCTGATAATGGCGCGAATGATGCTGATGCTCGATGGACGCCCTTGGCTTCAGCGAAGGACCCTTCAGGTTTTTAACCGGCGGCCGGAGGTTTTTCGCCGTCTGCTGGCATTTCACGTGGGAGCGCTTCCGGCCACGCGTCTGGCCGTCGATGGTCTTACTTTGGGGTGGGGACTGCTGACTGCCTAGCGCAATGAATAAGAGAGCTGCGCCATCTCTAACCTCCAGTGCGTCACGATTTTTGCTGGCCTGCCTCCTGTTTTTCTTTTTCTGTGCTGCAGCCGTGGCGCAGAACTTGGCGCTTGAGTTAGATCCTCAGCAAACTACCATCAGTTTCACACTCGGCGATGTCCTCCATAACGTTCGCGGAACTTTCCAACTGCAGAAAGGCAGGCTTCAGTTCGATACCGGCTCCTCCAAGTTAAGCGGCGAAATCGTGGTCGATGCCAAAAGCGGCCAAAGCGGCAATGGAATGCGCGACCGCAAGATGCAGCGCGAGGTGCTGGATACTGAGCGCTATCCGGCGATCGCATTCCGCCCTGATCGGGTCGATGGAACATTATTACTGGACGGGCACTCTTCTTTGCGAATTCACGGAATTTTCAACATCCATGGTTTGGATCACGAACTGACAGTGCCTGCCGAAGTAGAGATGTCTCCGGATCGATGGAAAGCCACGCTGCACTTTGCGGTGCCCTACGCGAGTTGGGGAATGAAAAACCCGAGCACGTTGTTTTTGCGGGTCAGCGAGTCCGTCGACATTGATGTGACGGCTTCCGGCACTCTGGTGCGGCGTTCGAATTGATGGGGCCGGTTGAGAATCAGAATCCATCGAGCTGCTGGATTCCCTTACCTTCGGTGCATTCGTAGCATCGTCCCGAAGCGAGATTCCTGAACTCTTCGTTCCTTCCGCTGGGCCAGCTTATCTCCACCCGGTTTACGCGATCGCGTTTCTCCAATCCAAACGTGATGGGAAGTTCCGACTGCGACAAGTAGCTGGATCCGCTCTTCACCATGCGCGACTCGCTCATCCCGCCAGATTCAATGCGGACAGTCGCACCGATCCCGTCGCGGTTCGATTTCGTTCCCCTGAGTTGAAAACGTATGCTGTGATTTCCCGCGAGCTGATCGTTGCGGTAGAGGTATGCAGGGCCGTTGTTCGTGGTCAGCAGAAGATCAAGATCGCCGTCGCGATCGAAGTCTCCATAGGCCAGCCCGCGTCCAACCTTCGCATGTTCAAACCCTCCGCCAATCTCAGCAGCAACGTCGTTAAAACTTCCCTTGCCATTGTTAAGAAATAAGTGTGGCGGCTGCGCGTATCCTACATTGCCGCGTATGTTTCGCACGGTGTCGTCAATGTGCCCGTTGGCCACGGCGAGGTCGAGCCAGCCATCGAGATTCGCATCGAGGAAAGCGCATCCAAAACCCAGGCTGTTCTTGGAAGCCATTCCGACTCCCGCCCGCGCTGCAATGTCTTCGTAGCTCTTTCCGGAAAATTCATAGAGTCCGGTCATCTCATTGTCGAAGTTCGTAATAGCGGCCCCCGGCCGTCCCAAATTCGTGAAATCCCCGATGTCCACACCCATGCCTGCGCGAGCTCTGCCGTCTGAGCTAAACGCTAGCCCCGCTTCCACGGCAACATCCTTGAAAGTGCCGTTGTGCTGGTTGCGGTAAAGCTTATTCGGCTGGGTGTCATTCGCGACCAATAAATCGGGCCAGCCATCGCGGTCATCATCGAGCATGGCAACGCCAAGGGATTTCGAACTACTATCGAAAATGCCACTCGACGCCGTCACGTCTTCAAATGTGCCGTTGCCGCGATTATGAAATAGCCAGCAAGTCTCGCCGCGATAGGCCTCCGGCGTGCAATACGACTTGTGCTTGCCGTCCAGGCTGCAGAAAACGTCGCGCCCGGGCGACCACTTTACATAGTTGCAGACAAAAAGATCAAGCAGTCCGTCGCGATCGTAGTCGAACCACAACGCAGAGCTGCTGAAAGCTTGCCGCTTGCCCAGTCCGCTCGTATTGGTCACATCGATGAACGTCCCTTTGCCAGTATTGTGGAACAATCGATTCTGCCCGACACAGGTCACGTAGATATCAGGGAAGCCATCGTTGTCATAGTCTCCGACGGCCACACCCATGCCGTAAAGCTCAACATCCAACCCGGCGCGTGAAGTGACATCGGTGAACCTTCCGTTCCGGTTATTGCGATAAAGCTGCAAGGTTGTTCGGCGTTGCCTGTGTCCCGGCCAATCCATCCCATTGATCAGGAGAATGTCCTGCCAGCCATCGCTGTCGTAATCCAGAAAGGCGCAGCCGGAACCCATCGTCTCCGGGAGAAGCTTTCCGCCATAGCCGCCGCTATTGTGTTGGAATTGAATTCCCGCGCTGGAGGTTACATCCACAAATCGAAAGCCGGGCGAAGCGTTCGCCTCAACTGTCTCGCCCAGAGCCCGAAGCAGCGACATCTGCGAAATCGAGGCCACTCCAACCAGGGAACGCAGAAACGATCTGCGATTCACGGAACGTTTACCAATCCCGCGCGAATCGCGTAAACCACCAGCTCTGCGGTTTTGTGAATGCCCAGCGCGTTCATGATATTGGCACGATGAACCGCAACTGTGTTAGCGCTGAGATCAAGTTCCGAGGCGATTTCCTTGTTCGACCTGCCGCTCACGATCATCTGCAACACTTCCAGCTCGCGAGGAGTGAGTCCGCTGTTGCGCTCGCCTTTGAGCGTCGACTGCTTCTCCACCTGCGGATCAAAAATCGTTTCTCCGCTGGCGACGCGCCTGACTGCTGGACCCAGTTCCAGGTTCATCGCATTCTTCAGAATGTATCCTTTAGCGCCAGCCTCGATCGCCTGCTTCACCCACGTACTCTCCGAATGCATGCTCAACATCAGTACGGCTGTATCCGGCGAGTGCTCGAGAATCTTCCGGGTCGCATCAAGGCCGTTCATTTTGGGCAATGCGCAGTCCATCACCACGACCTGCGGTGACAATTCCTGCGCCAATCGAACCGCTTCTTCTCCATCGCCAGCTTCCCCGGCCACTTCGATATCCGGCTCGTCTTCGAGCATGCGGCGGAAGCCGCGCCTCACCAACCCGTGGTCATCTACCAGCAATACCCTGATCTTTTTTGTCATCGAGAGCAATCTCCGCCTCCTCCATCGCTTCAATCTTTTCGCGCGGGATCGTCAGATGCACCCGCGCGCCTCCCGTGTCGGGCGTGGAGAACGCAATCCGAGCGCCCAACAACTCTGCGCGCTCACGCATCGCGACCAGCCCAATTCCCAGCCTTGCGGTCTCCGGATTGAATCCCACCCCGTGATCTTCGACTTCGACCTCCAGCGTAGTCGGCAGAAAGTGCAGCCGCAACCACGCCTTCTCAGCACCCGAGTGCCGCGCCATGTTATTAAGCGCTTCTTGCACCACGCGGTAAATCTCTATCGCCGCGCCGCCATTCACTTCGAAGGGCTGGCCCCGCTTCTCATAGGATATGGTAATTCCGTTCTGTCTTTCTACGGTGGGTATGTACCAGTCGAGCGTCATCTCCAGCCCGGCCTCGTCGAGCATCACAGGATGCAGCGATTGTGACAAACTCCGCACTCGTTCCAGGGTTTCCTGCGCGATTTGGCGAACTTCCAACAAATCGGTGCGCAGTGACGACCCCTCTGGAGCATGTGCGCCGGCGCGTGCCAGCATCGCCCCCATCGCGGTGAGAATCTGGCCGAACTCATCGTGCAATTCGCGCGAGATATAGCGAAGAGTAGATTCCTGTGTGGCGATTAATTTCTGCGCCAGCTCACTGCGGCGTTCGGAGAGATCCGCCATGCGGGCAAACAATCTGCGATTCCAGCGGATAATGGAAAGCCCAGTCAGCACCACCGCAGCCAGGGTTGCTGCGAGGAATACGTATACCTGCCGCTGGACGCGGTCGTAAACCTGGATGATACGTTGCGCCGCCTGCTCCTCATTCTCGCTGTTCTGCACGAGGAAACGCGCAACGGTCGTGCTCAGGGCCGCCTGCCGCGCCTGCAGCGACAATTGAATCTGCTGCCGCGCGCCTTTTTCATCGCCCGAACCTGCGAGACCAAACACGCGATCCACGGCATCCCAGAATTGAGTGAACGAACTCATCAATGCCGCGCTCTGCTCCGGCGTGCGGATGGTCGGAGCCAAGCCGCCCTCCAGCCGCATGGCATCCTCCAAATCGGTACGGATACGCTGAAACTGCGCCGACCACGCGGTGAGCGGGTAAGGCTCGTCGTTGTCAATCATGTCGCGCATGGCGACGGCAAGCAGGTTCAGGTCGTTCTGGATCCGCAGCAACTGAAGAGAGTCTTTACGATTGCGATCGATGAGGCCGGATTGAAGTTTGCGCAGGCCAGCGACTTGCCACGTGATATAAGCCGAGTAAGCCACAACCGCCGCTAAGGTGACGATGAGGCCGAGCAAAAGGCCTGGGGTTGGAGAGTGCTCCGGCGAAGGCGGACGTGCCACGCCCCGAGCATACAACGCCGGCCCGCGCCGTGTCACAATCAGTAATAATGAAGCGAATCGATGCTGGGCGGAGTCCAAGAATAGATTGAGTACCGATCCCAAAGAAGCTCCAAAGAAACCTAAAGTCGAGCGGCTTCGCGCTGTTCTTCCGGAAGTCTGGAAGCTGATGCGACCCCGCCGCGGGCTGCTGGCTTTGGGATTCGGGTTGATGGTCATCAACCGCGTCGCAGCATTGGTGCTGCCGTATTCGAGCAAGTTCCTGATCGACACTGTCATCGGCAAGCACCGCATGGATTGGCTGCAGCCGTTGGTATTGTCTGTTCTGGGAGCGACTGTAGTTCAAGGCATCACCTCGTTTTCGCTCACGCAATCGCTCTCAAAAGCCGCGCAGCGGCTAATTACGGAATTGCGCCAGCAGGTGCAGGCTCATATCTCCCGCCTGCCTGTTTCTTTTTACGATGCCAACAAGACCGGGTCGTTGGTATCGCGAATCATGAGCGATGTGGAAGGCGTACGCAATCTCCTTGGTACAGGTCTCGTGGACTTCGCCGGAGGCCTGGTCACCTCGAGCATTGCTCTGGTGTTGTTGCTTCGCACCAGCGTGCAGATGACTTTGATCGCCGTGGGTTCGCTCGTATGTTTTGGTTTCGCGCTCAATAAGGCGTTCGCAACCATCCGCCCGATTTTTCGCGAGCGAGGCAAGATCAATGCCGAAGTGACCGGCCGGCTCACCGAGTCTCTGGGCGGCGTCCGTGTGATCAAGGGCTATCACGCCGAACAGCGCGAGGAGGCAATTTTCGCCACAGGTGTTCGACGGCTGCTCGAGAACGTGATGCGCACGCTCACCGCCACTTCAGTCATGAGCCTCTCCGCAAGCGTTCTTCTCGGTGTGGTCGGCGCCGTCACAATGTACGTGGGCGCGCATCAGATTTCTTCCGGCACACTCACGGTTGGCGGGTTCGTCTCTTATACGTTGCTGTTAGGTTTTTTAGTAGCGCCCATCATGCAGATCGTTTCCATCGGCACGCAACTCACCGAAGCCCTAGCCGGACTCGAAAGAACGCAGGAGATCATGCGCGAGCGGCCGGAAGATCAGGATCCTACCCGCTCCGTGGCGCTTCGCGACATCGTGGGACGCATCGAATTTAAGAACGTGAGTTTCACATATGACGGAATTCACGAAGTCCTGCGCGATATTTCGTTTGTTGCCGAGCCGGGAACTGTAACCGCGCTGGTTGGCTCTTCCGGATCGGGCAAATCGACCACCATTGGCTTAATCTCGGCTTTTTACAAACCATCAAAAGGAAAAATTCTTCTCGACGGCGTCGATCTGAGCACGGTTCGCCTCGATTCCTACCGCACTCGCCTCGGTGTTGTGCTGCAGGAGTCTTTTCTTTTCGACGGAACGATTCGAGAGAACGTTTCCTTTTCGCGCCCGGATGCGAGCGAGGAAGAACTTCTGCGCGCCTGCCGCATCGCGCGCGTCGATGAGTTCGCCGAGTCGTTTGCGGATAAGTACGACACGGTTGTCGGAGAACGCGGCGTGAAGCTCTCCGGCGGCCAGCGGCAAAGAATTTCGATTGCGCGCGCAATCCTGGCCGAACCCCGCATCCTCATCCTCGACGAGGCAACCTCGAGCCTCGACTCCGAATCCGAGCAGATGATCCAGCAGGGACTTTCTTATCTCATGAAGGGGCGCACGACTTTCGTGATTGCGCACCGGCTTTCGACCATCCGCCGCGCCGATCAGATTCTCGTGATGGAGCAGGGCCAGATCCTCGAACGCGGTACGCACGACGAACTCTACGCCGCGCGCGGGCGCTATTACGATCTTTATACGCGCCAGCACGGCGTGGAAAACAATTTATTCCTTGCGCCCGGCGAAGGTGATCTGTCTGTGCTGGACTCGCCAGCAAATGGAAATTCAGGGCCGAGGAATGGCAAGACGGCGGATGCATTGAGCGTGCTGAAGGGAGAAGTTCGCTAGCGCATGAGCAGCTCTGGAAACTGCCATCAGCAAGTCGTCTTGCCTGCCGACTCCGCAATACACGTGCAATCGCTTTGCCGCCATTACCCCATGGGCGAGACCTTAATCCGCGCCGTTGACGGCGTGACTCTCAAGGTGCGCGCCGGCGAGTTCGTAGCTCTTCTTGGAAGTTCTGGGTCTGGAAAATCTTCGGTTCTGAACCTGATCGCCGGCCTCGATCGCCCGACCTCTGGCAGCGTGGTTGTTCACGGAAGCGATCTTTCACAACTCACGCGCGAAGAGTTGGCGCATTATCGCCTCCACACGGTCGGAATGGTATTTCAATCCTTCAACCTGATTGCGAGCATGACCGTGACCGAGAACGTAGAACTGCCGATGCGCTTTGCGGAGGTCGATCGCGGAAAACGAGACGGCCTGGTGCGCGAAGCGCTTACGCGAGTTGGCCTGCAGGCCCGCATGAATCACCGTCCCAGCGAACTCTCGGGCGGAGAACAGCAGCGCGCCGCTCTCGCCCGCGCGCTCATTAACCGTCCTCAACTCCTGCTCGCCGACGAGCCTACCGGCAATCTCGACAGCCGAACGGGAACTGAAATCATGAAAATGGTTTGCGAGTTCAACCAGCAATTAGGAATGACAGTCGTGATGGTCACCCACGAAAGAGCTTTGGCAGAACGCTACGCGCAACGCCTCATCTTCCTCGCAGACGGCAAGGTAGTCGGCGAGGAGACCACCGCGGTCGTTGCAGCCGCGAGTGTACAAGGAGCGCGGCAGTGAAACTCCCCGATCTCGCCGAACTCGCAATGCGCAATCTCCGCGAATCCGTTCTGCGGAATTCTCTAACGACGATCGGTATTTCGGTGGGAGTCGCATCGCTGGTCGCCATGCTCTCGCTCGGCATCGGATTGCAGCAACTCGCATCGCGCCGCCTGATGAAGTCTGGATTATTCGACACTGTCGTCGTCAGCTCAAGGCGCGACTTGCGAAACTTCGGCCACGAAGAAGAGCGCAATGGTCCAACTCCCGGCGAGAGCCGCATTCTCGATGAATCCGCCCGGCAGGAAATCGAGCGCATGCCGAATGTCCTCGAAGCCTATCCTGACATACGGTTCATCACGGAACTGCGCTACGGCGACAAACCGCACATGACCATGGTCGCGGCCCTGCCATCCTCTGCGAAATCGAATGATGCGTTTGACTCGATGCAAGGGCATTTCTTCTCCTCCGACACCGCGCCAGAGGCGGTGATTCAGAAAAGCTTTGCCGAAGAGTTACTGGGCAAAACGCCGAAGCCCGGAGTAGACGATACGAATGTGTCGCAGCTAGCCGCTCCGCTGTTGGGAAAAGAGTTGACGATGCGCTACGCCCGGCGGCAGGCATCGCAAGCTCCGGCAGCCCCAAGCACAGCGGACCCCGATGATGAAGATGATGAGGACGATGACGATGATTTTTCGGCCGCTGCTTACTCGGTTGTCTCGCGCGAGCAAAAGCTGAAGATCGTAGGTGTTGCCGACCTCGATCCCGAAAGCATGCGTGGACCCACGCGCGCGCGCGTGTTTCTCCCGCTCAGACTGGCCGAAAGCCTGCAGGTAATGCAGCCCACAGACTTGCGCGAGATCGCTCGCGCGACTAGCGGCCAGCAGGTCTATTCCTCAGTGAATGTTCGCGTTAAAAATCCCAGCGGCGTGCAGGAGGTTGAGAGCGCAATCAAGAAGATGGGCTTTAATACTTTTTCCATACTTGATGCAAGCCGCAGCATTCAGCAGTTCTTCAGGGTGTTGGATCTGTTTCTCCTGATTTTCGGAAGCCTCGCTCTCGCAGTTGCATTCGTTGGCATTGTGAACACGCTGGTAATGGCGATTCTCGAGCGCCGGCGCGAGATCGGAATCATGAAAGCAATCGGCGCCAGCGACGGTGACGTCAGGAAGCTCTTCTTTGCCGAGGCCGGCGCGATGGGAATTCTCGGCGGCATTGTGGGGGTCATCTTGGGCTGGGCCATCGGACAGATCATTAACTTCGTCACCAACATTTACCTGGCGCGTCAGTCGTTCCCGGCAGAGCACTTCTGGTCTGTGCCACTATGGCTAGCGGGATTCGCCATTTTATTTTCTTTCCTCGTCAGCCTCGCCGCCGGCCTTTACCCCGCGGGACGCGCCGCCCGACTCGACCCCGTGCAGGCGCTGCGCTACGAGTAAACTGAATCGAATGCCTCGCTGTTGCGCCACAGTGACTGTTCTCGCCGTCCTTGCTCTCTCAGTCGCCGCTCAAGCGCAGAGCCGCATCGACTGCAATGCGATGAATAGCCGCATTCTCAAACATTCCGTCCACTATTGCGTTTATATCCCCGCAAGCTATGACGCTGGCGCGGCAAAACAGCCACCCGAACGCTACCCAGTACTCTATTTTCTGCACGGCCTCGGGGATAACGAACAAACTCTGTTCAATAGCGGCGGATGGACGCTGCTCGACGATCTTCGCCGCCAACATAAAGTCGGCGAATTCCTAATTGCTGCTCCTGAAGGTGGGCGAACGTTTTACATTAACTCCGCAGATGGGCGGGTTCGTTACAGCGATTTCTTTCTGCAGGAATTCATTCCGCTGATCGAAGCGAAATATCGCATCGGCAAAGGCCGCAGCAATCGCGGGGTCACGGGGATCTCCATGGGTGGTTACGGCGCCCTCCGATTTGCCTTCAGCCATCCGGAAATGTTTTCTTCCATCAGCGCGCAGAGTGCGGCTTTGATTACCGAGTCGCCGCAGGAACTCGACATTGGTATCCGTTCCGGATCTCAGCTGGGAAAACTTCTCGCAAATGTTTTCGGGGATCCGATCGACGTCCGCCATTGGAGCGACAACAGTCCTTTCGTACTCGCGCAGAAAAACGGCTCAGCCTTGCGCAATATGCGTATCTATTTCAACTGCGGACAAGATGACAACTACGGCTTTGAAAAAGGCGCAGCCGCGTTAAATGAGCAGCTGAAAAAAGAAGGAGTGAAGCACGACTATCGCCCGTACCCCGGAGATCATAGCCTCACCTATTTCCTCTCCCATTTTGAGGAAGTAATGGAGTTCGAGTCCCAGGCATTCGGATTGCGCCCTTAAGAAGAATTACAATCGGCACGCTTCGAGTCGTCACTCTTCCCAGCAACTCAATCCGCGTCCCACTCTTTCGGCACGTTGACGTAAGAACGATCCAAATCCGAAACCGACGGGCATCCCAGCAGCCGCAGCGTGCGTTCCAAATCCGCTCGTAGGATTTCAATCGCCCGGTTCACGCCATCTTCGCCGGCCGCGGCCAAGCCGTAAGCATAAGCGCGCCCGCACAACACGGCGTGCGCTCCCATACAAAGCGCTTTGGCGATGTCCGTTCCACGCCTGATGCCTCCGTCCATCCACACTTCAATCTGTCCGTTCACCGCTTTCACAACTTCCGGCAGCGCCCGGAAAGAAGCTGGAACGCCATCCAGTTGCCGGCCTCCATGGTTCGAAACCGAGATCGCGGCCGCCCCTTCGTTAACAGAACGCCGCGCATCCTCCGCAGTGAGGACACCCTTAACTACAATCGGACCACCCCAATGCTTCCTGATCCAACTCAGGTCCGCCCAAGTCACCGCCGATTCCGCCAGCGCTGCATTGATATCGACCAGCGGCAACTGCCCTTTACCCGGCACGATCACATTCGGCAAGCCAGGTAATCCGCCGTCCAACAAGTAATTCGCAAGCCAGCCGGGGCGCGACAGTATCTGCGGCAAAAAGGGAATCTTCGCCAGCGGCCCGCCGCTGATCAATTCCTTCATGCCATTGCGATAGTCGCGCTCGCGAATTCCCGCCACCGGAGTATCAATAGTGACCACAAGCCCAGAAAATCCGGCGACCCGCGCCCGGTCTATCGCAGCCTCTGCCGCCCCGCGGCCTCCCATAAGGTACAGCTGATAAAAAACCGGACCGGCCGAACCAGCCCGCACGTTTTCCAGCTTGTGTCCTGAGATAGTCGAGAGAATATAGCCTGTGCCGGCGTTCCCAGCTGCGCGAGCGGCAGCGACTTCACCTCCCGGATGCATAAGACGACTGTAACCAACCGGGGCAAGCATGAACGGAAGCCTAAGATCGAACCCCAGCACGCGCGTGCACAAATTGCACTTGTCCATGGCGACCGCGTGCCGGGGACGAAACGTAACGTCATTAAATACCCGGCAGTTTTCACGAAGAGTCACTTCGCCTTCGGCCCCGCCATCCAGATAGTCGAACACTGATTTCGGTATTCTCTGGCGTGCGATAGGACGGAAATCTTCAATACAGACAACGTGAGGAGATGCTACTGAGGCTTTAGACATGGCGATTCCGCGCTCTGCAACCTTGAAGCAGCATATGGTATCACCGGGCGAAAGCGGAATGGAAATGCCTTAGGCTACGCCGGATTTTCAAACCGGACGCACTGCCATTCCCAGCGTTTTGTAGTAAAAATGAAGTAGCCACGGAGAGGTGGCCGAGTGGTTGATGGCTCCGGTCTTGAAAACCGGCGTGCCCGAAAGGGTACCGGGGGTTCGAATCCCTCCCTCTCCGCCATTACTTTTGTTATTTAGTGGTCGCAAGTCCGCAAAGGGTCACCAGATTCCCCGCGAAGTCAATTCCTCCAAACGAATCCAAATACCCCGAAGGCTTGCGGTATTGTGCCCTCATGATGGTCTGCGAATGTTCGGGTCAAACCAATGCCGGGATGGCTAGCGGCTGCCCGCACCCCGCAATCGCGTACTCCTCTTGCGCATCACTTGCGGAATCGTTGCCTGTTGCGTTGCGGATGCCGATTCCTTACAGCACAGCTTTCGGATTCCTCGTCATTCGGTACGTCCGCCCGGATCGCGTTCTATGCGACGCACGGGGCAGGCGCGATGGTATTGGTGAACATCATGCGGATTCCGTGTTTCGGCCGTAGGATCACCATCGGGCGAGCTTCGATCGTTTGGCCCGGAGCCAACTGAAAATCGTACGTTTTGAGCAGACCGCGCAAAATCATGAGGATCTGCAGCATCGCGTAATTTCCGCCAATACAGCCTCGTGGTCCGGCACCGAAGGGAAGGAAGGTGAAGGGTGTGCGCAGCTTCTCATTTGCTTTAGTGAAACGCTCGGTATCGAAATTCTCCGGATTTTGCCAGTAGCGCGGAGCATGATGCGCACCATAAACATACACAATGACCATCGATCCGCGGGGTATGGCGATGTCGCCTACTCGGTCGTCTGCGACAGCCATGCGGTCGACCATCCAAAACGGCGGGTAGAGGCGGAGCGCCTCCATAATTACCTGAGTCACAAATTCGAATTTGGAAACGTCGCCGTAGCTTAGAGGCGCTTCACCGAGCACGGTATCAAACTCATGCCGTACCCTTTCGAGGCAATCCGGACGCGAACTCAAAAGATAAAGAAGCCACGATAGCGCATTCGACGATGTTTCATGGCCGGCAACCAGAAGTTGCATGCTCTCGCTCAGGATGAGTTCATCGCTCATGCCTCCGCCATCGCTGTAACGCGCATCCATCAAAGTCTGCAGCAGATCATGGCCGAGCGCTTCGTTGCGGCGCTTCTTGATGTATTCCATCAGAACGGCGTCCGCGCGGGTGCGCATGTCTTCGTGTTTGCGCAGTTCGCCCGAGACCGCGAACCAAGGATTCAGATAGGGCTGAAGGGTTTGCCGGACGATGAATTCCTGGACAGTGCAGATAGTATGGCTGACAAGATCGATGTCTTCCTCCTTCAACCGCGCGCCAAATAGCGATCGGGCGACCATAGAGAAGGTAATCTTCATCAGGTGGGGGTAGATATCGACCGGGCCAACCCGGACCTGTCTGTCGAAATCCCGCAGCGACTCGGCGAGGGAGTCCCGCATGATCGAGGACAGCGCATCGAGTTGCTTTCGATCGAAGCCGGTCTGGATTAGACGCCGCTGCGTGCGCCAGGCTTCCCCGTGGGTCGTGAGAAGACCCTTCCCCAGGAAGTGGCCCATCCGCTTTACTTGAATCTCGGATTTTTGGTAGTTCTGCTCATTGATCTTCAACACGTGCTGAATGACAGCGGGATCGATGGTAACGATCGCTTCCTTGAGACCACCCAAATAGAGCCGGAATGTGTCGCCGAAGATTTCGTTGTACCGGGACAAAACCTGCACGGCATTGCGGGCCATGGCGCGAGAGTCCGCAAAGCAGCGAAATCGGGAAACAATAGGGATAGGCGTTGACGGGCTCATACGCAGCCTTCCTGAAACCTGCCTCGAACCGGAGGAGTTTTCATGTTACTAGGAAGTGTTGAGTGGGCCATGCGCAGAAGATAAAACGTTCAGAATCAGTTTTCGTTCCCCAGTTGCTTCAAGAGTATCAGATGATGCCGGATTGCCCCGGTCATGGTGGGGTTCTGCCGATAGGAAATCCCAAACTCTTCGGCAGTCTGCTTCACAATCCTAGTCAGCGGGGCATAGTGGGTATGGCAGACGAACGGGCACAAATGGTGGACGATGTGATGATTAAGCCCGCCCACAAGCCAACCGACAAGCGGGTTTTCGGTTGCATAATCGGCCGTTGTCGCGAAGATGTGATACACGCCGTTTTCAAACTCGCCACGGTCGGAGGGAAAGTAGGTGCTGTCGATGGTGTGCGTCGACTGGAATACGAGCGTTACGGTTAAACCGACGGTCAAATTAACCAGGAGGAACGCCCCGGCAACCAGCAGAGGAGATTTTCCCAGCACCAGCACCGGTAAAACCAGCATGTAGGTCAGATAGAAGCCCTTGCCGGCAAAGAGAATCGCGTATTCTCGCAGAGAATGTTTCGTGCGCCTTAGATATTCGTGAGTCGGGAAGAAAAAGCATTGGAAATCTCTGAAGAATACGTAATCGAGAGAGAACAGCGCGTAGACGAACAGCACGTACATGTGCTGGAACCGGTGCCACGGCAGACGGGGTTCATAGGGCGTAAAACGAAAAATGCCGCGTCCCGAAAGGGCGTCATCTTCGCCGTGGAGATTGATGCAGGAGTGATGGCCGCGATGATGGAGGATGCGCCACATGTACGAGCTGATTCCGCACAAATCGAAGACATAATTCAGAGTTTTGTTTATGAGCGGCCGGGAAGAGATAGCGTTGTGATTGCTGTCATGGGCGATGTTCAGCAGAAGGAATGTCTGCGCGAGCCCACCTAAAACGTAGAGTGCAACAAACTTCCATGAATCCGGCCGGAGCGCATATAGAGCAATCCAACTCCCCGCGAGTACTGCCAGACCCGCAGCGATCTTGACCCGCATCATACGGTCCGCTTTAGGCGAAATTTTCTGATCGGCAAAAAAGCTATCCAGGCGGCTACGCAAGACTTTCGGGAAGGAAGAACCATCGACCGGCGCGATAACCGGCGACGCTGAGGTTTCCGAAGGTACAAGATCCGATATCTCCGGCTCTTGAGAAATCTCCGCTTCGGTCTCAAACGGCATCGGCGCCTCCGCAATCATGGTAAATTGGACCCGACGCGTTCCACAAGTTACATGAGTGGCCCCGATCCCGTGGCATGATTACTGCCGCGCTGTCGAGAGTCTCGCAGAAGTATTTTATTGCGAGCCCTTAATGGCAATCAATAAACTTCGGCCCCGTACTAAACTTAGGACAACACCGAAAAATCGGAACGGACAAGGCCTGGGTGCGGCGCTTCATCTAGGAAGCGATAACGCATGGCGTTTTCCAAATGCTTTGCTAATATTCCAAGCAACCCTCGCTCGGTAGTGAGGATGTTTCGTTTTTACTGATTTGCGTTCTATTCGATCTTGGAGGATCGCTGATTGATGACGGCGTCAATTCTGGACCACCTCGATAGGCTGGCAGATGAGCACCCGAACAAGCTACTTTATTCGTACCTTGACGTAAACGGCGACCCGATCGAAACCTACACCTACGCGTCGTTTCTCTGCCGAGCGCAAGCGATCGCCGGACATTTGCGGAAAGATTGTCGCTTCGCGGCGGGCGATCGGCTTCTGCTTGCCTACCCGCCGGGGCTCGAAATGATCTGCGCATTTTTTGGCTGCGTGCGCGCAGGATTGATTCCCGTGCCAGTCTATCCCCCGAGTTCGCGCGGCTTCCAGAGTGCACTATACAAGACGGTCCACATCGCAAAGGATTGCCAGGCGGCTGGGATCCTAACGAGCAGAGATTACCACGCATCTCTTAAGACGAATCTCGCCAGGCGTGGAGTCTCGGCGTCGGGCGTCGACGTGGATTACATTTCCGGTCTCCCGTGGATTGCAACGGAAGATTTCGTGGACTCGATTTCTGACCAACCACCTGCCGATCCTTCGAAGATCTTGTTTCTGCAGTACACGTCGGGTTCGACCATGGAGCCCAAAGGCGTGATGGTGACGCAGGAAAACATCCTGAATACCTATGGGCTCGTAATCGACCATCCGTCGCCGGTCGTCGTTTCCTGGCTCCCGCAGTATCACGATATGGGACTGATCGGTTGCTACCTGTATCCAGCTCTGAAAGGTGGCACGACGTACGGGTTCGCTCCCATGGACTTCATTCAGCGGCCGATCCTGTGGTTCAATGCGATCACAACCTACCACGCCACTGCGGCGGCAGCCCCCAACTTCGCCTACGACTATTGCCTGCGCGCCGGAAGGCTTTCCAAGGAAAGCTTGGAGGCTTGTGACCTCAGCTCGCTTCGTGTATTGATGTGTGCCGCAGAACCAGTAAAACCGGACACCTACACCCGGTTTCTGGAAGCATTTCAGCCCTATGGGCTCAAGTCCGAGAGTTTCTATGTCGCCTACGGGCTGGCCGAGAATACTTTGGCGGTCTCAATGCGCGGTCGCAATATCGTTTCCGTCAACAAGCGTGCACTGGCGCTGGGGAAGGCCCGCCTGACTACCGAGGTCTCAGAAATCGCCTGTGCCAAACAGATTGTCAGTTGTGGAACCTTGCTCCCAGGTCTCGACGTCAAGATCGTGGATCCCGAAGGACATTTCCCTCTTAAGCCGGAGCGCGTGGGCGAAATCTGGGTCGCAGGTATCGGTAAGTGCCAGGGTTACTGGAATAATCCCGAATTGACTCTGAAGCAGTTTCGTGCGCGGCTCGTGGACGATACTCCCTATGACGACGGCTACCTACGGACCGGCGACCTGGGATTTATCCACGACGGCGAACTCTACGTCTGTGGCCGCATCAAGGACATGATTATTCTGCGCGGGCAAAACTATTACCCGCACGACATTGAGAACGTCGTGGAGAAATCATGCAGTCTGATCCGGCACAATTGCGTCGCCGCGTTCCAGATTCAGGAAGACAGCGAACCTGCGTTAGCAATCGTCGCCGAAGTCAAGAATCCTAAGGCGCTTCCCGAAGCGCGAAAGATTGCCGCTGCGGTCCGGAGTTATCTCAACGTAGAAGTGGCGATGATTTCCTTTATTGCGCCTCGTGCGATCCCGAGAACGAGTTCGGGGAAGATCATGCGCCATAAGACGAAGCAGATGTGGCTGCAGGGTCAGTTCACCGTCCTCTCCGACTTTTCGCGGGAGAAGGACGCCGGGAAGTCCCATTCCGATATACATTCCACTTTCGCCGAATTGAAAGCCAGGTACAACCTGACAGGCCTGGAATCGTACAACCTTGTCGAAGCCGGCCTGGATTCCCTGGATCTGGTTGTATTCACGCATGAACTGAAAGAACTCCTGAAAGATAAAGGCGCCGAGTTGCTGGCAAGGCAGGTGGATATTGGCGTCATTCAGCGCGTCAGTGTAGCCGACCTGTTTGGACTAGCGGAACAGTTGGAGCAGGCTCCCGAAGCGGCGCTGGTTCAACTGCGCAATTCCCTTGCGGCTTTCCGTGAAGAGCAGTGTGCCGCCGAGAAACAGATGATGAGCAACGACAAAAAGCTCATCTTCGAGCCTCCCGTGCCTTCGCCCATGCCGGAGATGCCGGTGATGAATCATGTGCTGCTCACCGGTGGGACAGGCTTCATCGGCCCATTCCTCATTAAAAGCTTGCTGGAACAGACACGGGCGAAGATCTATGTTCTGGTCAGGTCGTCCGACGAAAAGCAGGGCAGGCAAAGACTGAGAGCTGCAATGGAGTCCATGGGATCCTGCGGAGCGGGGCTGATGGAGATGTTCGAGGCCCGCGTAGTCCCAGTCTCCGGCGATCTCGCGCAGCCAAGGCTTGGCCTGATGCAGGACGCGTGGGATTTCCTCGCGCGTGAAATCGACACGGTATTCCACAACGGTGCAACCGTGAACTACCTGTACAACTACGACCTGATGCGTGACGCGAACGTGCTGGGAACCAATGAGGTCGTAAGATTGGCGTTCGAGGGAAGGCCCAAAGAGTTCAATTATGTCTCGACTACCTTCGTGTTTGGTTGGGCAGTCAAATCCGTCTTATATGAGACTGACCTGAACGAGAATATGGAGCTCCTCGATTTTGGATACAGTCAATCGAAATGGGTAGCGGAACAAGTAGTGGTCGACGCGCGCAGGCGGGGACTCTCCGCGCGGATTTTCCGGCCGGCTCTGGTGAGTCCTTCCGTCACCGGCGGCGGCAACAACTTCGATATCGCCGTTCGCCTGGTCGCCTTTATGGTGAATCACGGCATTGGCGTCGATACTCTCAACCAGGTCAGCTTTGTTCCGGCGGACATTGTGGCGAACAATATCGTTGCCATCTCTACTACTCCCGGTACCGCGAATAAGACTTACCATGTGGTTCGCGACGATTATTCGAACATGACGGATATTACCGGTCTGATTACCAAAGCGACTGGCCGGCAATTCGAAAGCTTCAGCCTTCCCGATTTCGTTCCCGAGCTGATCCGGCGCTGCCGGAAGGAAGATCTTCTCTTTCCTCTGCTGGACTTTCTGGTGGGCTCCGTCGACAACATCTCGGCGATGGAGTTCAAACGGTATGACAGCTCTTCCTATCAAATGGCCCGGGATGCCTCCGTGTGGGGCAAGCCGGACCCGTCTCTGGAAGATACGGTCAACGGCATTCTGAAATTTATGTATCGCAAGGGGATCATTTCGGTCGCGGCTCGCGAGGCCAGCGCGGTGTCACCCATCTGCCAGCCCGAACTGACCATCGAGGCCCATCGGAGAAGTATCGATTGCGGTGCGGATTGCCTCCAATGCATGGCCGCTGCTGGAGATCCTGAGTGTATTGAGGAGATTCCGAAGATCGAAGCCTCGGAGCAGGTGTGATGGTCGTGTGGTCATGAGCGAAATCGCCGGTTAGCGTCGCTTGGATATTAGGTTCCAGTTGCCCGTCAGCTAGGAACTAGTGACTGCACGCCCGTCATTGCGTCGATTGCGATTTCGCGGGCTTGGTGGCCGCGACGCGGGTTTCCTTTCCGCTCACAAACACCTTCATGGAGCTCTCACTTTCGCCCGACTCGTCGGTGTATTCGAAGGAGTTCGCTGAAACAAACTTCGTGATGTGCCGAGTGTGATACAACTTGCCGTGAAAAACGCTGTCCCCAAGCCAGGTCCAGACGTCCCCGTTCACCGTACCAGTCTTGTTTTCTGTTCCTCCTGAACTGTCAACTGCGTGGTATTGGTATGTCTTGGAAGTCGGATCGTAGTAGACAAAGGAAGCCTCCGAGTATTTTTTGCTTCCAGGTCTATAGAGTGCCGCCTCGCAGATCACCCCGAAGCCGCCTGCCGTCCATCTGCAATCCTCAGTGCCAGTAAATTTCATCGCTGGCGAGTTCGGCGCCATTGCCCCGGCTTTCAGTTCGTCTTCGATTGTGAACTTTCCCACCATCACTGCCAACTTCTTCACTTCCGGACTACGCGTCGTCTGAGACTGAGCGCCAGGCACGATTACGCTCGAAGCGCACGCCAACACAAATGACACGAACTTTTGAGGACCACTCATTTGGATTCTCCTTTCAGAGGTGCCACGGATGCTAGCACAAAACGAACGGGAATCAGGAAATGCGAATTGCTGGCGTCGAATCGCCTTTCACTCATCGACAGGTCAATGAGCGCCCAGATTATTCGCAACAGTTATGATGGTCCCGGGCAAGAAAGCTCGCTTCCGCTCCTAATGTTTGTCGGCTCCCATTTTTGACTCTCCGTCCGACGCCTGCGGCCAAACCGGCGCGGCCAGTTCCGTGCGCCAAATTGGCCCTCCCATGTAAAAGAGTGTCTCGGACTTTAGGACAACCGGGGCTTCGCCGTCAAGAACCCAAATCTGCGCATCTGGCGGTTGCTTTCCTACTATCGGCGCCACCACTTTGGCGACGCCGCCAAGGTCAACCTTCGCGACATAATGCATGGCCTCGCGGCTGAATCCGCCCAGGGAAAAAGGCTCCGTTCCCTGGGCATTTACCACGATCTTCACCAGCCTCGGCTTCGGCGCAGCCACCACCATGGGGATTTCGATGTGTTGTGTACCGGCCGGCATGTTCATCAGGATCATGGGAATCAGACCATTACCTAAATCGGGCGGCAGCGTGAGATGCTGGCTCGCTACTTTCTCTTTGCCGTCGTCGTCGGTGTAGCGAACCGTTACCTGTCCCGTGGCGCAAGTAACCAAGAGATCGCTCGCGTTCTTGAACGAAGGCCCCTTCTGCACCATGTGATAGGAGATGAGCCGGAAGTTGGTGCGCTGCGAAAAAACGGTGGTTTCCTCTTGCTGCGAACCGTCTTTGAAGCGGTACGTAATTTTAGTTGTAACTTGATCGCCGTGAGTGACCTGGGTTGCGTCCCCGGCCGCGATCGCCACGCCATCCAGCGTGCTGAGCACAAGAAAGCCGTGAACCATGCCTACTTTGTAGCGCACAGCGACCGGAGACGCTGACGCCGCAACGCCGGAAAGAGTACAAGTGAGAGCCAGCAGAATGCCGAGAATGCGGGAGCGCAAAATCGTCACCTCTTGTGCCCAAAGAGAAAGAGGCGGCACAGGTCCTTCGATGCTATTTCTGTCTAGGTGGTTTGCGTATCGCTGAAGGGATCGAGGTGCTGACCGGCGTATCACCGAACTGTGAGCGCGAATTCTCCCATGAGGGAAGGATC
>Ga0208690_1000012_pt1 | contig 41056 bp, 42 predicted proteins | sample June2015DPH_16_1_2_FD_184712 | JGI IMG/M metagenome (GOLD analysis project Ga0208690, IMG submission 184712) | Peatland microbial communities from SPRUCE experiment site at the Marcell Experimental Forest, Minnesota, USA - June2015DPH_16_10... | ecosystem: Environmental > Terrestrial > Soil >...
CGCGGAATACTTCGAGGCCACTGGCGATGGGCCGCACTCGTTGAAGCTGAAGTACGAAGCTTCGGGAGTGAATCTTGTGATGGCGACTCCACGTGGCCCTTCGGCCGAGGTCATCATAATGCAAGATGGCAAGCCGCTGGCCCGAAGTCATGCGGGCAAGGATGTTCGCTTCCATGATGGGCAGAGCTCTGTCCTGGTCGATTCCGCCCGCATGTACGCGCTGGTGGATAACCACGAGTTTGGCGAACACGAGATCGAGTTGCGATGCTCGCCAGGAATTGCTGTCTTTGCTTTCACGTTTACCGCTTGCGTAGATCCTGTCGCCAGCGCCCTGCAGGTGTCTGCGAGTTCTCAGTCATGAAACGCGTTGTCGCTGCTGTAATCGAAAAAGATGGCAAGCTACTGGTGTGCCAGCGTACGCGCCATCAGACCATGCCGCTCAAGTGGGAGTTTCCCGGAGGAAAAATCGAAGAAGGCGAGCAGCCGCGGGACGCGCTGCGGCGCGAACTGGAAGAGGAGTTGGGCATTCGTGCTCGCATTGGCGACGAGATCGCTCGCGTGCAGCATAGTTATCCGAACGGCAGCGCAGTGGAGTTGCGGTTTTATATTGTCCGCGAGTACGAAGGCGAAATCGAAAATCGAATTTTCCGCGATCTGCAATGGTCCGCGCCTAAAGCTTTGCCGTCGTATGATTTCTTGGAGGCCGATGCGTCTCTAGTCAAGGATCTTGCGGCGGGAAAGCTGATTTGAACAGAGCGCGTGGGGCTAACCTCCGCCGCGCAACGTCCAAAAAAATGCCATGGTCAGTACGATCATAATCCCCGTTGTTACCCAGGCTACGGCGTTGAACAAATACGAATTCACATACTGCCCCATCAACTCTTTTTTGTTGATCAACAGCAGCATGAAAATCAGAACGAACGGTAGGACGATTCCGTTTACCACCTGCGAGAGCACCGCGATTTTTATCAGGGGCAGACCGGGGATGAGCAGCACCGCCCCACCAGCCACAATTAATAGCGTGTAGAGCCAATAAAAAAACGGAGCTTCGCCGAACTTTTTATCCACTCCAGACTCGAATCCCAGACCTTCGCAGACGGTGTATGCGGTCGAAAGCGGAAGAATCGAAGCCGCGAACAAGGAGGCGTTGAACAAGCCAACCGCAAATAGAATGTATGCGTACTTGCCAGCCAAAGGCTTCAGCGCTTGCGCCGCATCCGCCGCATACTTGATGTCGCGATAGCCGTGCGTGAACAGCGTTGCTGCGCAGGCTACGATGATGAACCATGCGACAACATCAGTGAAGATGCAGCCGGCGATTACATCCAAACGCGAAGCTTTCAGCCCGCGCCGGGTTACGCCTTTTTCTACAATCGAAGATTGCAAATAGAACTGCATCCAGGGCGCGATGGTTGTACCCACAACGCCGATCACCATGTACAGGTACGCCTGCTGGCGAAAGGCATGCAACCCAGGCAGTTGGAAGGTCGCGATGGTCGCCTCTTTCCACGCGGGATGAGCGGGGAACGCGGCGAGGATGTAGGTTATGTAAAAACCCGAGGCTACCAGGAAGACTTTCTCAACGCTCTTGTATTGGCCTTTGACTACGATCAGCCAGACAATCACTCCGCAGACAGGAACAGTGACGTAGCGCGAAAGCCCGAATAATTCGAGGCTGGTGGCGATCCCGATAAATTCCGTTACCACGTTTCCAAAGTTGGTGATCAGTATCCCCAACATCATCAGAAACGTAATGCGCAGCCCAAACTCCTCGCGGACCAGGTCGCTCAAACCCTTGCCGGTCACGGCTCCCATGCGCGCGCTCATCTCCTGCACCACGATCAGTGACAGCGTGATCGGAATCATGGTCCAGAGCAGAAGATGCCCGTATTGCGCGCCGGCCTGCGAATAGGTAAGAATGCCGCCGGCGTCGTTGTCGACGTTGGCGGTGATGATGCCTGGTCCTACTACCGCGAGGAACACCAGGGTTCGGCCCTTCCAGCGTTTCCAGAGCTTCATGAGAGTATTTCGACGGCATTTTGCAGATTAAGGATTCCAGCTTTGCGGATTACGCAAGAGTGGATGAGGCGGCCTTAGGATATATGGATTCGGTATTCGAACCAAATGAAAAGTTGGGAGCGGAATCAGGCCTTGGGTGCGGCTTTTGTGCGAGCCAGTTAATAAACCTCAAGGTCACGAAGTCGCACGAAGGAGCGATCTTCGATGCCGTTGTGTTCCGTTGTGTCTTTGGGTTTAGGAAAGCGGAGACCTTGCGCTCTCCGGCAGTTTAAGATGTTCTTAGGCAAACATCCGGGATGACCAGGAACTCCGCTCGCTCGCTCTATCTACTTATAGCCGTAATCGTTGTGCTCCTCGACCGCTGGAGCAAGCTCACCGTGGCGAAGCACATCCGACTTTATGCCCATATTCAGGTAATACCTGGCTTTTTGCGAATCACTCACACGGAAAACACCGGCGCGGCCTTCAGCCTTTTTGCGGATTCGCCGGCGCCGTGGAAGACCTGGATGCTGATTGCGTTTTCGGCAATCGCTTTGATTGTGGTCGTGACTCTGCTCTGGAAGAATCACCACCCCCATATTGCGACCGGAGTCGGTCTTTCGTTGATCATGGGTGGGGCGCTTGGAAATCTTTGGGACCGGGTGGCGCGCGGGCGAGTGGTCGACTTCTTATTGGTTTACGTTAAACAGTATCAGTGGCCGGTTTTCAATCTGGCGGATAGCGCGATTGTTGTTGGTGCCGGACTGCTGGTCATTGAAATCCTATTTGCCAAGTCGCATGCCGACAAAGCTGCAGCGAGCGAGTCGGCGAAGGCATAGGCAGGAAGATCTCAGCCGTTGAGCGTTGCCATCTGCTCGGCTCCGTATCGCGTACCCGCGACCGCATTCGCAGGAACAGATTTTTCAATTCGATCCAGTTCGGCGGGAGACAAAGAAATCTCCAGCGCTCCTAGCGCATCCTGCAATTGCGCCCGGGTTCGTGCTCCGATGAGCGGAACGATGTCCTCGCCACGGCTCAACGCCCAGGCGATGCAAAGCTGGCTCACGGTGATGCCGCGATCGGCAGCCATCTGTTTCAATGTCTCGATGATCTTCAAATTGTGCTGCAGATTCTCGCCTCCAAAACGCGGCAGATGCGCGCGGAAATCCCCTTTGGCAAAGTCCGAAGTTCTTCCGGCCAGCAGACCGCGGGAGAGCACGCCGTAAGCGGTCACGCCGACTCCCATCTTTCTCAGTGCCGGCAGCACGTCGCTTTCGATGTCGCGGGTGACGATCGAATACTCGATTTGCAGCGCTGTTACAGGATAAACTTTGTTCGCCCGCTGGATGGTTTCCACAGCAGCTTCCGACAAGCCCAGATAACGCACATATCCAGCTTTGATCATTTCCGCGATGGCGCCTACCGTTTCTTCGATGGGTACTGAGCGATCCACGCGGGCGGGCTGGTAGAGATCGATATAGTCGGTGCCCAGGCGCTGCAGGCTGTACGCGAGAAAGTTCTTCACAGAAGACGGGCGCGTATCCACGCCGACGAACTGGCCGTTGGGAGCGCGTTGCGCGCCGAATTTGACGCATACGAATGCTTGATCGCGCCGGCCTTGGATCGCTTGCTTTACAAGGCTCTCGTTATGGCCCATACCGTAAAAATCGCCGGTGTCGAGCAGGTTGATTCCGCCATCGAAGGCAGCATGGAGCGTGGCGAGGCTTTCTTTTTCGTCTGCCGGGCCGTAGAGGGCAGACATGCCCATGCAGCCCAAACCTAGGGCTGAGACTGAGGGGCCGGAGCGGCCTAGAGTTCTAAACACCATGGCTACCTCCGCAGATTTTTCGTTTTGATGTTTCCGCGGGTAAGTAAGACTCCTGAAATCGTGGAGGAGATCGACACCCCGACAACCGTGCGCGAGCTTTTGTCATCCCACATGCCGCGCGAGGTATAACGCCATGCCGTCTCTCTCCCGCCTGTCCTGCCGTCGAATCTTTCAACTGCTCACAGCCACTATCTGTTTGCTTCTTGCGAACACAGCCTTTGCCACAAAAGAAATGGTGTTACACGCCTTTACTGACAATCCAGACGGGGCGGACCCGACCTACGGCCTCATCTTTGCTCCGTCAGGCGGGCCGTCGGACGATCTATACGGAACAACGCCCAACGGTGGAACTCAGTTTTCCGGCGATGTTTTCGAACTGGCTCCCAATGGAAGCGGCGGCTGGACTTACAACGTGATCTACACATTCACCGACTGCCGCGTCGCCTGCTATCCCGCTGGCCCGCTTGCCACCGACGGTACCAACCTTTATGGGGCGTCATCCATCGGCGGCGTCCACAATAATGGTGCGATTTTCGAGATGACGCGAGGATCGGACGGAACTTGGTCTGTGCAGACGATCTACAGCTTTGAAAACAAACCTGACGGCCAGAATCCGAATGGCGTTGTGTATTACAAAGGCAGCCTATATGGGACAACAGCGAACGGAGGCAAGTACGAGGGAGGTACAGTCTTTGCGGTGACTTCTAGTGGCGACGGCACCTGGTCTGAGAACGTGATTCACCATTTCGAAGAGAATGACACCGATGGCAACGGGCCCATGGGCGGCGTAGTTTTCGATGCTAAGGGAAATCTTTACGGCATGACGTCGATGGGAGGCCCGAACCAGGCTGGGACGGTATTCGAACTGACTCTGACGAGCGGAGGACTGTGGCAGGAGCATATTCTTCACAGCTTTGACGTGACCGACGGCCTGATGCCGTGGTATGCGACACCGATCTTTGATAAACAGGGAAATCTTTACGGAACCACAAGTCTCGGAGGGTCAGGGCAGTACGGAACCGTTTTCGAACTCACGCGCTCAGGAGCCGAGTGGACCGAGACTGTGCTGTACAACTTCGCCGGAGGCGAGGACGGAGCAAACCCCAACTCGGGCGTCAGTATCGATTCTGAAGGCCGTCTCTACGGTGCGACCGTTTTAGGTGGAGGGCGAGGAGATTGTACGGATCAATCGACACAAAACCTCTATTGCGGAACCGTTTTTCTGCTCACTCCCTCGCAATCCGGGCCGTGGGCGATTTCCTATCTTCACCGCTTTGCAGACTCGACGGATGGAGCCGAGCCGAGCGCAGGCGTGATTCTCGATTCGAGGGACAATGTCTATGGCGTGGCCTCGCATAGCGGCACGGCATCGGGCGTGGTTTTCGAATTGAGCCATCCTCCGCGGTAAGGACGAGTGGTGGATCAAGGAAGTCGGCGAGGTTTTCGGACGCTAATGCTCTCGGTACGCTTCGACTGGACAATGCCCAGCCTATGGCGTTCCATACAGCTGCCGGTAAACTCCGGCGTTTCGCATGATCGCCTGCACGTACTCGCGCGTCTCAGTGAAGGGGATTGATTCCACGAATTCTTGTGGGTCGCGATATTTGCCTTGTCCCAACCACTCCTGCACGCGGTCTGAGCCCGCGTTGTAGGCGGCCAGCGCGTACTCGAATGATCCACCAAAACGATCGACCATGCCGCGAAAATAGCGGGTGCCTAGTTGCAGGTTGACTGCTGGGGTGTACAACTGGGTGGCGTTATAGCGCTTCAGCTTCACTTCCTTGGCGACGGCCTTGCCGGTCTTGGGCAATAGTTGCATCAGCCCGACGGCATTGGCGCGAGAAACCGCATTGGGATTGAACTCCGATTCCTGGCGAATAAGTGAGGCGACGAGGTAAGGGTCCAGCCCGTTTGCCGACGCGCTTCGTTTCAGGTCAGTCCAGTAAGGTTTCGGAAACAAGGCCTCCCAATATTTTCTTGGCAGGTCGGGAATGTCGAGCGCGAAGTAGTTGGGGGCAGAGTGTTTCATGTATTCGATCGCCCGATCGTAGTGCCCGGTCTCGACAAAAAGTTGCGCCGCTTCGGCGGGGGCCCAGCTGCCCCCTTCCTTGGCGGCCGCGGCCTGCAGTTCGCGGATGGCGAAATCGACCAGTCCTCCATTGCCCAGCAGTTCCGCTTTCTGCTCGTGAAGTTCGTCGCTGGGAGGATCGGCGTCTTTTATTTTTTCATTGTTGTCGAGCGGTGGCACGCGATCGAGAATTGCGTACTGGGTCACCGCATCGCTGGCGATGGGAGGAAGGTGCTTCATCCGGTCGCGCGCCAGTTCGGCGTAATAGAAATTGCGATAGCGATCGGAGAGCTTCTGATAGAAGGCCCGCGCCATCAGGGACTGGTTATCTTCCTCGGCAAGCCTCGCGCGCCAATACAAGGCTGCGGGGGTTTCTGCGCTGGAGGGATAGAGCGTGATTTGTTCCTCAAAACCTTTTTTGGCATCTTCGTTGCGGCCCTGTCGCAAAGTAAGCCAGGCTGCCTTCCAGTGGACGTAGGAAGCGCGCGGGCCATCGGGGAAGCGCTGCTGTGCTTCGCGGAAGGCATCCAGGGCCTGATCGTATTCGTGATGCACCAGGTGCAGATTTGCGGCGGAGAGCAATGCCTGCTCCAGCCATGGGCTCGCCGGCGCAGCTTGCCGCAACTCGTTCACGGTTTGGTAGAAGGTGTCGTTGTCGCTGGCCGCGAAAGCTACTTGCCCAAGCAGATACAGGCGCTGCGCGTTCAACTCTCCGCTCACGCTGCCAACTGTGGAGAGAACCTGTTTTGCGTCGCGATTTCTTCCGGCCTTGTGTAACGCGTCGGCAAGAGCCAGTTGCATGGTAGAACGGTCAGTAGGAGTGGCTTCGGTCACGAGACTATGAAATGCATCTACTGCATCCGAGTAGCGCTTGTGGTTTACAAGCGCTAAAGCTCTGGTGCGCAGTTGCGTGACCGTTGGCGGAGGGGCGGACGGAAGCTTGCGTAGCTCGGCGTAGGCAGCGTCGGCCTCGGCGCTAGTTGGCATCGTGTAATAGATATTGGCAAGCGTTTCGGCTGCTTTTGCGTCTTGACTCGTCGCTGCGTAGGCACGGCCGAGGGCAAACTCAACATCCGAGCGGACCGGCCCGCGAATTTTCTCGAGCAAAGTTACCGCCTCGGCAGCTTGGCCTTCGAGCAATAGCGCGTCGGCGTAGCTTAACTGGGCATCGCGGACGAGCAGGGAATCGGGATGGGCTTGCGAAAAATCGGATAAATTGGCGAGAGCCTCTGCCGTGTGCCCCGTCTGCAGGTAGGAAACGCCCAGATAGTAGGCGACATAATCGCCCAAATCTCCGGCGTGAACTTTCGCGCGGCTCAGCGGCTCAATCGCTTTGGCATAGTCTTTGTCCAGCACGTAAGCATACCCCAGCACCAGCCAGGCCAGCGCGCCAGCGTCTTCCTTCGAGTGTGCTCGCGCGTACGCTTGAACGCCCGCATAGGCGGGCACGGAGCGATCCTGCAGAAGCTGCTGCGCCATCGGCCGCAGACTGGTGGAGGCTACGAAGGCCTGGCGCAATCGCCGAACTCGCAGGGACGGGGCTCGTCGCTTTTGGGTGTTGGAGTAGCGAGCCTTCGAAGCGCCTGCCGGCTTTTTTGCCGCAGGCTTGTGAAGCGAGTTTGAAGGTTTCTTTGCGCCGCTTTCGCTTCCGCTATCGGGTTTTGCCTGCGCCGGTTTTACCGGAGAGGATTCCTCCTGAAGGGAGGCGGAGAAAGACGGCGGCGCTTCCGCTGAGGCCAGCGGAGCGCCAATCAAGCTGTAGAGAATCGCAGCCCGGAATACCCACCACAACTTGGCAACTGATCGAACCACTTTAGTCTTCGCGCAGAAGCAACTCGCCAGAGAAGCCTGCTGAAATACTGCTTGGAAAAACCTTACGTTGAAAGTCTCAATTTTGAAAGTCTTGCTTTGGAAGTCTTACTTGAAAGATCTACTTGAAAGTCTAGCGATGAAAATTCGCGCCCATCACCGACAAGTCGTCTTCGGCCAAGCTGCGCACGAGTTCGGCCTGGAAATAATCTGCGCTTGCCGCAACGGTTGTACCATAACGTTTCTGGAAAGTCCCACGGCTCTTGTCGATATCTTCCTTCAGCCGATCGTACAAATCTTTATTTCGCCGTCCTTCTGCAACCTTGGCCTGATTATAAAGCTTGATCTCATCCACAAGCAGGCGCGCAAAACGCTGCGCTTTGCGATGTACATCGGCATCCTCGGGGGAAAGTCCAGCCAGCGGATCGGTGGCCGTGGCGGGCGCAGCAGCGCTTGCCACATGGGCTGACGCCACTTCCACAAGCTCGGCAGCGGGTGCGGGATCAACTGCAACTTTCGCCGGGACGTGCATGGGCGCGTGGGAAGCGAAGGGATCGGAAAACGAAGAAACCGTTTGTACCGGAGGAGCCGGTCGCTCGACCGGGGCTTCGTTCTCCTCCCGGGGCGCCGCTGTCTTGCGCAACGAAATCACTTCCAGCCACGCGCTAGTTGTCATGACCAGGAGTTCGAGGGCGTTGGAATCCAACCGGCCGCTATCACCGCCATCAGCGAAAACCAGTGCGGCCACCTTGTCTTTGAGAACCAGCGGCAAAAGCAAAACTTGTTCATTCGCGGGTCCGCCAAACTTCTCGGCGAATCCTCCGCCCATTTCCGCGATATTTCCAGGAGTTGTTACGCGATTGCGGTAAGCGTGCGCAGCGGGTCCGGCGTTTAAATCGAGCGCAGAATCCTTGACGGACTCGTCGTCTCCAAATCCGCGAGCCTGCCAACCTGTGGCTGCTCCCGCCTTCACGACGTAGAGGGCGATGCGGGTACAACGTACGCTGCCCGCATCCAGCAGCGCTCGCAGAATTTCCTTCTGATTCGTACCGGCATGAATTCTGGAAACCGCCTCCACCAGTCCGCGGGCTCCGTCTCCCGAGGCTGCGGGAACAGCGGCAGATGGCGGTGGCAGGGTCTCGAGAACACGCTGCACTACCTGCGATTGCAACCCCGGCAAATGCTCTTGCAGGGCTTGTGCAACGGCGCGGGTTACCGCCTGCTCCATTTCTCCCATTTCGGATTCTTTTCCGTTCTGTTCGGACATGCTTTAAAAAAGTGCTTCCTGAAACTGACGCACCGCACTCGGCGCCCTCGGAAGGTTCCCTAACTGCTGATTATAAGGTACTTGCGAGTCCGCATCAGAGCACGCCGAGACGTGTCCGACTGTGTACCCTGCTCTGAATGTATCGCAAATCCAGTTCGGCACAAAGCGCGATCACGCTCGCAAGATTACCGTAGTGACACCCGTTGGATCTCGCCACATCCAAAAGGCTTGGTTGGGTGGATATCCTCTATGAGGGCGGCGGGACGTTAGTGGGCGACGGGGCGCAACGGCTCGGTTAGCGCCCGCATGACCTTTTCGAAACCTAAGAAATCGAGCGACTGGGGGCCGTCCGAGAGGGCACGCTCCGGGCACGGGTGTACCTCGATAATCAATCCATCTGCCCCTACAGCGACCGCCGCACGGGACACCGCCGCGATGAGACTCTGCTTGCCGGTTCCGTGCGAGGGATCGGCGATCACGGGCAGATGGGAAAGATCGCGCGCCAGAGCTACGGCGGCGAGATCGAAGGTGTTGCGCATTTCGGTCTCAAATGTTTTGATCCCACGCTCACATAGCACAACCTGAGAATTGCCTCCGGAAAGCAGATACTCGGCCGCTAACAGCCATTCCTTCACGGTTGCCGATGGCCCTCGCTTCAAGAGCACGGGTTTGTTGACCATTGCCAGCCTGCGCAGCAGCGAGAAATTCTGCATATTGCGCGCGCCCACCTGCAACATGTCGGCGTGTTCACAGATGATATCCACATCTTCGGTGCCCATTACCTCGGTCACGATCGGCAACCCGGATTGCTCGCGAGCCTCGCTGAGTATCTTGAGCGCTTCGAGCCCTAGGCCCTGAAAATCGTAAGGGGACGTGCGCGGCTTATAAGCGCCGCCGCGCAGCATGGTCGCCCCGGCGCGCTTTACGGCGTAGGCGGTGTCGAGCAACTGCTGGCGCGATTCCACCGAGCAAGGTCCGGCGATAATAACAACTTCCGGGCCGCCGATTTTCACTCCGCCGATGTTTACCACGGAGCGTTCGGGTTTTACCTGGCGGCTTACGAGTTTGAAGGGCTGCGCAATAGGGACGACATTTTCGACGCCGGGCGCAACTTGCAATGCCTCGATTTCGTGGCGTCGCCCGCTTCCTACCGCGGCGACGATGGTGCGTTCCACGCCGCGCGTAACGTGAGGCTGGTAACCGGCCTCGCGAATGCGCTCGATTACGTGCGCAATCTCCTGCTCGCTCGCTTTTTCCGACATGTTTACGATCATTGTTGTCCTCCGATTTTCACCGCAAAAACAAAGGCCGCGATGTGTATCGCGGCCTTTGGCTGAACTTGCTGGAATCTAGTCGAATCACGTTTGACTCGATCTCCTCGCAAGTGCCGCAGCCGCTACCGAGCTAAACCGGTAGCGAAACGGCGACGTAAACGAGGTAAATCGAGTCATGAAATTGGTCCTATTTGTAATCAGAAAATACACGACACCAATTAGTCTGAGAGTGCTCTTACTGAATAGAACTGGCCGTATTCGAGAACACATTGTTAGCGTTGGATCCGATCAGCCGTATCGTTCCCACCACCAGAACCAGGATTACCGCCAGCATCACTGCATATTCCGCAATATCCTGCCCCTCGTCTTCCGACCATAGCCTGCGAAAAACCTTGGACATGCCGCCCCTCCAACCCGTGCACCTTTATTTATTCTGTTTGAGCGGGAACAGAATTGGTGTGTTCCATGATGCCGCAGGGTCGGCGGCTTGTCAAACGACGAAGGCGCGCGCAACAGATTTACGGAACGGACTGGTCTGCCGCCGAAACTGGCGTTGGGAGCGCATCCTCGGGAATAGGGCTCTGAACGAGAGCCTGCGCGGAGTCCTGCGCATATTGCAGAATTCCCTGCGGAGATATTCCGAGATAAATGGTGGCGACGATACACGCGAACAGGGCAAGGCGAAGCGTGAAAGGTACCGGCATCACGGGAACAGTTTTTCGCGACTCGCGCATGTACATCATCACGATAATGCGCAAGTAGTAATAGGCGCCGACGCCGCTGTTGAGCACTCCGATGATCGTCAGGCCGATCAGGTTCGCCTTCACCGCCGCGCTGAAGACGTAGAACTTGGCGAAGAAGCCTCCAGTGATCGGAATGCCGATGAGCGAAAGGAGAAAGATAGTAAGAGCGGCGGCCAGCAGTGGGGAACTGCGTCCCAGGCCTTCGTAGTCTTCCAGGGTTACATAGCGCTCGCCGGCATTGGCGAAGTGGCTGACCACGGCAAACGCGCCCACATTCATCGCGGCATAAGAGGCAAGGTAAAACATGGCGGCGGACGTGCCGAGTTCTGGAGCCGCGGCGAACGCCATCAATAAATAACCGGCGTGGGCGATTGAGGAATATGCCAGCAGCCGCTTCACGTTGCTTTGAACCATTGCACTGATGTTCCCCAGAGTCATGGAGAGCCCGGCGGCGATCCAGATCACCCAAAATATTGCATGAATGTCGATTACGAAAACAATACGCAAGAGGACGGCAAACGCTGCCGCCTTCGGTGCGGTCGACATGAATCCAACGATCGGAGCTGGGGCTCCTTCATATACATCTGGGGTCCAGACGTGAAACGGCGCTGCTGCGACCTTGAAACCCAGCCCCACAAACATGAGCGCCACAGCCGCGAAGGCCAGCACCGGAATGGGGCCGGCTCCGAGCGCCCGGCTGATCAGGGAAATATTCGTAGATCCAGTAGCGCCGAACATCAAAGCGACGCCGTAGAGAAAAAATGCAGTGGCAAACGACCCGAGCAGAAAATACTTCAACGACGACTCCGCGCTGATTGCCTCGTGACGACGGAATCCGGTGAGCACGTAGGAGGCTATGGAAGAAATTTCGAGCGCGATAAAAATTAGGACCAGCTCGACCGCCGAGGACATCAGCGCCATACCCACGGTGCCGAAAAGGATGAGTGCGTAGTATTCGCCCGCGCGAATCTTCTGTACGCTCATGTATTCGTAAGAGCTCAGGATGACGACGGCGGCGATTGCGATGATCAGCACGTGGAAGAAGACGCTAAAGCCATCCACTTGCACGGTGTTCCAGAAAGCCAGGCCCGGCGCCTGGGCCATGGGCCAGGTTGCGCCCAGAGCCACAAGCGTCCCGAAGAATGCGATCCACCCCAGCACTCGCTGCCCGGTTTCTTTATCGAGAAGCGGCTCCAGTACCATCACGATCATGCCGAAAATGGAGAGAATGATTTCGGGAAGGATGCGAATGTAATCCGCGCTCTGTGGCAGCACCTGGGAATAGGCGGCTGGAAGAAACGTCATTGTCCCACCACCCTGCTGGCGACTTGCACAAACGGTCTAAGTGCGGCCTGCACTGCGGGATCGATTGCGCTAAGCCACATAATCGGGGCTACTCCCATCACGAGCGCCGCAATCGCGCAAGGCCACACGGCCCATTTTTCAAATCCCGAGAGGTCGCTCAGAGAACTGTTCACCAGATGTGTGACTTTGCCATAGAAGACGCGCTGATACATCCAAAGCAAGTAAACCGAGCTCCAGATCACACCGGTTGCCGCGAGAATCCCGTAGACCGGACGCGCCTGGAACGCGCCGGTGAATACTAAGAATTCGCCGATGAAGCCATTCAGCAAAGGCAATCCTGCCGAGGCCAGTACCATCACCAGATACGAAGCCGCGTAAACGGGCATGGGCGAGGCCAGGCCTCCGAACTCGGTGATCTCGTAGGTGTGCCGCCGCTCGTGCAAAACCCCCGTCAGCATGAACAATCCGCCGGTGGAGATTCCATGAGCAAGCATCACGAACATCGCTCCGTTCAGCCCGGCCTGCGTAAAGCTAAAAATTCCGAGCACGACCACTCCCAAATGGCTCACCGAGGAATAAGCGATCAGCTTCTTCATGTTCGGCTGCACCATGGCCACCAGCGCGCCGTAGATGATGCCGATCAGCGCCAGAATCATGATCCACCAGGCGTTCTGCCGCGATTGCTCCGGGAACAGCCCAAGGTTGAAGCGCAGCATTCCGTACGTTCCCATCTTGAGCAGAACTCCGGCGAGGAGCACCGAGCCGGCAGTCGGGGCTTCTACGTGCGCATCGGGTAGCCAAGTATGAAAGGGGAAGAGTGGAACTTTGACTGCGAAGGCCAGGAAGAATCCGAGGAACAGCCACTGCGCGGCAGCAGGGAATTTGGGTACGGCCCCGCTCGCAAGCTGCTCGCGAATGGTTACAAAGTCAAAGCTGCCGGTGTGCGCATAGAGCCACAGGATCGCCGCCAGCATGAACACCGACGCGATCATTGTGTACATGAAAAACTTTACCGCCGCGTAGACCTTGCGCTCATGGCCGAACATTCCGATGAGTAGCGCCATCGGAATCAACGTTGCTTCCCAGAAAAAATAAAAGAGGAACAAATCGAGGGACGTGAACACGCCGATCAGCGCAGTTTCCAGAATCAGCAGGATGATGAAGAATTCCTTTGCCCGTTCGTGAATCGACTTCCAGGAAATCAACACGCACAGCGGCGTAAGAAACGTGGTCAGCACCACCAGCCACAGGGAGATGCCGTCAATTCCCATGTGGTAGTGGATATTGGGAACGGAGACCCACGGTTTATCGATCTGAAATCTGAACTCTGCATGCTCACGATGAAAATGAACAGGCAAGTGCAACGAGAGAACAAAAGTCAGAAGAGAGATGACCAGAGCAAAAATCCGGATGTCGCGGTCGCGCCGCGGAAACAGCATCAGCAGCACTCCGCCCACTAAGGGCGTGAAGGTCACGAGCGTAAGGATGAAGGAACTGAGATCGTCGGTCCTCATCGCACTCCCGTCCATTTCCAGATCATGAAGGCAATCACGACCGCCGCGCCTGCAGCGATCCAGCCTGCATAGGAGCGAAGATTCCCCGATTGCATGTGCCGCGCTTCGTCGGAAACATGCCGCGCTCCGTCGCCCGCCTCATTCACGGCTGCATCGATAATGTTGCGATCCACTCCCTGCCAAAGAATCTTCGTCGATCCCTCGATCAGCGGCTTGACGATGAGCGCGCCGTAGAATTCGTCAACGTAGTATTTGTGCACGATCGCCTGATATGCGCCTTGCATGGAAGCGGCAATCTTCTCCGGCAACTGCGGGTTGCGATAATAAAGTTGCCATGCTAATCCGAAGCCGAGCAGTGCAGCCAAAACTGACATGCCGGTGAACATCAGTTCGGTTGAGGCTCCTGTTTTCGGTTCCAGGCCTTCGGTTTCCTGTTCGGGTGCGTTCTTCTCGCCGAGCGCAGCTTCCTGCCCTGCGGGAGCACCCACGTGAAAAACCGGGCCGAGAAATTTGTCAAAGTGGTTGTTTCCGCCGAGCGATCCCGGCACGCCAACGTAGCCACCGATCACTGACAGCACTGCCAAAATTACCAGCGGAACCACCATGACCATTGGGCTTTCATGAACGCCACCGTGGCCGTGCGCTCCGTGCGCATCGCTCGTGCCATGGGGGTCGTGACCATGAGCGGCATCAGTTTCGCCGCGGTACTCGCCGAAGAACGTCATGAACCAGAGCCGAAACATATAAAAAGAGGTGATGAATGCGGTTACCAGTCCCACCAGCCAGTAGGCCCAACTCGCCTGATACGCCCGCCACAAAATTTCGTCTTTGCTGAAGAATCCGGCGAGGCCGGGAATGCCGGAGATCGCCAAAGTTCCCGCCGTCATGGTCCAAAACGTCCAGGGAATTTTCGTGCGCAGTCCACCCATTTTGCGCATGTCCTGCTCGCCGCCAACGGCGTGGATTACCGAACCGGCGGCAAGGAAAAGAAGACCTTTGAAGAACGCATGGGTCATCAAGTGAAAAATGCCGGCGGAAAAAGCTCCCACGCCGCAGGCCATGAACATGTAGCCGAGCTGGGAGACGGTGGAGTAGGCGAGGACTTTCTTGATATCGGTCTGCGCGATTCCAATCGTCGCCGCGAAGAATGCGGTGAGCGTTCCGATAATCGCGACCACGCTCAGGGCCATCGGGGCGCGCTCGAAGATCACATGCGACCGTGCGACCATGTACACGCCCGCAGTCACCATCGTTGCCGCATGGATCAGAGCCGAAACTGGCGTCGGACCCTCCATCGCATCTGGCAGCCAGATGTAGAGCGGAATCTGCGCCGACTTGCCGGACGCACCTACCATCAGCAGAATTCCGATCGCAGTCAGCAATCCCGCACCTGCCGTTTCGGCGCCCATTGGCAGAACGCTCTGGAAAACGCGATCGTAATTCAGAGATCCAAAATGCTTGATCAGCAGAAACAACGCGATCAGAAACCCGAAGTCGCCGATGCGGTTTACGATGAAGGCTTTTTTACCTGCCGACGCCGCCGAATTCTTAGTGAACCAAAAGCCGATCAGAAGATACGACGCGAGGCCGACCCCTTCCCAGCCGATGAACAGCATCAGGTAGTTGCCAGCCAGAATCAGCGTCAGCATGAAAAACATGAAGAGGTTCAGGTAGGTGAAGAAGCGGTAATAGCTCGGGTCGTCCCAGATGTAGCCGACGGAGTAGATGTGGATCAGAAATCCGACGCCAGTGACCACCAGCAGCATCACTAAAGAAAGTTGATCGAGATAAAACTCGAAATCGACGCTGAAACTGCCGGAGCGAATCCAGTGCGCCAAATATTCATGGTAGGGAAGCGCGAGGGACGAAAAGCGGAGCGCCACCCACAGCGCCATGGCAAACGCCGCGCCAGAGAAGAACAGCGCGACCGTGGTCACGGCGGTCCGCGATGATTTCTTGCCGAGAAAGCCGTTGATCGCCGCCCCTGCCAGCGGCAAGATCGGAATCAGCCAGAGGTTGAGCATCGGGTTCATAGCTTGAGCAGGTTCACCTGATCCACATTCAAAGTCTCGCGGGTTCGATAGACAGCGATGATGATCGCGAGTCCAACGGCCGCTTCCGCCGCCGCTACTACCATCACGAAGAAAACAAAAATCTGCCCGGCCAGAACGTGCCAGTGAGCGGCGAATGCAACGAACGACAGATTCACGCCATTCAGCATCAACTCAATCGACATGAAGATGGTGATGATGTTGCGCTTGATCAGAAATCCGACCACACCGCAGGCAAACAGAAATCCGCTCAGCAGCAAGTAATAAGAAAGGGAAACCATCAGGTCGTCCTCCTTTCTGCGGGGTCGGGTTTGCTGGCGAGGACTACAGCGCCCATGATGGCGATCAGGATCAACACGGAGGTCACCTCAAACGGTAGCAGGAAATCATGAAATAGAAGCTGCGCAATGTCCGTTGGATGCCCGGGCAAAGCTCCGATCGCAACCGCCTCGGTTCCCGAATGCCGGAGCACGACCCATGCCAACAGCAAGCTGCCGGTGAGCATTCCCGGTACGCCTATCACGATCGCAACGCGGCTTCCTTTGGTCTCTTCTTCTTCGCCCGCGTTGAGCAGCATGATGACGAATACGAAGAGCACCATAATTGCGCCGGCGTAGACGATTACCTGAACGGCCGCCAGGAACTCGGCGCCAAGTAAGAGATATTCGCCGGCCAGAGCCGCCATCACCGTGATCAGAGACAGTGCAGAATTGATCGGATGCCGCTGCGCGAGCAGGTTGATCGCACCACCTACGCAAACCGCGCCGAACGCTAGAAATAGAACGAGATGAAAGCTCATAAGAACAGTTGTCAGTTGCCCGCTTCCAATTGCCAGCGAGGCCTTCCGCCGTGCCGCAGCCAGCGTCTCTTGTTTGGCAACGGAGGGTTAAGACCTGTTTTTCTCTACCAAGCCACTCCAATCGCCGTTGCGACCAGATTTGCAATCGCCAGCGGCAGTAGAAACTTCCAGCCGAACGCCATCAGCTGGTCATAGCGGAAGCGCGGCAACGTTCCGCGCACCCAGATATACAGAAAGAGAAAGCACACGACTTTCGCCACGAACCAGAACACCGGCAGCACAACTTGAAGTATCGGCGGCCCGCCGATGGGTCCGCGCCAGCCGCCGAAAAACAGCAGAGTCGCCAGGCACGCCACCGTGATCATGTTGGCGTACTCGGCCATGAAAAACATGGCGAACTTCATCGAGCTATATTCGGTGTGATAGCCCGCCACTAGCTCGGTTTCGGCCTCGGGCAGATCGAACGGAATGCGATTGGTTTCCGCGTACGCTGCCATCAGATAGATAAAGAAGCCGACGAACTGCCAGTGAAAAATATTCCAGCGCGGGATGACGTACAGAAATCGTCCAGCCTGTGCATTCACAATGTCGCGCAGGCTGAAGCTGCCGGCTTGAATCAGTACTCCTACCAGTGACAGACCTAACGCAATCTCATAGCTGACCATTTGCGCGCTGGCGCGCAGGCCGCCTAGCAGAGAGTACTTATTGTTTGAAGACCACCCCGCCAGCGCCACGCCATACACGCCCATCGACGTTACGCCGAGAATCAGCAGCAGGCCGATGTTCACGTCGGTGACCTGCAGGGGAATGGTGTAGCCGAAAATTGTGAACGAATTGCCGAAAGGAATCACGACAATCGACGTCAGTGCAAAAGTGACCGCCAGGAACGGAGCCGCCAGGAACAGCGGTTTGTACACGTGCGGTGGCGTGAGATCTTCCTTGAAGAAGAACTTCAGTCCATCGGCTGCAGGTTGGAGCAATCCAAAGGGCCCTACCCGAGTGGGCCCCCAGCGATTCTGCATGTGGCCGACGACTTTGCGCTCCAGCCAAACCGTATAGGCGACCGCAGTCAGCAGAATGACAATAATCATCAGCGACTTAATCACCGACACGATTATGAAAACGCCAATTGGCAAGGTGCTTGCTTCCTCTCCAAACTGCGATTACCGATGCTCTAATCGTTTACGTTGCAATTAGTCGGCTGCAACTTCTGTGGGCGCGACTTCACGGCTTTCGATGACTGAACTCAGGGCGCGCGAGTACCGCCCGAGAGTGCCCGAAGTGAAAAGAGTATCGTTCGCCGGCTCAATCGACTCTGCCCGGTGCGCGACTCCCGGCCCGGCGTGCTCGAGCGACGTATGCTGGCTGTTTCCCGCGAACAAATTCATGCGTGATACGTCATACCCCGGAACGAGCCGCTGAATTTCATCCAGAATCGCTGTGGGCTCGAACGGGCTCATCTTCGGCTCCAGTCCGCGAGCCTCGAGCCACACGGCATGGCGATCCGCCTCGCCCGATTGCGCTCCGCGCGACTGACCCATATCCGCGCGCGTGCCTCCACCGAATGGGACCAGCTTGTGCACATCGAAGCCCATGGCATCGGCGATGCGGACGATCATTTCGAAATCGGACTTCGATCCCGTTACTTCGCCGGCTTTTTTCACCAGTTGCAAATCGCCGCAAGTATTGGTGAATGTTCCGGATTTTTCGTAAGCATTTGCGGCGGGCAATACGACATCGGCCATCACCGCAGTTTCGGTGAGGAACATATCTTGTACGACGACAAAACTCTTTGAGAAGGCGAATGGATCGATCTGCAGGCGGCCGATCGGATTCGAACCGACGACATAAAGAGCCTTTAACTTGTCTGTTTTTCCCGCCTCAACCATTTGAGCAAGATCCAGGCCAACCGTTTGCGGAATCTCTCCCCACTCCTGATGGAATGCGCTGTTGCCTGCGACTGGATGATAGCCGGGCAGCAAATCGGGATACAGGCCCATATCGGAGGCTCCGCGCGAATTGGCATAGTCGGCCAGGCAGACGAACTTTGCACCAGAAATCGTGGAACCAAATCTCACTAGGCTGGTTAGCGCGTCGCCTCGAAGTTCCGAGCCGAAAATCATGACTAGCTTTTCTTCGCCGCGGAGTTTTTCGCGCAGGGCCGTCCATGCATCTTTATTAAAGGATGCGCTTGCGATTGAATCCGCGGCAGAATCATCTCCGGCAAGAAAAGCCGCAGCCTGGGGCTCGGCTCCCGTTGGAATCTGCGCGAACGTCGCTGCCTGCCGCCGCATCTTTATCGAATTCGAATTGACTACATGCAGCCGCGCCTTGTGTAGCCGTACGTTGTTGCGAATTTGCCAGGCGAGTAGTGGATGCTGCTCGGTGGGATCGTTGCCGATCAGCAGAATCGCGGGCGCACTGAAGACGTCAGCCATGCTTGCCGTTGCATCGGCTCTTCCGTGCAAAGCCTTTGCTAGGGCAGGGAAGTCCGCGGTCCGATGGTGATCGACGTTGTTCGTCTTCAAAACTACGCGAGCGAATTTGGAGAGCAGGTAATCTTCTTCGTTCGTCGTACGCGTTGAACCGATAACCCCAATGGCTTGCCCGCCTTCGGTATCGCGAATCTCCGCAAGAGTCTTGCCAATCAGGGCGAACGCTTCTTCCCACGACGCGGGAGTCAGTTTTCCATTTTGGCGAATTAGCGGACGCGTCAGGCGGTCTTCGTGGTTCGCAAAATCGAACGCGTAACGTCCCTTGATGCAGAGGAAGTCTCCATTCGTCCCGCTCTTGTCGCGGTTGTCGCCGCGGACAATCTCCATCCCGGTGTCGGCGCGCCGCACACCGAGCGTGGTCTTGCAGCCATCGCCGCAGTGGGTGCAGATCGTGCCCACGTGCTTCATCTCCCATGGCCGCGTCTTGTAGCGATACGCGCCGGAGGTGAGCGCGCCCACCGGGCAGATGTCGATGCACATGCCGCACTCTTCGCACTCGAGATGATCTTCTTTATTAGGAGCGATGATCGAACTCACGCCGCGGTTCTGCACACCGAGCGCCCAAACGTCCATGCCCTCGCCGCATACGCGCACGCAACGGAAACACAGGATGCACCGCGGACGATCGAAAAATACTACCGGCGACCACTGCTGCTCATCTTTATGGTTCTTAGCCTCCATGAACTTCGATTCGGCCGCGCCATAGGAGAATGTCATGTCCTGCAGTTCGCACTCGCCGCCCGCGTCGCACACCGGACAATCCAGCGGGTGATTTCCCAGCAGCATCTCGACCGTCGCTTTGCGCGCTTGCTTGACCTCTTCGCTGTCGGTCGTCACGATCATGCCTTCGCCGATCACTGTGGTACAAGCGGTCTGCAGCTTGGGCATCTTCTCGATTTTGACCATGCACATCCGGCACGCGCCACACAGTGAGAGGCCGGGGTAATAGCAAAACGAAGGCACTTCGATGCCTACTGTTTTGCAGGCCTCAATCAGCAGCGTCCCTGCCGGGGCTGTTACTTTCTTGCCGTCAACTGTGAGTGTTACGTCTGGCATAAAACTTAGTGTGTAAGTACTGGGAGTTCTTCTACCGCGCCTTCCTTCTCGTACGGGCACGGCCTGCCTTCCAAATGATCTTCGAATTCTTTTCTAAACTTCTTCACGAACGCGATCGTCGGCATTGCCGCTGCATCGCCCAGCGGACAGAATGTTCGTCCCAGCATGTTCTCGGCAAGATACTGCATGTTGTCGATGTCTTTTCTCAAGCCGCCGCCGCGATGAAAACGGGTCAGCGTTTTCTCCAGCCAGTCTGTACCTTCGCGGCAGGGGATGCACCATCCACAACTCTCGTGCTTGTAGAACTTCATCGTGCGCAGGGCGAACTTCACGATGCACTGTGCATCGTCGACCACGACCACACCGCCCGAACCGAGCATCGACCCTGCCTTCGCAACAGAATCGAAATCCATCGCGACGTCGATCTCATCCGCGGTAAGGGCGGGACAAGATGATCCTCCCGGTACCACCGCTTTCAACCTGCGCCCGTTCGGAATGCCTCCGCCCACTTCGTAGATCATCTTCTTGAGGTTGTAACCCATGGGCAGCTCGTAAACTCCGGGCTTGGCAATGTTGCCGCTCAAACAAAACAGCCGCGTGCCACCGTTCTTGGGTGTGCCCAGCTTGGCGTACCATTCCCCGCCGTTAAGAATGATTTGCGGGACATTGGCCAACGTTTCGGCATTGTTAATGACCGTCGGGCCGCCCCAGAGTCCGACCACAGCAGGGAACGGAGGCCGAATGCGCGGAATGCCGCGCTTGCCTTCAAGCGACTCCATCAGCGCGGATTCTTCGCCCACTTCATACGCGCCCGCCCCGCCGTGCCAGTAAATGTCGAGGTCGCGTCCGCTGCCGAAGATATTTTTCCCAATGAAGCCCTTGGCATAACCGTCGCGAATCGCCCTCTGCATGATGATCGACAGATACCGATATTCGCCGCGAATGTAGATATAGCCGCTGCGTGCGCCGACCGCCAGGGCCGCGATCATCACACCTTCGATTACCGAATGCGGATCGTGCTCGAAGATCAGCCGGTCTTTGCACGTGCCGGGTTCGCTCTCGTCGCCGTTGCACAGCACATACTTCGGCTTGGCCGACTGCTTAGGCACGAACGACCATTTCATGCCGGTCGAAAAGCCAGCGCCGCCACGCCCACGCAGCCCGGAATTTTTGACTTCATTAATAATGGCGTCCGGTTCCATCGCGAGCGCCTTCTGCAGGGCCTTGTAGCCGTCGAGAGCCAGATAGCGGTCGATGTCGGTCGCGCCCTGGCCAAAGCGCCGGGCGACGACTCTTACCTCATCGGGATGGGAAACCAAGTCAGCCATTAGGTAATCTTGTCTTGTATTCGTCCAGCACGCGGTCGATCTTTTCCGCCGTCAGGTTCTCGTGAAAATCGTAGTTTACCTGCGCCGCGGGAGCCCAACTGCAGGCGCCGATGCACTCGACTTCTTCGAGAGAGAACATGCCATCGGGAGTCGTCCCTTTATTTCCGATGCCCAACTTCTTCGCGCAGTGACGCAAAATATCTTCCCCGCCGCGAACCAGACAACTGATGTTAGTGCAAACCTGCACGTTATATTTGCCGCGCGGCCTAGTCGTCAGCATCGAGTAGTAGCTGATCACGTTGCGCACTTCGAGTTCGGTCAGATCCAGTCGTCCGGCAAGCTCCGCGATCACTTCGTCGCTCAAGAATCCGACTTCGTCCTGCGCATAGAGTAAAGTCGGCACCAGCGCAGACCGCTTCGTTGGATAGTGCGGCACCATCTCGGCAAAGCGCGTCTCGAATTCTTCCGAAAATTTCATCAGCAAAGTCCTCTGTGAACCCCGTGTCCTCTGTGTTTAAGTTTTTTGAAACACAGAGGACACAGAGGCTCACAGGTTCATCTATCTATTTCACCTAGCACGATGTCGATCGATCCAATGGCCGCGACTACATCGGCGATCAATCCGCCCTCGCACATTGTCGGCAGCGTTTGCAGATTCGCCAGACAGGCGGCCCGCATGTGCACGCGATAGGGCTTCGCGGTTCCATCGCTCACGACGTAATAGCCCATCTCACCGCGCGGAGACTCGACTGCCTGGTACACTTCGCCCGGTGGAACTGCAAAGCCTTCCGTAATAATTTTGAAGTGATAGATGAGCGCTTCCATCTGCGTCTTCATCTTTTCGCGATCCGGCAGCACTATTCCGGGAGCATCGGCTTTGATCGGCCCCTCCGGCATGCCTTCGAGCGCCTGCTTCACAATTCCAATCGACTCGCGAAGCTCCGCTACGCGGCACATGTATCGCGCGAAGACGTCGCCTTCTTGCTTAACAGGAACCTTGAACTTGAAATTTTCATACCCGGAATACGGCATGTCGCGGCGAAGATCGATATCCACACCGCTGCCGCGCAACGTGGGTCCGCTTGCGCCCAGGGCAATCGCGTCTTCCGCCGTAATGCGCGCTACACCCTTGGTTCGCATCATCCAAATCGGATTCCCCGTCAGCAGATTCTCGTATTCATCTATTTTTTGGGGAAAATAGCTGGCAAAGTGGCGCACCCGATCGAAGAAATCCAGCGGCGGCTCGAGCGAAATTCCTCCGATGCGGAAATAGGATGTCATCATGCGCTGCCCGCTTACCGCCTCGAACAGCTTCAGAATTTCTTCGCGCTCGCGGAAGCAATATAAAAAAACCGTGAGCGCGCCAATATCCATGGCATGGGTGCCCAGCCACACCAGGTGCGAGTTGATGCGCGTCAACTCATTCATCAAAACCCGCATCCACTGCGCCTTTGGCGGAATCTGCAGCCCGAGAAGCTTCTCCACCGCCAGCACGTAGCACAGATTATTCGTCATCGGGCAGAGATAATCGATGCGGTCGGTGAGCGGCACCACTTGCTGGTAAAACTTTGCCTCGCAGGTCTTTTCAATTCCGGTGTGCAGAAAACCGATGTCGGGCATGATCCGCACCACGGTTTCGCCATCGATTTCGAGCAGCACGCGCAGCACTCCGTGGGTGGAGGGATGCTGCGGGCCCATGTTCAGAATCATGGTCCGATCCTGGTTTGGTTCGAGCACGGGCGTTGCTGTCAGGTGCGCCATCAGCGGTAGCCCTCCACCGGATAATCTTTGCGCAGGGGATGACCTTCCCAATCCTCGGGCATCAAAAGCCGCACTAAATAAGGATGTCCGCTGAAGCGAATGCCGAATAGATCGAAAACTTCGCGCTCAAAATAATTCGCGCCGGGCCACACCGAGGTCACGGATTCCACTACCGGACTGACACCATCCAGCTTCACTTTCAGGCGCACGCGCTCTTTTTTCGGAATCGACAACAGATGGTAGATGACCTCGAAGCGCGGCTCGGCAGGGAACCAGTCCACGCAAGTGAGGTCGGAAAGATAGTTCAACGCGCAGGTTGGATCGTCTCGCAAGATCGCACAGGCTTCGCGGATAAACGGGCGATCTACGTGGATGGAGATTTCATCGCGGTCGAATTTAGCGCCTGTCACCGACGCCGGATTCCACGCCAGCAGCCGCGCCACTGCAGGATGAGCCTTCAGTTGTTCGAGATCAGTGATCGCGGGAGTGACCGGCATTTAACGTGCTCCCCGCCGTGCGACGTCCGGGCCCCAATCCAGTACGCCCTTTTTCCAGACGTAGAAAAATCCCACCAGCACGATGCCGATGTAGACGAACATTTCCCAAAGGCCGAAGTGTTTGAGGCTGCGCAGAATCACTGCCCATGGATAAAGAAAAACTGCCTCCACATCGAACAGAATGAAAAGCATGGCCACCAGGTAGAACTGGACCGAAAAGCGGCCGCGCGCGTCTCCTACCGGCGGCATCCCGCATTCATATGCCGAAAGTTTGGCGCGGGTCGGTTTTCGCTGTCCAACCAGCCAGGAAAGAGTGATAATCGCACCCGCGATGCCGCCTGCCAACAAAATGTGGATCAGGAAGGGCAGGTACCGGGCGAAATAATTGTCTGGCATAGGAGAGGGTATATATAATTCGCGCGATGCTTGAATTAAACATTCTAGATTAGGTGTTGGTCCGCGCGAGTGTCAAGGGAGCGAGCCAGCATTTTTGCGAATTTGGGAAAGAGAAAAGAAAAATTTTGTAATTGGGAAGTTTGGTAATTGAGTAATTGAAAATCGTTGACGGCGGCGCCGTAACGGAGGCCGCAGATTTAGCAGAGTTTTGCAAATTACTCAATTCCCAAATTACACAATTACTCAATCCCCATGATTTTCGGCTTCAACACTGACGTTAAACACGGCGACACCATCTACCACGTGCAGAGCGAGGCGCGTGAGAGCGAAAAGCTGCTGCAGACGCAGGTTTTCGTGCGCGGACGATGCGTGGGCAAAAAGGCGGTTTCCTACGCGGCGCAGGACGCCGGCTTCGGCGATCAGCAAAAAGAACAGCAACTGCGCGATCAGCATCGGCTGGTTCTTGAAGCGATTCGCGAAGGGAAACTCGATGGCGTTCTCGATCACGCTGACACTGAATCGCTGGCCAGCGTCAAGCAACTCGATGTGCAGTGGGAAAACGCCGCGTCGGTTCACGCCAACCGCAACCTTACGATGCGCCTGCGCGTCACCGAAGGCGACGCCGTTGTGCCCAGCGCCCGCCTGACTCTCCGCTTTGCCCGGCCGGATGCCGCTCCTTTCTATATGCAGGCCGTTACAGACTCTGCTGGAAGCGCCGAAATCTCCGTAGAAATTGACGAATCGGCTTTGCCGGAGGCTTCCATCATGGTGCAGGCCAACCACGAAGGGCGGACGGTTACGCGAAAGTTTGCATTGCGGAAAGCGGAGTGAAATCCTGCATCGTCGCCATGAGAAAATCGATTCATGAATCTGCAGATCAATGGCGAGCCTCGCAGTTTTGAAGCCGCCGTTCCTCCTGCGCAGTTTACCCTGGCTGCGCTGATCGAATCCTTAGGCGTGAAATCCGACCGCGTAGCCGTGGAACTCAATCGCGAGATCGCTGCCCGCGACCGCTGGTCGCAAATAGAGCTAAAAGATGGTGACCGCCTGGAAATCGTTCATTTCGTCGGCGGCGGTCTGCCAACATAAAGCGGGCTTGGCATCACGCCTTAATTCCACCTCGCCCGCACTCATGTAGTAACCCTTCCCCGCGAAATCCTCATTGACTCCCACCAATCCGCGTCTAAACTGTTTCAAACATTCGACGAGCAGATTGTTTCAAACATAACCGGAGAGGAATGCAGCAAAGTTTTCCATCGCATGAAGTCATCGCCCTGACCGGCATCACCGCCCGCCAGTTGCAGTGGTGGGACGAGCGCGGCGTCGTCAAGCCGCAGCGCCAGGGGCATCGGCGACTGTACTCCATGCAGAACCTCACCGAAATCGCCGTCATCTGCCAGTTGCGGCGTAAAGGTTTCTCGCTGCAAGGGGTACGGAAGGTCATGCGCTTCCTGCAACGGGAGTTCGGTAAAGGGCTTGGGGAAATCGTCAGCCGCAACTCGGATGTTCACCTGCTTACCGACGGTACGCATCTTTATCTTGAAACATCGGCGCGGCAGATCGTCGACATTTTGAAGAATTCGGCTCAGCCCATTCTCGGAATCTGCCTGAGTGACGCGGTGCGTCAGGTGCGCGCGGAGGTTGTCGCAAGAAAGTCGAATACTTCGGTAACATTACCGGCCCAGGCGCGGCGTGCTAGAAAGGTTTCTTAGTCTTGGATTTGCTGCAGGAAGTGATTGTTAACGCTCGGTTCACAAGGGGGAACACATGGTCGGCGAACTGGACATCCTGAACGAGTGGATACCGGAACAAATGCAGCCTGGCACCGTCTTTGTGCTCGAAAACGCCGGCGAAGTTGGCGAAAAAGAAGATCCCTACTGGGCCGTGCTCGCCTGTCCTTCGTGCGGCATGTTAGGCCTCATCACGCGGCGACAAATCAACGGGCTTGTTCCTGTCATCTGCGGCTCGGAACAATGCTCTGCGCAGTTTTTTATTCGGGATGCGGAAGTGGTGGTGCGGAAGCCGTTCTAGGCTATCCGGCATCCACAGGGGCTGAAGCCCAGATCAATTCCAGACGCTTTACGCGGCGCTAAAGCGCCGCTCTTCCACGTACCTGCATGCTTGCGTTTCCCGCTGTGAATTCTCCTGGCAAATAAATTTTTGCGGCGTTTTTCGTAGTGCTGGCTGTCGTGCTTGTGCGAGGACCGACGCCGTATTTTCTGACCCCCCGCCCCCTCCCCTGGTCTGCTTCGGTTGTTGCAAACATTGTGAGTTAGCGTGGGGTATTTTGTAAGATCCGCATGAGAAAGATGTTAGATATCAAAATCGGCAAAACAAAGGATTTGCGACTGCGACGTTCGGCTTCTGCCGATTGTCGCGGCCTCGGACATGATCGCGCGAATTATTTTGCGGGACAAGGTTGGATGTCACAGGGTGGCTAGTGGAAAAGAGGACCGCAGGCGTGTGGGCTTCCGCGTTCCTCAGATGGCGGGAGGAGGGGCCCCGGGCTGTAGTATTCGGCCTTCCGGAATTCCTCCCTCGTAACTTGCGCGCCGGGCAGGCCACCATACAGGGGTCGGACGTCACATCGTCCTTAGTGAGAAAGTCATGCCACGCTTTGCGGAGCCCATACCAGACAAGCAGCAGCAGGCTCAACGTTCCACCGATCTCCGCCGCTGCGATTCTAATGTTCGCCAAAATCTCTAAGAAGTGTTTCATACCACCCTCCCACTGCACCCGGCTGCGGAACGCCTGCGACCATTCGTGTAAATAGTTAGTGCATGGCGGCCATGTCTGGATAATAAAATGCTCCAGGCGCAGAGAAGAAGGTCACAGAGGTACATAGCCCGAATTCAAGTGACGCATGTACCATGCGGGAGGCCTACAGGTGCATGGAACTAGAGGTTGTCCAATGAATTCAGTGAGGTGGAGGTCGCGCGCGCCTGGAAAAGTTACCGAAGACGTACCTCTTAGGTTTAGACGACCTGTCTCTTCCAGAATGGGAAGGAGAAGGCGTACAGTCGTGAGAGCGGAAGGGGCTGCCCCATCATTCGCGGGGTTCGCAGGGTGGGTGGCGCGCTCTGCCCAGGATCAGCTTCCGAGGGCCGTGCCAAGCTCAGCCCGTTCGACTTCACTCAAGGCGGAATTGGGCGGGGTTCTTGACTGTGAAACTCGAAATCCCCACCCTTGCCGCGACGGGAGTTGAGGATGATGAAACGGTTTCGCGTGCGGCAAGGATGGGGCACCCTCAGTCGCGGTAGTGTCCACTGAGAGCCGCGGAGGGGTGGCAGCCCCCGTACAGCCTTCTGTTTTTTTCTACTTTTGGCGGAGCAGGCAGCTTGGACAAACCGGGGAAAATTCGGGAAAGTAGGGGCGCTCCAACCTCCCTTGGCCGAAGCACTTGGTACATGCCCGGCTGCTTGTGTATTGCTTGCTCTGTTCGAAACCCACAGGTTGTTCGTAGTAAGTTAGACCATTGCCGCGGCAGTCGGGGCAGGCGAACCGCAGCATACCGTCGTCATCAAGCGTCCAACGGACATGGCAATACTGGCATTGAAAATGTTCGAGTGACGCCACAGGGTTTCTCCTCCTTGGTGCGATGAAGTTATAGTTCTCCCAGTTTTACGCCTCCGGACACTACAACGCATCTCATAAATGCTCGAGTGGCCGAAGGGCTAAGTCCCCGGGCATCGATCCGACGTTTGTTAAATTGATTCGGCGCAGCTGGTTTGCTAAGGTCGTGATCATGTCCGAGCGTGGCACGTCCGAGCATGTCGCTTCTGACCGTGTCGTTTCCGACCGTGCCATGTCTGAGAGTTCCAGCGAGCAGATACGCGAATTGCTCGACTGCCTATATCGCGTGGATTCGGGACGAATCCTGGCAACGCTGATCCGCTTGCTGGGTGATTTTGATCTTGCCGAGGAGGCGATGCACGAAGCCTTTGCGGCTGCGCTGAGCCTGTGGCCGAGCAGTGGAGTACCCGGCAATCCGCGACCATGGCTGATCTCGACTGCCCGATTCAAAGCGATTGATACTCTGCGTCGACGGGCAAGATTTGATGCGTCGCAAGACGAGCTTGCGCGATATCTCGAAGCGCAATCGAGTTCGGCGGAAGGATCCAATGATGTCGATTTTCTCGAAGATGATCGGCTGCGCCTGATCTTTACCTGCTGCCATCCATCTCTGGCACCGGAAGCGCGCGTTGCGCTTACCTTGCGTGAGGTGTGCGGGTTGACCACCGAGGAGATCGCAAAGGCCTTCCTCACCACTCCGCGTACGCTGGCGCAGCGCATTGTGCGCGCCAAGGCAAAGATTCGAGAGGAACGAATTCCCTACGAGGTGCCGACGCCGCACGAATTGCCGGAGCGGCTAGGCGCGGTGCTTCAGGTCATCTATCTCGTCTTTAACGAGGGTTATTCGGCTGCGGCGGGAGCCGAGGTAACTCGCGCCGAGCTCACTGGCGAAGCGATTCGACTGGGCAGGTTGCTGACCGAACTTCAGCCAGAACCGGAAGGCGTTTTTCCGGAAGTCATGTTTCCGGAAATCACGGGTTCAGAAGTAACGGGACTGCTTGCCCTGATGTTGCTGCAGGAATCCCGTCGCGCCGCGAGAACTTCTCCGACCGGAGAGCTGATTTTGCTGGAGAATCAGGACCGCGCGCGCTGGAACCGCGCGCAGATCGCGGAGGGAGTGGCGTTGCTGGAGAAAGCTCTGAACTCCCAGCAGAAGTCCCGCCGCTTCGGCGCTTACACGCTGCAAGCTGCGATTGCGGCCGTTCATGCGGAGGCAGAATCGGTGGCTGCGACCGACTGGCGGCAGATTGTGGCGCTTTACGATCAATTGCTACGAATTCAGCCTTCGCCAGTGGTACAGCTCAATCGTGCCGTGGCCATTGCCATGCGCGATGGTCCAGAAGCCGGTCTGGCGCAGATCGACGCGGTGTTGGAAAACGGCGAATTGGCCAATTATTACCTGGCGCATTCCGCCCGTGCCGATATGTACCGCAGGCTCGGAAGGACAGCCGAGGCTCGGGCGTCTTATGAGAAGGCGCTGGCGCTGACCCAACAGGAACCGGAGCGGCAATTCCTGCAGGGGCGGATTCGGCAGTTGAAATAAGAAAACGAGGTAGCCGTCGATTTTCATCAAAAAGGAACCCGGGGACAGAGGGAACCTTCCCCAATTTTTCGACGAATGGAAATTGGTGAACGTCCTGTCTGTCCCCAGTTTTTTCGACAGCGATCTATCCGCGCTCGCGGCCCTCGCGCACGATGGCCGTTGGATCGCCGGGAGGTGTTTCTATCAGCATCTTGCCCTGCTGGCGGCGGCCAGGATGGTTGGGGTCGGTGAATTCGAGCAGTTCGATGGGCGCGCCGTTTTCGACTATGAACGCGACGCGGACGCCGTCGGATGGGCTGTTGGGAGGAATCAGGATTTCGCGGCCAGCCAGCTCCGAGGTGAGATCAGCCACTTCAAACGCGACGTGCGGAACTTGCCGGACGAGGTCAGGGACCGCCGCGTCCGCTTCGAAACGCATCCACTCCACGCCAAATTCGCTTTTCTCGTGGCTGACGACAAAGACTTTCAGGTGTTTGAGGTGGGTCTCGCCAGGCTTCGCTTCCGTAGTGGGAATTCCGATGTGATGGTACCGGCGCATCGTTTTTCGCTCTCCGTGGATTGGCACAAATTCTACGCTGTCGTCGCCGCGTTCACTACGATTTGCTATTGGCGAAGATCGACCCAGGGATCGATATCCGTGGTGTCCACTCGCCAAAGGGCGCGGCGTGTGGGGCAGCCTTTTTCGCGGTGCCGCCAGGAGTTAAAAATTCGACGAATGTGTGGACCACACCCTCAAATATCAGCGGCTTTCGCCGATGAAGTAGTCGTGATCTACCACGTACGGGCTAAAGCCGTTGTAATTTTCCTGCGATCCGGCGGACGCCGATGCTGGAGAGTTGCCCTTTCTCACTGACCGCTCGAGCAGCCGCCCTTCGTGCCGAAGGTCGTGGCCCCCGACAGGAAACCGGGCTCCTCATAAACGCCTTTGCTGAGGTCGCCGTCCGCCGCGGGAGCGATGAACAGCTCGTAAACAACTTCACCGCTGTCACTTCCGGATTGAATGGTCGCCACGAGGAGATGGTTGGTCACTTGAAAAGTCCCAGTCAGCGTGGTGTTACCGGCCATCGGGCCTGATAGCGAGGCCGAGCCGCTATGTTGCCCGCCCGTGCCAGTATCGACCAGCGAGAGGCACGCTGTATGAGCGAAGTGGGGCGGCAGAGTAACATTTACCGGCCAATTGCCGCTGTAGCTCTGTGCCGTGGCCGCGTTGGACATCAGCGCAAAAGCCGCCAACGTGATCGCCACGAAAATAATCATGCGTTTGTTCATTGTCCTACCCTCCAAGGAAGAAAAACGTGACTACTTGACGCTATCCAAAATAGCGAAGTAAGACTCAAGCGGTTGTCATGAACATGTAAAACATTGTTAGAAATTGTGAGGTGGGGGAGAACGCTCGGGCCGGAACGTGGTTCGCCGGCCAATTGTTTTTGACGAGTTGTCGAATTCCGGTCGGCCGTTCGACTATGTAGTGAAGGCGAAGCAACCGGCCGCCCCAGACAAATAACTTAACCCGAGCACAAGCCACCCAACCGTCGCTCCCAAAGGAGATTTCGCAATGCGATTCATGGTCATCGTCAAAGCAACCCCAGAGTCAGAAAAAGCAGGCGCCCTCCCCGACCCGCAGGCCCTGCTCGAGATGGGCAAGTTCAATGAAGAGCTCATCAAGGCTGGCGTCCTGCTCGCCATGGATGGCCTCCATCCCAGCTCTAAAGGCGCACGCGTCAAATTCTCCGGCAAGTCTTGTACCGTCATCGACGGTCCCTTCACCGAGGCCAAGGAGCTCGTCGCCGGCTTCTGGCTCTGGCAGGTCAAGTCCCTCGAAGAGGCCATCGAGTGGGTCAAGCGTTGCCCCGTCTTCCACGCCGGCGACTCCGAAATCGAAATCCGCCAGGTCTTTGAGATGGAAGAATTGGCACCCATCCTGACCGAAGAGCAGATCCAGCACAAAGTAGCAAAACGGGCTCATCTGCCAAATCAGACTGCCAACAAATAGCCGCATTTGTGTTTGCCGGGTGATACGCTATGCGAAAAATTTGCAAATCGCGTGTCGATTTCCCGCAACCCGGTTCGACTAGTAAGTGGAGCCGCACCGCACCCGGCGCTCGCAACTCCCAACTTTGCGGGCCCAGCGCGGTTCAGGCTCTTATATAAAGGTAGCGGCCCTGATACGGTGTCCGCACAACACTCGATAACGAAGGAGAACACCATGCGCTTCATGATGATTATGTTTCCGAAAGACTACGAAAACGCAAAGCCCGGCTGGGCCCCCGACCTCAAAAGCATGGAGGCAATGGGCAAGTACAACGAGGAACTAGGGAAAGCCGGGGTGCTGCTGGCGCTCGACGGGCTGACCCCGCCCGCGACGATGAGCGCGCGCGTCACGTTCAAAAACGGAAAATCGAAAGTGACCGACGGGCCGTTTACCGAAGCGAAGGAAGTGGTCGGCGGCTATTGGATCATCCAGGTGAAGTCGCGCGAAGAGGCGCTGGAATGGGCCTCGCGCATCCCCGGAAAGGATAGCGAAATGGTCGAAGTTCGCCGGATGTTTGACATGACCGACTTCGATCCCGAGACCCAAGAGTACATCCAAAAGAAGTTCGGCGACGACGTGGCGGCTGAGATGCGCCAGTAGTAAAAAGCTCTCCGCGCTTTGTTGATTTCGTGACCGGCCGGCGGCTCACGCCGGGTGCCCCACTCCTCGCGTTCTTTGCGAGAAGTGGGGATTTTAGTCTGCCGAAAAAGAAATTTCTCGGACAATTTGTCGAATTCCGGGTTGGCCATTCGACTATATCGTGAAGGCAGGGCAACCGGCCCGCAAAGCCGTTACGGGAAGACTTGAGCCATGCCCAGAGGAAAACGATGCGAAAAAGGAAAATTAGCGCAATGGCAGTCTTGATCATAAGCTTCGCACTGCTTGTCGTGATCGGTACGGCATACGTCGCTACGGCGAACCAGGCGATGGAACAGGATGCCGCGACACACTATCCGAAGATGGCCCCGATCGATCAATACCTCATGACGGATCAGGGCGCGGAAATGGCCTTGGCGCGAAGTGCGGCACCGGAGTCCATTTCACGCGATGCAGAGGTCTTGGTTCTTGGGTGGCATGGTTTCGAAACGGCGGTCAACGGCAAAAACGGTTTTGTGTGTATCGTGGAACGTTCGTGGACTTCCGCACCCGATCCAGACATTTGGAATCCGAAAGTGCGGACTCCGATCTGCTATAACGCCGCAGCCGCGCGTTCCTTGCTTCCACGCAACATCAAAAGAACCGACTTGATCCTGGCGGGACGCGCGCGAGCTCAGACGGACGAGGCCATCGCGGCCGCCGTCGACAAAAAAGACCTGCCGGCGATGGAACCCGGGGCAATGTGCTACATGATGTCGAAGCAAGGATACGGCGGCGACAGCGTCAAACACTGGCCTCCGCACGTTATGTTTTATTATTCGCAGACCGACCCCGCAACCTGGGGAGCGAATCTGCCCGGTTCTCCCATCATGGCCGTGAGCGACGAGCACGAGCACCCGACCGAGCACCTGACTATGTTCTCGATCGGCGTGCAGCGGTGGTCAGACGGAACAGAAAATCGCTAAGCCGAACTGTGCAAAGGGCGGACAAGCTCTGGTAAACAAGCGCTGGTACATAAGAGAGGACAATCCAATGAGAAATGTAATCTACGCAATCAACCTTACCCTGGATGGCTGCTGCGACCATACCAAATTCAATCCCGATGACGACTTACTTGAACATTACACCCATCTCTTGCGAGATGTTGACCTGCTCGTCTATGGGCGTAAAACCTATCAATTGATGGTTCCTTATTGGCCTGATATCGCAAAAAGCCAGTCCGAGACAAAAGCGGATATCGAATTTGCTCAAGCCTTTGTCTCCAGGAAGAAAGTCGTTTTTTCACGATCGTTGGCCAGCGCTGACGATGGAAATACGAGAATAGTTCGTACCAACCTTGGCGATGAAATACTTAAACTGAAGCAAGAACCAGGCAAACCTATTCTGGTCGGTGGTGTAGATATTCCTTCACAACTTATAGAGCTTGGACTGGTGGATGAGTATCGTTTTGTCATTGCGCCAATTGTCGCAGGAGAAGGAAGACGGTTGATGGAAGGTGTTAGCCTGCGGGAGAGATTACGACTGAAACTGGTTGAGTGCAAGACTTTTAAATCAGGATCTGTTGCGCTTCGCTACTTGAAACAGTGACGGAAAGATCTGCGAAGCTGTGCTGACTCGGTCAAACGAAGGTGGGCCACCCGATGTGGACGGATTTCTATGAAATCAGCTTGTCATAGGTTTTATGATCGCCAATCCAGAACCACAATTATCCGCCCTCACGTTTGATCGCTAGAGCGCGATAGCTTAACGTGATTCGAGCGGACCATATTTCCTGCCTGCGGCGCTCTCCCACCTTCTTGAATTGCAAGGAAGGATGCCGCGGGTCTGCTTTCAGCAGTGAAAACTGTTTGTCGGCGCGGGCGCGTATTTCGTGCGGGAGCGTAAGGTATTCGTGCGAAAAATCCGTGGAGGCGTTGTGCGCCATGGAGCGCTAAAGCGGCCGAAGGCGACCGTTCGTTTCGTCGTCCAAAGCGCGTTGAATCGCTGTGTCGAGACTCCCCGCCGAAAGATCGGATTGAACGCGAGCGTCGATCGGCTGCGGAAAGTGTTGGTCAAGCCACACGTATAATTCCTGAACCTCCTGCGTCGTAAGAGATCCGATCGCGCGTTCAATCTCCTTGAGAGTCTTTGGGCTCATGGATTTCCCATTCTACCGGGCTTTGATCATGCGTCCACCACGAAATCGAACTGCGCACGCTGCATCGCCGTCCCTCGGCTCCGCTCATGGCGGCCTCTTGCGAAGCCCAAGTTCCCGCTCGCCATCCGACCAATCAGCGACCCACAGGTTCCTCTGACGAGCCTAAACAAAATGGAGCAGCTGTCGATTTTCGGTCTCAAGAACGACTATCTGATAACCAGACAATGAGCTACGGCTCTGAGTCACGGCAAACAAGGAGTCATCTCTTTAATCCTCAACCGCTGGACGCGAGCGTACCTCAGGGGCTGAAGCCCGCGTCTTTTCTCGACTCTGGGCGGCGCGGCTGAAGCCGCGCCCTTTCAAAGCGCTTTGGGAGACAGCTTCAAGGAGGAATGGATGAAATACATCTGTTTGGGATACCTCGAGCCAGGAAAATTCGAAGGGATGACCGAGGACGAGCGACAGGCAACGCTCGACGACTGCTTTGAGTACAACGACCATCTGCGCGCCAACGGACATCTTGTTGCCGAAGTACCTCTTCAGCCTCCGGAGACCGCGTTGACCCTGCGGTGGAAAAACGGCAAAGTCACGACTACCGACGGCCCCTATGCGGAAACCAAGGAACAGGTCGGCGGCATTCAAATCCTTGAGGCGCGAGACCTCAATCATGCCGTTCAGCTTGTGTCACAGCTTCCGGGCCTTAAGTATGGACTTGGACCGATTGAGATACGGCCGGTTGCGGATATCAGCGAAATCATAAAGGAGAGCGAGCAGCGGCGGCGGCGAAAGGATACCTTGGCCCGCACCCATGCACGAGTAGATTGACCACGATGCAATCGATTAATCACTGCGCTCGCACACGCCAACCTGAGCGGTCTGCCCCCGCGATCATTTCCTCGCACTCTCACTCTTGCCCGTCTCCGCCGGAGTCGGGAAGTGCTCGTCAATCCAAGCTTGCCAGAGCGGTGTCTCGCGGGCGACGGTACTTGCCGCCTGATCGCCGTAGAAGTAGAAGCTTAGCGTGACCATGCTCTGGCCGCCGAAGTTGGCGGCACCAAAGGCGGCGGCACCCGGCCCCGGCTTGTCGAGCCGCAGCAGCGCGGTGTACGGAGTCTGGCTAACGTGCTCCACCACGCCGCTGTATTTTGATACGTCCGGCGGGACGCCCGCCGGGGCCGTCCAACTCTGCCCGTCGCTTACGCCTTTCAGCCCCAATGCCGCGGTCAGCGTTTCCCATGCCTCCGCTTCGGTTCCCGCGGCGGGGGCCATGAACTGCATCATCGCCGAGCGTTGGCCGCGGAAGTGGGTGAGATAGATCCGCAGGATGCGGAAGTAGCCAGGCCAGCCGGATTCGGTGCCTTCCAGTTGGTTGTCCCAGTCGTCCGTGTCGGCGAAGAGGCTGTGCACCACGCGGACGACGCACATGCCACCCCCGCGCGCTTCGACGGTCCACTCATCCGCGACGGTCGGCGAGCCAGGCATCCAGCCCGGGGACTCGGCGGTGAACCTCCGCGGGGGATCCCATGACGTCACGGGGGAACTCGACTCCATGCCCGGGCCGAAGTTCAACTTCACCGCAACCGGCTTCCCGTCGCGCTCCTCGAACTCAGTCGGCACGAACCAAGACGAAATACCCGGCCCGGTGGCGATGGCCTGCCAGACTTCCTCCGGTGTGCCGGGGACCTCGACTTCGACCTGGACGGAACGGCGTCCCGAAGCTTCTTTCTTCACGCTCATGATGTCTCCTTGGGATCGGACTTGGAATGGGATTTCTGCGGCAGAGGGTGCGCCACGACGACCAGGCGATGCGCTCGGCCGCCGGGGGCTGATGCATCATGGTACTTCGAAACCAGTTTCGTGATGGCCTCGGTGAGTTCGTTGCTGAAAGCCGCGCGCTCGGCCGGCGACCGGAAGCGTACCTCAGTATCCACCGCCAGTGTCGCCAAGCGTTTGCCCGTCTCTCTCGCGCGACGAACCAGATCGTCCACTTCGCGGACGACCCGTGCGCCCAGCGCGATGAGATAGCTCGCGGACAGCCGATCGATATCCCGATTCGGATCCGCGGCGACCGGGCCCAGGGCGCTCGGTGAAACTACGTAGGAAACGGCCGTCGCCACGAGCAGCCGTTCCGTCAGCCCGCCCCACTTGCGTTCCTCGGCCAGCCGCACCAGCCCGTGCGCCTCCAGCGCGTGCAGGTGGTAGTTGACTTTCTGCCGAGCCAGGCCAACCCGCGTGGCCAGCGTCGCCGCCGAGGCGGGCACGACTAGCTCGGAGAGGAGTCGACTCCGCATGGGCTCTAAAGCCACCGTCGCCGCTGCCGGATCATCGATGACCTGGATGTCGAGCACGAGGAGATGTTATCCTTGACAACTTTTATTGTCAAGAATTTTTCAATGCTTTTTTCTTATGAATTTACAGAGTCGATGTCGAGCCGCAGGAATTGACAATCAGCCCATCATGCGAAAATTCTCCGAAGAGCGACCCGGAATTGCGGTTTTCAAGTCGGCGATGCACTATGGAGTCCGATGACAAATACTTCGAAACGTCTAGAGCCGCGGTGGCCTGCAATGCTGGCTCTGCTTGCCGTGGGCGGACTGCGCCTCTCGCTGCCCGAATCTCTATCAGCGGGCCCTGACTGGATGCTCATCGCGGTTGTCGGAGTGCTTCTGATTCCCACGGCGTGGGCACGCCAGCGCGGTAGAGATAAGCTCAATAAAGTTTTGGGCTATCTGCTGAGCTCCATTGTTACGGTCGATATGATCTGGTCGCTTGGACTGCTGGTCGCGGGTCTGCCCGGGCATCGACAATCTCCTAAGGAACTGTTGCGTTCGGCAACTGCGTTATGGATCACGAACATCCTGGTCTTCGCGTCATGGTATTGGCGTTTGGACGCAGGCGGGCCGCGCGAGCGTGAGTTGCGCGGCGTGCACACCGACGGAGCATTCCTTTTTCCGCAGATGACGCTCGATCAGCAAGCCAAGCGCGAGATGGGAGAGCAATGCTGGAGTCCAGGTTTTGTGGATTACCTTTTTCTCGCCTTCAACACCAGTACGGCGTTCTCACCGACGGACTGCCCCGTTTTATCAACGTGGGCCAAAGTGCTCATGATGATTCAATCGCTCATTTCGCTGACCACGGTGGCTCTGTTGGCGGCTCGGGCGGTAAATATTCTTTAGTGTCATCGGAGGCGATTCGATCCGGAAGGCCGCGCCCGTATCTGCTCAATAAGTGCGTTCGTTACTCATTGGCGGGCACGGAATACGCGCAAATGCTCTCGCAGATGGTATCGCCCGGGCTTGCGATGTACAGAATGCCGTTCACTACGACTGGCGGCATCTGAAGCGTGCCATGCGACGAAGGGCTGGACCAGAGCTCAGCTCCCGTGGCGGCATTGTACGCGCTCGTGTTGGGGCCGTCCGGACCGCCGTTGATATACAGCACGCCGTTGGCGAGCGATGGAGAGGAATTAAAGGTGCCAGTGCAGGGCTGGGAGTTAGGAGTGTCGGCCCATAGCAAAGTTCCTTTGTTGGCCTTCAGTGCATAGAGATTGCCGTCTACGCCCTGAAAATAGACGACGCCCTTGGCGATGGCTGGCGGCGAAGGAAATCCTTCCGATCCGCACCAGTTCTCGGTTGCGTACACATACGACCAAAGCAGCGCGCCTGTCGTTGCATTCATCGCGTATAGCGTGGCATTCGTACCGGTCCAGACTCCGGAGGTGTAGACGACTCCGCCGGCGACGGAAACCGCGCTATTGGAGTTGCCGAGGCTGACTGGCGTGGTCCAATTCTGGTCACCAGTCGGGGATGCGAGCGAATAGATGGCCCCTGTCCCATAGTTATTGGCTTCGAGGTAAACGTTACTGCCAGATATCGCTGCGCCGCTGACGCCCCAACCGTTATTGAATTCCGATAGCGACGTCCAGAGCAGCTTTCCCGTGGAGGCCTCGACAGCGTAGAGACCGGTAGTCGAAGTGGTGCCGCCGCTGGAGTAGCCGAAGTAGACGACACCGTCCGCGTAGACGAGGGGCGCACTGACGCTGGATGGCGGAAGGCAGTTGCATGGACTGGCCCAATGCCATGCCATTTTCCCCGTGGACTGCTTGTAGGCGCAGATAGCTCCCCCGGCGTTGTTAGGCAAAGAACACTGAGTGAAGACCAATCCGTTGCCAGTGGCAACCGGCCTATCCCCCGGATTGCCGCCGGTATTCGCGTTCCACAACTGTGCTCCAGTAGAGGCGTTCAGCGCAACGAGGTTATTCGACTGCCCGGTCGCGAAAACAACTCCATTGTCCACCGCAAAGTTGGTTACTCCGCCGGCGACCCCGGTGGCCCAAAGCAACTGCAGCGACGCGACGTTGCCGGTCCCGAGCGTGGACTCTTGCGAGTTGTAACCAGTGTGGGCGCTATCGTGATAGGTCTGGGCCCAGTTGGTCTCGGCGGCTAGGGGTATGGCGGCAAGGGCGAGGGTGAGGAAAGTAAAGAGGGTTGCGGGCCCGAGCCGCATGATTGCCAATTTTTTGGTTCCGATCGATGGTTTCATTGCAATTTCTCCAGCAGAATGGGCAAGTGGCCGTGCATACCTGCGGATTCTGACGGGTGCCCGAGTTTTCGGGGAGTAATCTGGGGTAAAGTTGGGGTAAACTTACGGGTGCTTGCAGTCGCCTGATCGCGCTTCCCCCTTGCAATGAATTCTGGGGAGTATTGGCATGGAGTCACCATCTACGGAGAGATTATCGGCTGGGATGCCTCCGCACGGCGGGGATCAGGCGGGGCAGGACACTGTGTTGCACGACGAATTGCAACGACTGCTGGCCAGCCCATCGCTTCGGGACTCCGACAATCTCAAGCGTTTCCTGCGCTACGTTGTAGAGCACACTCTGGCCGGCGAGGGCGATCAGCTCAAGGAATACCGGCTAGGTTTAGAGGTATTCGACCGCGACCCATCGTTTGATCCGAAGGTTGACCCGGTTGTAAGAATGGCCGCGCGCAGGCTGCGCACCAAACTACAGGAATACTATGAAAACGGCGGGCGAGGGGCATCCGTCCGGATTGAAGTTCCCAAGGGCGCTTATGCGGCTACCTTTGTAAGAACTGAGCGGGCCTTAAGAACGACCCCGGAAACCATCGCAGTCACCACCGAACTCCTCCGGCCTGGCTCAAAGATATTTCCCAGGATCGGCTGGATAAAGATCGGGTGGATCGTAGCTATAGGATTCGCCCTATTTGCCGCGGCAGGATCCTACTTCCGCTATCAACCCCATAGCAGATCCGTTCAACCGGGCGATGAGATACCTTCGCTGGCTGTTCTGCCCTTCCTTAATCTGACCGGCAATCCTGACAACGACTTCATGAGCGATGGCATGACGGAAGAGATCACGACGGAGATGGCGAAGGCGGCGGGTTTGCGAGTGGTGGCGCGCACGTCGGCGTTCCAGTTCAAAGGCAAGGCGGAAAGTGTCGGCGAAATTGGAAGGCGGTTGAACGCCGCATTTGTTCTAGAGGGAAGCCTGCAAGCCCAGAGCGACCGGTTGCGAATCACTGCGCAGCTCATTCGCATTTCTGACGGCTACCACCTTTGGGCAGAAACCTATGATCTTCCGTCGAAGGACAGGTTTGCAGTGGAAGACGAGATTACGCGAGATCTCTACCGAACGTTGAACGCTCGCCTTTCAGCGCAGGCGGAAGCCAGCGCGAAACAACACCAGGCGATCGCTGTCGCGCACGAACTTTACTTGCGCGGCGTCTATTTCCGGCAGCATCCTAGCCTGGCCGATGTTGAGAAGGCAATAAGTTATTTCAATCAGGCGCTGGACCGCGATCCACTGTATGCGGAGGCTTATGCTGGACTCTCGGCTGCGTATGCGATGGAGGGCGTCAATGCCTGGGCGCCGGGCAGCGAGGTTTATCCGAAAGCTGAGGCGGCCGCGCGGCGCGCGATCGAACTCGACCCTAATCTCCCCGAGGCGTACCTTACACTTGCGTCCCTCAGATTTTTCTACGAGTGGAATCTTGCGGCCGCGGAACAGGGATTCCGCCACGCGCTCGAACTCAACCCGAACAGCGACCGCGCACACCAACACTACGGCATACTGTTGTTTTATTTACGGCGCTTCGACGAGGCGAGAGTGCAATTCAACCTGGCGAAACAAGTCAATCCGCTGGCGATACAGATTGACTTGAATCTCATCATGCTGGCCGAGGCCGAACGGAAATATGATGATGGCATAGTGCTCGCGCGAAAGCTGCTGGATGAGAATAATAATTTCCTTGGGCACTTGCTTCTTGGCTTTCTCTACGCCGACAAGAAGCTGTACAAGGAATCGATTGCAGAGGGAGAAAAGGCTGCGGCTCTTGTCCCCAACGATGGCGACACGAACATTGCTCTGGCCAATCTTTATGCCCAAGCCGGGCAGCGTAAGAAGGCCCAAGCCTTACTTCACAAAGTTATTGGCAGCGGCGTATTCGCTCCTCCTTTTACTGTGGCAGCCGCGTACGCCGTGCTCGAAGAAAGAGAACAGATGTATGCATGGCTCGATAAGGGAGTTGAGCAGCGTTCACCGGCAATGCTGAGGTTAAACATTGCTGGAGCCTTTGATCCTTACCGCTCCGAGAGGCGTTTCCGGCAAATCGTAAGCGCAGTCGGCTTGCAACCTGGCGTCCAGGCAGAATTGCCGTTCGCGGTTAGCATCGGGGCAAGCTGATATCAGCTCTTCCGTGGGTAGCCCACCCTTTGTTTCGAAGAGTGGGATTCCCAGCTGCAGGTCGGTAAAGGTTTTGGTTTTCGTCTCCTAAGGGCAGGGCTGGAAGACGCCAAGCGGATGGGAACGCTCTCGCAGGACGCCGTAGAGAAGCGGCTCAGCCAGTGGCTTACCGAGTAGTCTGGTCGCCGCGCCTGCCGGCGTTTGAAGCGATTGCCGCTTACATCGCACTCGACTCCACAACCTACGCAAAAGCTGTGGTCAGGACCATTGTGAGGGCAACCA
>Ga0208690_1000016_pt1 | contig 39060 bp, 15 predicted proteins | sample June2015DPH_16_1_2_FD_184712 | JGI IMG/M metagenome (GOLD analysis project Ga0208690, IMG submission 184712) | Peatland microbial communities from SPRUCE experiment site at the Marcell Experimental Forest, Minnesota, USA - June2015DPH_16_10... | ecosystem: Environmental > Terrestrial > Soil >...
GCCCAGCGTATAGGCGTAGTTCGAAATCGCGCTTGCATTCTTCGCCGCACCCACCTGCGTCAGCCGGTTGAGCGTGTCGTAGCTGTAGGCGTGCGTCACACCATTTGGATACGTGAAGTTCTGCAGATTGCCGACAACGTCGTAGGCATACATCGTCGCACCCGAGGCATCGGTCACGGTGCTCAGGCGGTTCAGTTGGTCGTAGGTATACGTATCCGAAGCTCCGCCGCTATTCGACGACTTCAATGTAAGCAGATCTCCCGCCGCGTCGTAAGTGTACGAGAGAGTACCAAACGGGGTTACTTTCGATGTCAGCCGGTTGCGAGTGTCGTAGGCATACGTGGTCGACCCCGAGGGATCGCCCATCGTCTGCCGCAGGCCGTTCGGGAAATACGTAAACGTAATCGGATTCGCATTGAAGCTAGCATCCGGAGTCTTCGACAGCAGGCGGTTCGAGGTATCGTACGCGTACGTCGTCGTCTTGCCGTTGAAGTCCGTCTTCGACTTCAGGTTTCCCGCCGCGTCGTAGACGTAGCTCTCCGATTGTCCCGCAGGCAGGGTGCGGCCGATCCTTCTCCCCAACGGATCGTACTGGTAGGTAGTCGTGTGATTGTTCGCGTCGGTTTGCGAGATGCGGTTGCCGACTTCGTCGTAGCCGTATTGCGTCAGCAGATTCAGCCCGCCTTGCACCGCATCCTGGGTGACCGAGGTCAGGCGTCCCAGCGCGTCGTATCCGTAGCCGGTGACTTTGCCCGCCTGGTCGGTCTTCGAGATCACGCGGCCCAGGTTGTCGTAGGCCGTGCCTGAAGTCGTCTGGTCGGGGTAGACGACCGCGATCTGGCGATTGAGACTGTCGTACTGATACTGCGTGGTGTTCTGGCGCGCGTCTTGCACCGAGATCTGGTTGCCGGAGTTGTCGTAGGCAAACGTGGTCACGTGGCTGAGCGCGTCGGTGAGCGTGATGCGGCGTCCGGTGTTGTCGTAGTCGTAAGCAGTGGTGTTGCCGTTGGCGTCGACCGTCGAGCTGACGCGGCCAGCGGCGTCGTAGACAGTTTGCGTGAAGCTCTGGTCGGCGTAGGTGGTTTTGGTTAGGCGGTTGTCGGCGTCGTAGGTGTAGCTGGTGGTGTGGCCGGCGCGGTCGGTCGAGGTGAGGCGGTTATTGTTGGCGTCGTAGGTGGTCGATTCGGTGGTGTTGTCGGGATAGGTGGTGGTCGTCAGCCGTCCTTCGGAGTCGTAGGCGTAGCTGGTCTGGCGGCTGAGTTGGTCGATGGTCGCGCTCTGCTTGCCGATGGAGTTGTACTGCGTCTGCGTGGTCGAGCCGTCGGGATAGGTGGTTTTGGTGAGGCGGTTGTTGCCGTCGTAGGCGTAGCTGGTGGTCTGGGTTTGCGGCTGGCCGTTGACGGTGCGGGTGACGGTCTGGCTCAGCTTGTTGTTGTTGGCGTCGTAGGTGTAGGTAGAGATGTTGCCGAGGGCGTCGGTTTGCTGCGTGAGGTTGCCGGAGCCATCGTACTGGAACTGCGTGGTGTTGCCCGCGGTGTCGGTGACGGACGAGGGCAGGCCTTGCGCGCCGTAAACGGTCAAGGTGGTCTTGCCGTTGGCGTCGGTGGTGGAAGTGAGGTTGTTGTTGGCGTCGTAGACGTTGGTGGTGGTGCGGCCGAGGGGATCGGTGACGGTGAGCACCTGGCCAGCGGCGTTGTAGCTGTACTTGGTCGTGTTGCCGAGCGGGTCGGTCTGGCTGAGGCGATTGTCGCTGGCGTCGTAGGTGTAGGTGGTGGTATGGCCGAGCGGATCGGTTGCGGTCAGCTTGTTGTCGTCGGAGTCGTAGGTATAGCTGCTGGTGTTGCCTAAGGCGTCGGTTTCGGTGAGGATGTTGCCGTCGGCGTCGTAGGTGTAGGTGGTGGGGTTGCCGTCGCGGTCGGTGACGGTCTCGGTCTGGCTGCCTTCGTTGATGTTGAAGTTGGTGTTCTTGCCGTTGGCGTCGGAGAGCTGGATCAGGTGGCCGGCGGCGTCGTATTGCGAGGCGGCGACCTGCACGTTGTTGGGGCCGACGATGGTACTCAGAAGAGCTCCGGCACTGCCGCTGGTGTAATAGAACGTCGTGATGTTGCCTGCGCCGTCGGTGAAGGTGTAGAGCATGTTGTTCCCATAGGGAGCTGCGGCGTTGTACGCATACTTCAGCTGGTTCCCGTTGGGGTCGGTGATCTGCGTGATGCGGTTCTGCGAATCGCGCGTGAAGCTGATGCTCTTGCCGGTGGAGCTGACGATTCCGGTGGAGTTGATGGTGAGCGTGTTGCCGTTGGCATCGGCCATGTTGGTGACGCCGAGGGTCTGGTCGATGGTGTACTGATGGCCGTCACGCGTGGTCAGAATGAAAGTTGTGGGATTGTAGAGGTTGGCGTTGTAGTCGACGAGATTAACGTTGCCGGGGACGGAGCCGTCGAACAGGACCTGTCCGCCGTCCGCGGGAACGAGCGTTGCGCCCTCCGTGCCGGGGCTGCCTCCGGGAAGTTCGTTGAATCCGATCGTGGCCGCCGTCATGGGAACGATCTGCTGACACTGCGGCGTAGCGACCGGCTGGAAGAGATACTGCGTGCCGTCAGGGAAGGTGACAGTGACAACCGAGTTGTTGAGCGTCTGCAGGCAGTAGTTCGAGAATCCGCCGCCCGTGCCGTACTCAACCCAGTTTTTGCCGAGCACCCCGGACTTCTCCACGCGCACATTCGCCACGCTGAGCGACCACGAGGTGCCGAAATCGTGGAAGCCGTGATCGCGGCTGTCGTAGGTGCGCGTAATCGTGATCGGCAATCCTGCAACAGGCACGGAGAGATCGGTGAAGCTGAGCAGGAAGTCGCCGGGCTTCGCATTCTTGCTGACGACAAACGCTTCGGTGGTGGAACTCGTCTGCCCGTAGTTGTCCGTGGCAGTGAGGCGAAGAGTGTAAGTTCCGTTCAGCAGAACGGTCGGATCGAGCGTGCCCAGGCTTGCGTTCGTGCCTGGGAAGTAGTAGGAGCCGTTGGCAAGAACGGTCCAGGTTTGTGTGGAAGCGCCATCTTGCGTGTTAAGGCTGTAATCCAGCACCCATCCGCTGCCAGGTCCGCCCACGTTCTGCCCCGCGGTGGTCACGGTGCCAACGACATTGATCGGTGCGGTAACTTGCAATCCGTTCTGAGGCGTAAGCAACGCCACCACGGGGGGAGCGGGTATGGGCGCGGTCACGTTCACGGTCAACACCGCCGTGCTGCTTAGCGTGCCGTCGCTTACGGCGAGTTGTACGTAGTACGTTCCCTGCGTTGGGAATGTGGCGTTGGTTGTTAGCGAAGTTGGAGAACTGAAAACGATCGGTCCTCCAGTGCCGCCAATCTGCGTCCACAGGAACGACGGAGTGCCGCCGGGGCTGATGAGGACATTGGCCGAGAGGGTAGCGGTCGGGTTCGACAGCGAAATCGTAAGCGATGTAGGATTCAGCGTGATCTGCGGCGCCTGATCCGCCGGATTGACGATGGCATAGGTAGAGGAGAAACTCGTCAACACGCCATTGCTCGCGGTAAGCTGCAATTGATATGTGCCCGCAACTGGCACAGTGACTTGGGTCACGGCCTGATTCGGACTTGCGAAGGTGACCGCAGCCGGTCCACTTAACTCGGTCCAAGATAGGTTGAGCACATTTGGGTAGCCGGCGGTTGCGGTTCCATTCAGGGTGACGCTATTGGATGGCAATGTGATTGTCTGATAGGTCCCCGCGGACACGGTCGGAGCCTGAACCGGCGGCAAAACCGTAACGGTCACGGTTGCTGTGCTGGTGAGCGGCTGGCTATCAGTGGCCGACAACTGCAACACATATGTGCCGGCGACGGGCGCAACCACGTAGGTGGTGGTATTGGTTTGATTCGTAAACGTTACTGCAGCGGGGCCGCTGAGCTCGCTCCATGCCACCGTGAAGCTTTTGCCAGCCGGATCGCTCGCGCTACCAGCCAGATAAATATAGTTGCCCGCAGTACCCGTCTGATTCGGCCCCGCGCTCACTACTGGAGGTTGATTTTGCGGGGCGGCATAAACGGTGACGGTCAAGTTGGAAGTCCCCGCAAGCCCCGTGTTTGTTCCCGAGAGTTGCAGACAGTAGGTTCCCGCGGTGGCGAAAGTCGCTTGCGTTGAGAGACTGGTCGGGTTGCTGAAGGTCACGGATGCCGGGCCGCTAACCTCGCTCCATGCCGTGGTTACGGTTGCATTTGTAGGAACACCCACATTGACGATCGTTCCGTTTAACGTGACTGTGGCATTGGGGAGCGATACCGTCTGGTTTGGACCGGCATACATAGTCGGCGCTGTGTTGGCCGGGTTCACAATCACTTCGGCGCCGGACGTAGTGGACATCTGCCCGCTAGTGGCCGTGAGGTAGAACGTGTAGGTCCCTGCGGTGGTGAATGTCACCTGAGTGTTTGGTTGGGTCGGAGTGGCGATTGTGCTCGCTGCAGGACCAGAATCCTGGGTCCAGACTTGCGTGACTGAACCGCCCGGCGGGTTACTTGTAACCGTGGCATCGAAGGTGATGGTATTCGTTGGCAGGGTGATGGTCTGGAAGCTGTTGGTGATGTTCACCACCGGCGGCAAGTTGGCCGGGGTCACCGTCACGGTTACCTGCAAAACCGTGGTGAGCTGGGTGTCGTTCGCCGCGAGATTGAGCGTGTAGGTTCCGGCTACAGGGAATGTGGCCTGCGTGGTTGGCTGAGTCGGGCTGGCGAACGTGACAGCAGCCGGGCCGTTCACCTGAGTCCACTGCTGGGTAACCGTCGAGCCTTGTGGCAAGCCGTCATCTGTAACGGTGCAGTTCAAGCTGATCGTGTTATTCGGAAGTTGCGCTGTAAACGACCCATAGCCCGGACACGACACTACCGGGGGCTGGTTCTGCGCGATTACCGTAACCGTCACCGTGGCGGTCGTCTGCAGTTGCGAGTCGTCTCCGGTGAGACTCAGAACATAGCTTCCCGGCTGCACGAATGTAGCTTGCGTGTAGGCGCTGGTCGGACTCGAGAACACGACTGGAGCTGAGTTATTCGGGCCGCTGACTTCCTGCCACTGCACTGCAAGCTTGCCGGTTGTAGGCAACCCGTCGTCAGTCACAATGCCGTACAGCGTGGCGGAGAGCGGTAACTCGACCGTTTGGTTTGGCCCCGGATTGACCACCGGAGCCTGATTCTGCGGAGCCGTATTCACCGTCACCGTGACATCGGCATACGAACTGAGCTGCGAATCGTTGGCGGTCAGCCGAAGATCGTATGTTCCGGCAGCGCTGAATGTCGCCGTGGTGACGGGCTGGCTGGCGTTTCCGAAGATGACCGAAGCCGGGCCGCTGACCATCGTCCACGTCGTCGTCAAGGTTCCACCGATGGGCAACCCATCGTCGCTGACGACACCTAGCAGGTTGGCAGTGCTGGGCAGCGTGATCACGCTGTCGCTGCCTGCGTAAACAATCGGCGCGCGGTTGGGAGAGTTGGCAACCCATGTGACCGTGCCGGTCTGTGTCGCTCCGCCGATCGAAGCGAGTATCGTATCGGTGCCTGACTCGGCTCCAATGTAGCAGTACTGCGACTGTCCGGATGAGTTCGTATCCACCGACTGACTTGATGGATTCGCGCCCGTAATCGTGAAACCAACTCCGATTCCGCCAGCGGGGTTGCTGTAGGCATCGAGCAGGCTGGCCGTAAAACACAATTGAGTTCCAGTTTGCTGCGTGAGTGTTGTCGGGGTTAAGACGATGGTGGTTCCGGAGCGCGCGGCATCGAAGGCGAGTCCCGCTTGATAGCTGTAGGCATCGTAGGAATCTGCTCCGTACATGGTTAAGCCGAAGGGAGCAGTTCCATCGAAGTGATGGACGCCCGTCGTGAGCGAGACTTGTGCGCCGGAATAGGTACTGCCCGGAATTGGCGTAAACGTCGCGGACACAGGAGCACCATCGAGCATCACGCCGCTTGCCGCGCTGGTGGGGACAACGACATTGGCGTAATTTGCGCGGAACCCGGTGGTCGGAGTTAGAACTGTGTAGTGACCGCCGAACTGCTGGTAGGGCGGCACCGTGAACATGGATGGATCGCCATAGAACGTGGGGTCTTCTATATTGGGATCTTCCACCCAGTGGCTGGTTTCGAACTGCGCCACCATTACGGGGGCGCTGGCCGTGATTGCAGAAGGCGTTGTCAGGACGGTCTGATAGAACTGGCCTTGATCAAGCGTGGCAACGGGCGAGCCGTCGATACTGATGTTGGTGCTGTTCTGAGCGGCGAGAATGCGGAAGTAATCGCCCTTGACATGGCCGGCGATGGGAACGGTGTAGAAATTCTCTCCCCACAAATCGGTGGAAAGCATTTGCTCTACGAGATGGTTGCCGCAGCAATAGGTAACGCCAGCCAGGGCGGGCACAAAGCCAATCTGCATGCCGCTGAAGAGCGCAATCGGCTTGTCGGAAGTAATTGTCGTCCCAGTCAGGTCTGCATTAATGGTATTGGTTTGCAGTTGATATGTTCTGCCGTGGTTCAGAATAACGGTATAGGGTTGGCCCGCCATGCGCCCGTTCACAGTCACGGTTGGCGTGATCGTCACGGTCGTGCCGTCGTATGGCGCCACGATTCCAAATTCACTTGCAGTCAGCCCGCTATCATAGGGATCCTGCCATGACATGACGATGTAGTTGGTTCCTAACACAGGAGCAGGAAGCGCGAGATACCCGTCAGTCGAGGCCGTGTAGTAGCTCAGCCCAACTACCGTTACTTCACTCTGCGCGGTGACCTGAATTCCGATGTTCTGCACCTGATCGCTGCCCAGCGCCGCGGCAGTAGTTGGTATCTGCACAGCCGTCGCCTGTCCCGCCAACAAGGTGAAGTTCGAGGAGAAATTCAGGCCTGGAATCGTAACTGTGCCCGAGTTGTTCACGTCGGAAGTGATGAGCAACTGGGGTTGGAACTGGAACGGCGAATTGCTGTTGCAGGTGGGGCAGTTGTCATAGTTCTGCATGAACATCAGCCAGAAATCCGTGCCCTTGTACCCGCCGTGGCCGTACATTTCGCCCACGGTAATGGTCACGTTCGAGGTGCTGAGTAAAACGGAATCGTCAGCCGAAAGCTGCAAAACGTAAGTTCCAGCGATGCTGAATGTCGCCGTTGTCACAGCAGCCGTTTGGTTGGAGAACGTTACAGTGCCCGGCCCGCTGACCACGGTCCAGGAGATCGCCAGCGTTCCGTTGGGCAACCCGTCGTCGAGTGCCACTCCATTCAACTGCACGGGCGCAGGCAGAACGATCGTTTGATCCGGGCCGGCATTTACATAAGGAGCCTGATTTTGTCCGTTGCCCGCTGCATAGACGTATACCGTCACCTGCGACGTGCTCGTGTACTGCGTGTTGCTGGCGCTCAACTGCAACACATACCCGCCCGGAGCCGTAAAGCTCACCTGAGTGACTGCCGTGTTCGGGCTGCTGAGAGTCACGGCTGTAGGCCCGCTGATCTCGCTCCAGGCGATGGTCATCGGAACGCCATTGTCGCTCGCGCTTCCGTTAAGAGTCACAGTATTCGTCGGCAGCGTAATCGTCTGGCTGGGCCCGGCGCTAACTACAGGTGGTTGGGCCGTCGCCGCATTTACTGTAATCGTGACCTGCGCGGTGCTGGTGTACTGCGAGTTGCTCGCGCTTAACTGCAGCACATAGGTTCCCGGCGTAAAAGGGAAGGTCGCCTGCGTAACCGGCGAATTCGGGCTGCTGAAGGTGATCGCTCCCGGTCCGCTCACCACGGTCCAGATGATGGTCATCGGCGCGCCGTTATCGCTCGCGCTCCCGTTCAGCGTCACAGTATTCATAGGCAACGTGATCGTTTGGTTCGGCCCGGCGCTTACCGTGGGCGGCACGTTGGGCTGCGGGTTCACCGTGACCGTGGTGGTCGCGCTGACCGAAGTTTGCGAGTTGGTCGCCGTCAGTTCCAGGACATAGGTACCCGCTGTCGAGAACGTCGCATTCGACACTGCGGTATTTGGACTGCTGAAGCTGACCGGCCCCGGCCCGCTTACTACACTCCATGTGATGGTGAGTGGGGCGCCGTTATCGGTCGCGCTTCCATTCAGCGTGACCGAATTGACCGGCAGTGTAACGGTCTGATTCGGTCCGGCATTGACCACCGGCGGCAGCGGGTTTGCCGTAATCGTTACCGTGACCGGCTGGCTGTTGGACGTGCCGTCGTTCACGATGAGCTGCACCACGTACACACCGGCCATGTTGGCAACGAACGTTGGATTCACGATCGTCGCGCTCGATAAAACCGCAGTTCCACCCGTGGGCTGCGACAGAATCGCCCAGCTATAAGTGAGCGGATTTCCGTTCGTATCCGTCGAAGCGGCTCCTGACAATTGCACGGTCGTACCAGCCGTTACTGTCTGATTCGGTCCAGGGTTGGCTACTGGCGGCACGTAGGTGGTCGAGATTACGACCGTCGCCGGATTGCTGCTCAGGAACCCGTCGTTCACAATCAGCTGCACGACATAGGTGCCCGACAGGTCAGGCGTGAAGTAAGGAGTTTCCGAATTGGGCTGCGATAGTGCAGCCGTGCTGCCTGGCGGCTTGCTCAACATCGACCACTGATAAGTCAGCGGCTGCTTGTCGGAGTCAGTCGAGGCGCTGCCATTCAAGTCGACGATCGTTCCGATAGTCGCAGTCTGGGCGGGCCCGGGATTGGCGATCGGCGCCACATCGCCGCTAGTGATAGTGACGGTCGACGGCGTGCTGTTTAAATAGCCATCGTTCACGATCAGCTGCACGACATAAGTACCGAGTACGTCAGCCTCGAACGTCGGCTCCACTGCGTTGGGATTCGACAATATCGCATGACTACCCTGCGGCAGAGTCAAGAACGACCACGAGTATGTGAGCGGGTTCCCGTCGACATCCGTCGAACCGCTGCCGTTTAGCTGTACCGTCCCGGTGACCGTGATGCTCTGATTCGGCCCGGCGTTCGCAACCGGCGGGGAATCGATCGTGCTGATCGTCACCGTGGAAGGGGTGCTGTTGGAGTATCCATCGTTAACAATGAGCTGTACCACGTAACTGCCGATAACGTCCGCAACAAAAGTGGGATTGACAATGCTGGGATTCGACAGCGCTGCGTGACTGCCGGAGGGCACGGACTCAAACGACCATGAGTAGGTGAGCGGATCTCCGTCGGAATCCGTCGAACCGCTTCCATTCAATTGCACGGCCGAATGAATCGTAACGGTTTGATTCGGTCCGGCATTGGCTACAGGCGGCGAGTTTAAGGTGGTGATTGTTACGGTGGATGGCGCGCTACTGAAGACTCCGTTGTTCACGATCAACTGCACGATGTAAGTGCCGGTCTTGTCGGCCACAAACGTTGGCATCGGCGTTGTTGGCCCTGTGAGCACAGCTTTGCTGCCCGAGGGGATCGACGAGAAGGACCACGCATAAGTAATGGGCAATCCGGCCGGATCATACGATCCAGTCCCGTTCAGCTGCACGGTCGCTCCCTCGTACACGGTTTGCGGCGGTCCGGCGTTCGCCACAGGTGGAAGATTCTGGCTTGTGATTACAACCGTGGAAGGCGCGCTGTTATTGTGCCCGTTGTTGACAATCAGTTGGACCTTGTAAGTTCCCGCCTTGTCGGCAATAAACGTCGGCTTGGCCGCGGTCGTACTGCTCAATGCGGCGGTGCTCCCCGAAGGCACCGACACGAACGACCATGAATACGTCAATGGCAGCCCGGCAGGATCCGACGATCCGGTGCCATCGAGCTGCACGGTTGTCCCCGCGTAGACCGTTTGCGGAGGACCCGCATTGGCGATCGGCGTGGAATAGTTGACGACGATGCTCTGCGTCACTTGGGGCGCTGCCGCGTAGTAAGTGTTGCCAGCCTGATTCGCGGCTACTACCACCGTGCCTACACCGGTGATCGTCAGCGTGCTGCCGCTCACCGTTCCCGGCCCGGACAGGACGCTAAATGTAACTGGTAGCCCGGAACCGGCCGTCGCCGACAACGTGATTGGCGAGACGGGATAAGTCACCGGCGAGTTGGCCGTAAAGCTGATCGTCTGCGACGTCTTCGGCATCAGGGTTACCGTGGCTGAAGCCGATGCGGTTGAACTCGCCTGACTGGTCGCCGTGACAATCACCGTCTGCTGCGTTGAAATCGTTGCCGGAGCCGTGTATAGACCTGAAGAATTGATCGTTCCTGTTCCCGTGGGACTGATCGACCAGATCACCCCTGTGTTGCTCGTGTTGATCACGTTGGCGGAGAACTGCTGCGTCTGTCCGCCGTAAAGAGTCGCCGTGGTGGGTGCGACAGTAACTGCGAGCGGCGGCATGAGGGTTATGATCGCCGAAGCTGAAACTGTAGGCTCAGCCTGGCTGGTTGCCGTCACCGTGACGCTCTGTTGTGACGTTATGCTGGATGGGGCTGTGTACAATCCCGAGGGACTGATCAAGCCAGAACTGGACGGACTGATGGACCAGGTGACTGCCGTATTGCTCGTGTTCAAGACCGTTGCGGAAAACTGCTGTGTCTGCGCGGCGTAAAGAGTCGCTGCGGTCGGCGTCACGCTTACCGACACTCCTCCAAACGTCCCGGTACAGCCGCTGATCGAGAATGAAGAGTTCCCATTAAAGTTGAGCTTGTCAGCGACCGCCATCATGCAACCGGTGGCAGTGCTTCCGCTGAAAAGAAGCGTGTCACTCTTGAAGTACATCGCCCCATTGAATGTCGTGGATGAGCCACCGTTGATCTGATCCTGGCAGCTGCCAACTTGTGAACATCCGGCGCGGTCTCCAAACAGCAGCACATCCGCCAACGCGCCAGTCGTAGGCGCCGATAAGGTTACGTTGGCCTGTCCGCTGATCGTGATGGGCGTATAGCTCGAGCTTCCTGAACAACCCCAGCCGGTGCTCGAAGTGTTGTAGACGGTTACTCCCGAACCGTTGACCACAGCCAGGGAATTGAGCGTCAAGCCGCCGCCGGCCATGATGTAAGTGCCGGGACTCATCGTGAACGTCGCCCCGTTGGTATTGCCGACTGTCAGGCCTCCACAATAAATGCCAGGAGAAAGCGTGTTATTGGGCGGCTTATTGTTCATGTCGTACGAAGTGTGGCTCTTGCCGATAATCGTTCCCCCAGTAGGTATGGGAAGAAATGCAAGTGGGTCACCCGGGCTGGAAATCTTCACTGGCTGTACCGTCTGGCCGGTGGATTGGTTCACGATCTTGGTCTGACCGCTCAGGCTCCAACCACCCACCACTCCCACTTGAGCGCTATTCTGCAGATACAATGTTTCGGTTCCGGACATCTGGAAAGCCTGGCTGGCGTTGGACTCAACCACGGCGCTGCACGAGGTTGAGATCGATGTACTTCCAGAGAGTGAGAACGCACCCTGGGCGGTGGCGTCCAGAGCATATAAACATGAAGCCGCAGCCCCTTGCGACAGAGGCTTCGCCTTATTTGCGTTGCGGTTCGGTGACTTGGATGTCTGCGAAGCGGAGGCCAGTAGCTGTGTCGGCTCGCTGGAGCGTGTGGGTTGTTCGGGGACGACCGCATCGCTCGAGGAACCCAGCACGGGTGGTGGAACAATAAACGTCAGAGGATCCGGTTGAGACACGCCTGCGATGTCGGGCCAGTTGAGGTTCGATAGAGTGCTTCTGATAGCGCTCGAATTGATTGTCGACAAAAGGAGATGCGGCGTTTCAATAGCCGAACGTAAGAATGCAGCGTTGCCAAGCAATCTTGGTGGAACTGTCGTCAGGTCCCGGGGGTGGGCTGCAGGGTTGGCGGACTCACTCTGTCCAGCTTCCGCCAGAACCTGCTCGTCGATCGCACCAATCCCCTTATATTGCTTTCCGAGGAAGCTGCTCGGAGAAACAACTACTGAACTGCCGGTACGCGGAGTGCTCCGAGAATCCGCCTGCACCGGCATACTCCCTGCAACCGTGGCATAGACCAGCAAAGCCGCGACTAATTTACGCGCCAGATCAACCGCAGTAGCGCGGAGACGCCACCGGGAAAACGGGGCGACAGCGATGGAAAGAAACGAAGAGAAAAAATGCGGAGTCTTTCGGCCAGATGTCATACAAAAATTCCCCCTGCTATCGGGTGATTTGCGACACAGATCTACTGCGGGCGCAAAAGCACCTTTGTTTGTGGCGCACGATTTCCTGGGGTCTTTACAGCCTGCCGCCCGTTGGGACTAACGCCAAGCACGCAGTCCCTGGAAATTCGCCGAGCACCGCAAGCTCGACTTCAATGGCGTCCGCGAATGGGGGAAGTTAGCCGGGTCGACAAGGACAGCGAAATTAACAAACGATTGGCCACTTAGTCAAATGAATTTTCGGTCGAGCGTGATTTTCTTTGCATGTTTCCAAATCACAAAAATCGATCTGAACCGAAGGCGGAGAAACACAGGCGGTCCCAGGCATGCTGTCCCGTCAAGAACAAACCTGGAAAACCGTCGGGTTTAGATAATTATTAGAGGGTAGTGGCCCAAGCAGAAGGGGTAGAACCTGGTAGTCGTCGAATTGCGAGAGTCCCGGCAGGATCATAGCCATGTAATCCCGCACGGAAATCTTGCAGCCGCCACGGGCCAACAACACTCCCGCAGTGGACCCCACCGTCAAGGCGTTCCTACAGCAAACACCTTATATCGCGAGCTTTGGGGGAGATGGCATCCTAACGGATCATTTGTAGTCCATTCTGTTTTCCTTCGCATCTTCGAAAATTTGGGCGCGACCTTGGCGCGGGTCAACTAAGAGAAGGTAATGAGCACGGTTCAAATCCTAATCGCGGACGATCACGAGTTGGTGCGCCGCAGCTTGAGATCTCTGGTTGAATCGCATCCCAATTGGCGCGTCTGTGCGGAAGCCGCGGACGGATTCGAGGCATTCGAGAAGACAAAGCAAATGCGACCCGACGTAGTGCTGATGGATATGTCGATGCCTCGCATGGATGGGGCGGAGGCTACGCGAAAAATCCTCCGGGAAGTTCCCGAGTCTCAAGTGATCATTGTGAGCCAGAATGATCCCGCCCTGATGCGCAAACTGGCAGATGAGGTTGGGGCCCGTGCGTACGTCTCCAAGGCCAATCTTGTACAGGATCTGATTCCGGCAATTCTCAAAGTCGTTAACGGGAATAATCATTCCACTCCGCCGGAGGTTGAACCACCAGCGAAGGATCTCCACGATGATTGGTTGTTCGGGGGCGGAAGCCTGGCGGTTTTGATTCGGCAATATGACTGGTCGCGGACGCAGTTGGGCCCTCTTCACCTATGGCCGCAAAGCCTGCGAACCGCAGTCAACCTCATGCTCAATTCGCAGCACCCGATCTGGATCGGGTGGGGCCCGGAAATGCAATTCCTGTACAACGAGCCCTACATCCAGGTATTGAGCTGGGCCAAGCATCCTTGGGCCTTAGGAAGGCCTGCGCGAGAAGTGTGGGCGGAAATCTGGGACGTTTGCGGTCCCTTGGCGGATAAAGTTTTTAGCAAGGCAGAACCCTCCTTCGTCGATGACGTTCGTCTCTTCATGAATCGAGGGGATTACCTGGAAGAAACCTATTACTCTTTTTCCTACAGTCCTATCTACGACGAATCTGGCAAGGTTGCCGGCTTGTTCTGCCCCAGCACAGAAATCACATCAAAAATATTGAATGCGCGCCGATTGCGGACTCTCTCGGAGCTCTCGGCGAAGTCGCTGATCGAAAAATCGATTTCCGCGGCCTGCAGTACTTCGATTCAGATTATCTCTCGCAATCCCGACGACATCCCATTCGCTTTGCTTTACCTGCTGGACGATCAGAAAACCGCGAGGCTTGAAGGCTCCTGTCACGTGCCTGAGGGACTCGATCACGTCAGCCCTCGCATGATTACCTTGGATCGTCACGGCGAAAGATTGCTTTGGCCGATTCGAGAATTGGCGGAAGGCGGCGAAGCGCGCACCATACCGCTGGCACCGAATGACGCACTGCCGTCGGGGCCGGCGCAGCAACGGGTTCGCCAAGCCATCGCTCTGCCTGTCGCCTCCGCCGCGATGGATCGTCCAGTGGGTGTTCTCATTGCCGGGGTAAATCCAAGTCGGAAATTGGATCTCGAGTATCGGACATTTTTCACCCTGCTCGCCGATCAGCTAGCAACTGCGATTCTGGATGCAAGAGCGTTGCAGCAGGAAAAAGAGCGGGCGGATGCGCTCATGGAAATCGACCGCGCCAAGACCGCATTCTTCAGCAACGTCAGCCACGAGTTCCGAACGCCTCTCACTTTGATGATGGGACCGCTGGAAGACACTCTCGCCGAGCCTGAAGGATTGTCGCGGGAACACCGGGAGCGGCTGGAAGTGGCGCATCGCAATTCTACCCGACTGCTGCGGCTAGTGAATACGCTGCTCGATTTCTCCCGCATCGAGGCCGGCCGGATGGAAGCATTCTACGAACCGACCGATCTCTCCAAGCTGACTGCGGAGCTTGCCAGCGTCTTTCGTTCGGCGATTGAACGTGCGGACCTGCGGCTGGTAATCAACTGCCCGCCCATAGCAGAACCGGTTTACGTTGATCGCGAAATGTGGGAGAAGATTGTTCTCAATCTGCTTTCCAACGCGTTCAAGTTTACGTTCGAAGGTGAAATTGAAGTTTCGCTGCACACCGTTGACGGCGCAGCGGAACTATCGGTAAGGGATACGGGGACGGGTATACCAGAGCAAGAGCTTCCACATCTGTTTGAGCGTTTTCATCGAGTAAAAGGTGCGCGGGGGCGAACCTTCGAGGGCAGCGGTATCGGGCTCTCTCTGGTGCAGGAATTAGCCCGGCTGCACGGCGGAGCGGTTCGGGCAGAGAGCCAGATCAGCCGGGGCACCACCTTCACAGTTTCGATTCCTCTTGGCAAAGAACACCTGCCGGTTGAGCGACGTGGAACCACGCGAGTATTGGAATCAACCGGCCTGCGAGGCGTAGCTTATGCACAGGAGGCTATGCATTGGATTGGAGGGGAAACCACCTCTGCCATCCAGCTCGAGGCGTTCATTCCGCCTGCTAAGTCCGCGCCCCAGCCTCAGCCTGGTTCAGAAAAGTCGGCGCACGTGCTGATCGCAGATGACAACGCTGATATGCGCAGTTATCTGCAGAATCTCTTGCGGGGACAGTACGAAATCGAGGCCGTTGCCGACGGCGAAGCGGCTTTGAAAAGCGCGCGTGCTCGCCGCCCTGACCTCATCCTCTCAGACGTCATGATGCCGCGCATGGACGGATTCTCCTTATTGCAGGCCGTACGTGCCGATGAATCGCTTAGAACAATCCCATTTATCCTCGTCTCGGCGCGCGCTGGCGAAGAAGCGCGCATTGAAGGAGTTCAATCCGGAGCCGACGACTACCTGGTAAAACCGTTTTCCGCCCGCGAACTGCTGGCTCGTGTCGGGTCTCACATTGCCATGGCGAAGCTTCGCCGCGAAGCGGAGGAGGTGGAGCGACAGGCGCGATTGAATGCCGAACTACTGGCGGCCATCGTCGCTTCTTCCGATGACGCCATCATCAGCAAAGGTCTTGATGGCACGATCACGAGTTGGAATACAGGCGCCCAGCGCATGTACGGGTACACGGCCGAGGAGGCCATCGGCCGGCACATTACCCTGATAGTTCCGGAAGACCGCCGGGAAGAGGAAGAGCGTATCCTTGCCGGCCTGAGGAATGGACAAAGGTTTGACCACTTCCTGACCGTGCGCCAGCGCAAAGACGGCACGACTCTCGAAGTATCGCTGACCATTTCTCCGATCCGAGATCCTGCCGGGCGAGTGATCGGAGCGTCCAAAATCGCCCGCGACGTTTCTGTAGAAAGGCGCGCCGAGCGGGCTGTGCGTGAAAGTGAACAGCGCCAGCGCGCGCTGTTGAATGCAACTTCCTCGGTTGTATATCGCATGAGTCCCGACTGGAGAGAGATGCGCCAACTCGACGGACGTGGTCTGATCTCGGATACCGAGATTCCTACCGGAAAATGGCTGGACGAGTACATCCACCCGGACGACCAGCCCACGGTGCTCAACGCTATTGAGGACGCCCTAAGAACAAAGAGCCTTTTCGAACTGGAACATCGAGTTCGTCAGTTGGACGGCACGCTCGGCTGGACGCTTTCGCGAGCTGTTCCGATTCTTGACGAGAAGGGTGAGATCGTCGAATGGTTTGGCACAGCGAGCGACGTGACGGCACGCAAACAGGCGGAACAAACTTTACGGCAAGAACGCGAGCGGTTTGATGTTGTCGCGGAAGCGGCGCAGGTCGGATTCTGGTTCTGCGATCTTCCCTTCGATAAGCTGGTTTGGGATGAGCGAGTAAAAGAACATTTCTGGCTGGCGCCCGATGCCGATGTCACGATCGGGGCCTTTTATGAGCGGATACATCCCGATGATCGCGAGCGAACCCGCCAGGCCATAGAAGAAAGCATCGGAAGAGACACCCCCTATGACATTGAATATCGTACGGTGTCTCCGGATGGCGGTGAGAAGTGGATACGCGCCACTGGGCGCACTTTCTACGATGCCGCGGGGAGACCGCAAAGTTTCGACGGATTAACGTTTGATATCACTCAGCGCAAACGCGCCGAAGAACGCGAGCGGCAGATGACGGCGGAGGCCATCGCCGCCACCGCAAAATTCCGGGCGGTCTTTGAACAAACCACCGTCTTCGCCGGAATCATGACCAAGGATGGAATCGTCGTTGAGGCGAACCGGATGTGTCTGGACGCGTGCGGTTATCGCGCCGAGGAGGTACTGGGCCGGCAATTCTCGGAGACCGGATGGTGGCGCAATTCCAAAGAAGCGCGGGATAAAATCCGCGCCGCTACGCCATTGGCGGCGAAAGGCACACCCTACCGCGAAATCCTCGAGTATTCCTGGGCAGACGGGACTAAACGATTAGTGGATTTTGCGCTTTATCCGATTGTTGACGATAAAGGAGAGATTCTTTTCCTTCATCCCACCGGTGTAGACATCACCGATCTCAAGCGCGCCGAGGAGAACGCCCGGAAGCTGGCCGAGACTTTGGAGGCTGAAGTCCGCGCGCGCACCAGCGAGTTGGAGGACCGAAATGCGGACGTATTGCGGCAATCCGAACAGCTTCGTAATCTGTCACGGAGCCTGCTGCAGACCCAGGACGAAGAACGCAGGCACATTGCACGAGAGCTGCACGACAGCGCGGGGCAAACTTTGACTGTGCTGGGCCTGAGTCTGGCGCAGATGGCTGAGGATGCGAAAAAGACGGCGCCTGAACTTGGGCAGCAGGCTCAGGGAATCCAGGAGCTGGTCCAGCAGTTGCACCAGGAAATACGCACCACGTCGTACCTGTTACATCCGCCTCTGCTGGATGAAGCGGGACTCTCGTCAGCCCTCAACTGGTATGTGCAGGGCCTCGTGGAGCGAAGCGGGCTAGAGATAGGCCTTAGCATCGCGGAGGACTTCGGAAGGCTCCCGAGGGATATGGAACTTGTCGTTTTTCGACTGGTTCAGGAATGTCTGACCAACATTCACCGTCATTCCGGCAGCAAAACGGCTTCTATCCGCGTCGCCCGTGGGCCGGATGAGATCACCGTGGATGTTCGAGATCAGGGCCGAGGCATGTCACTACAGAGGTTGGCAGAAATACAAGCCGGCGGCTCTGGAGTTGGCATTCGAGGAATGCGCGAACGGCTCCGGCAGTTCGAAGGCAGGCTAACGATCAGTTCCGATGGCACGGGGACGGAATGTTCTGTTTCGATTCCAACACCTAAAATCGCTCGGTCTCAAGCACCAAACAAGATCGAACCGTCAGAGACTACGGCATAGCGTGAATTCCTCTAACACTTTCTTAAAAGCTGGGATTCCGATTTCGAGCATCCAAATTTTTAATCGCTGCATTTTTAAAAGTAAGTTGACGCATCCTGTGGCTCAGGCTAGCATCCAATTCAGCATGTTGAGTTACGGCAATCTTCGGCGGGAGTGCATCTGTGCATGTTGTTGTTGTGCATTCGTGTGCTCTGGCGCAGGGGGTTGCTAGTCTAAGAATTTCATAGATACCGGCACTTATAACCCACCGCCAGAAGCAATCTGGCGGTGGGTTTTTACTTTCTGGGGTCAATTTATGGCGAATGCGGTTGCGGAAACCAAAGCGCAGAAGTCTGAGCGGTTGAAGCGCGAGTTCAATCCGTGGGAAGGCTTGGCCGAAATTCGCCGTTTTGCGCGCGATGGATTCGACGCAATTCCGGCGGAGTGGATCGGCACTTACTTTCGCTGGTGGGGAGTTTACACGCAAGGCGACGGAGTTGGAGTAGTTGGCGGCAAGGGCGGCGTTGGAAAAGCGCTGCCCTTTTTTATGCTGCGGATTCGCATTCCAAACGGGTTGTTGCGATCGGAGCAGCTTCGAACTATTGCATCTCTCGCCCGGCGATACGCGCGCGGAACGGCCGATCTGACGGTGCGGCAGAACATTCAGCTGCATTGGGTGACCATCGAGGATTTGCCGGAGGTCCTGGGGGAACTTTGGCGCGTTGGTTTGAACACAACCGGTGCCTGCGGTGACGTAACAAGAAACATTACGGGCTGCCCAGTCGCCGGTGTAGAGGCGGACGAAATTTGCGATGCCTCGCCACTCGCGTTGGAAGTCGATCGCATGCTGGCGGGAAATCCGGAGTTTTATAACCTGCCGCGAAAGTTCAAAATTTCGATTACTGGGTGCCGCATGTGGTGCCCGTATCCGGAGATCAACGACATCGGATTGACCGCGATTGAGCGAGTTGTCGGAGGAAAGAAGGAAACCGGGTTTTCGTTGCGCGTGGGCGGCGGGCTTTCGACCGAGCCGTATCTGGGTGCGCGGCTGAATGCTTTTGTGCAGTGGAATCAGGTTCTGCCGGTGGTTCGGGGAATCGCCGAGTTATTTCGCGACGCCGATCAATTGCGCGAGCATCGCGAGCGGGCGCGACTGAAGTTTTTGTTTTTGCGGCATGGATGGAGCGCGGAAGACTTCCAAAACGATCTGGAGCGGCGGATTGGTTTTGAGCTTGATCCGGCCGAGCCCGAACAAGCGCCGGATGATGTCTACCGCGATCACATCGGCATCCATTCGCAGAAACAGCCCGGGTATTGCTATGTAGGGTCGGCAGTTTTGCGCGGTCGTATTACACCCGAGCAGATGGAAGCCGCGGCCGATCTTGCCGAGCGTTTCGCCTCCGGCGAACTGCGCACCACCAACATGCAGAACCTGCTTGTGGTCAACGTCCCGCGATCACAGGCGGATGAGTTAGCCAAAGAACTGGGCGAGATCGGACTGCCGGTTGGTGGATCTCCTTTCTGGCGGGGAGCGGTCGCGTGCAGCGGGACGGAGTTTTGCAAGCTGGCGATCACGGAGACGAAAAGTTTTTCGCGCTGGTTGGTCGAGGAATTGGAAGAGCGACTGCCGGGGTTCGATCAGCATTTGAAATTGCACGTTACGGGCTGCCCCAATAGTTGCGGCCAGCATTGGATCGCTGACATTGGGATTGAAGGAAAAAAGCTCAAAATCGACGGCAGCATGGTGGATGCCTACTATTTTTGCCTAGGCGGGGCGCTCGGTCTGAATCAAGGCATCGCGCGGCCTGTCGGATATCGCTGCCTTGCGACGGAAGTCCCGGAAGCGATTGAGCGATTGCTCCGCCGGTATTTGGGGGAGTGCAACTCAGGTGAGAATCTGCGGCAATTTTTCGCGCGGCATAGCGACGCGGAGTTGCGCGAGTATCTCGCCGGCCAGAGGTTTGAGCCGGTTGTGCGCGACGTTCCTGAGGGTCGCGTGCCGAGCAGCGTGGAAGGTTGAGAGACGAAGGCCGAAAGACAATGAGCAGCTTGTTTCCAATGTTTCTGAAACTCGAAGGCAAACGTTGCCTCGTGGTTGGGGCTGGCAAGGTCGGCGAGCCGAAGATCGTTAGCTTGATTGAGGCTGGCGCACGACTCCACGTGGTCGCATTGGAGGCTAGCGAGGGAGTCAGAGAATTCGCGAAGGAAGGAAAGATCGCGCTCGAACTGCGGGCATTTGAGACCAACGATCTTGACGACATTTTTCTTGCGGTCGTCGCCACTTCGTCTCGTGACCTCAATGAGTCGATCTACGCTGAAGCCCAGCGGCGTGGAATTCTGTGCAACGTGGTCGACGTTCCCGACCTCTGCGACTTCTACTATCCCGCAGTGGTGCGCCGCGGCGATCTGCAAATTGCGATTTCGACGAGCGGGCAGAGTCCATCGCTCGCCCAAAAACTTCGCGAGCAACTGGAACGGCAATTTGGGCCGGGATATGCGGAGTGGGTAGCGGAACTCGGCGCAACCAGGAAGCTCGTGCTGGCCAGCAATTTGGATGCGGAGCGCAAGCGCGAACTGCTGCTTTCGCTGGCGAGCCGCGAAGCTTTCGAGGCGGCAATATTAAAACAAGAGTCGGTCGAAGAGTCAGCCGAAGATCATAGGAGGGTATTGGCATGAAGGGCAAGGTGTACTTAGTGGGCGCAGGTCCGGGCGATCCTGAGCTGCTCACAGTAAAGGCGCTGCGGTTGATTCGATCTGCGGACGTTGTACTCCATGACGATCTTGTCGCGCCGGAAATTCTGAAGCTGATTCCATCCACCGCGCAGCTTCAGAACGTAGGTAAGCGTTGCGGAACGAAGACGATGCGCCAGGAAGAGATCAATTTTTTAATGGTCACGCTGGCCGCGTCGGGACAAGAGGTTGTGCGGCTGAAAAGCGGCGACCCGCTGATTTTCGGACGGGCTGGAGAAGAAATCGATGCGCTGCGAAAAGGTGGTATCGAGTACGAAATCGTGCCCGGCGTGACGTCGGCGCTTGGTGCCGCCGCAGCGGCAGGGATTCCGCTCACGCATCGGCAAGTCTCCTCTGCCCTCGTGCTGACTACGGGCCGTCTCGCATCCGACCGCGATGAAGTGGATTGGAGCCGGTTCGCTGAGGGCAATTCAACGCTCGTGGTCTACATGCCCGGCGACAATTACGGCGAACTCTCAACGAAGTTCAGGAATTCTGGATTCGCGGAGGACACTCCGTGCGCGATCGTTTCGCGCGCAACAACTCCCGAGCAGAAAATCCACCGGACGACAATTTCGTCCTTGCATCGTGCTCCCCCGCTTGCCGCACCGGCGCTGTTGGTGGTCGGCGCTGTGGTTGGGTTTGCCGACGGAGTCACTGAATACGTGAACGGACAGTTTTCTCAAACCGACGCGGAACCCGAGCCGATACTTGCGCGAGATCTTGCTTCGGTAAAAGTTGTCAATCAAGGGGAACTATCGGCATGAAAGAAAAGATCCTGCAACTGGAGCCTCTGGCGGAAGCATGGAGTCCTGAACTCGTCCTCCATTGGGCTTTCGAGACCTTCGGCAATGCCGTGGCTGTCGCATCCGCCTTTGGGGCGGAGGGCATGGTGGTTATCGATATCGCTTCCCGCGTGCGCAAGGAATTTCGGCTCTTCACACTCGACACCGAGTTTTTATTTCCAGAAACCTACAATCTGATGGACCAGATCGAGCAGCGATATGGCATCACGATTGAAAAGGTATATTCGTTAAGTTCGCCCGAGGAACAGGAACGAACCCACGGACCTGAATTATGGAGAAATAATCCTGATCAATGCTGCAGCCTGCGGAAGGTCGAGCCTTTGCGGCGCAAACTGAGCGAACTAGGCGCATGGGTCACCGGCATCCGCCGCGATCAGACTGCCGAGCGTGCGGCTGCCGGCAAGATTGAGTGGGATGAAAAATATGGGCTGGTGAAAATCAATCCGATCGCGGACTGGAGTTCGAAGCAGGTTTGGCAATACATTCGAGCGCATGAAACACCGTACAACCCGCTCCATGATCGTGGCTTCCCCAGTATTGGCTGCACTCACTGCACTCGCGCTGTGAGGCCGGGCGAAGATCCCAGAGCGGGACGCTGGGATGGATCTTCCAAGACCGAGTGCGGTCTGCATATTATCCAGCCTCCCGCAATCCCGGTCGCACAATCCTCTGAATAGAACTCGGAGTCTTCTACTCAGATTAGGTCCGTCAAATTTCAACGCGCCTCAATTTGCATCAGCATTCCATATTTTGGGCGCAACGTGATGAGCGGTTGCGGTTCGATTTTGTGACCGGGAACCAGCCGCAGTCTCCACTTCTGGGCTAACGTCGCCAGAATCAAGACTCCTTCCATCCACGCGAACGATTCTCCAATGCACTGGCGAGGGCCTGCGCCGAACGGAAAGTAGGTGAACTTCGTGCGCCGGATCTTCCCTTCGGGCGAGAATCGATCCGGGGCAAAGCGCAACGGGTCGGGAAAAAATCTTGCATCGCGGTGAGTGACGAATTGGCTGATTAAGACCGTGGTGCGAGCCGGAAGAAAGTATTCTCCTAGCGAGAAATCGTTCTGCGCGTAGCGGCCCATGGCCCACGCCGGCGGATAGAGCCGCAACGATTCCGCCAGTACTTGCTCGGTGTAGCGAAGACGAGGAATGTCGTCCACTGTCGGAAGGCGGCCTTGAAGCACCGTGTCAACTTCGGAGTGAAGTGCGGATTCGGCTTCAGGATTCTGCGATAGCAGATACCAGGTCCAGGAAAGGGCGTTGGCGACGGTTTCATAGCCCGCGAGAAAGATCGTGATGACCTGATCGCGCAAAGACTGGCGCGAGGTTGCGTCGTCTCCCGGCGTTGCGGCCAGCATTAGATCGAGCAGACTCCCCCGGTCGAGCCCGCCGTGACGATGTGCGTCGATCATGCGGTAGATTACGGCATCGATTCGCTTGCGGGCCCTCACGAATGCCGCCAGGCCCGGCGGGCGCATATGCACAAGCCACTCTGCGGCAGGCAGCATGACAAGAAAATTGTAAAGACCCATGATGCGGTTAATGACGGCGGCAAGTTCGTATACCTCGTCGCGCAAATCGGCGGCAAACAAAGTTCTGGCCACGATATTCAGCGTGAGATGCATCATATCGACGGCAATGTCGCGCCGCTCTTCCCGCCATGAATTACTAGTCCGCGCGGCTTCTTCCACCATGATCCAGCCATACTCGCCGATGCGCTGGCGGTGAAACGCCGGTTGGGCTGCCTGGCGTTGGGCACGATGTTCCGCGCCTTCACTGGTGATCATGCCGTTGCCAAGCAGCATCTTGCTGCGCTGTACAGTGCGTTCTTTGATGAAGTTATCGTTCTGAACTACCAATATTTCGCGGATGTATTCCGGATGGTTCAGAAAGACAATGTGATGCTGCGCAATCTTGTAATGCGCGATATCGCCGTATGTCTCGGCCAGATGTTGAAACAAAAAAATGGGATTTCCCGGACGAAACTTGCGGAGCGCAGACCACAAGAGATTTCGCTGCAAGCCGGGCGGAAAGCGGTAGCTGCCTCTGCCCTGAGACCGCTCTCGCACATCCGGTTGCCGAACTGCCGTGCCCATTGGCTTAGTCTACGCGATGAGCGCCGCGAGATTTAGAGGGAATATAAAACCGAACAGGCATTCTCGAACCGTCTTTATTTTAACGGTCGGAAGTTTGGGCATGGCTCCCGGTCTCCGCCGCTTCGGGAGCGGACAGCGATCCCAGGGCTAGGGCGCCGAGAGTGGTAGTGTTGCGCACATCGGGGTCTCGAAGTATTAGCGAAGATTCTTCCGCGCCGGAAGTGTCCCCGGCAACAATCGGGGTATTCGGTGCGGTCTCGTATGCATAGCCGGTCAGGGTTGCTGTGAGTGGAGCCTCGTTCCGCACGGTAAGCCGCGCCCAGCCGTAATGGATTTGCCCATCGACTTTAAACTCCAAACCAAGATAGCCGTTCTTTACGTTCTTCCACTTACCCCCGGCACCGAAGTCGCTTCCGAAAAAGGTATTCATCCACGCCATCTCCCTCCCCGCAAACCTATGGGCATCGTCGATGGTGTCTCCTTCCACGAGAGCCGCGGCGCTGCCGCCGAAGCCAGCGACTCCGTTACCTTTGGCTGGGTATATATAGATACTGGAGTTACCGCCGGAGCCGAAATAGGTCCGGCTCCAGTGGCCACGAAGCGAGAAATCTGGCTTGCCGTCATTGTTGACATCAATCGCGAAGCTCTCGTCTCCGTAGCCTCTAACGCTGACGTTGATGTGGGTGTAAATAATCTCGCCACTGGCGGGCTGCGCCAGAGCCAGGACTCCGACGCCGGCTGCCGCCGCGCCAACGGAGTACATGCTAAGCCGGTGATTGAAACTTCCAGACATGGATTCGCAACGGCTGGGAACGGTTTTCATCGACCACCTTTCGAGCGGATATTGTGCTATGGGACGCGCGGCGCGTCAACCGAAAAGCCGCGCCGGGGGCGGCGGGACCTTGTTATCTTTTCAATTGATCGAGCGCAGCCAGAACCTCTTCGCTATGACGGATGGGATCGACGTTGGTATACGTCTTTGCAATCGTCCCGCTGGGGTCGATGAGGAAGGTGTGACGGGAAGACATTTTCGCCAGACCCAGATTGATAAGAGAACCATATTCCTTGCTTACGTTGCCGCCTCTGTCGGCTAAGAGTTTGAAATTCAGACCCTCCTTGGCACAGAACTTTTTGTGCGAGTCGACACTGTCCACGCTCACCCCGAGAATCACGGCTTGCCGCGCGCCGTATTTGGATTGATCCGCTTGAAAATTGTGTGCCTCCCGCGTGCAACCCGGGGTCTGATCCTTGGGATAGAAATAAAGGACGATCCACTTTCCGCGGTAGTCCCGCAAGCTGACTGGGGCGCCTTCCTGCGAGGGCAAGGTGAAATCTGGAGCGGGGCTGCCGGCCATCGGAACCGAAGCCTTTGAAAACAGGCGCGGGACGAGGAAAATGATGAACAATATTGCGACGATCAGGAGCACAATCTTTAACAAGGATTTTCCTCCCGTGTTCCAGTTGGGCGAATGTTGATCATTGTAGAACTTTTGTTCATCTCCTTTCGTCCAGCACGATTCGGCATAATTGAATATCATGGAGTATTCGGCACAATCAAACGGAGAGATTAGACGTGGCTCAGACGGAGACTGACGGTCAAGAGGTATTGGAAACTAGGGAGTGGGTCGATTCGCTCGACTATGTGCTCTCCCAAGGCGGGCCGGTTCGCGCAGGACGGCTCATTCAGCAACTGGCGCTGCATGCGCGGCGCGCGGCGGGAGTGAATCTTCCTTTTTCCGCTACAACTCCTTACCAGAACACGATTCCCTCCCCGCAACAGGCGCCGTTCCCAGGCAGCCAGGAGATGGAACGGCGGATCAAAAGCCTCGTGCGCTGGAACGCGTTGGCCATGGTAGTGCGGGCCAATAAAATTCAGGAAGGCATTGGCGGCCACATTTCCACTTTTGCGTCCGCAGCAACTCTGTACGAAGTCGCTTTCAATCATTTCTTCCAGGCGAAGACCGAGAGTGGCGACCGCGATTTCGTTTATTTCCAGGGACACGCAGCGCCGGGAATTTACGCTCGCGCTTATCTCGAAGGCCGTATTCCAAAGGAAAAGCTGGAGAATTTTCGGCGCGAATTGAAACCGGGCGGAGGGTTGAGTTCGTATCCGCATCCGTGGCTGATGCCGGATTTCTGGGAGTTTCCCACGGTTTCGATGGGCCTGGGGCCGATTCAGGCGATTTACCATGCACGGTTTATTCGCTATTTGGAAAATCGCGGATTGAAGGAATCTACCGGTGGAAAAGTTTGGGCGTTCCTCGGTGACGGCGAAATGGATGAACCGGAGGCGCTCGGGTCGATCACGCTGGCCTCACGCGAAAAGCTGGACAACTTGATTTTCGTGGTGAACTGCAACCTGCAGCGGCTCGACGGGCCGGTGCGCGGCAACGGGAAAATTATTCAGGAACTGGAAGCGATTTTCCGGGGCGCGGGATGGAATGTAATTAAATGCATCTGGGGCTCAGACTGGGACAGCTTGATTCGCAACGACCGGGATGGGTTGCTGGTGCGGCGGCTGGGGGAAATCAGCGACGGGCAATATCAGAAATATTTTGTCGAGAGCGGAGCTTATTTCCGCCAGAACCTGTTCGGTACCGATCCTCGCCTGCTGAAGATGGTGGAGCATCTTTCGGACGAACAACTCGCGCGGATGCGACTGGGTGGCCACGATCCGATTAAAGTTCATGCAGCCTATCGTGCTGCAGTCGATCATGCTGGCTCGCCCACAATCATCCTGGCTAAGACCATCAAGGGTTATGGCCTCGGTGAGGCGGGCGAAGGCAAGAACATTACGCATCAACAGAAAAAGCTCAACGAAGATGAGTTGGAGTTGTTCCGCTCGCGTTTCGGAATCCCGATTCCGGATGACGAATTGCAAGAAGCGCCCTTCTATCGGCCGTCCGATGACAGCGCCGAGATCAAGTACATGCAGGCACGCCGAAAGCAGCTTGGCGGATACATGCCTACGCGAAAGCTGCGCGCGACGCCTTTGAAACCGGTCCCGGAATCTTATTTCGAGGAATTCTATAAAGGCACCGAAGGGCGCGAAGCCTCGACCACAATGGTTTTTGTTCGACTGCTGAGCAAATTGCTGCGCGATCCCGAAGTAGGCAAACTGATTGTGCCGATCATTCCCGATGAAGCTCGCACCTTCGGCATGGAAGCTTTGTTCCGGCAAGTTGGCATTTACTCGAGCGTGGGGCAGAATTACGAGCCCGTCGATATGGACACGCTGCTTTACTACAAGGAAGCGAAGGACGGACAGATTCTGGAGGAAGGAATTACTGAGGCTGGTGCGATGTGTTCGTTCATCGCTGCGGGCACAGCCTGTGCGAATCACGGCATCAACACGATTCCTTTCTTTATTTATTACTCGATGTTCGGATTCCAGCGCATCGGCGATTTGATTTGGGCTGCGGCCGATATGCGTTGCCGGGGATTTCTCGTGGGTGGAACTGCTGGAAGAACAACTTTGGCTGGCGAAGGCTTGCAACATCAGGATGGTCACAGTCACGTGCTCGCGTTGCCAGTTCCGAACTTGCTGGCGTACGATCCGGCATTCGCCTACGAAATCGCCGTGATTATTCAGGACGGCATCAAGCGCATGTATGTGGACCAGGAATCGATCTTCTATTACCTGACCGTGACCAACGAACCGCTCGCCATGCCTGGGATGCCGAAGGGCGAACATGTTCACGAAGGAATTTTGCGGGGGATCTATCGATTCAAGACTTCGGATGCGCCCACTGCAAAACTGCGCGCGCAGCTTCTGGGCAGCGGAACAATCATGTATGAAGTGTTGAAGGCGCAGGCGATTCTGCAGGAAAAGTACGGCGTCGCCGCGGATGTGTGGAGCGTGACTAGCTACAAGGAGTTGTACCGCGACGCGAATGATTGCGAACGCTGGAACATGCTGCATCCGGGGGAATCGCCGAAGACGCCGTTTGTGACGGCAGCCCTTAAAGATGCGCCCGGGCCGTTTATTGCCGCATCTGATTACATGAAGGTGCTGCCGGAATCCTTGGCGAAGTGGGTGCCGGGACAGTTGGTTTCGCTAGGCACCGACGGTTTTGGCCGCAGCGAGAACCGGGCCGCATTGCGCGACTTTTTTGAAGTGGATGCCAAGCATATTGTGCTGGCCACGCTGGGAGCGCTGGCCAGAGAAAAGAAAGTCAGCCTTGACGTGGTGAAGCAATCAATTCGCGAACTGGGGATTAACTCGGAGAAACCTAATCCGGCCACGAGCTAGGCTCAGACCGGAACCGTTCGGAAAATAAGGAATGGAATCTGTGATCGAATTCAAACTTCCCGCACTCGGCGAAAACATTGAACAAGGCGATCTGGTGCGCCTCATGATTGCGCCCGGAGCGGAGGTCAGCGAAGGCCAGGCTGTGATGGAACTGGAAACCGACAAGGCGGTCGTGGAAGTGCCCTCGTCGATCAGCGGAAAAGTTCAGGACATTCTGGTTAAGGAAGGCGACAAGGTCAAAGTTGGCCAAGTGATTTTTACCGCCGATGGCAATGGGCGTTCCAGTACTGCGAAAGTGCAGCCGGGAAGCGATGTATCTGCGAACGAAGTTGCGCATGATGTCGCACAGAAGGCGCAGCGGCCTTCGTCGGGGGCGGCAGCTGCCGCTGTGAAAGCGCAGACGAGCGAGGCAATTCCACAGGCGGCATCGCACGCAGCGGTCGCAAGGACGGCAACTGAATTTCGTTTGCAGGAGCTCGGGGAAAATATATCGCAAGGCGACCTTGTGCGCTTAATGATTTCCCCCGGAGCAAAAGTCTCCGAGGGCCAGCCGGTGATGGAACTCGAAACCGATAAAGCCGTGATCGAGGTTCCTTCTACGGTGAGCGGGGTGGTGAGTGAAGTGAAAGTGAAAGAAGGCGAGAAGATCAAGGTTGGGCAGGTGATCTTCACGCTGCGGGGCGACGCGTCCACCCAAGCCCAGCCCGTGCGAGCTGTCCGCGGACCGGTGGAGCACGTTTCCGGACAGCACGGCGCCCGGCTGGCCTTTCAGGCAGCGATTCGCGCTGAGGGGAAGACGGAGGAGCAGGCGCTGCCTCCCGATCAGCCCCAGCCGCGGCCCGCAGCTTTTTCCATGCCGGTGCAACTGGGCAAGGTGGCTGGAACCGAGAACCGGCAACCGGTTCCTGCGGCTCCGCACACGCGGCGGCTGGCGCGGGAAATCGGCGTCGACATCTATGAAGTGAAGGGTTCCGGTCCCGGCGGACGCATCAGTGAAGACGATGTGAAGGCATACGCGAAGGCCGCGCTCGCAATCGCTGCAACGGCCGCGCAGGCTCCGGTTCGAGCGGGCCATTTTGTTGCGCCTCAGCTTCCCGACTTTGCGAAGTGGGGAAAGATCGAGCGGGTTTCGATGCGCGGGGTGCGGCGGAAAACGGCCGAGCATCTTGCCGAGTCGTGGAATACGATTCCGCACGTTACGCAGCATGATCGGGCTGACATTACCGAACTCGAGCACTTGCGCGCGCGATTTGGCCCCAAAGCTGAGCAGGCTGGCGGAAAGATGACGGTAACGGCGATCGCGCTGAAGGTTTGCGCTGCCGCGTTAAAAGTCTTCCCCCAGTTTAACGCTACCATCGACATGGAGAAGGAAGAAATTATCTATAAGCAGTACATCAACATCGGAGTCGCGTCGGATACGGATCGCGGATTGCTGGTTCCGGTGATTCGCGATGTGGATAAGAAGAACATTGTCGAGTTGGCGGTCGAGCTATCGCAGCTATCGCAGAAGGCGCGGGAGAAGAAAATTACGCTGGCCGAGATGGAAGGCGGAACGTTCACGATTACTAACCTCGGCGGCATCGGCGGTACGGCATTCACTCCGATTGTGAATCATCCCGAGGTTGCAATCCTCGGACTTTCGCGGTCGCGCATGGAGCCGGAGTGGATTGGCGGAAAGTTCGAACCGAGGCTGATTCTGCCGCTTTCGCTCTCCTACGATCACCGGCTGATCGATGGCGCGGACGCCGGTCGCTTCCTGCGCTGGGTCGCGGAGGCGTTCGAGCAGCCGTTCCTGCTTTCGGTTCAAGGGTAGGAATGGATGGAGACTAGAATCGCAGACCTTCCCAACTGGACCTTTCGGGTGGATGAAGTATCAGCTGGGGCTTACAGACTTCGGGCCCAGCATAGGTTGGGTCCTAGCGTCGAAATCAGCGGTGCGGATCCGTCGGAACTGATTGAACGAGCCAAGAAAGAAGCCGCTGCTATGGAACAAGGTCTGCACAGAGTGAACCCCTGATTCTTCGTCGGCCGATCGGCAGCCTTAATTTCAATTTCTTATGTCTGAGACATCGAGCTTACGCATCGCAGTAGTCGGCGGCGGACCGGGCGGCTACGCCGCCGCTTTTCTTGCTGCCGACCTCGGCATGCAAGTCACGTTGATCGATCCGGAGGTGAACCCGGGTGGCGTATGCCTTTATCGTGGCTGCATTCCTTCCAAGGCGTTGCTTCATGTAGCCAAGCTAATTGAGGAATCGCAGCAAGCTAAGAACTGGGGGATTGAATTTCCCGAACCAAAGATCGATCTGAGTCACTTGCGGACGTGGAAAGAGGGAGTGGTTAAAAAGCTAACGGGTGGGCTGGGCATACTCTCGAAGCAACGCCGCGTGGAATACATTCAGGGGCGGGCCGCGTTTGAGAATTCGACGACTCTGCGCGTGAGCAAAACGGATTCTACGGATGTGAATCTCTCGTTTGACCGCATCATCATCGCGACCGGCTCGCGACCGGCTATTATTCCGGCACTGAAGTTGAATTCTCCCCGCGTGATGGACTCTACCGGGGCACTGAATCTTGAAGACATTCCCGGCAGTCTGCTCGTGGTTGGCGGCGGATACATAGGACTGGAGCTCGGTTCTGTTTATGCCGCGCTGGGTACACGCGTGACCGTTGTCGAAATGCTGTCTGGGTTGCTACCCGGAGCCGATCGCGACCTTGTACTTCCGCTGCATAAACGGCTGGAGAAGATGTTTGAAACGATTCTCCTGAACACCACCGTCTCTTCTTTGAAAGAAGACGGCGCGGGAATTCGCGCGACGTTCGAAGGCGCGGGTTTGAAGGAAGATCAACGCGAGAGAGTGTTCGACCGCGTGCTGGTTTCCGTCGGGCGCAAGCCGAATTCGGAGATTCCCGGCCTGGAAAACACGCAAGTGAAGGTCGGGCAGCGCGGATTCATTGAGGTGAACAAGCAACTGCAAACCTCCGACCCTGCGATCTATGCTATCGGCGACGTCGTTGGCGAGCCGATGCTCGCGCACAAGGCTTCGCACGAGGGGCGAGTTGCCGTGGAAGCCATTGCCGGGCACAAGGTCGCGTTCGAACCGCATGCGATTCCTGCGGTGGTGTTCACCGATCCTGAAATTGCGTGGGCCGGATTAACGGAGACGCAGGCGGAGAAGGAACAGCGCGAAATCAAAGTTGCGAAATTTCCCTGGGGCGCTTCCGGCCGCGCCGTGACGCTCGACCGTCCTGACGGCCTGACCAAGCTCATTATCGATCCGCATACTGAGCGCGTGCTTGGCGTGGGAATTGTCGGAGCCGGCGCCGGAGAATTGATTGCCGAGGGCGTCCTGGCGATTGAGATGGCGGCATTGGCGAGCGACGTTGCCATGAGCATCCATCCCCATCCCACGCTTTCTGAAACCGTGATGGAATCCGCCGAGGTTTTCTTCGGTACGAGCACTCACGTGTTTCGGCCTAAGCGCGGATAGCGCGCACTTCAAGTCGGTCTAACTTCACAGGCGACCTGTCCGCTACAATAAAATCTCACTTTGCCCGAGCTACCCCCGGCGCACTCGGTCGCCCGCACCGCCGGAAGAAATTCATGGATAACCTTTTCAGACGGCTCGCATTTCTCGTTCTAATTCTCGCAGTCTGCCTGCCACTATCCGCGCAGGGCGCGCTGGGTGCCTTGCTGCAAACACCAGCACCCGGGAACGCTGCTTCGAAAAACCCTGTCGATCCGCTCGGCCGCGACACGCCGTATGGCACGGTCTTCGGATTTTTGCAGCAGGCGGAAAAAGGCAACCACAGCATTGCCGCTCAATATCTGCAGATGAGTCCCTCACGCCGCCAAGCGGAGGGCGCAACTGTGGCGGAGGATTTGAAAGAAGTGATGGACCGCGCATATTCGGGCAGCCTCGGCAGCAAACTGCCGGATGGCGAACCGCAGGAAAGCGAAGGGGTGCCCGCGGGCCGCCAAAAGCTGGGAACCATCTCGTCGGGCGATGCCGAAGCAAATCTTGAATTAGTTCGAGTTGCCGATTCTAATGGAGCGAAGATTTGGCTGATCTCTTCCGATACTTTAGCGAGGCTCCCCGAACTCTACGATCAAGTCAGCGCGCGGAAAGTGGAAACGCGATTGCCCCAGTGGATGGTCAGGTATCACCCGGAGGGCATGCCGCTGTGGCAATGGCTGGCTTTGTTGGTGTTGATTCCGGTGGCCGCCGCGGCGGCGTGGCTAGTTTTGCGCATGCTGCAAGTCCCGATCCGCTGGTGGGCGCACCGGCACGGGCACGCAGAGTTAGAATCGCGGTCCGTTTCCGGCGCGGCGTGGCTGCTGGTTGGCACGGTGATACATCGGATCTTCGCCGAATATCTTGGCATGCCGCTGCTGCAGCGGCATTACTACACGCAGGTCACAACGGTCGCGGTCATCCTCGGCACGAACTGGATTCTGTGGCGGGTGGTGCGTTGGTCCCTCCGGCGCGTACGCAACCAGGCTCTGGCGCATGGCCATGGCGGCACGGGTTCGCTGATGTTGCTCGGCGAGCGGCTCATCAAGGCTGTAATCGTCGTGATGGCAGTGTTCCTTGTCTTGAGCACGCTCGGGTTCAACATGAGCACGGCCCTGGCAGGACTCGGCATTGGCACGCTGGCCATCGGATTCGGCGCCCAGCAGACGATCGCGAATCTATTTGGCGGCGTCTCGGTCCTGGGCGATGAAGTAATTCGGGTCGGGGACGTTTGCAAGTTTGGCGACCGGACGGGAACGGTTGAAGATATCGGGCTGCGTTCAACCCGCGTGCGGACCGATGAACGAACGCTCCTGGCGATTCCCAACGGCACGGTGGCCACGATCAATGTCGAAAATTTGAGCCGGCGGGACAAGATGCTGTTCAGAACTGTTCTCGGCTTGCACCTCGACACTTCCGTCGATCGCCTGCAAGCTGTGCTGGCGGAGATTCGGCGCGTTCTGGCGGAGAATCCTAAGATCGAGAAGACTACGATTCGTGTGCGGCTTATCGAACTTGGGACCAGCGCTCTGAATGTAGAGCTGGTTTGTTACGTTCTAACGCGGGATTTCGAGGAGTTTGCTGCCGTGCGTGAAGCGGTGCTGCTGCGCATCATGAATCTGGTGGAGGACTCGGGGGCCAGCCTGGCTGCGCCTTCGCAGACGCTTTATTTGAGTAAGGACTCTGGCGGCGCAGCTGAGACCGTGCTGCAGCAGATGGTCGGCGCGAAACAGGGCAAGGAAGATTCTTCCGACGGCAGCAAGCAAAAGTAGGATCCGCGCAGAAATGAAAGCTGCTCAGGATCCATTATTCCATCGTGCTACCAGCCAGAGCAGAAAACGGTGCGTCGGGTAGTAGACCACGGCAGGGACGACGATCAGATAAGCGAGCAGATAGAAAGGCCTGGGCACAGCGTGTTCCTCATGAAAGAAGAGACCGCGAGCCCAGTTCACATCAAATTGCGGACGCCAGAAATAGTTGATCGGCACTACGATCCAAACAGTTAAAGTCTGATATTTCCAACCTCGCTTGTCATAGCCTAGCCGCCAAATCGCCCACAGCAGTAATGGCGGCGTTATCACATGAAACAAACTGCTTAGTCGAATCGCAAGTGCAATATGCGGATCGAACATGTACTCCGTGCCGCCGATCGGATGGTGTCCGGTAACAAGAACGCCTGCGAGGTCGATGCCAAAAAGAGTCTGGAAGAAGAGAAGCGAGCATGCTTGCCAGGAAAATATCAGCGGGCTTTCCAGCCAGAGAGCCGCGGCTATGAAGAAGTTGCCGAGGTCGCAGAAGAAAAGAAAATTCTGCGCGCCATATTGCCGCCAATAAAACGGCACCCACACGATTACGCCCGCAGTCCATAGAAGCTTGAGCCAGAGCGGAATTCGCATGGAAGGAATCGAGGCCTAGCCGAAAGACGAAACGCGCTAAGTAGCTACTCCAGTCGCTCCAACGTGTAATACAGCGAATACGCGCTGTTATCTGGAGGCCCAGTTAGGGTAGTGCTGATAGATATGGGTGTTCCTCCTTTGGCCTCTAGGACCATCGTTGCGCCACACTGGCAATTTCCAATCCAGATAAATGACCCATTCTGGTCAAAGTTGGAATCTGAAAGAAGTTGCGCACCGCCGCCGTTATATGTCTGGCCGGAGTCATCCGTCCACTCCGCATTAAACTGCCAATAGGATGTGTTGTCGGTATTGGATGGTGTTGTCACGGTGGCATACGCGGAAATCCGGTACAGGCCGCTATCTACAGGCACGTAGACATTCGTTTGCGGAATGGCTGCTGTCTGATTGAGGAACTTACCTTTTGCGACGATGAAAGTCGGCGCGGATATGGTGCTTGGTGTGTTCGCCCTTACCAGTGAGGCCACCAAGCCGCAACCAAGCAGAAGAACCGCTACCGACAGAGCTTTTTTCATGGGCTTACCCTCCCCCAAGGGCGGAAGCGAGTCTACCACGAACAATGATCTATGAGTATGTCAAAGGCATCATTCCGCAAATCGGCTGATGGACAATTACCAGCGTAACTTGATGAGCCTTACGGGCGTACCTACGATGGTCATGATATGGCTTACCAAGCACTCCTCTTCTGTCCGGATGAGAAGACCGCTCGCACCGTAACGCAGGTTCTTAGCGAGCTGGACTTCGAGGTTATGCCCTGCACGGAACCCTTCGCTGCCGTTAAGAAGTTGATGGCAGAGCACTTCGACGCCGTAGTGGTGGACTGCGATAACGAACAAAACGCCACCTTGCTCTTCAAGAGCGCGCGCAATGCTCCCAAGAATCATTCGGCATTAGCGGTTGCCGTGGTCGAAGGTCAAGCCGGGGTGGCAAAAGCCTTCAGAATCGGCGCAAATTTGGTTCTTACTCGACCCATTAATGTGGAGCAGGCCAAGGGAACGCTGCGAGTGGCGCGGGGTTTATTGCGAAAAAACGAGTCGCCAAAACCTGCGGCAACTACGGCCCACGCCGCACCATCGGCAGAAGTTCCGGCGGCAACGCCCGCAAAGGCTCCGGCAATTTCGAATATTGTCCCCACGCGCCCTGTTGCTCCGTTGACGATGGCGGGTATAGCGACAGCGAAACCCGCTGCGGGCGAGGCACCAGAATCATCAATTTCGAAACTGAATACTCAGGAAGAAGAGCCCCACCAGACCGTTAGCGCCGCTGCAACACAACCCTCTTCGCCGGAAATCACACCGTCGGTTGCCACGACGGCAAGATCACCGATCTCATTCGCCAAACCCGAACCCATTAAACCGGCTGCAACCGGACTTTCTACCTCAGCGGCTGCCAGCGCTCCCGCACCAGCGCTGGAACCAAAGCCTGAGGCGCAGGTCCCGGATAAGACATCAACGGCCAGTTCACAACAGGCATCGTCGGAGGAGAGAGTCGAAGCTATTGGAACCAGCGAAGGTTCCGCGGCGGCTGCGCCCTCGCTGACATTTGGCGGCACGGTCGCCAGTGCAAGTGAACCTTCTCGCGAAAATAAGAAGATTCTCCTGGCGGCGGCCGCGATCGTATTGGTTGCATCGGCGGGTTATGCGGCGTGGACTCAGTTCGGACATTCGAATGGAACTCCGGCGGCTCCAGTTTCGGCGGCTCCCAATTCGGCAGCACCGCGTCCGGTGGCAAACCCTGCGGCACCGGCGGTTGCGCTGGCAACACCAGGAATGACGCCAACTCCCACCACCGGTCTCGCGAAATCGACTGAATCTTCGCCTGCGATCACAATCCCCGACCCGAATGCTAATTCCCAAATGACTGGCTCAACCAAGGCGAGTCGAACTGGGCCAGCAACGGACGACGCTAGCAGCAAACCTGTGGCGAACAGTAAGCCTTCGAGCCCGGATTCATCCAAAGCCGTATCGCCAACCGCGGCCGCGAAAGCTCCAGAGACTGCACAGCCTCTTATTGTGAAAAGCGGCACTACGAAAGCGGGAGCGTCAAGGCTGCAAACTGTTGACACTGCTGCACCGTCCATTGGGAACATTGAGACTGCAGAGAACGGAGGGGCGCTTCCGAATCTGATGGAGAACTCAAGCCAAGCGACAGTTCCCGTACTGCAAACGGTGAGCATTTCGCAAGGAGTTTCGCAGGGACTGGTAATCAAGAAAATCTCGCCTTCCTATCCCCCGACTGCGCTGCGGCTCAGGATTGAGGGACCGGTGGAATTGCTGGCGACCATCTCCAAGAAAGGCGACATCTCGGCGGTAAAGGTTGTGAGCGGAGATCCGAATTTGACTCGCGCCGCAGTCGATGCGGTGAAACAATGGAAATACCAGCCGTACCTGCTGGATGGGGCCCCAGTCGAGATTCAGACCCAGGTCACGATCAATTTCAAGCTTCCGCGGTGAGCTTCCGAATTTTTCAGCAGTGACTAAGTGTCGAATCCCGGAGGCACCCGCGCGCGTCCGCACGGCATTCCTAGAATGTCGTAGCCACCGTGAAGCGGAAGGTCTTGCGTGGCTCGCGCAGCAGGAATGTGGGAGCGTAGGTGTTCACCGCCAGGTGATACGTGTATTCTCCCGCGGAAGTCAGGAAACAGCCCTTCGGCCCGCAAGTCTGCGGGAACATGCTCTGAGTGATCGGGATGGGCGGAGTCGCTGGATTATCCAGACGCAGCGGGTTGTAGGCCCAATAGATGCGAAACGGCGCGTTGATCACGGGAAGGAACATCTGCAGCTCAAGACCGGTGGACATTCTCGGTCTCCAGTTCGTCGTGCCCAGCACCTGTAATTGATTCGAAGGCTTGGGGTTCAGCGGGCTGCCTTGCGTGCAACCTGTGCCCGTGGCGGTCGCTGTAGCTTGATCGAGCGCGGGACACCCGAATTGCTGTGTGACCACCTGCTCGTACTGCACGTCGGCAATCTGCAATTGCGACTTCCGCGTAACCGGATCAATGCCGGCGTCCATGAACGGAGCTATGGCGACTGGCCCGTAGATGGTGATGCGGTATTCGAAATTGGTGACGATGCTCAGATCGCCGCCCGGGAACGTGATCTGGTCGACCGGGATCGGGATGTTCAAGTTTCCTAACAGAGGATTCAATGGGTTCTTGAGAACGCGCGTTCCATCCGGATTGGTCAATGGGATGGAACCAACGCTGGGGAGGAACGCCACCGGCGATACCGAGCGGATATCGAAGCCGCGCAAATCGTTTTCCCCGCCCATATAGGAGCGCTGGAACGGAGGAGCTACGAATCCGCCGTAGCCGGAGATAAACGATCCCTGTACATTGAACCCCAATGCGTTGCGCCGTTTCTGGACCGGAATAAACCTCTTATACTGCACAATCGGACGAACCGAACGAACTGTGCCACCGATTCCCGCGATCTCCGCGCCCAAAGTGAACTGCTTTCCCGAGTGCGGCGAGATTGCGCTATCGAGCGTGTTCATCGAGAAATTGGGGAAGATTTTGCTGGTGATGATACCTTCCAGAGCGTTCGGGCCAGAAATGCCACGAAAAGCCAGGAACTCGAACAGATTTCTCGAAGCGGAACTCAACGCTAAGAGCGACGAGCGGTCGAACGAATAGGTGATTCCAACGCGCTTGAAGGAACGCCGCAACGGATAGCTTAAAGAAGTCGTGAATCCCGCGCTCGACTGCGTGTAATTCTGCAGGTTCTGCAATATCGTGTTCGGCAAATTAAGAGTCTGGCCGCTGAAAATGGAAAGTTGCCGGGCCTGATTGTAACTGATCCGGTTTACATACACGTTGAAGCCGAACTGCAGAGGCCGGTCAAACATGTACGGTTGTGTGAATCCAAAACGGACGCTGCGGGCCAGATTTCCCAAGCTGGCCTGTATCGAGAGTGTCTCGCCCAGGCCGAGGAAATTGTTGGTGGAGTAGTTGATGCCGATGAAGGCGCCCTCTAGACCGCTGACGCCGCCGTTCAGGCCGATGCTGTTCTTGCCTTTTTCTTTCACCTTCAAGGTGAGGTCGACCAGCCCTTCTTTCTCGTCCAGTTTGCGGTCGGTAATGTTGGGATCGTCGGGCTTCAACTGGTCGAAATATCCCAGTTGATTCAGGCGCAGCAAACTCAGCTCCCACAAGCGGGAGTTGTAAATGTTGCCTTCTTCAAGAGCGATCTCGCGGCGGATCACTTTATCGCGCGTTGTGGTGTTGCCCTGGAATTCGATACGGCGCACGTAGAACTGCTTGCCTTCGTCTACGTCAATGTCGAGAAAAATCAGCTTTTTCTCGTCGTCGAAACGGGTGTCAGGGACGGAAGTGAAATTGATATAGCCCTGTTCACCGTAGGCCTTGCGCAGATTCTCCAGTCCCTTGGCGACTTTTTCCTTGCTGAAGACGTCGCCGTCCTTGATGGGAAAGAGATTGCGCAGTGCCTTCACGTTGGTCACTGCCTTATTGTTCTTGAAGGTGATCCCGCCCAGGGTATAGCGGTCGCCCTCTTCGATGGGCATGGTGATGTCCACCGCCTTGCCCGGCCCAGCCATTAGCAAAGGAATGTGGCCGCCCTGGTGGCCAGTATCGTGAATCTTCGTCTGCGGCTCGTTCACGATGACTTTGAAGTAGCCACGATTCTGGTATTCATTGCGGACGCGTTCCGTGTCTTCGTCGAGCTTGGTAGCGTCGTAAGTTCTAGCGAAGATGTTTTCCAGAAAAATGGAATGCGGAACTCCGATGGGCTTGAGGTTCTTCATCGATGCACGCAAAATCCGCGATTTCACGTTCTTGTTGCCTTCGAATCTGATCTTGCCCACTTTGACTTTGGGGCCTTCTTTAATCACAAACGTAATACCAATGGCAGCCGGGGGGATGTCGCGTATTTCCGTTCGGATGGTCGAGAACTGGCGGCCATGTTCGGAGAGCAAGCCCCTAATCGCAACCTCGGCCTTCTTCACTTTGGTCGGATCGTACTGATTTTCTACCGATAGACCGACTTTGGCTTCCTTAAAACGATCGAGGACGTCGCTGGTGGAGACCGAGCTTAAGCCAACATAGTTGATCTCGCGGATCGTCGGCTTCTCCTTGACCTGAATAATCAGGCGCCAGCCTTTAGGGGTCTGCTCGCGAGTGAAGCGGATATCTTGGAAATAGCCGGTATTCCATAGGGCGTTGAAGTCGCGCTCCAAACCGGCGGGATCGTAGATATCGCCGGCGTGCGTAAAGATGCGGGCTTTTATGGTCTCCGATGGAATTCTGCGATTGCCGGTGACGTCGATCTCTGAGATGACATCGGTCTGCGCCAGAGCCCCCAGCCCAACAAATAGGATGAGCAAAACAGCGGTCCGGCCGAGCCACCGCCTCCTCCCACAAAGCCGTGAGAATGAAGAAGATCGATTGCGGCGGGCGCCGGAAAGGCTCGGGCCGTTCTGGAGCAC
>Ga0208690_1000018_pt1 | contig 38077 bp, 28 predicted proteins | sample June2015DPH_16_1_2_FD_184712 | JGI IMG/M metagenome (GOLD analysis project Ga0208690, IMG submission 184712) | Peatland microbial communities from SPRUCE experiment site at the Marcell Experimental Forest, Minnesota, USA - June2015DPH_16_10... | ecosystem: Environmental > Terrestrial > Soil >...
GGAAGCGGTTGGAAATTGTTCAACGGATTGGGGGCGTCGAAGCTTAACTGGTTGAGGACATAAGTGGCGGTGGAGTTACCCTTCCTCACCCAAGGCTGAGGCGCGTTGGGAATCGTAACTTCCCGCTGCGGCGAAGTCACAAAAAAGAACGTCATGTTGTAATGGTCATCAAACATGCCGAAGCCGGAACGAATAACGGTGGTCTTGGTCGGCGAATAGGCGAAACCTACTCTGGGTTGAAATCCCCGGTAGTCGGGATTGATGTAGTTCGATAAGCCAGCCTCAAAATCGTAACGTAATCCGTAGTTAACCGTGAACTTGGGCGAAACCTTCCACTGATCCTGGAAATATGCGCCGAAGTAGCTGTGGTTGATGTTGACGTAGTAATCCTGCGGATTCACGAAAGCATTCGGCCACGTTCCGTTGCCGGTTGGAATCGCGGGAGGCAGGCTGCCTTGCGCGATGGGTCCCGTTCCAACCGGAGCGCCCCAAAATGCGATGGGTACGCCGTTGAGCGGTTGATCGTTCGGGTTGGGACCGACATCGGTGCCGGAGAAAAAGGGAGGCGCGGCTGTAGGACAAGGTCCGTCGGCGGGATCCTCGGCCACTACCGCAGTCTGGTTCACGAAGCGGGCAAAATCCACCAGACAGTTGAATCCAGGCAACACGATGCGCATGGGCGTGAACCCAGGCCAGATCACAAAATCCCAGACATGATTGAAGTCCGCGCCGAATTTCCAATAGTGATTGCCTTTGATCCATGCCAAGTTGTCGGAAAATTGCACGCGGCTTTCATCGGTGGCGTCGAACGTCCCAAAGTTGTGGCCAAACAAGAGAGTATTTGGAACGTCTAAGTTGGGCTGACCGGTAACTCCGGGAAAATTGTAGTGTCGGCGCGCGTACTGCGCCAAAACGGTGTTCACCAAATCGGGTTTGAGTACCGAATTTACCGAACCGGCCAGGGTCTGATCGCGCAGAAACGTGTTGTGTCCGCTGCTGGGAGCTCCGATTCCGCCCCCGTCCAGAGTGTCGCCGACCAGTACATTCAGGTCTCGTGCGTCCACAGCGCCGTAGTGAACGGCCAGGCGATTATTGGCGTTGAACTGATGGTCAAACCTGGCAAAGCCGTTGTCGTTGTTCAGGGTCTTCAGAATGTTCAGGTTCTCTGGCGGCAACCCGAGCGCGGCTTTTGCCGCGTCCACGAGAGGCAGATTGTCGGGGATGCCGGCGGCTGTATTGCCGACCAGGGTGAAAGGATAAGTGGGCGATTCCGCCAACCGCTGGCCTTCGTAGTTCATGAAGAAAAAAGTTTTGTCTTTGCGAACAGGGCCGCCCAGAGTTCCTCCAAATTGCCCGCGGCGATACGCGTCATAGGGTGCGACTGTCAGCAATGAGTTGGAGTCCGCAACATGGTTCTGAATGTATCCATACACCGACCCATGAAGGTCGTTAGTGCCGCTTTTCGTAACGACGTTGACGATCCCGCCGAGCGCCCGCCCGTACTCCGATCCGAAACTGTTGTTCACGACGCGGAATTCGCTGACCGCTTCCTGCGAGGGAGTAGCGCGCTGCGAGCCCGTGGCTTCGTTGATGTAATCGGCGCCATCGACAGTGACTGCATTGCTTAGGTCCCGCATACCTCCGAACGAGATTCGAGTGACCTCCGGCTCCGTAAAGGTGGATTGCAGGCTCGTCCTGCCAGTCGCGACCCCGGGCGTCAACAAGGCAAAATCCACAAACTGGCGCGTCGAAGTGGGCAGTGCCTGGATCTCGTGAGTGTCAATCACCTGGCTTATCTCGGTTCTGCTTGGCTCGACTGCGGGCGCTTCCGTGCTCACGGTAATCACCTCGCCGGCAGACGCTACTTTTAAAGTAACGTTGACGGTTGCGGTCTGCCCCACCGTCAGCGCGATCCCGCTTTCCACGTACTTACCAAAACCGGGGGATTGCACCGAAAGCTCATACCGTCCAGGTGGAAGATTGGGAGCGATGTAGTATCCCGAAGTGTTGGTGGCGGCGCTGTAGGTCAGGTTCGTGCTCAGGTCCCGCAGAGTTACGTTAGCGTTCACCACCACTCGGCCATTCGTATCCTGAACGGTGCCGTTCAGCTGCGCAAAGCTAAGGCTCGCCTGTCCAAACACCTGAGGGTCAAAACAAACGGCCATTACGGCCACTAAACAAACGTTCAACAGGGAACGCAGTCTCATTGTTTTCTCTTCTCCCTCAAACGCCAGGTTCAACGTGCATCCCGCACTATCGTATTGCCATGCTGCAAACATCGCGGTTGAAGCTAACGAGGTCCCCGGGACGTCCAGCAAGCTCTTAACTCAATCTCACGCCAGCGCAAATGCCCGAGCTTTCTACCGGTATACAGGACGTTCGGGCGTGCGGCCTTTGGTTTTTCGAGAGCATCGTTGGAAACCGGCAAACTGTCCAATACATGTTTGGTTGGAGCCTCATACCTTCCTGGTATGGGGATGACAAGCTGTCCCTCGTACGCCGCCAACACTCGGCAGCACCAGCGCTTGCGGGTTTTCAAAGGTGGGTTTGAACCCACACTTACCAACCCACCCTACGAAAGAATTCCTAAGGTATACCCAGCGGGTATAGAATACGGCCCCGTGGAACTACGTCACGTTCGATACTTCATCGCGGTCGCCGAGTGCCTCAACTTCAGCAAAGCCGCGCAACTGCTGCACATTGCGCAACCGCCCCTAAGCCGCCAGATACGCCAACTCGAAGAGGATCTCGGGGTGGACCTGCTTTTGCGCAACAAGCGTCGCGTCGCCCTGACGAAGGAGGGACAGGTTTTTCTCGAGGAAGCGAGAAAGCTCGTCGCGCAAGCCGCCCATGCAATGGAATCGGCCCGCCGGGCCCAGAACGCAGAACCCTCAATCCTGCGTATCGGAGTCCCCTCGCGTTTGGGTGACGTCTTGAGCAAGGCAATCCTCGAACACAGCAAGAGGTTTCCCGCCGTTGGAATTGAGTGCAAGAATATCTGCTCCGGCCTTCAGAACGAGGCTTTACGCAAGAACGAAATTGATATTGGTTTGTTTCGTCCCCCCATTGACCAGATGCATCTGGACTCCGAGTTGCTCTTTGACCGAGAGACAGCCGTCGTCCTGCCCAGAACTCATCTCTTGGCGAAACGCAAGTCTCTCAGGTTGAAAGATATCGCGGGCGAACCCTTGATCATTTTCGACCGCAGTTTTTCCAGTTGGCTTTACGAAAAGATTCTGGGTTTGTACAGCAAACAGGCTTTGACGCCGCACTTGACGGTTACGCATGTGGAGTCCAATGAAGAAGGCGCTTCGATGGTCGCATCGGGCAAGGCAATTCTCCTGGTGGCGGGCGCGGTGCCCAATCATTCGATCGATCTGGTTTCGGTCAGGCTGAATGAGCCGGAGGCAAAAATCGAACTGTACCTCGCGTGGCGAAAAAACGAGGAGTTGAGTGCGGTGTTCTCCTTCCTGGATAGTGCGCGCCGCACCTTCCGGGACCCGGCAACGAGGTATGTTGCCTAAAGCAGTCTTAGATGTACGAAATATGCTGGAAGTAATACCCGGTGGGATAGGACGGTGCGCCGTGGAGTTACGCCACATTCGGTACTTCATTGCGGTCGCGGAGCATCTCAACTTCAGCAAAGCGGCGCAACAATTGCATATCGCGCAACCGCCTCTGAGCCGGCAAATCCGTCAACTCGAGGAGGCGCTGGGGGTGACGCTATTCATGCGCAACAAGCGGCGCGTCACCCTGACCAGGGCGGGCCAGGTGTTTCTCGAGGAAGCGAGAAAGCTCGTGGTGCAGGCCGGAAATGCGAGGGAAGCGGCACGCCACGCCAAGAACGGCGAATCCGGAATCGTCCGGGTCGGCATTGCTTCCGGCTTGGGCGGCATGATCAGCAGAATGGTGTTCGAGCACCGCAGACAATTCCCCGAAATCGACATGGAGTGCAAAGACATCTTCTCCAGTTTTCAGAATGACGCCCTGTGCAAGGGCGAAATTGATGTTGGCTTCCTGCGCCCTCCGATCGATGAAGTTCACCTGGACGGCGAGGTGCTGTTTGAAGAGGAATTTGCCGCCGTCCTGCCCAAAGCGCACCGCTTGGCGAAACGCAAATCTCTAAGGTTGAGAGACATTGCGGACGAACCTCTGGTCATCTTCGACCGACGCTTTTCCAGCGGGCTCTACGACAAGATCATGGGCTTGTACGACCGGCAGGGATTGACCTGCCACCTGACGGCCACCCATGTTGAACCCCATGAAGAAGCGGGCGCCATCATGGTTGCATCCGGCAAAGGGATTTTTCTGGGAGTAGGCGCCATCGTCAATCGTTCGGTTTCTGGCATCGAATTGGTTTCAGTGCGGCTGAATGAACCGGAGGCGAAGATCGAACTCTATATGGCGTGGCGGAAAAGCGAACAGTCGACTGCGGTATTTTCTTTTCTGGATACCGCACGCCAGGTGCTCCGCGACAAAGCAATTCGCGCAGTTGCTTAGTTCGGAGCGGCTTCTGCGATCCGAGATGTCATCACGGCCCAACCCGCGACTGGAGATGAGACCACTAAGTTGCTCCCGGGCCGGTTGCAGGCCCTTGCAGAAAAAGCGCAGCGAGAAATAGCACGGCGCTCCCGCCCGCCGCCAACCACATCGTCAGACCCAGACCGTGTTTTTCCGCCAGCGCACCAGCCAGCAGCGGTGCCCCGGTGGCGCCCATGATTTCACCGACCAGAGTAGTCAGCCCGATGGATGTAGCACGCAACTCGGCCGGGACGCTCTCCGTCGGAACCAGAACCATGATGAGGCTCGCGATACCTTGACCGGTATTGGTGATGAACACAATCGCCGCAAGCACGAGCGGATACACGTAGAGCGCCGGTACCAGAAAAGCAAGGGGCACCACCGCAGAAAGAGCAGCCATCAGCAGCAGGATCGGCTTGCGTCCGACCCGGTCAGAGAGCGAAGGCAGAAGAAATCCCAGAAAAAAACTCCCCAGTCCGCTGGCGCCGAGCAAGAAACCGGCTGTCGTTGCAGGTTCGTGCGCGACTTGCGTGATGTAGAGCGGGGCGAACACATTCAACGCGAACAACCACGACATGAAACCCGTCGCTCCCAGGCAGCACAACCAGATGTTGCGATAACGCAGAAGCGAAAAATAGTGGGTGAGGGAAGGCTTTGGGTGTCCTGATCCGCCGTTCGACGAAGGCTCTTTCACAAACTTCCAGATCAGCAGACCAGCCAGCAATCCTGGAATCCCGGCAACAAAAAAAGCAGACCGCCAGCCCCAGCGGCTGGCCACTTGAGTAGTCAGCACGGGCGCTGCTGCGAGACCGACGAGCGCAGCGGCGCTCACCACCAACCCAATATTTCGTCCCCGCCGCTTAGCCGACGAAGACTCTTCGATCAACGCCGTCATGATGGACCAGGTCGGTCCTTCGGCCATCCCCATCAGTGCCCGGATCAGCAAAAGTTGATGGAAGCTATGCGCCAGGCCCGACATCCACGACAGTGCCGAGAAGGCGAACACTGCAGGAATCAATACCGGTCTCCGTCCTACGCGGTCTGATAACGCGCCGAAAAACAAGGTCGAGGCCGCCCACGTGATTGCCAGAACGGACGCCAACGTCCCGATCTGCTCATGACTGAGATGAAACTCTGGAGCGAAGTAAGGGGCGAGATACAGTTGCGACATGCGGTCGAGGAATACCGTGCCCCAGGTGAAGAACAGAATTGCAACCAACGTATTCTCGTAGCGCTTGGTAGAGTCCATGCGGTCGCATGATAGCAAACGCTGGCGATTCCTCTCCACAATGCGGTTTATTCTTGCTAGTCTTCCTCCATGCAACGGCAAATGTTGAAGCGGTTTTCGATTCTGATTCTTCTCTCGTCGCTTTCCGGAAGTATCGTGTCTCAGAACCTTGCGAAGGATCGCGCGATCGGCCAACTCGAGGTGGTCGCAACTTTTTCCGGGCCCATGCCAACCGGCGTCACGGTTGCAAACAACGGCCGAATCTTCGTGAACTTTCCCAAGTGGGGAGACAATGTTGAGTACACCGTGGCAGAAGTGAAAGACGGCAAGACCCTCCCTTACCCAAACGCGGATATTAATCGATACAAGAATGGCGACGATCAGTCCGACAAGCTAGTCTCGGTGCAGAGCGTAGTAGTCGATCCCACCGGATCGCGGCTCTGGATCCTTGACACCGGCAGCATTGGATTCGGAACTACCAACGTGGGTGGTCCAAAGCTCATCGCCGTGGATCTGAACACCAACAAAGTGGTTAAGAAGATTATTTTTCCACCAGACGTGGCGCTACCCACAACTTATCTGAATGACGTAAGGTTCGACCTGCACCGTGGCGCGGAGGGAATGGCGTTCATTACGGATTCCACGTCGAGCGGGCCGAATGGCATTATCGTGGTCGATCTGGCCACGGGCAAGAGTTGGCGGCGTCTCAACGATCATCCTTCAACGAAACCTGATCCGGAATTTGTCCCTGTCGTAGAAGGCGAAATACTTCAGATGCGGCTTCCAGGACAGCCGCCCGCGCGCTTCGCCGTTGGCTCCGATGGAATTGCGATCAGCCCGGACGGAAAAATTCTCTACTACTGTCCCCTCACCAGCCGACATCTCTACAGCGTGAGCGTGGATGCGCTTTCCGATCAGACGAAGTCCGATGCTGAAGTCGCGTCTACCGTGAAGGATCTTGGCGAAAAGGGAGGAGCGGGCGACGGTCTGGAATCGGACGCGCAAGGGCGAGTCTATCTCAGCGATTACGAGCACGACGCCATCCGACGGCGAAATCCGAATGGCGAAATCGAAACGCTGGTACACGACCCGCGCGCGTTATGGCCGGATACATTGTCGCTGGCCGCAAACGGTTACTTATATTTCACGGCAAACCAAATCGAACGGCAGGGAGTGTTTCATAACGGCCAGGACCTGCGCCAAAAGCCGTATGTGCTCTACCGTGTGAAGATTGATGGGACGAGAATAAAGTAACTGCCGCCAATCGGATCCTCAATGTTCACACGAACAGTTTCTTGTTGACCTTGATGCCGTGCTCCCGGCAATAGCTCAAATAGTGATCGATGAACCAGAAGACATCCAGCGTCTCAATCAGTTTTTCGTGATCGTCGTAGAACTCAAGCGAACCATTGAGCCAGAAAATTGTTTTCATGCCCTCATCGGAGACCAGCGTATGGGTCGCGCCGGGGCTTTCCTGCACGTAGCTGCCGGGCCGGGCGATCCAGTCATATTCCAGGTATCGCCAACTGCCTTCCACCGTGTAGCCGAACACTCTTCCGCGATGGCGATGACGGCCGAGAATCCCGCCTTTGGTTACCCATAGAACATTCACGTACATGTTGCTACGTACGTCGAAAGCCAGATGGCGGATGAACGAACTCTCCTTAAACGGCACCCATGGAGATTCCTCGTCCCCTGCGCCAATGTGGACGTCCGGAAACGCGTATTCGCGGACGACCGATTCGAGACGCGAATTCGTATCGGCGATTGACATAGGCCCTCCCTAGAACGCTAGGACAACGATGAAAAATATCACAAGTTCAGCTGGCACCACAGCGGTTCAATCGGAGCAGGTCTCCGAAATCCACAGGTTTCACGAAGGATCAGTCCAGGAATACTCCAGTCCCTTGACCAATTGCCAGATCGCACGATTCAGCGGAACCGGAACACCGAGTTTTTCTCCCCAGTCGGCGATCGCGCCATTCAGGAAATCCACTTCGGTCGGGCGCCTGGCAAGCACGTCCAGCAACATACTTACATTCCTCTTCGCGGTTGCACTGGCGCCCTCGGCAATCATCTGCCGCGTGTCCCCATAGAGGGGAATGCCGAGCGCCTTTGCCACAGATTCTCCTTCTCGCAACAGCGCTTCATAGAGTGCGTCCGTCGGCGCAAAACGCGTAGCTGCGCCATGGTGGAGCTGAGTGAGCGCGTCTACGGGGTTTACTGCCGCGTTGAAAATCAGCTTGGTCCACTGCGCCCCGCGCGCGTCTTGCAGCGGAACTACGCGCAGTCCGGCGCGTTTCAGCAATTCCGCCAACTGCTCAACGCGCGCATAAGGAGTGCCCGTGGGCTCGAAGGGACCGATCCAGAGGTCGCTGTAGAATTCAAACCCCGCACGGCCGGGCCCGATCATGTGCGCGGCCATCGTGGTCGCCCCTCGGATCACATGCCTCACACGTTCGGCAATGATCTCCTCATTACCAAGGCCATTCTGCACTGAACACACCGCGCCGGAGCTTCCGAAAATATGCGCAGTCTGTTCGATAGCGGTGCGCGTATGCAAGCTCTTGGTGGCAAAGATGCCGAACTCGCAAGGCGGAATTGTTTGGGCATCCGAAGTCGCATGGAACCGGGCAATGAATTGTAAGGCCCCGCTGATTTGTAATCCGCGTTCGACGATCGCGCGCACATGTTCCTCGGAGACGTCGTATGCATAGACTTCGACATCATCGAGGCGCGCCAGATGCGCGGCAAACACGCTTCCCAGAGCGCCGCAGCCGACAATGCAGATCTTCACAGTCATAGCAATCCACCACGCTTTTCTGTATCGCCTGCGCGGCTCTGAGAACCGCGAGAGGTAGTGACGATACCATCCTGCGGAAGACCAGTTCAACCATCGCGGTGCGATCAGCATTTGACTCCGTCTTCAAATGAGGTGATATAACTTCCGCAGCCCAAGCTTGGTACTCGGTCAAATCGTTACGCAACGGCGGGAGCGGCATGAGCACAGTCCGAGAAGTCACATATCAACTTTTGCGCGACCTCGGAATGACGGTCATCTTCGGTAACCCAGGATCGACAGAACTGCCTTTCCTGCGTGACATGCCACCCGACTTCAAATATGTTTTGGCATTGCACGAACGATCCGCGGCGGGCATGGCGCTAGGTTATGCGATGGCGCGGGGCAAAGCCGCGTTCGTAAATTTGCATTCCATCGCCAGCGTCGGCAACGGACTTTCCGCACTCATCGATGCCTTTTACTGTCACGCTCCTCTCGTAGTCACAACGGGACAACAAGATCGCCGCCAGGTACTGGCAGAACCGTTTTTGGTGAGCCGGGCAGTGGACGTGGTCAAACCTTACGTGAAATGGGCCTACGAGCCGCTTCGCTCAGAGGACGTTCCGGCGGCGATTGCCCGAGGTTATTACCTTGCGATGCAACCGCCCATGGGACCTGTCTTCATCTCCATTCCGATGGACGATTGGAGCCATGAATGCCCGCCCGTAGTCGCTCGCGAAATAACTCAAACTGTGCTGCCCGATCCCGCGGCGTTAGATGAAGTAGTCCGAGCGCTCGACTTGAGCCGCAACCCCGTCATCGTCGCGGGTTCTCAGATCGAAGAAGACCGGGGATGGCACGAAGCAGTTGCCCTCGCCGAGCACCTCAACGCGGATGTTTATCAGCAGCCGATCCCGCCGCGCTGGACGTTTCCCAGAACGCACCGCCTGTTTCGCGGAGGCTTGTTGCCTGCACAACAGCCACTGGCGGAGCAGTTATCCGGCTATGACACGGTATTGGTATTGGGCGCACCGGTTTTTCTTTACTACGCGTACGTGCCGGGCAATGTAATCGAGCCCGGAACCAGGCTTTTTCAAATCACGAACTCGCCTCTAGACGCCTCCGCTGCATTAGCCGGAAGCAGCATTGTGGGCAATCTTTCTGTCGCGGCAAAATTTCTTCGCACTCACGCAACGGGCAAAAAGCCTAACGCTATTCGGCAACGAACCGAACCAATTGAACCAAAACCTGAATATCCGATCACATCCGCTTTTTTGTTCAGCGTGCTGAACCGGGTGATGCCGCACAATGCAGTCATCTCCGAAGAGTGTCCGTCGTCGAAAGGAGATCTTGACCGCCATCTCATGCTCGACGAACCATGCTCCTTCTACTCTGTGCCGAACGGCATCCTGGGGTTTGGCTTGCCGGCGGCTGTGGGACTTCAAATGGCGCATCCCGAGCGGCGAGTCGTGTGCCCCATCGGAGACGGTTCTATCCAATACTCGATCCAAACCCTTTGGACTGCCGCTCAGCACAACCTTCCCGTCGTCGTCATCGTCCTGCGAAATGCCGACTACTCTGCGTTGAAGGCTTTTTGCGACTTCACTCAGGTTGGCCGCAATGTTGCCGGAATGGACCTACCCGGCATCGACATGGTGAAAATAGCTCAGGGCTATGGTATGCACACGCGGGAAGTGGACCAACCCGAGGATCTCGAGCCAGCGTTGAAAGAAGCGTTTGCTTCGCAGCAGCCCCGTCTGATCAGCGTGAACGTTGCGCCCGGCGGAGAGAAGTGCATGGGCATGGATCGCTCGGTCAATCCACCAAACTATCGCTGAAAAGTCGAGGCCAGATTCAGAGCGCGATGGTGTTGTCCGCTGCTGTTTCCGCTCCCAGCCCCGTGTTCGCGCGAACCGCGAACTCGTTAAATTTCGCCTCTGAGCCAGGTTCATGGGTCAGCAGAGTGCCGGCAATCGCCGCCAGAAATCCGAGCGGCACGCTCACGATACCGGCGTTCTCCAAGGGAAACCAGGCCTTCGCTTGAATTAAGTGGTGCACAGCTCCCGTTGCGTTAGATGGATCGATACCCATGAAATTCGGGCTCGCGAGGATAAGTCCAATCGAGGCCAGCAGACCAACCGACAAACCTGCGATGGCTCCTGCAGTATTGAAGCGGCGCCAGAAGATCGAGAGCGCGATGACGGGAAAGTTTGCGGAGGCGGCCACCGCCATCCCGAGCGTCGCCAGAATCCCGGCATTGGACGCCGGTCCCAGCACGATCGCGATCATAATTGCAATCGCCCCCACCGCCAGCGCCGCAATCCGCGCCACCAGCACCGTCTCGCCAGACTTACGCTCCGCTCCGCGGTGGATCACGTTCATCCAGAAATCGTGAGCGAACGATGTCGACGCACTGATCGTCAAGCCCGCCACCACGGCGAGAATGGTCGCGAAGGCAACGGCTGACACCAAAGCCAGAAAAACGTCTCCCGCCACGGCTTGTGCCAACAGCGGACCGCTCATGTTGGTTCCACCATGAGTGAGAATGTAGTCCGGGCCCACAATAATCGCGGCGCCGAGCCCGAGGACCGAGGTCATCACATAGAAACTGCCGATCAGGATCATCGCCCACACCACGCTTTTCCGCGCTGTTCTCGCATCCGGTACGGTGTAGAACTTCACAAGAATGTGCGGCAGCCCTGCCGTCCCACAAATGAATACCAGACTCAAGGAAATCAAGTCGAGCGGCCCATAGGGCGGTTTGTAGCGCAGTCCGGGTTGGAGAAAATCTCTGACTACCAGTTGATTCTTTTGGTGATATGCGACCTGGCTGGCGGCCGCAAAGAATTCGCCAGGACGAAAATGAAAATGCGCAAAAACGAAAACCGACAGGGCGAGAGCGCACGCCGATAACATCATGGCTTTGATGATTTGAACCCACGTGGTCGCCAGCATACCGCCGAAAACCACGTAGACCATCATCAGGATGCCCACTCCGGTCACCGCCATGTTGTAGCTGATGCCGGAATTCGTCAGCAGCAGCGTGACCAGCGCTCCCGCGCCAACCATTTGCGCGATCATGTAAAACAGAATCGTCACCAGCGTGCTGAGCGCAGCCAGCGCCCGCACCGGCCGCGGCCGCAAGCGGTAGGCCAGGACATCTCCCATGGTGTATTTTCCGGTGTTGCGGAGCGGTTCCGCGACCAACAGAAGGATCGTCACAAAGGCAACGAAACCCCCAACCGCATACAAGAATCCGTCGAACCCCTGCAGTGCAATCAGACCAACGATCCCCAGAAACGATGCCGCACTCATGAAATCGCCCGCCACAGCAAATCCATTTTGCCAGGCGGTGATGCGACGGCCAGCGGCGAAGTAGGCGCTGGCTTCGCGGGAGCGCTTTGCAGCCCAATATGTGATGCCAAGAGTAGCGGCGACGAATGCGAAGAAAACATCTACGGACACCGGCACTCACTTTCCCCCTTCGGAGGTATTTGCTCTCATAAGATCCTCAACGACCTTGTCGAACTTAGCGGAGGCCCTCAGGTATAACCCAGCAATGACCCACCCAACCAGAAACTGGGAGAGCGCGAACAGATAAGCCAGAGTTACGCTTCCGAACACTCGGCTAGACATAAGGGTTGGTGCACACCCTACGAGAATGGGAAGAAGAAGGTAGTACACAAGAAAAAACAGAAAGGCTGGACGGATGAAGGCCTTTTTCCTGGCCATCAAGTCTTGAAATCGTGCGCTGGTGGCAATGCGATCCCACTGTGCTGGATCCGGTAAGTTCCGCGACCTATTCGCCTTGCTTTCGAACACGGCTGATCGCCTCGATGAGATACCCGTTGATACGACTCACTTGTGCAGAACTTAAACTCTGTTGTCAGCTGCGCAAAGTTCCACCCTTCTCAAAGCAAAGATCAGAAGCAGTTTCAGAAGTTGGCTGCTGCTGTGCGTACTTTGTCGAACCGGTCTTTCTACATGCACTTTCAGCACGTGAATTCTATTCCATTCGACGGCAATCTCTTCAATGGTTCGACCGTGAGCCTGATTTCCCCGAAGCCTACTTCTGGATAGTTTCCGATTTCCCGACTGTGCACCCGGGCAAAATCACCAACTGCCGTGTCGTTTGTGGTTAATATGCCTTCGCGATCACTGCCGCGCCGTCGACTGTTCAATTGTCGATCCCAACCGAGCACACGGGGACCTAAGGAAGTCGCCCACCTGACCTCGCTGGCTTTCGTTCACTCCCCATTCGCACAGAGTCCGCTTGCTTCGCAAAATCGTCCCTAGCATTCGCTTGAGGAGTGAATCCTCGCAAGGCCGGCTCTGGTCAAGGTCCGCGTATCAAGGAATGCGTTCTTTATTTACCACGGCTGAAAATGGTGTTGGCCGAGTTTCGGCCTTATTTTTGTAACGGCGATCAAGATCAGGGCGGCAACGCCTAGCGTCGCCAATAGGAAGTAGACGTCTATGTAGGAGAGCAGACGGCTCTGCGTGATTACATTGTTTTGGAAGAGTTGCAGTGCACCGAGCGTGGGAACGCTGGTGGCACCGCCATTGCGGTGAATTAGATCGGTATATTGCAGGAGGGTAGAGCGAGTGGTGGCGTCCAGACGATTGGAGACGTCCAGGAGTCGCGAGGAATGCAGGGTCATTCGGCGATCGAACAGGACCGTCGCCGCAGTGACGCCAAAAGTGTTTCCGAGCTGGCGGACAAAGAAATAAGTCGTGGAAATATCGTTGACGTCGGCTATGGGCGCACTGCTGGTGACAATGTTGCCGGCCGCGATTAGAAGGGGCGAGATGCAAAAGCCTTGAAAGAAAATTGCCGGGGCCAGGACCACCGTGGGAGTGGTGGGCGTCCAGATGTAGAAAATCGTGACGTATGTCGCGATCAAGAGCAGCAACCCAAAGACCAGAGTGCGGAGCGGCCCCAAGCGGGGCATGATTACGTGCAAAGTGAGCTGGAGTCCCAACCCGAGGCCGAGGGTGAACATCGAAATAAATCCACCAGCCTGCAAGGCGCAGTAATCCTGGACGAAGCGAAGGTATTGCGGGACGACATAAAGCCCGGCACCGAAAAACGCTCCCACGATCATGATCACGAAGAAGAAGGAGCGCAGGGAAGCATGACGAATGATCATGCGCAAATGCAATACCGGCGATGCGTTCACCTTTGTCTGGGGAATAACTGCAATCCGTGAGGCTGACCTGCGCGCCATTGTCCGCACACCGATGAGTTGTCGGGTTCGGTTTGATGCCGTCAGACAAGTGACATCGTAGGTCAACTCGTGTGTCTGTGTTCCCTCTGCCCATCCCTTTATGATCTGAATTTTTGGCAGGTTCGCGCCGTCCGGATCCTTGGTTGCCCACAAAACAAACCGGGGTGATTTTGCACTGTCGGGCTTCGAGGGAAGATTCGCCGCCCATGGGCACACCGTTCTTGTAGCCGATTTCAACCAGATCGCGCCGCTTGTTGAGATCGGTCGGATAGTTCCAACCGCCGAAAAAGCGCACGCGAATGCGTCCTCCGCTTGTGGCGAAGGACTCGCGCCGCTTCATCGCATTGAAGATGGATTCGCGGGTATTTTCCTCGGCCCACACCGCTGCCAGGCCGCCGGGATTGATTCCTGGACTGGCGCTGGCGGTTTTACCCGCACGGCCGAGAATTAAAGGCTAACCATATTCGGACAACAATCGTTCGCAATGGCTTCAATGACTGGAGTTGAAGTAGGCCGCTGTGGCAGTTGGTAGCTCCCAGTTTCCGCCAGCAAATTTCATCCGGCCGATGGGAGACCCAGGCCCTCGATTCGGCCGGCCGGGTCAACTAGACTAGGTAATACAGCGGCTGCTGGTCGGTTCCTGCGAACTCTGCCTGCAGGCAATGGTCACAGGGATTGTCTTCCAGCAGCTCGTACACATGGCGAACGGCCTTGAGAGTGGCAGAAAACTTTTCTGGCTCTTCCGGAAATACACGGTCGTTAGGCAGCCAATCTTGAAAGTGCAGGTTTGCCATGGTCTTCGCCAATGCGGGCCGAACCCCACAAAGCAGAACGGTTACTCCTCGCGCTTCCATGTCGTGCAGAAAATGGTCAAAGCGTTCGAGTGAAACCATGTCGGGATTGCGAGTGCGCTTAACCCGCAACACGACGAACCGAATGTCTTCGGCCTCGGTGCGGCGCTTCAGGTGATCAAAACAGCGGTCAAGTTCCGGTGCTGCGCCAAAGAACAATTCTCCTTCCAAATCGTAGAGAATCATGGCAGTGCAAGGCCGGTCCTCCGGAAGACGTTCCCGGACCACGCGGTCGCTGCTGACTACCAACTCGTTCCAGCGCAGGAGTGAGGCGCGGGGAACAAACATCAGAATCGATAAAGCCACCCCGATCAGGATGGAGAATTCAACGCTGATGAAAATCGCTGAGAAGGCCGTGACCAGAACCAGTGCGGCATCGTAGCGCGAGGCTCGCATGGCATAGCTCAACCTTTTCCAATCCACCAGCCGGACAGCTGTGACTAGGAGAAGACCAGCCAGAGCGGATTTCGGAATGTAGCGGGCGAAGGGTGCGAGTGCAACCACGACAAGGGCGACCGTTCCCGCTGCGAAGATTCCCGACATTCGGCTCACAGCGCCGGCTTGAAAATTAATGGCAGAGCGCGTCAAAGAGCCCGAACCGGGCAGGCATTGGAAAAATCCTCCGGTGAGATTGGCCAAACCCTCCGCAAGACACTGCCGGTTGTAGTCGAGCGACTGGCGCGTGGTGTTGGCAATCGATTTTGCGATCGCCAATGCTTCTAGGAGTCCAAGAAAAGCAATGGCCAACGCGCTTCCCGACATTTGCTTTACCCACCAGAACTGAATGTGGGGGATATGCGGCATGGGTAAATTGCGTGGGACGCTCCCCACGACATAGATAGCCGTTGCTCCAGTGAGCGACGGCTTAGACCAGCCAAAGGCCGCGGCCACCAAAGCTGCAACGATCAAGGCCATCAGCATGTCGAATTGCGGCAGGCGATATTTGCGCGCCAACCTTCTGAGTACGACCACGAGAACAATGGTTCCTACTCCAATGCCAAGGGCTCGTGGATTCACGTGGCCGCTGCTGAGCGTCAGCCAGATGCGGTAAAGCACATGCTGCTGGCCCGTTCCGCGATCATGCAAGCCGGTCAGGTTGCCCAATTGGGTTATTCCCACCAAAGTGCCCGCCCCGGCCATGAAACCGATGACCACTGATTCCGAGATGTAGCGGGTTAAGTCTCCGAGTTTGAATATGGCGATCAGGATCTGGATGCAGCCGATCATGATTCCCAGCAGGAACATGGCCTGGTAGGCGTCGAGCCGGGCGTCGGAATTGAAGAAGCCGAGAGCGCTGAAAACTACAAGCGAAATCGCGTTCGTGGGGCCGTTGATCAGGTGCTTCGACGAACCGAAGATCGAAGCCACGAGCGTGACCACGATGGCGGAATATAGCCCAAAGCGCGGGTCTACGCCCGCGATGAGAGCGTAAGCCATAGCCTGAGGCAACGAGATGGCGGCGACAGTCACGCCGGCGAGCAAATCGTTGCGCGTTTTTCCCCAGGAGTAGTTGAACTTCATTCCGATTCACCTCGCCCTTCGTGCGAGAACGACACATTCGGCCCGCGCGCGATAGCGGCTACGGGCTTATCGCATTTGTCCGATACGAGTGCCAGGGGGAGGAACAGATTAAAGTCGTGCCAAAATCGGGCGGCTTTACCCAATGCTCTGACTTCTACTTCAACTTTCGTCAGTATACTATATAGTTGATGGAAGTACTAGAGATAGGGAGATTAGCTCATGATGGCTGCCAGCTGTGTTAAGCCCCCGCGTTCGTGCATTTGGATTCCGCAACGCGAATGGCAAGACTTGCCTTGCAATTTGCACGATATCCAACAGAAAATAAGAAATTATCCGCCGCTCTTCACATGTACAATCTGGCGCTCGAAGCGAATCCCCGCCTGGAAGAAACTCCGTCGCGCATACACAACCTGAACCTGGCGAGCGTCTCTCTTCCAGAGAAGCGGATGAATCCGCGTGAAGAGTTGGCCTCAATGCGTACCATTATCCTTCCCACGATTACTAAGACAGATGCGAGTGCCGACTTCGATGTCCTTCTCGCCGCCAACAAAATAGAGAAGGCGAATTTCGTGCGCGGCTCCGACGCGCTTCGTGGTGCGGGAATGAACCCCGAGAAGGCCCTGTTCGAAGAAAAATTCCGCCCGCCTCTACGGCGCGCCTGGTCAGAAAAGGAATTCTTCCCTGCTCTTATGTTGGCTGCAGTTTCGTGTTCTATCCGCTCTCGGCGGCTGCGAGCACAAACTGACTCTCTCGACGAAGAAAAAGACCGCTCCAGTTCGCAGTCTGCGCGGAATCCGCGCAGATTCCCCGAGGCATGCTGAGCAGCAAGTCCTGCTCTCCACAGGTTGGGCTTACGTCCACCGGGAGTCGCCTTCCCGGATTGTGATATAGCGATCAATGGGAAGATCGGTGAGCCGCTGCTTCAAACCACTTGGCGACGGCCAACTGATTTCAAGCCAATCGATTTTCGATCGCCCGCCGATTCCCAGCACGAGTCGTGGATCGTGCGAAGAGAGAAAGCTGCCGCCGCCGACTTTCATGCGGCTGCGCTTTAGATCGCCCGCCTGGTAGGTGACCCGAGCCCCCACGGCGTCGGGATTCGATTTCTTGCCCACGAGTTTGATGCCGAGCCAATGATTTCGCGAGCCGATTTGATTTCGCAACAAAAGCGGGGCGTCGTCATTGACACTGATCAATACATCGAGCCCGCCATCGTTATCGAAATCTCCGATGGCGAGGCCGCGTGCGGAGAAGCTTCTGGCGAAAACCGGGCCGCTTTCAGCACTGACGTTGTCGAATCGCCGACCAGCCTTGCCTGAGTTGTGAAATAAAAGAAGAGGCTCCCGGTAGCCGACCTGATGCTGCGTCAGACTCTCGATCAGATCGTCGGGGTTGCCGTTGGCGAGGATCAGATCGAGATCGCCATCGTTGTCGTAGTCGAAAAACTTCAATCCCCAGCCGCTCATCAGGCGAGTGGGGCCGCCGATGCCGGAGGTGAGGGCGAGATCGTCGAAGGTTTCGTCATGATTATTGCGGTAGAGCGAGTAGACTTCGTGATCGATGTTGGCCACTAAAAGGTCCATCCACCCGTCGTTGTCGAAATCGGCCGAGTCGAGCCCCATGCCGGAGCGCGGCCTGCCGTCAGCGCTGTACGCGACTCCGGCGGGAGTCGCGATTTCTTCAAACCGTCCGTTACCGCGATTCACAAACAAAAAGTTCGCCACCGTATCGTTGGCCACGAATAAATCCATCAGGCCGTCGTTGTTAATATCCGTGGCGACGACGCCCCAGGCCTTACCCAACGAAGCGGCAATGCCGCTTGATTTGCTGACATCCGTGAACGTGCCGTCGCCGTTGTTGTGAAAAAGCCAGTTCGGCGTGGGTTTGTAGAGATGCGGAATACAGTAGCCGCGGAGCGCGTCCTCACCAGCGTGACAATCCTTGCTTTTGAGTTTGTCGAATTCCACAAACTGGCAAACAAAGAGATCGAGCCGGCCGTCGTTGTCGTAATCGAACCACACCGCGCTTGAGGACCAACCGGGCGCGGTTACTCCTGCTTTCTGCGTGACGTCGGTGAAAGTGCCGTCACCGTTGTTGTGGTAAAGAATGCTGCGGCCATATTGCGTGACGTAGATGTCGGGGAAACCGTCGCTGTCGTAGTCACCGACTGCGACGCCTTGTCCGTAGCCACCCGCCGCCACCCCAGCTTTCTCGGTTACGTCGGTGAAGGTACCATCGCGATTATTGCGGTAGAGCGCGTTGCGCAACGGCGGACTCGGATCATAGAAATCGCACTTGCCGCTGTTGACGAGATAGATGTCCATCCAACCATCGTTGTCGTAGTCGAGGAAGGCGCAGCCGGCGCCGGTAGTTTCCGGCAAATATTTTTGCGGAGAGTGGCCGGCGGTGTGTTTCCAGGTAATGCTACTGACGGTTGGAGACACTTCTGCGAACGGATACCGCGGAGGCGCGAGAGCGGCGGCATAGCGGGCGAATGGTGAGAAGGCAAGCGCGCCTGAGATTCGCCGCAGGAAATCGCGGCGATCGACGCCGCGCGGCAGCACACTAGGGAACACAGACTTTCTCCTCGCGGAAAACCAGCCCGCAGAGAACTGTGCCCGCGGCTTGGCGGAGAAACATTCTTATTTGCTCTCCTCCGCGGCGGGCGCCTGCGGCGCATCGCCCCCTGCACCAATGATTTGCTTATGGATCGCGAATTCTCTTTCGCCGTCTTGTTTGCGTCCGGCGCGAGTGTAGGCCATTGCCAGGCTGTAGTGCGCGTCAGGGTTGCGCGGTTCGAGTTTCACTGCAGTTTCGAGCGGCGCAATCGCATCAACGAATTGCTTCTCGGAAACCAGCGAAGCGCCAAGACCGAAGAACGCTTCGCCGAATTGGGGATCGAGCCTGGAGGCGCGGGAGAAATGTTTAACAGCTTCATCCCATTGCTGGCTTTGCCGCGCCAGTTCGCCGAGAACGTATTCAGCTCCGGCGTTCGTAGGATCGATCTGCAATTCCTGTTCGAACTCCCGTTTGGCTTGTTCTGCGAGTTCAGGCGCAGGATTCGGCGTGGAGAGCATGGCGCGGCCCAGACGGAAGTGAATGCCGGGCAGGTTCTGGTCCTGCTTCAGGATGGCCCGATACTCTTTTTCCGCATCATCCCATTTACCCTGCGTCTCGAAGGATTCGGCTAATAGTTCGTGGGCCTGATAAGAAGATGGCGCGCTGCGAGCCAGTTGCTGCGAGGCTTGCGTGGACAAATCTGAATAGGCGTGGATTGCGACATAGAGAGAATCAGGGTCGTTGGGAAAATCACGAGTCAGCACGCGAAGGAACTCCAGCGCTGAATCGCTCTGATGAAGAGACATGGCGCAACGCACGCCATCCAATGCAATCTTGAGCTTCAGGTCCCGGTCTTTGAGTTGCCCTACGCTTTTCTTGAGAGCCGGCAAGGCTTCGCCGCAACGGCCGCTATCGGCAAGAGTGACAGCTTTGCGTGCGATTGCAGAGGCATCGGGCCCACTCTTGCTGGCCGATTGAGACGTGGCAGTTTCCGCCGCAAGAAGCGTCAGCAGGGTTATGCAAAGCAGCGTTTGCGGCGGGAACATATGCTTGCGATCTTAAATGAAAATGGCAGGCAGCCAAAGGGCGCCTGCCATGGTTATGTCGCCATGTCAGAAGTAGAACTTCAGGGCAAACTGCATTTCGCGTGCGTCTTGCGACGTGCTAAGGCGCCCGAAATTGGCATCCCCAAAGCTGGTATCTGGCGCGTTATAGTTTGTGTGGTTAAAGAGGTTGAAGAAGTCCACCCGGAACTGCACTTTCATGGCTTCTGTGACCGGGACGTTTTTCTGCAAGCTCAAGTCAGTATCGACATACCCAGGCCCAATAACCGGACCCTGTGAGGGGCAGTTCCCGAATGACCCAGGCGCGGGATTCGAGAATGGCGTTGGATCGAACCACTGAAGTCCTACTCCGGCAACGGGCGATTTCGGATAGGAAACCGAGCCGTTGCAGTTGGGACGGGGCGAGAAAATATCGCCGGTCCCGGATTCGTCGCTGCCTCGCAGATTCAGCGGGAACCCACCGTGCCACGAAACGATGGGATTGAGCGCCCAATTGCCAACCACGGCGTTCACGCCGGTCGGAAGATTGTGTCCGAACTGTTTTCCCTTGCCAAACGGGAGATCGTAAACGGCGTAGGCGCTTAAGACATGTTTCGTATCCCAGTAGCATTGCGCATAATCGCCGTTGGGATTGAAGATGTTTTGCCAGTAGCTATCGGCGTTTTGAGACTGCCCACCCCAGCTTCCATAGTAGCCGGCGCTGTTGGCCATACACTTTTGGTAAGTATAGGAAACCTGAGCTTCCAGGCCGTGGCTGGCGCGCTTCTGCAAAACCGCCTGCAGAGAGTTGTAGTTCATGTTGCCGACCGAAGCGCTCTCCTTGACCAGACCCAGTCCGTTTGGCCCGTAGGTCGGCGCCGTTGTAGCTATGCCGTCGATGACCGTCCCCACTGGATTCAGGCCGCCGATGAAAGGATAGGTAATCGACCCGTCCGCGTGGAGGTCCCCCTGATCCAGGTCGATGGGGACCATCAAGTGGGTGGTGCGCTGGCCCACATAGCCAATCTGGAACGTGGTATTGCGCGCAAGCTCCTGCTGAATGGTAAGGTTCCACTGATCGGCCACAGCAGGTTTGACATTCCACCAGGTCAGCATCGTCGAGTTAATGAAAGGATCGCCGGCGGGAGGTGCGGCAGCCGCGAACGCGCTCTCGATGTTGAATGCTGCGGCGGTTGTAGTCGTGAGCCCGCTGGACGTATTCGTTGCCGCCGACTGCGACGGAGTGAAAGGCGGATTCTGCGTCGGGCGCAAGTTGGTCCCGGTGCCTTCCAGATAAGATGAAATCGCGAACCCACCGCGGATAACAGTTTTGCCTTGCCATAGCGCCGGACTCCAGGCGAAACCGAGTCGAGGTTCGAAGTCCAGCAGCCCGTTGGTGGTGGGATAAAGCCCATTCGAGAATCCGTTAGTGCCTACAACTCCGGTGGGTACCGCGTCGCTTCCCGGGAATTGCAGCGCTCCGGTGAAGATATTCACGTTGACCTGGCGATTGTGAAGCTCGGTCCATGGAGTTCGATTTTCGTAGCGCAGGCCTATGTTGAAGGTCAGGTCGTTCGTTACCCGCCAGTCGTCCTGAACAAACCCCGCGAAGAGCCAGTCACGCGCATGCCATCCACCTGTGCTCACGCCGCGCCCGACGCTCTCTGGGAGGCCGAGGGCGAAGTCGGCAGATGGATCTCCCAGACCTGTTGCGCTGCCGTTGCCGGAATAATTTCCTCCCGCGCCAAGTCCAAAGACCTCAGCTCCTAACTCGCCGGCGTTGCCCGGATAAAAAACATTCAGGTTATAACGCTGCAACTGGAAGCCGGCCTTGATCGCGTGACGGCCGCGAGTATAGATCAGCGATTCGTCGAACTGCGTTACCGTGGAGGAAAAGTGTTGCGGATTAACGATCGATCCCAGGAGCGTAAGCGCACCCTGCTGGCCCACTGAACTAGCCGTACCGCCGTCGAAACCAAACTCGGGCAGCCCCGCAATGCCGGCGGGATTTCCGTCCAGAATGCCGATCTTGGTCGCCAAGTTGCCCACGGAAGGATCGAAGGTGATGGTGGGAGCAATCAGCTTGATGCCGTTCTTCCCAAAGCGTACTTCATTCAGCAGGTTGTTGGAGAAAGAATGGGTCCAGTTGACGGTTCCATTGTTCAACCACGCTTCGCTGAGGGAATTTCCCAGCAACGGTTGAGAATTGAAGCCGGGATCGAATTCGTCGGCTTTCGAATACCGCGCGTTGATGTGGTCCCGGTTGGAAATGATGTAGTCGACTTTGATATCGCCCTGGTCGGTATTGAACCGCTGGTTCGTGGTGTTCACTGCAGCCCCAAAGCCATTCGATAAAGTGGTTACCGCCTGCGGGTAAAGCGGGCTCGTGACCAGAGCCGTAAATGCCGGATCAAGGTTCGCCGGGGAAATAATGTTACCGGCGAATGCAGCTCTCGCGCTTGGGGCCAGGATGTTGCAGGCGGTGCCAGAGGTTCCCCCGGTACCGGCAGCGCACGGGTTATAGAGCTGCGTAGGCAGAGCGCCGAAGTTTCCACCTATTTCGTCAGCGGTCAGAACGCTGATTTGGCTTGAACTCGCCGGAAGATCACGCCGCACGCCCTGGTAATCCCCGAAGAAGAATAGCTTGTTCTTAATGATTGGGCCGCCGAATGTGCCGCCGAATATATTCCAGCGCAGCTTCGGAGTAGGCAGGCCACCCGGAATCCCAGACACGTAAGGACTGTTCTCCCATTTGTTGGCATTGAAGAAATCGTTTCGCAGAAATTCAAACACATCGCCATGGTAGTTGTTGGTTCCGGACTTGATGGTTGCGTTGATAATTCCGCCGGCGTAGTTGCCGAACTCCGACGAGGCATTCTGGGTAATCAGGTTGAACTCCCCGATCGCATCGGGCGACGGCGTGTAGCCCGTCAGGTTATCGGATGCCTGATTATTATCGACGCCATCCAACAGGAAGTTGTTATCTTCTTCGCGATTTCCGTTGATGTAGGGGCGTCCGCCGCCGTTCAAAGATCCTTGCGTGGTCTGCGAACCGTAGTTAAACGTGGAGGGATCGGTCGTAACCACTCCGGGAGACAGCAAGGTCAACTGGATGTAGTTGCGGCTCTCCAGCGCCAAGCCGGTGACGCTGGCGGAATCCATGATGGTGCCGACCTCGGCGTTCTCGGTTTGCAGCACCGGGGCCGCGGCCGAAACCTCTACCGTCTCGCTGATTTTGCCGACCTTCAACTGGGCGTTGATGCGCGCCGTCTGATTGAGCACGAGCGTGAAGGGAGGCCATTCGGTGGTATCGAAGCCGGGAGCCGAAACTCTGACGCCATAAGTTCCGACCGGCAGACGCAGCAGGTTATAAGCGCCGCTGTCATTGGTTTCCGCGCTCCACACGGTGCCGCGTTCAGTGTCCGTGGCCTTGACGCTCGCGCCTTTGATCGGAGCGCCGCTGGGGTCGGTGACCGTGCCAACGATGGCGGCCGTTACCTCCTGGCCAGTGAGCGGGATCGCCACTCCCGCGATTGCAGCCATGGTAGCCAGAACTACAAATAAGCACGCTAGTTTCTTCATCACAGAACCTCCTGAGAGCGCTATCTGCCTGGGTGTTACAAAGCAGCCCCTAATACAATCGGACTATGCTATATAGCACGTGGGGAGTGGTGGTCAAGAAGAAAATACATTAACCTGTGGAAAACTCCGCTAACTTTTCCCAGATTGCTCTATATCACAGAAAAGCCGGGCCGCTTCTCCCTCTGAAAGAATTGATAGCCTGCGTTTTGGATGCGACGGATCAGATATTCTGATTTCAACATTGTCTGGCTGTTGAAACCTCAATCTTTGCACTTGAGAATGGTCGAAATCCTGTCGGCCGCAAAACCCAGCGAGGTTCCCCCTGCTCTATAGCAATTTCGTCATCCCGAATAAAGATTTAACTGCGCTCAATCAGTTTTTTCTTTACACACCAGCAGTCCATAAGCTATATAGCACAAGACAGCGTTGCGGTTGCGAGCGCCGAGGAGTGAGTGACTCCCGGTGTGCAATTGCCACTCCTCATATCGCCAAGGTAGTCTGGAATCCGAACATGTCAGGAAATCACCGTAACGGAACTCCCGCTTACAAGAAGATTCAGAACGCAATCCGCAAGCGGATTGAGGCTTCCGAACTTAATCCGGGGGATGCGGTGGCTTCCGAACGGGAGCTGGCAAGAGCGCATAAGGTAAGCCTGATGACGGCGCGCCACGCTTTGGCAGGCCTGGAGCGGGAAGGCGTTGTGGAACGGCGACGGGGCGCAGGAACATTTGTCGCGGCGCCAAAAATTCACTTCAACAAACTGATGAGCTACACGGAGCACATGTCCAGCCGAGGGCTGGCTCCGCGCTCGCGCGTGTTGACCGCGAAAATTATTGAGGACGAGCAGGAAGTGTCGGCGCGCCTGGGCCTGCCCGCGGCCAGCCGCATGGTGAAAATTGCTCGCCTGCGGCTTACGGGCGAAGAGCCTTTTGCCTTGGAAACGTGCTACCTGCCGGCGTCGGAATATTCGGGGCTGGTGAATGCTCCGCTGGGAAGAAGCTCGCTGTTCGGGGCTTTGCAGCACGATTACAACGTGGAGTTGGCCTATGCGGATGAGGAAATCGATGCCACGGCGGCGGATGCGCAGCTGGCAGAAATGTTGGGCCTGCCGAAGGGCGCGGCAATCTTGAGAATCCGGCAGGTAATTTACTCAACCAAGGGCAAAGCCACCATTTATGTGGTCGGCTACTACCGCTCAGAGCGCCACACGCTCTTCGTGCGGCGTTTCCGGTAAGGTCTCTCGCAACTGAGTGGTCCTCGCAGAAGCTCCCAGCGTGACTAGGTAAGGTAGGCTTTGCCGCGGGAGACTTTGTGCTGCAGCGTTGCCGCCAGATGGTCAACGTCGGTTGGAGCAATGTTTACCGACATGTGATCGGCAAGAAGCGGAACTCGATTGCTGCCTACGGAATCGCGCCGCACCTGGATCAGCAAGGCTTGTACTACATGCGGATCGTATTTCTGCGGGCTCATCCGTACCAGGTCGCTCAGCGCTCCGCCAAGCGAGAGCGGTTCGCGGTAGGGACGGGCGCTGGTCATGGCATCGAAGGTGTCGGCGAGCGCCATGATGCGGACGGGGACGGGCAAATCGTCGCCGCCTAAGGCATCGGGATAGCCAGAACCATCGCTGCGCTCGTGGTGCCAGCGCACGGACTCGTGAATCTTCGGCCACGGAAACTGTACGCTGCTGACAATCTGATGGCCGACCACGGTGTGGTCCGCCATCTCGCGAAACTCTTCGGGATTTAGGGCTGCGGGTTTGCTAAACAGCCGGCGGTCGACTGCGACTTTGCCGATGTCGTGAAGATATCCTGCGCTGCGCAGCGCGGCCACGTCGCCGGCTTCTAATCCCATGGCCTCGCCGATGGCGGCGGCGTAGCGGCCCACGCGCAGAGAGTGGCCGTGAATGTTGACATCTTTTACGTCAATGGCAGTGGCGAATGCTTCCAGGGCGCTGTCGTAAAAACCGTGCAGAGAGGCCATCAGGCGCAGATTTTCGGTTACTCGTTGAGCGAGGGTCTGGGCCAGCGCGTGATTGTGCACCGCCAATCCGATGTAGTTGCACAATAGCGCCATCGCATCTAGTTCGGCGTCCAGGTACGGAGCGTCCGCGGGACGGCGTCCCAAGGCAACTACGCCCGCGAGTTTCCCGGCCGATCTGAGCGGGGCGACGCACTTGAAGAGTTCCGGTGCGACGTTGCCGTTGGAACTTAGAAATACCGAATACGTGGACGCATTCAAAACTATTGGCCCGCGCGCGGCTGTCAGGGCATGAACATGTTTCGGAAGAAGTGGAATGAATGCCGGCTCGGGCAGCATGGCGAAGCCTTCGCCTGCCACCGACGTAAGCATGGTGGGCTTTTCATTGAAGGTGAACAGCGCACCTTCGCGCGCGCCGGCGGCTTCCATGACCGCGGAGAGCATGCGGCGCGAGGTTTCGGCGAATTCGCGCTCGCCCGTCAACTCCGGACCGAGGTCAGAGAGCGCTTCGACGGTGCGCAACAGCCTGCGAAAATTGTTGGTCTCAACGGCCAAGACGAGTGGGTGAGAGCCTGAGCAAATCGAGCGTAACATGCACGCTATCGCTATAGCGCAAAGCTTTATTGGCTAGTTTGGTGCTGATTGTGGCAGCGGAGTGATGAGTCTGATTCTGATGCTTCCGGGCAATTGTCTAGAAGTGCTGGCGCAGGTGCGCGAAGCGCTGCACGGTGAGCAGACGCTGAGGCGGAGGCGCTGTGTCTACTTCGGCGTGTTCGAGGACCCAAGTGTCGCCGTGAGGGATGAATACTGCGTTCAATCCCGTGGCCAGAGCGGGATTGATATCGGATTTTGGGCTGTTGCCGATCATCCAGGTAGAATCGTGGGCGAGTTCATATTTTTCGACGATCGCTTCGTATGCCGCGGAGTCTTTCTCGGCAACGATTTCAGTGGCGGCAAAATACTCCTTCAATCCGGAGCGTTCGATTTTTCCGGTCTGCTCTACGATGGCGCCTTTGGTCATCAGAATCAAATGATGTCGTGCGGAAAGATACTGCAGGGTCTCCGGAACCTCGGGCAGGAGTTCCACCGGATGGTCGGCAACTGAGTGGGCGAAGCTGTTGACTTGGGCGTGCAACTCCGGTGTGACTGGTTCGACGCTCAAGCGTTCGAAGGTATCGACCAGGGCGTGGGCGAAGCTGTGCAGCCCGTAGCCGTGCTTCACGATGCACTCACGCTCTACGTTGTTGAGAACTCCGCGGACTTGCTCGGGGGAAAATTCGCGATGGTTCAGAAACGAAATGAATTTTGCAATTGCCCGCTCGAAGTAGACGTTGTTCTCCCAGAGCGTGTCGTCGGCGTCGATCAGGAGGGTTTGATCTTCGTAGGTGTCTTTCGCCGTGCCGGACAAATGCGCATCGCTCCTGAAGGGCTTAAGCGACCCAATCCACGCGCGCCTCAGGTCCGATAATACCGGCCTTATGCCCCATATCCAGCAGGCGCACAACGCCCTCACGTCCTTCCGGCCCGTAGTCGAGCGTGCGCTCGTTTACGTACATGCCGACAAATCTATCGGCGGTTTGCGAATCGAGATCGCGGGCGAATTGCATGGCGTAGGACAATGCTTCTTCCCGATGGTCGAGCGCGTACTGGATGCTCTGGCGGAGCGCGGCGGTGACTGCCGACATTAACGCGGGACCGAGCGTGCGGCGAATAGCATTGCCTCCGAGCGGCAGTGGCAGGCCGGTCATCTTCTGCCACCAGCGGCCGAGATCGACTATGCGGTGCAAGCCGGCTTTGTCGTAAGTTAACTGGCCTTCGTGAATGATCAACCCGGCCTCATATTTGCCCTCGAGCACCTGCGGAATAATTTGATCGAAGGGAACGACTTCGGTTTCAACTCCGGGGGCGAAGAGCTGCAAGGCGAGAAACGCTGTGGTGAGCGTACCCGGGACGGCAATTCGTTTCTCTTTGATTTCGGTCTGGGTGAACGGACGCGGCGAAACGACCATCGGTCCATAGCCTTCGCCTACGCTGCCGCCGCAGGACATGAGGGCATACAAGTCCTGAATATACGGATAGGCGTGAAAAGAAATCGCAGTCACATCGTAGACAGCGTCGCGCGCCTTCTGGTTCAGACTCTCGATATCGCACAGCGTATGAGTGAAGCGCAGTCCCGGAACGCGAACCTTATTCGTGGCCAGACCATAGAACATGAAAGCATCGTCGGAGTCGGGGCTGTGGGCAATAGAAATCTCGCGCACGCCGGACTCGTTCGGTCGCGATGGTTTTATTTCTTGTTCAGAAGCTACTGTCATCGTGAACTCCGAATTCTTTACACACTTGCTAGCGCTGCTGCGCCCTTATTAGTCGCCAGCGCGCCGCAATTCCTGCCGCCATCATGACCTTGATTACTTCCGCGAACAGGAACCAGTACAGGCCCCAGCGGAAGGCTTGTGCCACCGAATGCGTGAGAAATGCCAGCCAAGTTAAGCCACCTGTGAAAAGAACTACTTCGCCCAGGAGCCCTGCCGCGGCGGCGCGGGCGAAGCTCTTGCGGCCGTGCTCCATCACGTATCCCGCCAGCCACGCAACCAGCGGATAGGCCAACAGAAATCCGCCGGTGGGTCCCAAGAGTTGAGCCAAACCTCCGGCTCCCGTGGGACTGAACACGGGCATGCCGACCGCGCCCTCGGCGAGATAAAGCGCGAGCACTGCAAAACCGGCTCTGCTGCCCAGAATCAAACCAACCAAAAGGACTGCGAAGTTCTGAACGGTGAGTGGCACCGGGGTGAACGGAAGGGGGATGGTAATCCGCGCGCAGAGTGCAATGAACAGACTGGCAGCGATTAGCAGAGCAATGGTTCGCAATGAATCGATGCCCCGGCTCCGCGCAAGGTCTAACGTACCGGTCGCTGATTGTTCCATGGAGAATTCCCCCGTTCGCTTTACTGCAGCTACTCAATGCTTCCAGACTGCCGCTCGATGTCCTTCGCGTCGCTTTTCTGGGCTGCGTGAGCCTCCTGCAAATGTCGGCGCAGACGCACGTACAAAGCAATTGCGACACACACTACGACGAGCGTACTGATACCCAGGATCAGGAACCACCAAATCATCCGCACAGCCGACTAGAATAACAGATGGCTCGGAAACGGCGGAGTCTAGCGTGCCCCAACGGTGAGTCAGTTCGAGGCCAAACGGCTGCGCCTGGGAAGATTTCTCGTTCCCACAGCGTAAATGCGGGACTTCGGCACGACCCAGACTGCTAGCTCGCTTTGGCGGCAGCCCGCTTTTCGCGCAGGGCCTCAACGCGCTTCAGGGTCCACTTCAATCTTTCCCGTCCGTACTTCGTGCTGTTGATGACTTTTTCAATGTTGCCAAATATCTCGGGCTCGCCCATCTTTTCGCGAATTTCTTTCAGATACGGATGGATTTTGGCATAGAGGAAATACATTTCTCCGCTGTTGGCGGGCTGAAGAAACAAATCCGCGTTGAGCGCCCCGTTTAGCGCGAAGGATGCCGCCATGCTCCAATAGCCGGCGACCTGACGCAGCCAATTATTCTCCTGTGCGCCCAGGTTGCTGCCGATCTGAATGAAATCGTCGGCGCTTGCCGGCCAAAATTGAGTGAGCCACCAGTTACGCGCCTTGCGCATTTCCGCCTCGCGGCGCAAATCGTAGAGGTGAAGAATCAGCTGGGCATCCATGGCGGTCGGTTTCTTAGGCATGAAAACTCCTTAGGTGAAGATTGGGTAATTGGGAAATTCAGTAATTGAGTAATTGCTCCATCAAATTTCTCAATTACAAAATTCCTCAATTACTCAGTCTCTCAGGCGCTGGTGGCTGCCGCTTCCGCAGGCGGGGCCGCACGTTCATAGTCGCATTCTTTGTTCGGGCAAGCGATAACCGGGCCAGCTTTCAAATTCTTCTCGACCAGATATTCGCTGCCACACGTCGGACACTTCTCCGCGATTGGCTTGTGCGCGGAGGTGAACTTGCATTTCGGATAATTTCCGCAGCCGTAAAAAGTGTTCCCTTTGCGCGCGCGCTTCTCGACCAGCTCGCCGTCCTTGCATTCCGGGCACTTTACGCCGATAAAGTTCTGTTTGACGTACTTGCATTCCGGATATCCGCTGCATGCGGTGAATTCGCCAAAGCGCCCGTGGCGAATCATCATGTTACGGCCGCACTTCGGGCAAGGTTCATCCAGCGGGATGTCGGGAACTTTTTTCCCTTGATCTAGACGCCGAGTCGTCTTGCAATCGGGATAGCCGGTGCAAGCCATGAATTGGCCGAAGCGCCCACGCTTTAGCACCATCACTCGACCGCAGTTCTCGCAATATTCTTCCTGCGTGGTTTCCTGCACGTCGGCGGAATCGAGATCAGGCAGGTTGATGGGATTCTCTTTCGTAAACGTGCAAGTGTTCGGATCCTCTTTATCGTAGGTGCTGCACGCGTAAAACGATCCGTGCTTGCCCCACTTGATCACCAGCGGCGCGCCACAGCGCTCGCACTTCTCGTCTGTGGGCTTCTCCATCCGCTTGATGTTCTCCATATGCTTCTCGGCATATTTGAGATCCTTCTGGAATTTTTTGTAGAACTCGGCGAGAGCATCGGTCCACTTTTCCTTGCCTTCTTCGATGTCGTCGAGTTCTTCTTCCAGCCGCGCGGTGTAGGCCACGTCGAAAATATCGCGGAAGTTTTCCACCAGAAGATCGGTCACGACCAGGCCGATCTCGGTGGGCGTAAATTTGCCGCCGAGTTTCTGCACGTATTGGCGCTCTTGAATGGTGGAAAGAATCGCCGAATACGTCGATGGACGCCCGATTCCACGTTCTTCCAGTTCCTTCACCAGCGACGCTTCGTTGTAGCGCGGCGGTGGCTCGGTGAAGTGCTGCTCAGGCTTCAGCTCCTTCAGCGTGAGTTTTTGTCCCGCCTCGAGCGCTGGAAGCTTGTGTTTCAGTTCTTCGTCTTCTTCGTCTTTGCCTTCCTTGGATTCTTCATATACGCGCAGGAAGCCGTCGAATTTCAGAACCGATCCGGTTACACGGAACCAGAAAACTTCACTACTGCCATTTTTCGCCTTGGCATCGATGTCGACTGTCGTCTGGTCGAAAACTGCCGGCATGATCTGCGAAGCGACAAAACGCTGCCAGATGAGTTTGTAGACTTTGAATTCGTCTTCTTTTAAGTACTGCTTGATTTGGTCCGGATGGCGCATCGCCGAGGTCGGACGAATGGCTTCGTGCGCCGCCTGCGCTTCCTTCTTTTCTTTATATGTATTCGGCGTTTCGGGCAGGTAGGCCGCGCCATATTCTTTGCCCACGTACTCGCGCACTTCTTGAATCGCCTCGGGCGCAACCCGGGTGGAATCAGTACGCATGTAGGTGATCAAGCCCACCTGGCCCTCTTCGCCCAGTTCCACGCCTTCATACAAGCGCTGCGCGATCATCATGGTGCGCTTTACGCTGAAGCGTAGCTTGCGGGAGGAATCCTGCTGCAACTTGCTGGTGGTAAATGGAGGTGCGGCGTTGCGGCGGCGCTCCTTCTTATCGACCGAGCGAACCAGCCAGTCTGCCTGCTCCAGCGCGGCGCGGATCTTTTCCGCATCCTCGCCGTTCGTGACTTCAATCTTCTCTTCGCCCTTGCCCAAAAATCGGGCGTCGAATGCAGGGGGCTTGCTCGCCGCCAGGTGCGCATCAATAGTCCAATATTCTTTTTTCTCGAACGCTTTAATTTCGCGTTCCCGTTCCACGATCAACCGCAGTGCAACCGTCTGCACGCGTCCGGCGGAAAGTCCGCGGCGAACCTTGTCCCACAGCAGCGGCGAAACCTGGTATCCGACCAGGCGATCAAGTACCCGTCGCGCCTGCTGTGCATCTACCAGGTTCTGGTCTATGGCGCGGGGATGCTCGAAGGCCGCCTGCACAGCACGTTTCGTGATTTCGTTAAAAGTGACGCGCTGAATGCGCGGCGGAGTTTCGGCTTCTTCTTTCTTTTTCTTCTTTGACTTCTTTGCAGCATGCCCGTTGCCGTCGAGTTCGAAGGCGAGATGTGCCGCAATGGCTTCGCCTTCGCGATCCGGGTCAGGCGCGAGATAAATCGCGTCCATCGGTCCAGCCAGCTTTTTCAGCCTGGCTAGAACCTTTTCCTTGCCGGGGATGACGATGTATTCCGTCGAAAAATTGTCGTCGGTATCGACGCCCAGATTGCTTTTGGGCAGATCTTTGACGTGGCCGAGCGAAGCCTCGACAGTGAAGCCCTTACCCAGATATTTCTGGATGGTCTTCGCTTTCGCCGGCGATTCGACAATGACTAAACTCTTTAACAATGTGTCCTCAACTTCTAGTGGTTCGTACAGCGATTCGTTTTTGAAGCTAGCACGAATGGACGGAAAGCAACAAGTTACGAGCTGTGGGCCATGAGCGATGAGCGATGAGCAACCCGTACATCACCGACCACGGAACGCGCTTTCGTTACCTGTCGCCGTAAGAGCAGTAGCGCCCATGTCGGCGCGGGCCCTGGCGAGCGAAGTCTTTCGATCAACGCCGTCAGCATTCTCTGGATCTGATCGGCGTCGCAAGACAGGTCCCGAAACTCCTGTTCGCCCAGAAAATGGAGATCATGCGCGAGCAGCAGGTGATACTCGAGTTCGTTTGCCGATCCACGCGCGATCTGTAGAAAACGGCATATTTCTCCGTCAGACCGTCGACCCGACCCCTCGGCGATGTTTGCGCCAATCGACGCCGATGCGCGTCGAATCTGATCGTCAATCCATAAAGCTCTTCACGCGGAAATTCCCGAGTCCTCTTGTATAGAGCAAGGGTCACCTCGTGCGCTTTCCGCCAGACCTTCAACTCTTTGAAATTCTTCACCGGCACTCCTCAATCGCGCCGCTCATGGTTCACCGCTCACGGCTCAGAAGCTCTTCACAAAATTCTTCCCTGGCATCTGCCGCACCTTGCCGGTTAGCTCAAGTTCGAACAGGGCGGCGAAGATTTCCGAGGAGGACATTTCTGTCTCCAGCCGTTCCACTAACTCGTCAATGTGCGTGGCCTCGTCGGCTTTCAGCAGGCCAAGGATTCGCTGCTCGTGGGGAGGAAGCCCTTCGTCTGGAAATAGAGATGCGGAGGAATGGGCCGCGGATTCAGGCGAGGGGGGAGGGGTCAAAGCCAACTTGATCTCGGGAGGCAGGTCTTCCCAAACATCTTCCCAAGTCGCGACTAGTTTTGCTCCCTGCTTGATTAGCGTGTTCGGCCCCCATGAATTTTTGTTTGTGACGTTGCCGGGAACGGCAAAGACGTCGCGATTTTGCTCGAGTGCGCAGCGAGCCGTGATGCGTGTGCCGGAGTACTCGGCGGCCTCGACCACCAGCACTCCGGCCGACATTCCGCTTAGAATCCGGTTACGGATGGGAAAATTCTGAGGCGCTGCGAACGTTCCCAGCGGAAATTCGGAAATTAATGCGCCGCCCAGCGCGAGGATTTGCTCTGCCAGCCGCGAATTTTCCTTCGGATACATCACATCGACCCCGGTGCCAAACACAGCGACGGTTTTGCCTTTTGCAGAGATAGCGCCGCGATGGCTGGCTGTGTCGACGCCGCGCGCCATTCCGCTGATGATCACCAACCCCTGTGCGGCGAGATCGCAGGCCAGTCGCTCAGCCATTCCGGAGCCATAGGGCGTGGGATGGCGAGTGCCGACCATCGCTATGCCAGGCTGCTTTAACACTTCCGGATTTCCCCGCACGTAAAGCATGAGCGGCGGGTCGTAGATTTCTTTCAGACGCGGGGGATAACAATGATCTTCAGGAGAAAGCAATGTGACGTTTTGCTCGGCGGAACGGGCGATTTCCTCCCGGGCGAGTTCGGCAGATTTGCCGGTGGCAATGGATTGCGCCGACGCGGCCTGAATTCCCGCGGCTTCGAGTTCCGTAAGCGAGGCATGGAATACGGCTTCGGGGCCGCCGAAGTGGTCGACGAGCTTTCTTCCTCGGGTCGGTCCCAGGCCCGGCGTCAGTGAGATGCCGAGCCATTCCAAAATGTGAGTTGCGGGCGCAGCTACAGCGTTGCTCAAGCTCAGGCTCCGGTCTTCGTTCGATGGGCGGAATGTAGTAGTTCGCGCCGACACGTGTCAAGGAATGCCGTCACGAAGGGCGTCCAAAATTGCTCTGTTAGAATCAAAACAGGAATGAGACGTCTGCGGATTTCTGCGATTTCGTACTTGAACACCGCTCCGCTGATGTGGGATTTCGAACACGGCGAAGCGGGTCGCGATTTCGACATTTCCTACACCCTGCCTTCTGCTTGCGCTCGCGAATTGGAAGCCGGAACAGCTGACATCGGCATTATTCCTGCGGCCGCCTACACAAGAATTCCCGACCTTGTAGTGATACCCGACGTCGCCATCGCCTCGCGCCGTCCCGTGCGATCCATCCTGCTTGTGAGTAAAGTTCCGGTTGAAAAAATTTGCACCGTGGCGCTGGATACTTCTTCTATGACCTCGGTCGCGCTCACCAAGGTTCTATTTGAGAAGTGGTTAGGCGGTGGGCGTGAATTTTCCTCTGCGGAGCCGCATATCGACAAAATGCTGGCCACGCATGACGCGGGCCTGCTAATCGGAGACCCCGCGCTGCAGGTCGATTGCTCACGTTACGTCACCCTGGACTTGGCGGAGGAGTGGATTCGATATACCGGCAAGCCTTTCGTTTTTGCCTTCTGGGCGGTTCGCGAGGCTGCACTGCACGAAACGGAGTACTTGCAGGACTTGGCTGCGGTTTTTCAGAATTCCCGCGATCACGGGCTGGAGCCTGCAACCCTCGACCATATAGCGCGCGAGTGGGGACCGCGGCTGGGACTCGCCGAGGCGAGTGTTCGTTCTTATCTCACCGATAACATTTATTACAAATTCGATCCGGCGTGCCTGGAGGGTCTGCGATTGTTCTACCGCTATGCCGCCGAGGTTGGGGCGCTGCCGTCTGCTCCCGAGATTCGGTTCGCAGACGCGATAAAACCCTGTATAGCGCAATAGAACGCTGCGCCTGTAAACTCCTACAACCGAATGGCCCACTATTTTCAGCCTTTGCTGGCAGTGACCGTGTGGCAGCACTTGCGCCGCATGGGCGGTCCTGGCCTGGTCATATTGGGCATTGCCGACAATTCCATCATCCCTCTCACCGGCAGCATGGATGTATTAAACATATGGCTGGCCGCGCGTCATCGTGAACCTTGGCCCTACTACGCCTTTATGGCCACTCTCGGAGCGGTCATAGGTGGCTACATTACTTATGCGCTGGCGCGAAAGGGCGGCAAAGAAGCGATGCATCGCAAGCTGTCGAAGAAGCGGGCCGCTCAGGTATCGCGGGCTTTCGAGCGATGGGGATTTCTTGCGGTTGCGATTCCAGCCTTGCTACCGCCGCCATTCCCGTTTGTGCCTTTCCTGATTGCCGCTGGAGCAGCACAGTACTCGCCAAAGAAGTTTTTGGGGGCTTTGACGCTCGGGCGCGGCGTTCGATATACGATCGGGGCCTGGCTCGGCTTTGTCTACGGCAGGCATATTTTGCGATTTTTCCGCCAATACTATGCGCCTGCGCTGGCCGTTCTGATTGGATTGGCGGTGGTTGGCACGGTTTTGACGCTGATTCAATATTTCCGCACCAGAAAGAAACCGGCTTTGGCTACATAGCGCCGTCCAGGATTGGAATTGGAGTCAGTCGCGCTCCTCGTTTAGAATCAAACCTTAGATATGTCTCTGACCAAACAGCAGGCTCTGGAGCTGTTCCATTCCGATGACCTGATCGGCATCGGCATGGAGGCCGACGCTATCAGGCGACACAAGCATCCTGAGGGCGTTGTCACGTACATCATCGATCGCAACATTAATTACACCAACTTCTGCACCGAGTACTGCACCTTCTGCGCCTTCTACCGCCCGCTGAAAGGCCCCGCCGCTAAAGAAGGCTACATTCTCGACTTCGACACCATCTACGAAAAAATTCGCGAGACCGTCGAACTCGGAGGCACCGGCGTGCTAATGCAGGGAGGCCTGCATCCCGACCTCAAAATCGATTGGCACGAGAAAATGCTGAGCGGCATCAAGCTGCGCTTCCCGCAGGTCCATCTGCACTGCTACTCGGCTTCTGAAATCATTGCCATTGCCGAATACAGCAGCCTCAGCATTCGCGATACGATTCTGCGCCTGCGCGATGCCGGGCTCGATTCCATCCCCGGCGGCGGCGCGGAGATTCTCGACGACGAAGTCCGCTACAAAATTGCGCGCTTGAAATGCCTTACCGGTGATTGGATTAATGTCCACCGCACCGCTCACCAGATCGGGATGCGCACTACCGCGACCATGATGTTTGGCGTCGGTGAGAGCTACGAGCATCGGGTTAATCATTTTCAGGAACTCTACAACCTGCAGGAAGAAACCGGCGGCTTTACCGCCTTCATCCCCTGGAGCTTCCAACCCCACAACACCGCCCTCGGCGGCCGCCACTGGGACGAAGCCACCGCCGTCGAATACCTCAAAGTCCTCGCCATCTCGCGCCTCTATCTCTCCAACTTCCTCAACGTGCAATCGAGTTGGGTGACGCAAGGACTCAAAGTCTGCCAGATGGGCCTACGCTTCGGTGGCAACGACGTGGGCTCGGTGATGCTGGAAGAAAACGTAGTCCGCGCCGCAGGCGTCACCAACTGCACGACGGAAGAAGAGTTGCGCAGGATTATCCGCGATGCCGGATTCCGGCCTGCGCAGAGGGACACGCTGTATCGGCAGTATTTTCTGAATTGAGGTGATCCGACCGCCTGATGCCGAGGACGAAGATCACTGATACTGGCAGGTTGACCTTCCTCGACGACGGAGGGCTGGTCTGTTCGGTCACCTCGGACGCGCCGCCGTCGCTTGCGGCAGCTGCCCGCGCCGCTTCGCTTTACTGGGGATCGCCCGATCCAAATGAACCGGCTAGCGGGGACCTAGTCGCACACTCCGAGCACGGCGTCGCTCGCTATTGCGGACGCGAGCGCATGAATAACGGGAAAGGAGAGCGAGACTTCTTGGTGCTTGAGTTTGCCCACAGCCAACGGTTGTGGGTGCCCTCTGACCGAAGCTACTTGGTTCAGAAGCTCAGGGAGGCGGATTGTCAACTGACTTCTCTGAGCGCGAAGGACGGCAAGTGGCGCCAGCCTTATTGCCTCGAGGTACTCCCAAACGCCTATGACTGGCCGGGCGTCGGGACCCTTCCCCAGCTACCAAGGAATTCAACGCCTGAGGCGATGGCCGAATGGCGTCGAGCTTGCACGACCTACCAGAAGAACCTTCATGCAAACGGAAGCTACCGACAGGCAGCTCAAGACTACTTCGACCTGCAAAGCCGCGAGCCCCAGCCCTTGCTTCACTGGTGGGTTTACCGAACGATGGCCCTTGAAGTAGGGCAAAAAATATCGGCCAACGCTCGCGGTCGGGATGAACATTTCCTGCTGATCAAGCAGTACGTATTACGTCGCGAGCGGAGCGTCGAAAAGATGCGACGTGAAGTCGAAGCTTTTGAGAATTGCGCAAGTCTTGAGGGAGCGGTCCGTGAGCCCATTCCCGAGCACGTGCGGCTGTTCGTGTGGCGAAGGGATGAAGGCCAATGTGTCCGGTGTGGTTCACGAGAACGATTGGAGTTCGATCACATCATTCCGGTCGTTGCCGGTGGCGGCAACACCGAACGAAATATCCAACTTCTGTGCGAGTCGTGCAACAGATCGAAAAGTGCAACGGTGTGACCACTACTTGTGGCTGATTTTGTCGTCGGTCTTCCGACCTCCGCGCTTCGATCGACTGAACGCGGATTCCACGAGCTTTAACTTCGCGCCGTTACAATCCAGATTCGGGCACACATCGCGCACCAGGGAGAATCGGCCTCCACACTTGAGGCACTTCATGTAACTCTTCTGAGTCGCCATAACGCGATTTTCGCGCTCTGCGCGCGACTCGGCCAACAGGCGGGTTTTAGGGATCCGGGACTTAGCAGACGAGAACTGCTGCCCAGCCTCAGACTCCTCGGCGATACTTCGCAGCCTGCGCTTCCGTCAGATCGGCAGGGTCCACTTCAAGCGAACCCGCGCTTCGTAGCTCCATTAACCACTGCCGTGCCTGATCCTCACGACTTTCCGGTTTCATGCTAGGGTTCTGTAGCGCGACCAAGTAATCGAATATCTCTTTCTGGCCGAATTCCAAGAATCCTTGCGCCCCATGCTCTCCGCCTCGCTCGTCGAAGCGACTTCGGTAGCGCGGAGTCTCGCTTAGGTTGTCGGCGTTCTCCCGACGAAAGGTCAGCCTTCCGGTCGGCATTTTAGTAACCTTTCTACTGAGATTGTACTCCTGAGAATTTGGGACCGCCGCCCTTCACCCCCTTTGCGAGAAGTGGGATTGCGGCACGAGAGCCGCTCGCGCTTTCTCCACCGTCTGAAAATGCAAACGGCCCCGGAAATCCCAAGGCCGTCGCAAGAGCCGGTAGCCGGCACCCCATCAAGGTATCAGCTACATTATCGGCCCGGCGTGCACAGCAAATCAAGTTACTTTAAGGAGAGCCGCACCCCATCGGCGAACTCTCCACTTGTCCCTGAGAGACACTCCTTCACGAGGAAGGAATGGACCCGGAGGGATTCGAACCCTCACCTAATACCTTGATGGGGTATCGTGCTGCCATTACACCACAGGCCCACGCGAAAAGCTTAAGCCAGCGCGGCGGGTTCGCAATGGCTCCTTGCGAAAATTTGTCATGTAGGGTTTCGTTTCGGGATGTCG
>Ga0208690_1000019_pt1 | contig 37610 bp, 30 predicted proteins | sample June2015DPH_16_1_2_FD_184712 | JGI IMG/M metagenome (GOLD analysis project Ga0208690, IMG submission 184712) | Peatland microbial communities from SPRUCE experiment site at the Marcell Experimental Forest, Minnesota, USA - June2015DPH_16_10... | ecosystem: Environmental > Terrestrial > Soil >...
CCAAACATGCATCCACACGAGCGTCAAGCTTGTGCCACAGGGCGCTAGCTTCCGGCAGCTCTGCCAGTTCAGCACGATCGCCGGTCGAGGTTGTCTTTTCCCATGCGGCCATGGCTCGATATTGCTCAATCTCTTCCAAACCGCTGAGCACCGGCTGGCTGGCAAGGTCGTACAGTTTTTTGCGGCAGAGATAGTTGTTGCGCCCTTTCATGTAACAAACCGAAAGGCGCGAGCCGGAAGCCGTGTCGCTGAACAGAGCCTGCTCAAGAAACGGAACGTCCTTATAGAAGAGCTGCTCCTGCAGGTTCTTAGTTCCGGTGGAAATAATCACGCGCTTGCCGGATCGGATGACGGGCAGAAGATAGGCCAGCGTTTTGCCGGTCCCTGTGCCGGCTTCCACGATCAGGTGCCGTTTTTCCTCGAGCGCTTGCTCGACCGCTTCTGCCATTTGCAACTGGCCGCGGCGGAATTCGTACGCCGGATGCAACCGCGAGAGAACTCCGCCAGGCGCAAAGAATTGATAGAGCGAGCCGGCCTCGCCCCGTGAGGGCGAGTGTGAAGGCGCTGCGGGAGACGCGGGCTGGGAACTTAAGGCCACCGGAGTCTCTATAATAAACAGTTCCCACTTTTCAGTAACGATTGCCTCACTTTGACCCAGCCCACATACAATTCGACCAGCACTCTCGCCACCACCGCAGCCGGCGTCCCGACGCTAGCCATCGTGGGCCGACCCAACGTAGGCAAGTCAACTCTTTTCAATCGTATCGTGGGTTCCAGGCGCGCGATCGTGGGAGACGAGCCTGGCATCACGCGCGACCGTCTTTACGGTGATGCGGAATGGCGAGGCCGAAAGCTGCGCATCATCGACACCGGCGGCATTCTTCCGGAAGAGAAAGATTTCATTCCATCGGAGATTTTTCGCCAGGCACGAGTTGCGTTCGATGAAGCTTCCGCCATCGTTATGGTAGTGGACGGGCGCAGCGAGTTGGCCGGGCCCGATATGGAGTTGGTTCGTCTGCTGCGCAAGACCGGACGGCCTTTGTTTCTCGCCGTGAACAAAGCTGACAGCGAAAAGCAAGCGTCGATCGCTGACGAGTTTCATCGTTTGGGAATCAAGCAAATGTTTGCCGTCTCGGCCGAGCACGGGCGCGGGATTGATGATTTGCTGGACGCGATATTAGAAGTCTTACCGCCAGTTAAAGATCTCAGTCCAGAGGACACAGACACAGACGCCCTGGAAAGATCACCCCAAACAGGCGATGAATCTGCCGTTGAACCCGAAGTCATTTACGAAACCAAGGTTGCCATAATCGGCCATCCCAACGTCGGCAAATCGACTTTGCTGAATTGCCTCACCGCTTCCGATCGCGCCATCGTGTCGCCGATTCCTGGGACTACGCGCGACGCCGTGGACGAAATCGTCGAACGCAATGGTCGCCGCTTCCGTTTTATCGATACCGCTGGCATTCGCCGCAAAGGCAAAACGCATTTGATGGCCGAGAAACTTTCCGTGGTGATGGCGCGCAAGCATCTGGAGGGTGCCGACATTGCGCTGCTGGTCATCGATGCAACCGAAGGCGTGAGCCAGCTTGACGCAGCCATCGCAGGTTATGCCCACGAGAGCGGGCGGTCGATGATTATCATCGTCAACAAATGGGATCTTGTCGCTAGTGGAGAACTGAAGCCGGGCAGGCCTTCGAAAGCGATGCGAATGCGCGAGAGCAAACGCCCGGACGACCGCGAGGCTTACGAAGAACGGCTGCGCTACGATCTGAAATTCTTGAGTTACGCGCCTGTGCTTTTCATTTCTGCGCAGACGGGCAAGGGCGTGGAGAAGATTTTTCCGATGCTCGAAAAAGTTGCCACGGAGCGGCGCAAGCGCATCTCCACGTCGGAGATGAATCGGTTCATCGAGAAGGTGGATTTTGAGCGCGCCTCGGTCCCCATGCGCTCGCGCGTGAAAATTCTCTATATGACGCAGGCGTCGGTTGCGCCGCCGACATTTGTGCTGTTTACCAATCGCGCGGTGAAGCTGCATTTCGCGTATCAGCGGTTCCTGGAGAATCAGATTCGGGCCGCGTTCGGGTTCCTAGGCACGCCGATTTGGATCAAAAACCGGGCGAGAAATTAGACGCGGTTCTACTCTCCCGCGACTTGACGATCCATAGTCAGCAGCCCCACCCGCTGCACGCCTGCGTGATGCGCCAAATCGATCACGTCCGCAACGTACTGAAAATCGACCTCGGTGTCGCCGCATACGAAAGCCACTTTCTCCGCGCGTTGCAAATAAATTTTCGCGAGACGCTCTTCAAGATCTTCCCATCGCACATTTTCCTGATTGATCTTCACCGTCGGCGGCAGATCGTCTTTCGCCCATACCACCTGAATAACGACGGTGCGGAGTTGTGCGCTACTTGGGGTTTGCTTTTGCTCCGGCTGCGGTATTTGTGCATCTTCGCCCTCCCGTTTATCCATGGAAACGACGACCATGAAAACGATGATCAGCGTCAACAGCACGTCGATCAGCGGCGTGACGTTAATCTCGGGACCGCGCGCACCTCCACCTGCCATTGAGAAAGACATGGAAAGCTCCTCGGTTTCTCTTTAGCACGCGCGTGTCTGCAAGCATCAGACACCTGGGAACGCGCAAGAGTTCCCTCGATGGGTGGATGAATATGGACTTCAGAAGATAAACTTGACCATGGCGCTGATCTCCCGGACCACAGTCTTCCCGCCTTCCGCGGCATGTGCTCTCGCTTTTGCTCTGACTGCGAGTTTCTCTCTTTACGCCACGGCCCAGGACAACTACGAGATCCAGATATACGGTTCCGACACAGTTCCTCCTCGATCGACGATGGTCGAGATTCATTCCAACTTCACTGTCGAGGGCAGCAAGACCGTGCAGGATGGGGTTCTGCCGACGAACCATGCCGAGCACGAGACGCTGGAGATCACGCAAGGGATCAACGATTGGGCGGAAGTTGGGTTTTACGTTTTTAGCAGCATTCAGCCGGACGGCGGATGGCAGTGGGTCGGTGACCACATAAGGCCGCGGGTGCGAGTTCCGGAGAGCTGGCGCTGGCCGGTCGGAGTGAGCCTATCAACGGAGATTGGTTACCAGCGCGCCGCATTTTCCACAGATACCTGGACCTGGGAAATCAGGCCCATCGTCGATAAAAAACTCGGTCCATGGTATTTTGCAGTCAATCCTGCGCTCGAGCGCTCCTGGCACGGCCAGACCGTGAATCAGGGGGTGGCATTTTCGCCGAACGCTAAATTCAGTTATGACTTCACGAGGAAGATTGCCGGCGGTTTGGAATACTACGCTTCGTATGGCTCGCTCGATGGTTTCCTGCCGCTGAGAGATCAGCAGCAGCAATTCTTTCCGGCCATCGACGTCGATTTTGGTCCGCAGTGGGAGTTCAATTTCGGCGTGGGCTTGGGCGCAACGCGATCCACCGATCATTTAATCGTGAAGTGCATTATTGGGCGTCGCTTCTCCTGGCCGCATGGAAGCGGAGCGAAGCTCAACAACTCGCAGCAGTAGCGAACGCAGTTCCGCAAAAGGCAACTCTTTAATTTATCCCGTCTTATTTATCCAGTCGGTTCGGGATAAGGCGGCAGCGGGGGTGGCTCGAAAGTCGCAGGAACGACTGGGGACGATGGGGGGAGGGGGTAAAGCACAGCGCTAAGCGGCCGATAACGCGCTGCAAAAAAGTAAATCGAATAAGCCGGAAAGAACACGATTATCGGCACGGAGATCAGCGAGATTAAATATAGAAATGCGGTAAGTAAAACGCTGCCGACAATTATCGCCACCGTGATCGTGTAAGCGTTCCAAGTGAGGCCCGCTGACTTTCCGGTGACAACGGCGAGAATGCTGAGCCCCACGGTTGGTATAGCAATAATCAGTCCGAGTATGAGGGTCGCAATTCCGACTATGATTCCCGCCGCGATGGCCAGCGCGATTTTCAGGCCGATATAAGCGGCGTAACTGCCCATTTCAGCTTTGATCATCGGCCACAATCTCTGCCAGCCCTCGATCGCGCCAATGTCTTCAAGCGCCATTTGCGGTATGACGAAATCCTTCGTAAAAACAAAAATTACGGCCAAGGCCACTACGAAAATTATTACCGCAAGGAAAAGAAGAACTCCGCCTAACACCAGCGGCAGGATGTTTTCCTTCGGATGCTGGAGCCAGCCCATGGAAAAGGCAAAGGCCAGCGGGATCCCAATCAGCACGACCAGACATCCCAGCATGGCGAACAGGTAAAGCAGCTTCCACAAAAAGTATCGCCATCCCGGCCCCTGCCTGCGGTTCCAGCCATCGCGAATGCGGCACTCCTTTGCGATGATGCTATCGAACAGAACAAAGCGCATGACACTGCTGATGTACATGAAGATCAACCCGAGCGCGATCCCGGTGATGACCAGAGTTGCCACAACGGCGCCTATCAGAGCCGGATCAATTCCCCCGAAGCTGGGAAACGAAGAATGCGCGGTTCCGGTGTGTTGAGGAAGATTAAAGTTGGAGCGGTTGCAGCCGCCGCTGGATCCGAGTTCGCCAGCCAGCAATCCGACGATCGCCAGCTTAGCCCATTGCGAAAAACGGAACGGCCTGAACAATTGCTGCTTGGTGTGTTCGACGGCGAGGCTGATCGTATCCACCGCGGAAATGGGCAAGGCGCACCTCGTTCCTTCGAAATCGACTCAGCAGCAAGGTACTAAGAATTGGGCCGCCAATCAAACGAATTCGCGAATGACCTCCATCCGCTTTTATTCATAGCGCAGGGCTTCCACCGGGTCCAGCTTCGATGCTCGGAGAGCCGGGACCAATCCGCTGACAACACCAACAAGCAGCAGCACCGCGCTTGAAAGCATCACCGTCATCATGGAAATCTTCAGATGGATATCGCCCTGCCCGGAATCGTCCTCGAACAGGGGTCCCATCATAGGCAGCGTACCTACCGCCCACGCTATGAGATACGAAAGAAGCACACCGATAGTTCCGCCCAGAATCATAATCAGTAGTGTTTCCGCAAGAAATTGCAACTTGATATGACGCTTCCGCGCGCCCAGCGCCCGCCGCAGGCCGATCTCGCGGATGCGCTCATCTACCGAGACGAGCATGATGTTCATCACACCAACGCCGCCAATTCCCAAAGTCAAAGCTCCAACAAACGTGAGCAAGACCTGAAGCCCGATCGTTAATGCGTCGATCACGGGACGAAATTCGTCGCGTCCGAACATCTGGAAAGCTTTGGGATCGGTGGGAGAAAAGTTTTGCCGGGTCGCTACTGCGGCCAGAACCTGCGCCATAGCTTTCTTTTCAAACTGCGGCGCGATCGGCTCGAAGACGAGCACGGCGGCGTAGCGAGTATTCCAGATCTCGCTGGCGGCCGAGTAGGGAATCCACGCCGAGTCATCGTCGCTGCTGAAGTAGTTGCTGAGCTGAATCTTGCGTGCCATTACCCCGATCACGCTGAAACGCACCCCGCCGACTTCAACCGTCTCACCAACTGCGGGGCGGCCACTGAACAGTTGCTCCTTGACTCGTCCTCCGAGGAAAATCACGCGCCTGTGCTCGAGTTCATCGGCGGCATCGATCCACCGTCCCTCCGACGGCACTTCGTTCCGCATCTCGCCATACTCGGGGCACACGCCGCGAACAGCTGCCGTTCCCACCATGCGGTCGCCGTAAGAAATTCCCGGCCGATTCACAGTTTCGCGGCAAATGTGTTTCACCATGGGAGCTGTCGCTTTTACCATGTCGACATCGGCCTGCTCGATGACAACTTTTTTGCCCGCGCGCTGGCCGCCGGGCTGTTCGCTGGTTTGTTGCGGCCAGCAGATCACAACGCTCTTGCCGAAGGCGTCAAATCCATGCACAAGAATGCTGCGGAAACTGTTGCCATATGCGATGAGCAGCGTAACTGTCGCAATGCCCCAGACGATACCCAGCATGGTAAGAAAGCTGCGCGTTAGGTTGCGCCTAAGCGCGATCCATGCTTCGAGGATGATTTCGAGCAGCATAAATATCGGAGGACAGAGGTTTCAGAGATCAGGGTTTCAAAGACTTCGAGGTCGAAGGTGGGCCGTAAAACCCTGAAACCCTGAACCGTTGAAACTCTGAAACCTGTATTTGCTTACCCTCCCGCCTCATATCGCAGCGCTTCAATGGGATCGATAGACGCCGCTCTCCGCGCGGGATACAGCGCCGCTCCCACTGCAATCGCGCCCAACAATCCTGCTGCTACCAGCCCGGAGGTCCAATCCGGAATCAAGCCCGCGAAGTAGTCCGGCATGGGTAGCAAATCAACCAGAGCGCAAACTCCGAATGCGACGCCTAACCCGATTCCGCCACTGAGGAAGGCAATAATGAGAGCTTCTACGAAGAATTGCCGCAGGATAGTCCCGGAGGGCGCACCAATTGCCTTGCGCACGCCGATCTCGCGCGTGCGTTCGCGCACCGCGACCAGCATCACGTTCATGACGCCGAGGCCACCGAGGATCAACGTCACCACTCCCACCGCGCCGAGAAAATATTTCATCCCGTCGGTCATCTGCCGGAAGGCTTTGGCTTCTTGCACTGTGTCCCAGATAGGGCAAGCTTCTTTATCGTTCGGATCGTAGCGGTGCATGCGCGCCAGCGCGACCCGCACCTCATGCTTGCAGGCTTCATGTTGCTCAACCGACTTTGGCGTTACCAGCAGTTGATCGAACGTGGTGGGCGTGCCCGGCGCCTTGTCAGGAAAGTCGCGCCGCATCGCAGAGAACGGAACGAAAACCTTGTTGACGTCCCATCCGTCGTAACTGGAGTCTTGCTTCTTCTTTGCCATCACACCGATCACCACGAAAGGGAAATCGTTCAGATAAACGTTTTCTCCGACAGGATTGCGGCCCGGAAACAATTGCTTCGCAGCGTCCGATCCCAGGAATGCCACGCGGCGCGCCTCGCGCATGTCGTTCCAGTCGTAGAACCGTCCCTCGCCCACGGTCAGGCTGCGAATGTCGGAAAACTGCGGATAGGAGCCGGTCACGGTGAATGAAGCATTGTTGAAATTGCTGTGAGTGAGCACCGTATTCTGCTCAAGTTCGGGAATCGCATATTCGCAATCTAGGGCCTCGGCTTGTACCACGGGCACGTCCTGGTCCTCCCAATGAACCAGGCGGCCTGCATGCATACCTCCAGCCTGCAAGCTAGTACGGCCATGGAAGACAATCATCACATCCTTGCCGAGCGTCTTCGCTTGCTGCTCTTGACCTTCGCGCAGGCCCTCACCCGCCGCAACCATGAGAACGATCGATACGATTCCCCACGCAATCCCGAACATGGTCAAAAAGGCGCGCAATTTGTGGGCCCATAATGTTCGCAGCACATCTGTGATGAGATCTTTTAGCGTCATTGCGCCCTGACTCATTGGACGCGAGTTGGCCTGGAAAGTAAGCCCGTTCCGCGCCTTGTCTCTTCAAATGGGTACGCATTTCGGCAGGGTTTGGTTGCAGGAATATTTCGCGCCGCCCGGTCGACTACTGCTACAGATCAGGCTTTCGTTGTAAGCCCCACTGCGTCCATCCACAAGTCGAATTCGCGGAGTGCGAGTTCGCATTGCAAACGGTGTCTTTCCTTGCGGTCGCGGATTTTCTTCTCGAGAGCGGGCAGCAGATCGAAGGTGATGTTCGCAGGCTGGAAAGTTTTCTGGGCAGCATGAGTGACGTAATGGGTTAGAGAGCCGAACGCGGAAGCTCGCGGTGGGGCCACCGGCTTCTCGCCGCGTGCGCGCGCGGCCGCATGTACCCCGGCCATCAGCCCGGTAGCGATCGATTCGACGTAACCTTCCACGCCGCAGATCTGCCCGGCGAACAAAACTTGCGAGTGCGCTTTCATTTGCAGTGTCGCCTCCAACAAGGCGGGAGCGTTGATGTAGGTATTTCGATGAATCTGCCCGAACCGCAGAAAGCGAGCATTCTCCAGGCCGGGAATCATTCGCAGAACGCGGGCCTGCTCGCCGAATTTCAAATGATTTTGAAATCCCACCAGATTGTAGGAATCGGCTCGCAGGTTTTCCTGGCGCAATTGCACCACCGCGTAGGGCATGCGGCCATTACGAGGATCTTTTAGTCCCACCGGTTTCATGGGACCGAAGCGAAGCGTGTCGCGCCCGCGCCGCGCGATTTCTTCAATGGGCAAACAACTCTCGAAGTAATTTAACTTCTCCCACTCGCGTTCTTCCACCGACTGCGCTGCCAAAAGCGCATCGTAGAAAGCGTCATATTCATCGCGTGTCAGCGGACAGTTGATGTAATCGGCTGAGCCTTTGTCGTAGCGTGCCGCCATGTATACGCGAGACATATCGATGGAATCAGCTTCCACGATCGGACTGATGGAATCGTAGAAAAACAAGTGCGGGCTTGGAGTCGGGTCATCTCGTGACTGGCTCACCGAGCTCAGTCGCGAAATCTCGGCCGCGAGCGCTTCTGACGTTAAGGGACCACTCGCAATCACCGTGACGCATTCGCCATTCTCCTCGATGCGCGTGACTTCTTCGCGCCTTACGCTGATACGCGGCTCGCGCGAAATCACCTCCGTCACTTTTTTTGCGAATGTCACTCGATCGACTGCCAGCGCATGGCCAGCCGGAACCGCGTAGTCGCGGGCAATTTCCAGCAGCAGCGATCCCGCACGCCGCATTTCTTCCTTCAATAACCACGGAGCAGTGTTCTCAGAATCTGATTTCAGAGAATTCGAACAAACCAGTTCGGCAAAGTCCGCCGTCTGGTGGGCAGGAGTCGATTTCGCCGGACGCATCTCAAACAACTCTACTTCCACATCCCTGCGGGCACACTGCCACGCCGCTTCCGAACCGGCCAGGCCTGCTCCAATAATTTTGATTGTGGTCATTCGGATTCGGACGGGTTCAGGCCCGCCGTTAATCGATGGTAGCAGGAGTGAGTCAGGTGGATTAGACCGCAATCGATGCAAAGATGCAGAGCTGGCTGACTGGAGAATTTCTCACCCCCCGATCAGAGTCGACTGGCTGGCTACACACATCCACGTTTCGTTGCGACGAATCCACGTGTCGGTGAATCGCATGCGAACCGAGTACGGCTTACCTTTTTTGACGCCATTCTCACGGCATATTCCATAGACCACAGCGAATGCACCATACACGTGCACGCTCATGGACTCGCTTACAATTTTTGCGGGATGTAGGGACGGCGAAAGAATGCTCGTCATGTACTCTGTTTTACCCATCAGCGAACCGTCATATTCCACATAGACGAGATCCGGCGCAAGCAGCATATCTAGTGCGCCCCGATCTTTTTGCCATTGAGCCTCGTTCCATGCGTTCTCCAGGGAAAAGATCCTTACTTTGTCCGTATCGGGATTGCCGCTTTGAGCGACGAAAAGGGAAGCTGATAGCAGAAAAATAAAAAGACCGGAATTGTGTCGCATCGAAGTCACAAGTCGGCTCATGTCGCAAGTCAAGCGCGAAGCAACTGTAGGGGACTTACGCATTTTTAGCGCAAAATCGGAGTTGTGCTGGCGGCCACACATATCCAGTTCTTTCCTGACAGTATCCATGTGTCGGTAAATCGGCCATGCCGCAAATATGCTTTGCCGTTTTCTATTCCTTTGACTTTGTATCTGCCGACGACGATGGCAGTGGTCCCAAACACTTGCACGTCCATCTCTTCCGTCACGATCTGCTGCAGATGGGTGTCGTTGGACTTGACGCGCAGAAGGTACTCCGCTTTCGTCAACAAACGACCGTCATAATCAATGTAGATCAGACTGTTGTCAAAGATTGCGCTGAGAGCTTTGACGTCCGCGGCCTCCAGCGCCTGATCCCAGGCATGTTCGAGTGCCATAATGCTCTGCCGCGCGCCTGCATCGTCGGCGTGCTGGGCGGCTGCCAGCGCCGAGCACACGAGGATCACGGTCAGCATGACTGGTCGCATGGTTAAGCTCTCTTAAGTGATCGGCAAGTTCCCCGATTTCTGTAGCCGGAACCGATCCTGAATCACTGCATGCGCCGATTTTGCGTTTTGCTCTATCATGATCATGAGTTTTAATCGGGAGGATTTCTGTGGCACGTGTAAGTCTGGTTGCACCGGAGGACGCTTCGCCGGAAGTTCGCGAAATCTATGAGAAAACTCTTCGCGGTAAACCTGGGAATGTGCAGAAGGCCCTTGCTCATCGCCCGGAGATGCTTAAGAATTTCTTAAGCTTCTATGCAAGCGTAGGTCGATCGCTCGACCGCAAACTGTATGAACTCATCTACCTTCGCGTTTCGTTCATCAATGAGTGCCACTACTGCACGCAGCATCACCTCGCATCGTCGAAGCGAGTGGGACTCACAACCGAAGATTGGGCTGCGCTTAAGGCGGGAAACTATTCGCGTTACGGCGAAAAGGAGCGGGCTGCCCTGGAATACGTTGAGAGGCTGACACGCGCTCCACATCAGATTACAGACTCTGACTTCGACGAACTTAAAAAGCATTTTAACGATGCCGAGATTATCGACATTCACATGCTGGCGGGACTTGCCAATCTGACCAATCGACTGACGGATCCACTGGGACTGGATGTGGAGTTTCCGGAAGAGAAATCCTAGAGATTGAAACGATAGTCGAGCGCACCGAAGCGTCACAAGAGAGTCCTTGCGTCGCCGACGCGTTTCGTGACGCGCTCACGATCCATGTACTCCAGCAGCGGAATGGCATATTTGCGGCTGACTCCGGTCAGTTCTTTGAAGTGGGCAACGTCGATCGACGCAGATTTCGCTTTGTAAGCGGCCAAAAGCCGGCGCAGTTCTTCAAGCGCGGTACGATGAAACACTAATTGATCGGAAATTTTGATCAGCACTTTATCGCGTAGTAGCAGAGTTACGATTTTTTGTCCGCGTGGCAAGTCGACCTTGAGACTGGCGAGAACCTCCTGCAGGGCAGGGACCTTAAGTCCTGCCGAGGCGAAGGCGGCCTCGATCGTTTTTCGGGACTCCGCTTCGTCATCTTTCATCACCACGCCCCGGCCCGGCAGGCGCACCAGGTCGTTAACAACTTCGATTTTCTTATCTCGTATCAATCCGGTTGTCGCCAGTTCGAATACCTCTGAAGAGGTGTCGACCAGTGCCCGCAATTCTTCTTTGTTGATCCCGCCAGCAAGGGAGTTTTTTTTGTGGAAGTCGGAGGTTTTGTCCAGAATGCGCAGCTCCAGTCCCTCCATCTCAGATCGGAGCAGCAACACTTCACCAGTTCGCACCAGATCGCCTGCCATTCGGGCCGTATAAGCCTCGATCACATTCCTGGTCCAGCCAGTTTCAGCCACGAGTCTCGAAATCGAAATTCCCTGGTGCAGTCGGCGTCCGATTCGCGCCGCCATACCCCGCCGAGGATCGTCGCTTGCCAGAGCTTTAAGGAAATCGCTCTGCGCACGCAGGCGAGGAAAAGTAGCTGCGTCAAGCACAACACCGCCGCCAATCGTCAACAACGGAGAAAACTGCCGGATAACAAATCGGTCTCCCGGGTGGATCAGCGCGGCTTCGGAAAGCTTCAACCACGCGAATGTTTGTTCGCCCGGAGCGATTTGCTGGGATCCGCTCAGCACGACCTCGGCAACTGTTTCCATTGTGTGCGAATGAAAGTGAACTCTGGCGCGATTTTTCAGAGGCCGCGGAGCGGAGTTCAAGAGCTGCAGGGAAACGTTCATACGGCGCGTGGTTTCGAGTATGGCCGGTGCCACGAGAGTCATGCCTCTGACTAAGTCATCCGTCGTGGCTCCGGCGAGGTTTAACGCGGTGCGTTGTCCGGCGAAGGCTGATTCGGTCTTCTCGCCATGAACCTGTATGCCGCGAACACGAACTTTCCGCGCCCCGGGTAAAACTTCCAGTTCGTCTTCCCGGTGGATGGTCCCGGCCACCAGGGTTCCGGTCACTACGGTACCGAAACCTTTCATCGTGAAAACGCGGTCGATCGGCAGCCGCGCGATTGCTGCAGAATCTCTCGGCTGTAGGCGCGCTGCTGTTTCTACCATCGCTCGTTTGAGGTCGGCGAGCCCTGCTCCGGTAAGTGAACTCACTGCGAGTATTGGAGCTTTGGAGGATTCGAGGAATGTGCCATGCAGAAAGTCTTCCACCTCCAGTCGCACCACTTCGAGAGTCTCGCTGTCTACGAGGTCAGACTTGGTTAAAACGGTGATTCCATGTCTGACGTTAAGCAGTTGCAGAATTTCGAAATGCTCTCGCGTTTGTGGCTTTATAGCTTCGTCCGCCGCAATCACCAGCAGCACGAGATCGATTCCACCCGCTCCCGCCAGCATGTTGCGTACAAAACGCTCATGGCCGGGAACATCGACGAATCCCACGCGCAATATCTCGCCAGTGGAAGCAGGCAAGTCCATGTGCGCAAAACCAAGATCAATCGTGATCCCGCGCCGCTTTTCTTCTTGAAGACGGTCCGCGTCAATGCCGGTCAAAGCTTTCACCAGCGCGGTCTTGCCGTGGTCGATATGGCCGGCGGTGCCAACGATAACGGATTTCATCTGGCAGAATCTTACCGGAAGGACGGGCGCGTGCGAGCGTCGGAACATCCCTTGGATGCTTTTAGCTCCCGCCAAAATGCCCTTTCGTCATCGGCTTCAAAATGCGACAATAGAGTTTCCCCATGCCAACCGCGATGACTTCTGCATTTTCGCCGGAAATCCTCCGGCAGCACGGCCTTACGTCCGACGAGTACGACAAAATCAAGCAACTCCTCGGGGGGCGCGAGCCGACACTTACTGAGCTGGGCATTTTCAGCGTGATGTGGAGCGAGCACTGCTCCTACAAATCCTCGCGCATTCACCTCAAGCGGCTGCCAACGCGCAGTAGGCTCGTTCTACAAGGCCCGGGAGAGAATGCCGGCATTATCGACATCGGCGACGGCTGGGCGTGCGCCTTCAAGATCGAGTCGCACAATCATCCTTCGTTCATCGAGCCGTTTCAGGGTGCTACCACCGGCGTAGGTGGAATCTTGCGCGATATCTTCACCATGGGCGCACGGCCGGTTGCGGTGATGGATTCACTGCGATTTGGCCCGATAAAAAGCCATGGAGCCCCGGACGCCTACGTCCGGGGTGTGAACGCCGCTGCGGCCGGGCTTCGCCCAGCCCGGACGGGCAAGGCGTCCGTGGCTCCGCAAGCGCAGGCGGAAATTCATCGCAATCATTCCATTCTCGAAGGTGTAGTCAGCGGTGTCGCTTCTTACGGAAACTGTTTTGGCGTGCCGAATCTTGGCGGCGAAACGAAGTTCGAACGGTGCTATTCCGGCAATCCGCTGGTGAATGCGTTTGCCTTGGGTCTGGTCCGCAAAGATGAGATTTTTTATGCCCGCGCCGCGGGTGAAGGCAATCCCGTCATCTACGTGGGTGCAAAGACCGGGCGCGACGGGATCCACGGCGCGACGATGGCGAGCGAAGAGTTTAGCGAGGCGTCGGAGGCGAAGCGTCCCAACGTTCAAGTCGGCGACCCCTTTCTTGAGAAGCTCTTGCTGGAAGCCTGCCTCGAAGCAATGCAGACCGGAGCGATAGTCGGTATACAAGACATGGGCGCGGCTGGACTCACTTGCTCCACCTGCGAGATGGGCGGGCGTGGCGGCGTCGGCATCGAGATTGAACTCGACCGCGTGCCGCAGCGCGAAAGTGGCATGAGTGCTTACGAAATCATGCTCAGCGAATCCCAGGAACGAATGCTGCTCGTAGCGCAAAAAGGACGCGAGCAGGAAGTCTTCCGCGTTTTTGAAAAATGGGGACTCGATGCTGTCGAGGTGGGGAAGGTAACCAGCGATAGCAAATTGCGCGTTCGGCAGCACGGAGAAATCGTCGCAGAGATTCCGAATCAAGCTCTGACCGACGATGCTCCGGTCTATAAGCGTCCGATGGCGCGCTGGGAACCTCGAGTGGCGCGGGAAATGCCGGAGCATATTCAACTGAAAGGCGCAAGCGATTTCACGCAAAGTTTGAAGCAGCTTCTCGCCAGCCCGAACATATGTGGCAAACGCTGGGTCTGGCAGCAATACGATCACATGGTGCAAACCAATACGGTCGAGGCTCCGGGCGCGGGAGACGCGGGCGTGATCCGCATCAAGGGCTCCCATCGCGGTTTGGCGATGGCGCTCGATGGCAACGGGCGCTGGTGTTATCTGGATCCCCGACTGGGTGCGATGCATGCCGTCGCCGAGGCTGCGCGCAAGGTGGCGTGTTCGGGCGCAACCCCTGTTGGCGCGACGAACTGCTTGAACTTCGGGAATCCCGAGAAGCCGCACATCATGTGGCAGTTCTCGCAGACGATCGACGGCATCACGAAGGCTTGCGAGGAATTGGAGATACCCATCACCGGTGGAAATGTCAGCTTCTATAACGAAACCCTGGGTGAGGGAATCTATCCAACCCCGGTGCTTGGCGTTGTTGGAATTCTCGACGATGTACACAAGGCCGCGAAGATACCGTTCGCAGCCTTAGGGCAAGCTATCGTGCTCTTGCGCGCCGGCGAAGTGGCTGACATCGCAGATGTAGAGAGCGAGTTCGGTTCGTCGGAATACGCCCAGGAAATTCTGGGCGAGCTCTGGGGATACCCTCCGGAAATCGATTTGGAGAAGGAAGCAGCGCTGCAGAAGGCTGTGATTGAGATGATCGACGCGCGACTGCTGGATTCTGTGCACGACTGCGCGGATGGAGGGTTGGCAGTTGGATTGGCGGAAAAGTCTTTTCCCGCAGGCATTGGCGCGCGAGTGAATTTCGCGTCCGATGGATTGCCCGCCGAATATGTCCTGTTTGGCGAAGATGCAAGCCGAGTGGTGTGCTCTTGCGACCCGGCCAACGTGGCGCGAATCCAAGAAGTGGCGGAGAAATATGAAATTGCCGCAGAGGTGTTGGGAAAGACTGTTTCCGAGCAGTTGGAGATCTCGGTCGATGGGCGAGTAGTTATTTCAGCCGCAGTTTCGGATTTGAGTGACGCTTACGAATCTGCTCTGGAGTCGACGCTGCGAGCGGATCCGCAACTGGTGAGCGCAGACTAATTGTTCTGTTTTGCTAAAGGCTAATTGCCAAATGCTTACTGACGACAAATTTCACGACGAGTGCGGTGTGGTTGCAATATTCGCCCATCCTGAGGCGGAGAAACTCGCCTACCTCGGCCTTCACGCGCTGCAACACAGGGGGCAGGAATCGGCGGGGATTGTTACTTCCGACGGTTTGACGTCGCGCGTTCATAAGGCAATGGGCCTGGTCGCGGACATTTTTACCGAAGAGGTGCTTTCGAAAATACGCGGGACGCTAGCCATCGGGCATACGCGTTATTCGACCGCCGGAGATTCGGCGCTCTTGAATGCGCAGCCAATACTCGTGCAGTCGAACAAGGGGTCGATTGCCGTTGCTCATAATGGCAACCTCATAAACGCCACTGAGGTTCGCGGCCGCCTGGAGCGCCAAGGCTCGATTTTCCAAACCAACAGCGATACCGAAGTCATCGTTCATCTAATCGCACTTTCGCGGGAGCACACTCTGCCGGAAGCGATTGCGGATGCGCTGCGCCGTGTAGAAGGGGCCTTTTCGCTGGTAGTAATGAGCCCGGACCGGATTATTGCCGCTCGCGACCCCAGAGGTTTCCGTCCGCTGGCGATGGGACGCATCCCCGCGCTCGAAGGACAAAAGCGCGACACCATCGTCTTCGCCTCCGAGACTTGCGCCTTTGATCTGATCGGTGCGACTTACGAACGCGACGTAAAACCAGGCGAGTTGATCGTGGTCGGTCCTGAAGGAATTACTTCGCGGTTTTACTCGACTGCCGCACCGCAATCGAGTTGCATTTTCGAGCACGTTTACTTTTCGCGCCCGGACAGCATGGTATTTGGCCGCGCTGTGCAAACCAGTCGTGAGGAATTGGGGCGACAGTTAGCGCGCGAGGCGCCGGTGGAGGCTGATCTGGTCGTCCCCGTGCCAGATTCTGGCGTTACAGCCGCGGTTGGCTATGCCTCCGAGAGCGGCATCCCATTTCGCTTTGGCTTGATCCGCAACCACTACGTGGGGCGTACGTTTATCGAGCCCAGCCAGAGAGTCCGAGATTTCGGGGTGAGGCTGAAGCTCAATCCTGTGCGCTCGCTGCTGGAGGGGAAAAGGGTCGTGCTGATCGATGACTCGATTGTTCGCGGCACCACGAGCAAGAAAATTGTGCGCATGATCCGCAATGCGGGAGCGAAAGAAGTTCACATGCGGGTTTCCTGCCCGCCGACCATTTCGCCGTGCTACTACGGGGTTGACACACCGCGGAAAGACCAGCTTATCGCCGCCAACAAGTCGGTTGACCAGATCCGCGACTACATTGGAGCCGATTCGTTGGCCTATCTCTCGCTGGAAGGGCTTAAGAAGGCGTGCGGCGATGGAGAAAAGACCTCTTATTGCTCCGCTTGCTACTCCGGTAAATATCCCACCGATATCGTCGATGTAGAGGAAATTCTTCCCGCGGCGCGCTAGGAGGCGGGAACAAGAACTACCACGAGTAAAGGCTCCAGTCGTCCACATAAACCGTATAGCCCGCGGTTGTGTTCGCGTTGTCGAGTTGAATGTGAATTCCCAACAGTTCAGAATCCGTTGTTTGCGGCTCGGGCGGCAGCGAGACGGCAATAGGCTGCAGAGTGCCGTTGAAGCTTACGCTCTCGAAGTTGGTTTGACCTCCCGTGATGGAATATTGCAGGGTCACTCGTTGCCAAGTGTTAGCAGTTGCCTGTACGCACGTCGCGCCCAAGCTTACCCATTGAAAGCTCTGAACGTCGAACCCGCGCAGCGCCCCGGATTGGTAATTGCACTGGGTGGAGGTTTTATACCAATTCAGCCCATCATTTTTTAGCACCGCGAACTCCAGCGCCTCGACATTCTCCGGATGATCGATCATCAGGTACAAATCCACTACAAAGTTGGTTGCTGTCGAATCGCCGAACTGGTAGTACCAGAGCACGTCGCCATAAGGAGTGCCGTTTTCGTAGTACGAGGAAGACGTCCCATCGCTGTTGAGGCTGGGCGAAGCAATATTTTGGGTCAAGGTGTAAGTTTGCGGTACAGGAGCATTGGCACACGATCCAACACAAGTTTGCCAGCCTGGATTCGCCTGCGCATTTCTGGCGATTGTGGCCTGGCTGGGGACGTTGACTCCGGGCGGCAGAATATTCGGATCCAGATTGTTGTATGTAGAGCCCGAAGCTGGCGAAGGGGCCGACCCTGAGCTGCATGCAAGGGAAATTGCCAGCAGAAATAGCGCGACGAATCCGATGCACACTCGTACTGAGAGTCGCCACATATAGACCCCTTTCCGAGCGGAAACAGGGTTTCAATAACGATAAACATTATCCTGCGCTTGCTTCCTTCTAACCCAGTTCTGCGAAGTTAGTTGTGACCCGAGGCTCGGCTAAGAATCAAATTGCGATCGGCGATTCGATAGGGAGCGCCGAAAAGCTCCCCGCGGGCGTTTTCGTGCAACCGCGACGCGCGGGATCGACCGCAGATCGGGGATGATCTGAACGTTGTCCCATCCCGCGAGTAGACGCTCCACTTCTTTGACGATCGTCCCGCTGATTTCCATCACGAGCCATCCACTTCGATCTAACGCAGCATAAGCTTGCGGAATCAGGCGCTCGATCACTTCGATCCCTTTCGGCCCAGCAAAAACCGCGTTGCGTGGTTCGAACTTCCGAACCTCGAGTTGCACCTGATCCTCTTCCGACTCGCCAACGTAAGGAGGGTTCGAAACCACGAGATCGAACGAATCTTTCGCGAAACTTGCCAGCAAATCGGCCTCGTGAAATTGAATGCGCGACTCCAATTGATGCCGGGCAGCGTTTGCCCGCGCTACTTCCAGGGCCGCCGCCGAGATGTCTACTGCGTGGATTTCAGCTTGCGGCAACTCCTTCGCCAGCGCCAGAGCAATGCATGCCGAGCCAGTTCCGACGTCGGCGATGCGAATCATCTGCGGCGGGCGCCGCTGCTCGCCGGCTTTGGTAAGCTCCAGCACCGTCTCGATCAAATGTTCGGTCTCAGGCCGTGGAATCAGAACGGCCGGAGTAACAATAAAATCCATGCCCCAGAATTCCTGATGGCCGGTAATGTACTGCGCAGGAACCCCACGGATTCGCTCGGCGAGTGCAGATTCGTACTGACTGGTCTCGTCAGCCGTGAGATTGCGCTCGGGATGGGCATACAGATAGGCACGATCGCTGCCCAAGGTAAACATGAGCAGCAATTCCGCATTCATTCGCGGAGAGGGAATTTGGCGCGTTGTCAGGCGGTGAACCGCGGAGGCGAGCGCTTCTCTCAGCTGCACCGTTCCATTTGACCACAGGCTTGCCAATCCGGAACGTGCCGTCTGCAAGCGCTCACGCCCGTTCCGGATTCAGCCGTGCGATCTCGGCGTTGAGAACTGTGGCGAACGCAACCCATGCCGCGTAGGGAATGAACGCCGCCGCAGCTGCGCCATCCACCTTTCTGGCGGCGGTTATATAGGAAATCAGCATTCCTTCAAGAGCGAACACATCCGCGAGCGCCAGATTTGGCCGGTGCTGTCCGAAAAACAGTTTTGACCATTGCGCATTAGCGGCCAGTTGCGAAAGCCAGAGCCGCAAGGCCGTATTGCGCTCGCGGGATGGAGCTGCGCTCCAGACGCGCCATCCCGACCAGGCGACAAGCGCGTAGAGGGTCGTCCAGACCACCGGGTATACCTTGTCCGGAGGCGTGAAGCCAGGTTTGTTGAGATTCCGGTACCACGTGTCCCGGCTGCCATTGCGACTATAGCGGGCGCCATACCATGCAGCGCCGGCAGTCGCCAGTCCGAAACCGGCCAGCGCCAGCAGTGAGCGAGATTTTTGCTTTTGCATACGGCACCTTGGGTGCTGGATCGATTGCAGGTGGTTGCCTGGTGGTAACGTTCCCGTCGCGACGTGAAAACCGGCAGGGCTTAGCCTGATGCGCCTTTTTGCCGCCATTCGTAGGCCAAGTAAATCATCTGGCCGATGTGGTGCTGCATGTGGGCAGCGCATTGCAAGACCATGGCGAGGCGGTTTTTAGCATCCGTGCCGGTTCCCGAGTATTCTTTCGCCCAGTCTTCCGCGGACTGGCCGCCGATCGTTTGCACAACCATGGCTATCGTCTCATCAAAGCGCCTGAGCGTTTCTTCCTTCGATGGCGGATTCGGATCATTGAATTCCCGGGGACGGTCGCGGACGTAGCCGGTGTTTGCGATCTGCGCGCCGACGTAGTAATTCAGGTTTCCAGTCAGGTGTAAAACGAGATGGCCAAAGCTGTTGCCGAACGGAAAAGGTTTCCGCCAGAACTGCTCTTCGGAGAGCGGCCCGGCCAATTCGCGAACGCGAGCTGCGTTGAGGTTATGGCGTTCGATTAGAACCGAATGGAGCGTAGGAAGTAGATCTGCCATCGTATTTTGTTTTGAAAGGCCACTCGTTTAGTTGCCCTCGCCCCTAAACGACGTCCACAGTTTCCTGCTTCAGTTTCTCGGCCTGATAGTGCGTAGTCAGCGCCTCGATAAGCGGCTGAAGTTTTCCGTCCATCACCGCTTCGAGCTGATGCATAGTAAAACCGATGCGGTGATCGGTGACGCGATTCTGCGGAAAATTGTAAGTACGAATCTTCTCGCTGCGGTCGCCGGACTTCACCATGGCACGCCGTTCCTTCGCCAAAGCCTCCTGCTGTTTCTCCATTTCGATTTCATACAGCCGGGCGCGCAGCACGCGCATGCCCTTCTCGCGATTCTTGATCTGCGATTTTTCATCCTGGCAGCTCACCACCGTGTTCGTGGGAATATGCGTGATACGCACGGCAGAGTATGTCGTATTCACCGATTGTCCCCCGGGTCCGGAGGAACAGAAAGTATCGATGCGCAGATCTTTGGCTTCGATCTTGATATCGACATCCTCGGCTTCGGGCAGCACGGCGACAGTAACGGCCGAGGTGTGGACGCGCCCTTGCTGTTCGGTAGCCGGAACGCGCTGCACGCGGTGCACACCGCTCTCGTACTTGAGCTGGGAGTAGACGCGATTGCCTTCGATGATGGCGATGACTTCCTTCAGCCCGCCCACAGAAGACTCCGATGTAGAGAGCACTTCCACTTTCCAGCGCTGGATTTCGGCGAAGCGCGTGTACATGCGGAAGATTTCGGCGGCGAAGAGCGTGGCTTCGTCTCCGCCGGTGCCGGCGCGGATCTCTAGAATGATGTTCTTATCGTCATTCGGATCTTTGGGCAGCAGCAGGACTTTCAATTCCGCTTCCAGAGCTTCCACGCGCGGCTCAAGCCGATCGAGCTCTTCTTGCGCATAGGCGCGCATCTCGGGATCTTTTTCCTCGGCAAGCATGGCTTTACTTTCGGCGATGCCACGGGTCAGATCTTTGTATTCGCGATACTTCTCGACCACGGGCGCAAGTTCACTATGCGCCTTGGCGGTCTTCTGATATTTCGCCGAGTCGTTCGTTATGTCCGGCGATGCGAGGGCCTGGTTTAGCTCTTCATAACGGGCTTCGATTTGGTCTAGTCGTTCAAACATTCGATTTTCACTCAGGCGTGATTACTCATGCAGTGGCTGCACTAGGCATCCGGGAACCAAGTAGGCACGAAAAACGAAAAAAACTGTGCCTTCCAAGCAATTGTAGATGAGGGATTGGTAGCGAGGTATATTCGCGGCGGTGCCGCTAGGCAATCACCAATTCTCCGCCGTTCTCTTTTTCCAGAGCCATGGCTTGATCAAGCGCCGTGATCGCGCATTGGGCCATCTCGTCGGATGGAGGCTGTGTGGTAACCCGCTGCAGCCACAGTCCGGGAGCGGTCATTAAGGCGAAGAGCGAGCCACGGTGCTTGGCGGCGAAGCGGATAATTTCGTAGGAAACGCCGGCAATTACCGGGAGCAGCACGATTCGAGACGCAAAACGCGCCCAGAACGTCGTGTAGGGAACCAGCATGTAGAAACCGATCGAAATCAGCATCACCGTCATCAGAAAGCTGGTTCCGCAGCGGGGATGATACGTCGAGTACCTCTGCACTTCAGCCACTTCCAGCGATTTGGCGTCTTCGAAGGCGAAGACCGTTTTGTGCTCGGCTCCGTGATATTGGTACACGCGGCGGATATCCGGAAACAGCGAAACTCCCCAGATAAAGAGCAGGAACAAAACTAGCCGTACGACGCCATCTACCAGGTTGAAAGCGATGCGCCCACCGAAGGCGGGATCGAACTTCTTCAGTTCCGTCGCTGCCAACAATGGCAGGTATTTGTACATGAAAATGAAGAAAGCCAGCGAGAGGATGATATTGCCGGCGGCAAGCCACCCACTGATCGCGGCTGCTTTCTCGCGGTTCTTAGAATCGGAAGGTTCCACCTCGCTCGGCTTCGGCGCGACAGGCGAGGCCGATGCCCCTACAGGCGACTCGCTCTCCATGACATCTTCAATCGCCACATTCGCAGAGAAGCGCAGTGCCCGGTACCCCAGCGACATTGCATAACCAAGCGTCATGACTCCGCGCAGCACCGGCCACCCCATCCACTTGTGCTTTTCTGAGGGGCGCTCGATTGACTCGCTCATCGTCACCACTTCGCCTGAGGGCTTGCGACAGGCGATAGCCCAGGCGTGGGGAGAGCGCATCATAACGCCTTCGAGGACAGCTTGGCCGCCGACAAGCGTCTCTTCGCCACTTTCAAGCGCGGGCAAAAGCTGCACGGCAACAAGGAAACGTACGAGATTTCGCAATGAACTCACGAGAATTAGACGCTCCGGCGGGCAAAAAGCTCCGAACACAAGGTTATCATAGACACACGCCGGCGAGACTCGAAGTTTAAACGACAGAAACGCAATGACTTACGACCGTCGGGAGGTGCGAAAGACCGATTCGCTGCTGCTTTTCGCGAACCGCTGACCCTCCACGACTTTAGTGAAACAACGTACTGAACCCATGAAGAAGTTCGCCGAGACTTGCGAAGCGATTGCTGCTACTACAAAAAAACTGCAGAAAACGGCCAGCTTGGCTGACTATCTGAAATCGTGTGCGACCGACGACGCTGCGCTGTCAGCGGTATTTTTCTCGGGCCGACCATTTCCGGCTGCCGAGGAGTCCACCTTGCAAGTCGGCGGAGCGCTCTTGTGGCGATTAGTGGCTGAGATCTCTGGAAGAAGCGAGGCCGAGTTGTCGACGGCTTATCGCCGGCACGGGGATTTGGGCGCGGTTGCCGGGGAAATTCTCCCCGAGCGATCTGGACAATCTATGAAATTGGCCGAAGTTGCGGGAAGTTTCGAGCAGATAGCCGCCGTTCGTGGAGTTGCCGCGAAGACTGCCGTAGTCCGCGATTTGCTCGAAAAGGCCACGCCTCTTGAAGCCAAATACATCGTGAAGATAATGACCGGCGATTTGCGGATCGGATTGAAGGAAAGCTTGGTTGAAGAGGCCATCGCAAAGGCATATGCAAGCACGCTGCCGCACGTGCAGCGAGCGAACATGTTGCTGGGAGACATTGGCGAGACTGTACGACTGGCGGTAGACGGCAAGCTAGACGAAGCAAAAATGCGCCTGTTTCATCCGCTGGGGTTCATGCTGGCCAGCCCGATTGAATCCCCTGAAGAAGGTCTGAGCTATTTTGCCGAGGCAGCGGTGGAAGACAAGTACGACGGGATTCGGGCGCAGGCGCACGTTTCCGGCGGAGAAGTGAAGTTCTATTCGCGCACCCGGGACGAAATAACGGAATCGTTCCCCGAATTGCCGGACGCGCTCGCGGGACTGCCGCACGATGCGATTCTCGATGGCGAGATCGTGGCGTGGGAACGTCCAACAACCCGCTCGCAAACACACGAAGTTATCGATGAAGAGTTATCTGAAGCGAGCGAGGAAAAGGCTCGCGAACTTGGCCGTGCCAGGCCCTTTACGGTTCTACAACAGCGGCTTGGCCGGAAGAAGGTGAGCGAGAAGATGTTGCGCGATGCTCCGGTAGCGTATCTGGTTTTTGATGTTCTCTATGCCGATGGCAAATTGCTAATCGATAGTCCGTTGGGCGAGAGGGCGCGAATTCTGGACGGGTTGATGCGTGAACTTAATCTCGCAAACCGGCAGGGGAGAAAAGCGAGAAACGGTCAGAAGGATTCACAAGGCAAGTTCAGCTTCGGGACCGAGGTCGAAACCACAGTAGCGAACATTATTCGCGCGCCCGTTTTCAGAGCATCAACCGCGGACGACCTTGAGGAACTTTTTGTCGCTGCCCGGGCTCGTGGCAATGAAGGGCTGATGATCAAAGATGTGAACTCTTCCTATACCCCGGGCAAGCGCGGCAAATCATGGCTGAAGATGAAGCGCGAGTTGGCCACACTCGATGCAGTGGTGACGGCGGTCGAGTACGGCCACGGTAAGCGAGTCGGGGTCCTAAGTGATTACACATTTGCCGTCTGGGATGCGAACAAAGACAGGTTGGTCAATATCGGCAAAGCTTACTCGGGACTGACCGATGTCGAGATCGCGGAGATGACTCAATGGTTCCTGGAGCACACGATTGACGATCGAGGGTTCGCGCGCACGGTTGAGCCAAAGATTGTGCTTGAAGTCGCCTTCAACAATATGATGCGATCCGACCGTCATAATAGCGGCTACGCCTTACGATTTCCGAGAATTGTGCGATTGAGGCCGGACAAGTCCCCGGAAGACGCGGATACGATTGAGAGGGCGCGAGAGATTTTTGAACAGCAAAGCCGATAGATCAGTGGGCGTGATGATGATGTCCAACACTCTCACCCACCGGCATCACGCACCCATGCGCTACTTCGCACTCGACATGCTCAAACTGAATGGTCGTATGGTCGATGCGGAAATCGTGGTGCAGGCACTCCTTCACATCTCGCAGAATCCGTTCACTTACGGATGGCGGAATATCTGCAATTGCGATGTGGCAGGAGAGCGCGTGCGTCTCCGAACCGATGCTCCAGCAGTGGAGGTCGTGAACGTCATTGACGCCTTCGATTGACTTGATAGCCGTCTCAACAAGTTCAAGCTTGACCCCGCGCGGCGTGCCTTCCAGCAAAATATTCAGCGTCTCGCGAACGATGCCGAAGCCCGACCACAAAATCAGGGCTCCAATTCCGAACGACAAAGCGGAGTCGATCCAGTAATTGCCAGTGACTAAAATCGCCCAGCCTCCGGCGATCACCGCGGCGGTCGAAAGCGTGTCCCCAACTTCGTGTAACAGCGCGCTACGGATGTTTACATCGCCTCCGGAACGATAAAGCAGCAGCGCAATCGCTCCGTTCATCACCACACCGGCCGCCGCAACCCACATCATCAGGGACGCCTGGACATGCTCGGGATGCTGCAAACGGCGGAATGCCTCGTAAAAAATGAAGAACGAAACCGCGACCAGCGAAACCGCATTCACCAGAGCCGCCAGTACCCCGGCGCGGTGATAACCGTACGTTTTAGTGGAACTGGCAGGGCGGGACTGCAAATAAACCGCAACCAGAGACAGCAGAAGGGCCAGCAGGTCGGAAAGGTTGTGTCCGGCCTCGGAAAGAAGAGCCAGCGAGTGGGCGCGAATTCCCGCCAGCACGAGCAGCACGATGTAGGCGGAAGTCACGCCCAGCGAAATCTTCAACACTCGCTTCGGACTGCTTCCATGATGGGCATGGACATGCATATCTTTAGTGTAAGGGCGGCAGACACTGGCTTCAAGCGCAGAGGAGTTGTAATTCTAGCGGTGGAAGAGATTCTGCAGGTAACGGTCGTTGTGCAGAATGTTTGCGCTCTGCACCCATTGCAAAATGCGGTGCATTCTTTCCCGTGATTCGCGGCTCATCTCTTTGAATTGCACCGCTACGCCTGAGCCGGGATGAATCCGCGCGACGGTGCCTTCCGCGTTCAAATCGGCATCGTCCATGGAGAAAACCACCTTAACGCTGGAGCCGGGGGCGAGGATCGCGGTGGTTTCCACATAGCACCCCCCCAGGCTGGCGTCGATCATGTTGCCGAAGATCGGGCCGGGCTGGCCTTGCGGGTGAAGTTCCACTGTCAGCCGGCACTTCATGCGCGTGTGCAGGCGCTGATCCTTTGTTGCCGGCTGTTTTTGCTTTTCCACATACATCCGGCGATCCGCCTCAGTCAGGAGTTGCTCCGCGTCGTTGCCGTCCTCCGGAGAGACAGCCATACCGACGCTCAACGAGAGCATGTCCTCGTGGCAGACATCGAAGCCGGCCTGCCTGGCCAGCGGACGAATCTGCTCGATCTTCTTCGCGGCGGCATCGGCTGAGAGTCCGGGAGCGATTACCACAAATTCGTCGCCCCCCATCCGGGCAACGTAGTCATATTCGCGACAGCAATCCTTCAAAGCCTGCGCAAATAGCCGCAATACCCGATTCCCTTCCAAATGGCCGAAGCGATCATTGATCTTCTTAAAGCCGTTCATGTCGCAGACCATCAACGTGAGCGGAACACTGTCGCGCTTGCAGCGCGCAAGTTCGCGATCCAGTTGCAGGAACAGCGAGCGAGCGTTGGGCAGACCGGTGAGGTAATCGGTGGTAGCGGAGTCTTCGGCTTGTTGGTACTTCAGTGCATTCTCGATGGCCAAAGCCATCTTGCCGCTCACCGCGAGCAGAATTCGCAGGTGATCCGAAGTGAAAGCGTCGCGTTCGGCACGGTAGACGGCGAGAACCCCAATTACTCCGCCCACCCCCTCAAGCGGGACGGCCAGAGCGGAGCGCAAAGTGGTGAACTTTGCCGGATCATTCGTGTAACCCGGTTCCACTGCCGGGTTCCCATTTATGATTGGCTTGCGATTTTGTGCTACCCAACCAGAAAGCCCGTCCCCCACGGGAATCCGCAATGCCGCGAACAAGCGATAGTTGTCACCACTTACATATTCCGGAACTAACTCGTCGCCGTGCCGGATATAAATGGCAATGGCGTCATACGGAACCATCGGCTTGATCTTTACGGAGAAAACGGAAAGAGTCTCGCCCAAACTCAACGACGCCCCCAAATCCTGGCTCAGCTCAAATAGGCTCTGAGCTTCCTGCCGCGCGGCCGCAATGGAGAAGAGGAACTTCGCTTCCCGGCCCGGGGCGTCCCCAACGCTTGCGATCTCGAATCCTGCATCTGGCGCCGGTCCTGGAGCGATCTTTATCGCGGAGGAAATTTCCGCACTGCTCACGCCCTCCTTTGATTTCGCCTGCGCCAAATCCTCCAAAGAACGGTAGCGCCGCTTCAGCACATCCACTACCTTCGGATCGAACGCTTTCCCAGCTTCCTCTGCAAGATTCTTCATCACATCGTCGAGGGGCATGGCGCGGCGGTACTGCCGGTCGGAAGCCAAGGCATCCAGGTAATCGACGGCGGACAGGATACGCGCTCCGATGGGAATCTCCAGTCCTTTTAGGCCATAAGGATATCCGGTGCCATCCCACTTTTCGTGATGGGCTCGGACGATGGGCACCACCGGATAAGGGAAGCGTACGCGCTCCAGAATCTCGGCTCCTACCACGGTATGAATCTTCATCTTGTCGAACTCTTCCGGTGTCAATCGTCCCGGTTTGGAGATGATGTGTTCCGGCACGGCCAGCTTGCCGATGTCGTGCAGCAGCGCAGCGGCGTGCAACGCCTCGAGTTCTGCTCCTTTAACCCCCAACTCTTTGGCTACTTCGATTGCATAAATTCGTACTCGTTGCAGATGATCGTGCGTAGTCTGGTCTTTGGCCTCAATGGCAAGCGCAAGCGCTTCGATGGTTCGCAAATGCAGACTTGCCATCTCTTCCACATGGCGCTTCTCGTCTTCGAGCTTGCCCAGATATAGCCTGTAAGAGCGATAAATGACATAAATGGCCGGAACAAACAATAGAGATGTTTCCCAATTGAACCTATGGTTGACCCAGGAAATTGCCCCGGCGATACCGGCCCCAACCAGGTAGTACGGAAAAGACCAGAAATAGCAATCAACCAAAATTTTGCGTAGTGGCTTACCTTCGCTGAAAGAAATTACCACCGCGATGCAGCCAGCGTTGACGATGAAGTAGGTCGTCGCCGTCAAGCACAAGAGTATGGGCCTGATGCCGAATGGGTCGAGTCCGAAGGGGTGGTGATAAACGAAATATGCCGCAGAGGTGGAGAGCGCCCCCGCACAAACGTTAAAGGTAAGTTGAATCGCGGTCGGCCGGCCGGGGAAAACGCTTTGCGCCAGCATGGAAACCGCGCCTAAGGTAAGAGCCTCCGAGAACCCAAGTTCCGCGATGCCGACCAGAATGAAGAGAAAATTTACGGATAGGGTTCCGGTAATTCCGGGAAGCGTCACCCGAAGGCGGGAAGCCAGAATGGCGATGCCGAGGTAGCAGATGAATTCCGCAATATTTTTGCTGCTTTGATGGATTGCAGCCTGCAGCAAGCACGCCATCCCACCCGCAATCACGAGGACTACAAAGGCCTGTGCCCCAGTGGGCAGTCCTCTCCATGAATTTGTGCTGGTGGACATACTAAAGAGACCATCGCGCTACGTCTGCGGCGAAGAAGCGAGGTCCAAACTAAAAGGATAAATAGCTAACGCCTTGAGCGACAGTAACTTGAGTCTCTGAGCGAAAACTTCGGTAACCGGAGAATTCTGAATCGCATCCGGTCTTTCGACTAAAACGACCATCATCGGAAGTAAACCGTTAGCAACAGGCGACTTTCGTGACGCCGTTCTCAGGGACGCGGGCCGAAAATCATCGCTGTCTTCGACCGGTCGGCGGCGCACCAGGCTGTAGCGTATGCAAGCTGCCCAGTGCTCCAATGGTTCCCGATTGTTTCCGCGTAATTCTTAGCAGTTCCAGGAGTAAGTTCTTCCTCACAATCTGCAGTGACCTCCATCACTGCCACTTGGCCATCCGTCCGGGAGAATCAGAATCGTGATTCATCAGCGGAGAGCACGTGTTCAAAATCATCCATGCACAATTCCTAGCGCCTGGCATTAAACGATTTGTTATCGATGCGCCCCGTATCGCGCGCAAACAAAAACCCGGCCAATTCGTAATCTTGCGAGTTTACGAGGAGGGCGAGCGCATTCCTGTCACCATTGAGAACTCTCATCCCGACGGAACTATCAGCATTGTGGTGCAGTCGGCCGGGAAGACCACCCAACTCCTGAACTCGCTGAATACCGGCGATGAAATTCTCGACGTGGTGGGCCCGCTCGGAAAACCGTCGGAAATCGGGAAGGTTGGCACCGTGGTTGTCATAGGTGGAGGCGTGGGTACGGCCATGGCTTATCCTTCGGCTGCGGCATTTAAGCGAGCGGGCAACCGCGTGATCTCCATTGTGGGGGCGCGCACCAGAGAGTTGGTCATTCTCGAGCCGGAAATGCGCGCAGTGAGCGATGCACTCATGATCACGACCGACGACGGCAGCTACGCTGATAAAGGCTTCGTGACCGACAAACTGCGGCAGCTCATCGAGAACGGAACCAGAATCGATCTCGTGCTGGCGGTGGGTCCGATTGTGATGATGAAAGCTGTAGCGGCGGTGACGCGCAAAGAGAACATTCGCACCGTTGTCAGCCTGAATACGATCATGATTGACGGCACAGGAATGTGTGGAGGGTGCCGGGTTCTGATCGATGGAAAGAGCGAGTTTGCGTGCGTAGACGGTCCCGAATTTGATGCTCACAAAGTGAACTTTGAAGTGCTGGTGCAACGCAATTCGATGTATCGCGATGCAGAACAGCGTTCGCTGTCGGAATATCAGCGCGCCATCGCGGCGAAGAGTGCGCCACCCGCAGATAGCGAAAGCCTTGAAGAATGCGAAATGGCGCAAGGAGGCAAGAAGTGAGCCCGGCCGCGAGTAAATCTTTCAACTTACTGTCACCGAAGGAGCGCATCAAGGTCCCGCGCCAGCTTATGCCGGAGCAGCCCGCAGATGAGCGCAACAAGAATTTCAGCGAGGTGAATCTCGGCTATAGCCCAGAACTGGCGCGGCAGGAAGCGTTGCGCTGCCTGGAGTGCGCCAAGCCGTTATGCACCACAAATTGCCCTGTCGGCGTAAAAATTAAGGAATTCGTAGAGCTGATTGTGGCCGGCGATTTTCTTGGTGCAGCGGCAAAGATTCGGGAAGATAACGTGTTGCCGGCCGTTACGGGAAGAGTTTGTCCGCAGGAAGACCACTGCGAAGGGAAGTGTCTGCTCTCAAAGAAAGTTAAGCCACTCGGCATCGGATACCTGGAGCGTTTCGTCGCCGACTACGAACAGCGCATGGGCACTCACGTTCTGCCGAACGTGCCGCCCACGGGAAAGAAGATTGCGGTAGTAGGCAGCGGGCCCTCAGGCCTCACGGTGGCTGGCGATCTAATTCAGAAGGGCCACAAGGTACGCGTCTTCGAAGCGTTGCACGAACTGGGCGGAGTCTTGGTGTACGGCATTCCTGAGTTTCGCCTGCCCAAGCAGATTATTCGCGAACAGCTTGATTACATGCGCGAGATGGGGGTTGAGTTCGAAACGGACGTCGTGGTCGGCCGCACGGTAACCATCGATGAACTGATGCAAGAGGAGGGATTCGATGCGGTTTATGTCGGCACTGGCGCTGGCCTGCCACAGTTCATGGGCATTCCCGGCGAGCATCTGAACGGCGTGTACTCGGCAAATGAATTCCTAACCCGCATCAACCTGATGAAGGCTTACAAATTTCCGACATACGATGAGCCGATGCTCGATCTGCATGGAAGAGATATAGCCGTGATCGGCGGAGGAAACACAGCGCTAGACGCGATTCGTTCCGCGCTGCGCCTGGGCGCACGCAAGGCATATGTGATTTACCGCCGCAGCGACGCGGAAATGCCGGCACGGGCGGAAGAAGTTCACCATGCCCGGCAGGAAGGAATTGACTTCCATATGCTGACTGCGCCGGTGGAATTTGTCTCCGACGGCAAGGGCTGGCTAACCGCGGCGCGCTGCGTGCGCATGGAACTTGGAGAACCCGATCCATCGGGACGGCGCCGTCCCATGCCGGTTAAAGGCTCCGAATTCGATTTGCCACTCTCGGTAGCGATCATGGCAATTGGAACCACTGCCAATCCCATCGTACAAAGCACCACGCCCGGCTTGGGCACGGATAAACGCGGTTACATTCAGGCCGACCCGAACAGTCAGCGCACCACGCGCAAAGGAGTTTTCGCCGGTGGAGATATCGTGACTGGAGCTGCGACCGTGATCCTCGCTATGGGCGCCGGCCGCCGTGCGGCCGCATCGATCCACGACTATCTCACAACCGGACAATGGTGAGCTCGATTGGCTGGTGCCCACGAGTGACGTGCATCACCAGCCTCCGCGACCTTTGTCACTGCCCACGCAGCCCACTCGGAATTTAATGAGGCTAGGAGCAGGCGCGGCCTGTCCGACATCGATCGAAATCCTTCCCGGGGGCAGCAATGATAAACGATGATTTGGTGAAATGTCCGCTGTGTGGTGGTTTTACACACGTCCACAAACCTGAGCTGCTGGCAGCCTTGCAGGATCCAAAGATCCGCCAACGGGTCGAGAGTTACGTAGATGAGTTGCTCAGGTTTGGAGAAGCCGAACCTGCAGGCGTCGCAGCGGGCAAGCCGCAGAGCCGCGACTTCCATAGAGACGTGCATAACTGGAATCCCAACGTGCCGGTGTGGCGGCGGAGCCCCAAGGAGTAGAGCGTTCAAGCTCGAGCGCAGCCGTGATGTGCCGATGTAGGTATTGGTGCGCCCGACAAAATTACGGAGGAAGCAAGATGATCACCAAGCAGCAAGCTTTGGATTACCACAGCCATCCACAGCCCGGAAAGATTGAAATTACCCCGACCAAGCCCTGCCGCAGCCAGCGCGATCTCAGCATGGCCTATACCCCAGGCGTCGCGCAGCCATGTTTAGCGATCGAGAAAAATCCGCATGACGCTTTCAAATACACGGGCCGCGGCAACCTGGTGGCGGTAGTGACCAACGGAAGCGCGGTGCTGGGCCTCGGCGACATCGGTGCGCTGGCGGGCAAGCCCGTAATGGAAGGCAAGGCCGTACTATTCAAACGCTTCGCCGACGTGAATGTGTTCGATCTCGAGGTCAACACGCACGACCCCGACGAAATCATTAAAGTTTGCCAACTTCTGGAACTCACCTTCGGCGGCATCAATCTGGAGGACATCAAAGCGCCTGAATGCTTCTACATTGAAGAGACTCTGCGCAAGACGATGAAGATTCCGGTCTTTCACGACGATCAGCATGGCACGGCGATCATCACTGGAGCGGCGCTGCTAAACGCCGTGGAGATTACGGGCAAAGACATTGCCAGCATTCGCGTGGTATTCAATGGCGCCGGCGCGGCCGGCATCGCTACGGCGGAGCACTACGAGCGGCTTGGCGTGAAGCACGAGAACGTGCTGTTCTGCGATACCAAGGGCGTTATCTACAAGGGCCGTACCGAAGGCATGAACAAGTACAAAGAACGTTTTGCTCAGGACACGAAATGCCGCACTCTCGCCGACGCGATGCGGGGCGCGGACCTATTCGTGGGATTGTCGGTTAAGGGTGCGCTTACCGCCGACATGGTGCGCTCAATGGCGCCGAACCCGATCGTATTCGCCATGGCCAATCCCGATCCTGAGATCACCTACGAAGAGGCCAAAGCTTGCCGCGGCGACGTCCTCATGGCGACTGGACGCTCTGACTATCCCAATCAAATTAACAATGTGCTCGGGTTTCCGTTCCTCTTCCGCGGCGCGCTCGACGTGCGGGCGACGGCGATCAACGAGGAAATGAAACTGGCTGCTACGCGTGCACTTGCGGCACTCGCTAAGGAAGACGTGCCTGACTCGGTTTGCCGCGTTTATGGGGTGGAACGTCTGAGCTTTGGCCGCGAGTATCTCATTCCAACCATCTTTGATCCGCGCGTGTTGATATGGGAGGCTTCTGCCGTGGCTGAGGCCGCAATGCGAACTGGTGTTGCCCAGGAGAAAGTCGATCTCGCAGCCTATCGCGAACAATTGGAGCGCAGGCTGGGCAAAGCTCACGAAGTGTCACGAACCGTGATCCACAACGCGCAGGCCCGTCCAAGGCAGACGACGGCACTAGCTGTAGAGAACTGAGATAGAAAAAGGCCCTCGCGTCAGCAGAGTGGAATCCGCGGTAGGCATTTCCGGTGCTACCAACCCGCCTACGCGGGCGCACGCCGTAAGCAGAGTGCTAACGGGTAAGTATCGGAGTACTCAAAGCGTCGGTTCAAAGAGTTCTGACGAAGGAACCTATGTGGCTGGTGGCGGCGAGTGGACTCGAACCACTGACCTACGGATTATGAGACCGTCGCTCTAACCACCTGAGCTACGCCGCCATGTGAGAAAACGCGGGGTGAAGGGTCTAAACTCCCGCTGCGCGAGGACCCAACGAACCGAAGCGGCGCGCCAGGTCCAGAACTGATTTTAGAAGTGCGAGCAAGAATGTGCAAACGGAAACGGGTCTCTGGCCTGGGTTCTTCCGTTCAGCACTTGCCAGCGAGCGGGGGAAACTGGAAACTTGTTGGCGTGAAAACCATTGCTGTCATTCCCGCTCGTCTGGCATCCACTCGTTTGCCGCGCAAAATGCTGCGCGAGATCGTGGGCAAACCGCTGATCGGATGGACTTACGAGGCGGTGCGATCATCACCGCTGCTCACAGACGTTATCGTGGCTACCGATTCTCAGGAAATCTTGGACGCCTGCCGCGACAATGGGTGGAAAGCGCAGTTGACTTCGCCGACTCACAGCAGCGGCACTGGGCGTGTACATGAAATCTCAAACTCCGTCACCGCGGATGTCTACATCAATGTGCAAGGAGATGAGCCGCTCGTGCGTCCCCAACACATAGATATGTTGTTCCGCATAATGCAGGACTCAGCAGTTTCGGTGGGAACCCTAAAAACGCCTTGCCCGGCGGAAGAGATCCATAATCCAAACGCGGTGAAAGTGGTAACGGCTGCCGACGGACGCGCTCTCTACTTTTCCCGATCCACGATTCCTTTCGATCGAGATGGGAAACAGCCCGCCTACTTCAAGCATCTCGGCCTATACGCTTATCGCAAGCCAGCCCTAGATTTCTTCGTCAAGCAGCAGGAATCGTCGCTTGAGATGAGTGAACGGCTGGAACAGTTGCGCTTTCTGGAAAATGGCATATCGATCTACGTGGCGGAAACTCCGCACGATTCCATTGGCGTGGATACCGAAGACGATTTGCAGCGTGTGGCTGCGATTCTGGGACAGCGCTGAATTCGATTTCTAGCAAATCCCTGAAAAAAAAGGACACGGCCCTAGGTATGCTGCCCGGCGCTTTGCAGCCGGCCCCAAGCCTGAGCGGCCGCCACCCGGCTGGAAATAGCAGGATGAGAATGAAACAAAACCTCAATCCACCTGGCGGGGGTTCGTTCGGCTAGGTTTTGTTGGGCTAGCTTGTTCATGGATGAGATAAAAGGTTCAACGTTGGCGATCGATTCGAAAGCGTAACGATCCGCCTGCCGCTCGTTATAACGCGAGTAAGCGTTCAGCGCGGGCATCAGCAATAGCGAAAGCCCAGTTGCGGTAATCGCCAATAACGGCAGATTGGCGAAATCGGAAAGCTCTTCGAACATGTGATGGTCGACTGCGTAATGCAATACGAAATTCGCCAGCCAGAAACCAAGCAAAGTGATTCCCGCCTGCACAAAAATGCTTTTAAGTATGTGCTTGTGCACATGATGGCCAAGCTCGTGGGCAAGAACGGCTTCGATCTCCTCCGGAGCATAATTGTCCAGTAAAGTATCCGCGAGGATAATTCGCCGCGTGCTGCCGAGTCCGGTCAGAGCCGCGTTGGCTTTCTTGCTCTTCTCCGAAAGTTTCCAACGGTAAACGCCGCGCACTCGGGTTCCCGCGCGCTCGCCCAATACCACCAGCCTGCGCCGCAGATCTTCGTCCTCCAGCGGTTCGAATTTGTAGAAAATTGGGAACAGCACGACTGGTGCGAGCTGCGCGAGCAGGATGAAGAGTCCGATGGACAGCGCCCAAGTGATAACCCACCAGTGCTGCGGAAACTGGCGGATCATGTAGTACAGCAACTCAACCACAATCGCAGCCATTACAAGGCCTACGAGAAATCCCTTGGTCTCATCCCAGAACCAGGATCGAAATTTCTGAGTGGAAAGCTGGAAGCGGCGCTCCAGCCAGAACCCGTAGTAGTCGAGGCCAAAACCGAGGATCTTGCTGATGAGCAGGAGAAAAAATAAATACAAGAAGACAGCGAGATCGTAATTTTGAAATCCCCGGCGCAACGCAAGATCACGTAACCAGCCGGACCATCCAGTGCCGAGGAGAACAATTAAGAAAACGGTGCCGATCACGAAATCAGCCATACTCAACCAGCGACGCACGCGATTGTAACGGCGCGCCTCAGGCGAGTCGTCTGAAGTCGAGGCTGGGCTTCCCAAGGTCATGCTTACTTGTACAAGTATCGCATTAAGGCCGGGGTCAAGTGGAGTGTTCCGGAGAACTCGGAACCCGCTAGCCGCTGTTCCTGACAAAGTTCTCGGCGTCGGTCAGGATTTCGGTAACTAACTCCGGAGAGGCGGCTTCTGCATAAGCTCGCAGCAGTGGTTCGGTCCCGGAGGCGCGGAAGAGAATCCAGGCTTCGGCGCCATTGCCGTTTGTCGGGGCATCGAGGAAAAACTTGATGCCGTCGACATTCTCCTTCTTCAGCACGTGGTAGCGTCCCAGAGTTTGCGTGTCTTCTGCCCGTGCCCTCTGAATGGCGCCTTGTTTCACCTGTTCTGGAATGTGCAAATCGCGCCGCCCATAATAATGAGAACCAAACTCGCGTTGCAGATCGGCGACGAGTTGGCCGAGCGGCTTGCCTTCCTCCGCCATCACATTGGCAAGCAGGAGGCAATTCAGGATTCCGTCGCGCTCCGGCAAAAAACGCGAGTAACCAATTCCTCCGGATTCCTCCCCTCCGATCAGGATGTCGTGCTCCATCATTAGATCGGCTGTGTACTTGAAGCCGATCGGCGTTTCATAAAGCTTGCGCCCATACTTGGCGGCGATGCGGTCGAGCATTCGGGTCGTGTTGAATGCGCGAACCACATCGCCCGGCCATTTTTTGCGTTCCAGCAACCAGCGCAGCAATACGCAGAAAATTTTGTGCGAATCCACGAAGCTGCCATCTTCGGCGACCGCGCCGATGCGGTCGGCATCGCCGTCCGTTGCCAGTCCTGCATCGCACTTTTCTCTCACAACCGTCTCCTGCAGAAGGGCGATGTGCGGCTCGATGGGCTCGGGATTGATGCCAGGAAACAGCGGGTTCACATCCTGGCGAATCGCAATATGACGCACCCCGTACTCTCGAAAGATCCCGGCCAGAACTCCGCGGCCGGAACCGTACATGGAATCGATCGCCACCTTTAACTTTGCTTTGGCGATGAGATCCATGTCAGCAAACCGGCATACGGCGGCGACATAGGGCGCTTTAAGATCAACTTCTTCGAGTCGCGATTTCGTGCCCTGCGGCATGGCCCCGGCCCGCAGTTCGTCTTCAACTTTCTTCATAATGGCGGGCGTGGCGGAGCCGCCGAACTTGCCTTTGAACTTCACCCCATTCCAGTTCCAGGGATTGTGGCTGGAAGTGACCATTACTCCGCCGGCAGCGTTCTGGTTTTTCACCGCAAACGACACAGCCGGCGTGGGCGTGTAATCGTTGGCTAGCTTTACTGGAACGCCGGCGGCGGCAATAGTCTCCGCGGCAACCCGCGCGAAATTTGGCGATGCAAAACGTGTATCGTATCCGACAATCACTCCCCGAGATGCGTCCTCGTACTTCAAAACATATGAGGCAATCGCGCCTGCCACGCGTCGAACGTTGTCGAACGTAAAGTCGTCGGCGATGATGGCGCGCCAGCCGTCAGTTCCGAACTTGATTTCTTGGGCCATGGATTATCGGTTTCCCGTTTCTGGTTTCCAGTGTCCGTGGCAATGCAAGCCGCCAAGAGTAGACACTAGAAACTGGAAACACGAAACTTGAGACTACGTAAGCTTGTGCAGCTTTTTCTCATCCAGGTACTTCACCACCTTACCGACATCCTGCGCGTGCTGCCGGGTTGTGATCAGCAAAGCATCCGCCGTCTCAACTACGACCAGATCGCTCACACCCACTGCCGCAACAAATTTTCCCGGAGCGTGCACATAATTGCCGCGAGCGTTCAAGATGTACTCGCCAACCCCCCGAATGATGTTGCCCTCCGCCGGACTGTCTTTCGCGGAGTGATGCTCATGCAGCGCGGTCCATGATCCGAGGTCGTTCCATCCGAAATCGGCAGGCAGGCAAAAAATATTTCCCGCTTGCTCGCCCTTGGCCGATCGCGGTTCGAGAACAGCATAGTCGATGCTGATGTTTTCGCATTTGGGATACAGCCTGCGAAGCGCTGCATCGAACTTGCGCGTGCCGAATGCGCCGGCGATCTGTTCCAACAGCGAAGCGGTCTTGGGAAGATGTTCAAGTAGAGCATTGCTCAGCGTTCGCGCGCTCCATAAAAACATGCCGCTATTCCAGAAGTAATTTCCAGCGGCGACAAAAGATGCAGCCGTCTGCCCATCAGGCTTCTCCGTGAAGCGGCGCACGCGGAGAGCATCGTTACTAAACGCGCTGCCGGCTTCGATGTAGCCGTAACCCGTCTCGGCTCGCGTTGGCCGGACTCCCAGAGCCACAATATTCTCGCCGGCCGCAGCGAGTTCGATTCCGCGCTCGATCGTCGCCCGATACCGTTTCTCGTCGGCGATTACATGATCGGAAGGGAACATTCCGATCACTGCATCTGGATCTTCGCGCAAAAGTAGAAACGCTGCAAGACCGATTGCCGGCGCCGTGTTGCGCCCAACCGGTTCGGCAAGCACTTGCGACTTGGGTAATTTGGGAAGTTGCTTCAGAATCGCCGCACGAAGATCGTCATTTGCGATAATCCAAAACTGTTTCCGTGCGGCCAAGGGCAGCAGCCTCGCCACCGTTTGCTGGATCATCGTCTGCCTGCCGTCAAGAGCCAGCAATTGCTTCGCGCGTTTTTTTCTGCTCAGAGGCCAGAAGCGAGTTCCGCGGCCACCGGCGAGGATTACGGGATAGAAGTTCTTTTGGCTTGCCACGTTCTTGAATTCCACCTGCTACATTCTCGTTTCGGGTTCGGGCAGCGCGGCGCCCGGTACACGTGCTTTTATGAATTCGAGCGTCCACTGCGGGCGAACCGTGAACTTTTCGAGCGACGCAGGAATCACAACAGCATCCCCCTTTGCCAGAGTTACAGGTTCCGTGCCGTAGGCTTCCACAACCCCGCACCCCTCCACCGCCACGAGAATCTGCGCCGAACTCTTGCCGGAATCGTCGCGCGTGCTCAACTCCTGCGTCTCCTTCATCTCAAACATATCCACCACAAAGTAGGGAGCCGCAATCAAAGGAGCGAGTCGATTTTTGCCACCGCCGATTTGCGTTGGAGCCGGCCTCACCACTTTTCCCGAGCCTACTTCTAACTTCACCGCCGCCATACCTTCTTTCAAGTGCAACTCGCGCGGCCGTCCATAATCATACAAACGATATGTCGTGTC
>Ga0208690_1000020_pt1 | contig 36571 bp, 27 predicted proteins | sample June2015DPH_16_1_2_FD_184712 | JGI IMG/M metagenome (GOLD analysis project Ga0208690, IMG submission 184712) | Peatland microbial communities from SPRUCE experiment site at the Marcell Experimental Forest, Minnesota, USA - June2015DPH_16_10... | ecosystem: Environmental > Terrestrial > Soil >...
CCGAATTGCTGCGCGCAGTCATCGCGGCACGCGGAATCTTCGGAACTTTTCTCGGTCCATGGTCAGCCGGAAGCAGCCTGCAGTTGCTCATTCGCGCAGCTGGAGATGCCCACCCCGCAGGTTCCGCGTTCTTCGTCGCAGGCGGCATGGGCGCGCTCACGCAAGCCATGGCGTCGGCAGCAACAGCCGCTGGCGTTGAAATCCGCACCGATGCAGAAGTCATCGAGATTCGCGTAAAAGACGGCGTGGCGACCGGCGTTCTGCTCGCCACTGGCGAAGAGATCAACTCCAAAGCCGTCATCTCCAACGCCGACCCCAAACGCACCCTGCTTAAGCTCACCGATCCCGTTCATCTCTCGCCTGATTTTGTTCAAAAGCTACAGCACTACCGCGGCAACGGAACCGTAGCGAAAGTAAATCTCGCGCTCTCCGCATTGCCGAATTTCACTGCGCTAAACGGCAACAGCGCAGCATTGAAAGGCCGCCTCCACATCGGACCGGAGATCGACTACCTGGAGCGCGCCTTCGACGAATCCAAATACGGCAACTTCTCCCGCCAGCCCTATCTCGAAGCAACAATTCCCTCGCTCACCGACGCCACGCTCGCGCCCGAAGGCAAGCATGTGATGTCGATCTACATGCAATACGCGCCCTACAAATTAAAGGGCGATTGGGACAGCCAGCGCAACGCGCTCGGGCAAACCGTAGTGCAAACGCTAGCGCAATACGCTCCGAATCTGCCGGAGCTGATCCTAACGCACCAAATCATTACGCCGTTGGACCTCGAAGAAACGTACGGCCTAACCGGCGGCCAGATTTTCCATGGCGACCTCGCCCTCGATCAGTTCTTCACAATGCGCCCGCTGTTAGATTGGGCGCGCTACAAGACGCCCATCCAGAACCTTTATCTTTGCGGCAGCGGAACGCATCCGGGAGCAGGACTTACCGGAGGATCGGGAGCGAACGCGGCAAGAGAAATTCTGAAAGAGTTAAAGTAGCGCCGGCGTCTCGCCGGCTGTCGCGAGAGCGTCCTCGATCTCTCGTGTCGCGGCGGCGGCAAGATGCCGCCGCGACAGCCGCCGGGACGGGGGCGCTACGTTGCGCGGAAGTTCGTGCCCTTCCGCGTCACCCCCTCCCTCCATACCAGTGTCACTCCGCTAGTAACTTGCGACCCCTATGACTTTGGTCTTTACTTAAACAGCGGTAAAGAATTTCTCGACTGGCAGGGAGAGTCTCGCCCGCGGAGCGCCTTTTGGCCGAAGACCTTAAATTTGAGCTGGCAATCCTGGCCACTGTCCAGGGTTTTTATCAGAAGCTCTTGCGCGACCAACTCGGTGGCGAAGTTCCAGTCCCCAGCGGACTGGACGAAAACGCACTTCGCCAGTCGGAAGGCGACCTGCCCGAAACGCTTTCCCGCATGTACCGCTGGCTGCACGTGCTCGACATGGCAATTACTCCCGCCATGCTCCGCCAGGCGCTCACGCCGGAGACGGATTCCGAAGTCGCCGAGGCCCTGCTTCGCTACTTCGTTCGCCGCCGCGAACCGAGCGAAATCAACCGCGACAAAACCGATCTTATCTCGACTTTCCTCTATCGCCATCCCCGCGTCCATGGTCAATGGCAGCAGCAAGGCTACGGATTGGACGGTGCGCTTCCGCTGTCTCCGTTCGAAATCGCGTTGATAGAAATTCTCGCCGATACGGACGTGCCCCAGCTTCCCGAAGAGCACGTGCAACTGCTGCGCAACTTCGATCCCTTGCGCGAGGAAATTACGCGTTACCGCGATTTCAACGCGCTCATGGATTCGGGAATAGTTTCGCGGGTTCGCGAGCTGAAGCGCTGGCTGGACTCTTCGTTCTACCATCCTGGCGTGCTGGCCACGGTAGCCGCGCACAATGCGGCATTCGGCGCCCGCTTCGATGAGCTATTCACCAAGGCGCTCGGCGAAATCAAGCAGTTCGCGCAAGCGCTCGACGAAATGGGCGGCAGCATTCTGAGCACGGTCGACGGCGTGGAAGTCACCGTTGAACATGTGGCAGCGATCCACCAGCAGGAAATGCTCAGCGCCGACTATGGCAGCGCACTCGAAAAATTCCGCCGCGTCTCCAAGCTGAAAAAAGAACTCGACCGGCGTCCCCCGATTCGCAAATCCTTGCTTGCGCCTGCTGCAGGACGTGGCCTGCCGTCATCGCCAAAGGCGGCTACGGCTGCGAAACTCGCGCGGGCCGCTGCGGCAAGTGCGCCCGCTCCCGTGCAAACTTTTCAGCCCCCGGCAATCACGGCCCAGCAAATCTCTGCAGAAGAAGGCAAATTGCGCCGCGTAGAGGAATCCATTCGCGTTTTCGTGCGCGTGGCCGATCCCAAGTATCGCCAGATCGTACCGATGCGCTTCTTTAACCTGACTCTCACAGTCGCGGAAGCCGACGCGTACAGCGCCGGATTCCTCGAAGAAAAGAGTCTGCGCGCCGATCTTGCCCGCATCTTGATTCGCCTGGTCTCCTGCGGCGCACGAATCAACACAGAACTCGAAGAACTCAAGCGCAGCCAGAGCATGTCGTCGTTGTGGAAACTGCATGCCGACGCGCTGGTGGTCTTGCTTGAAATCGCAAGCACAACCACCGAAGAAGCGGCAGGAGTAGCCAAGTTGGCCGAAAATAGTGATAGCGCAGCTCCCGCCAAAGCTATTCACGAAACCCTGCAGAAACTGCGCAGCCGCTCCGACCTTGCAGTGAAGGCGCTGGCACATCCTGGGAACTAAAGCGCCGGCGGCATCGTTACCAGCTTTTTTATTTCCGCACCGAGCAGGTCGAAGTGGCGCACATTCCATGTGTAGAGATCGTCCGCGCGTGCTTTGAGTGCGCAGGCCGCGACCAAGCCGTCATAAACTGCACCGCCCACGATTCCCAGCCCTGCCATGCGGCGGATGGCGGCGCAGTACTCTTCGCCGTCAAGCCATACCAGCGTGAGCTTCTCCTCGATTTGTTGTACTAGCAAGGCCGCATATTCAGCGCCTAGGCGCTCTTTCCCAGGGTACTTGGTAAGGGATGAGTAAACTTCGGCTAGGCTGTGAGCAGCGCAACTAGCATTTTGGGGCGTTGCGGCCGCGAAGACGGCGAAACTTCGGGCGTGGTGAACATGGGCCGGCAGGAACGCGGGTACGAGCACCGAGCTGTCGAAGAACCATTTCACCGTCGCTTTTTCCGCCGTGCGGCGCGTGGAGCAAGATTGCCCAGAAATCTGAGTTCGCGTTCATTGCGTATGTCGCGAAGAACCTTATCGGTAGCTTCCGCCGAAATCGGCTCCTCGGTGCTGAAGACCCAGATTCCTAGTTTCTTGTGAAGGCCGGTTCCTCCCCTGCGCGGGCGAAGCACGATGCGATCTTCCGAACTTTCCAGTTCGAGCGAATCGCCCGCCCGGAGCTGCATTTCGTCGCGAATTGGCTTGGGCAGGACGACGCGGCCAGCTTTGTCCAGCGTCAAGGTGGTTGTCATGAATGCCATTATACAATGGCATTTGCCATGTTTAAATGCCATTTGTTGGATTTCCAGGAATGTTCGCAGTATCCAGACTCTTTCATCCTTATGCGGGGCTGTCTCAGCTATAGCGGGCGATCGGACTCTGGCGAGTTGGAAGCGGCCTCCCAATCGAGATGTTCAGCCCCTTGTTCGAGACCCACCACTCCAAGTTGTCGTAATTGCTTGTAACTTCATCGACGCAGTTGCCAGGGCAGCCAAAGAGTACCCTCCCGCGCGACAGCACTGGCTGACGGAGACACTCCGCGAGTGACTCAATCGGAATCGGCTTCTGAGAGTGCAGTGCAATGTGTTCGACCACCTCGCGCATGCTGCAGGGCGCGCGGACCGAATGGGATATGAAATTGCCAAGAATTAGATCGTCGTAGAGTTTTTCGCCGCCCGCTTCGAAGGTTTTCTGATAGTTGAAATGCCGCCAGCTTGCTAGGGGCTCCTCCCGAGGGCCGGGCAGTGCAAAATCGGTACGCGAGCAGCGTTGATGATTGTTTTTGTCCAGCGCATACACCGCAGACGCAGAGGCGGTGCGCCTCTCTTTTGTTAGCAGATCCTCGAATTCGAAGGAATAACGCCGTGATTCGGGAACATCGCCAGCGACGCCTTTCCCGGCTCCATCCCATCGAACCGGAAAAGCGATGTGTCCCTCGACCGCCGAGCGGCCGGGCAGGTTCAAAGGGAACGACACCTGCGACTTCTGTCGTATCCCGAAGCTGGCTAGGAGCTGTGTCCACTCGGCAACGGGCAGGTTTATTGGGTCCGCCGCAAGCTGTGTGTTGCCGTATTGAATTAGAAAGATAACCCTCAGGCTCAGTTGCTGGGGAGACCGGTTGACCAATGTCATATCCTCAGCAATGGCTAACCGACTCGGATGCTGATCGAAGGGACGCAAGATTGAGACGTCCGCCAGGGCGCCGGGATACCGGACGTCCCAACCAGGGAGAACGGCGGACGCCGCGCCGCCAAGGCGCATCTTCTGCGCAATCGCTTCATGCAGATCGGCTCGCGCCGCCTTCACCTCCTGGATGGTGTAGTTCTTGTGCTGGCTAGTCCTCGAATCGAACGACGTGTGATGGTCCAAGCACAAGAACGCGAGGTTATCTTCTGCGGAGTTCGATGGGTTCTTGTCCAGGTGAGCGATCTGGCCCTTCTTCTCAGCCAATTCGCCATTCAAGTGAAAGCACAGGGCACACCGCCGCGCGCTCTTCAAGAGCACGGCCGTCACGATGTCGACGGGAATTGACTTCCGGCCCACGAAGCGACGTTATCACAAAGTCTTGGGCTTCCAAGCAGCTGCTGGGCTGCGCCCAGTTGCCAGCCGAGGGCGGCTGTCCCCACATGGGCACTGACGGCTGGCAGCTGATAGCTGACAGCTAATTAATATCGAACTGCTCCTGGTGCAGCGCCGGATCGCTCTTCACAATGATCGTCCGCTTGGTAAGCTCTTCCATCTCATTCAGCAGCCGCCCATTGTTCGCCTTCAATTCCTTGGCCACATCCGGATTCACCCGCAGCATCACGTCTTCGTGTTCCAGATGTCGCGAGATCTTGCGCATCTCCACATAAATCTCGTTCGCAATCGTGGTCAGCGACTTCACGTAGCCAGTAGATTGGCAATACGGACAAGGCGCACCAATCGTGCGTTCCAGCGACTGCTTCACGCGCTTACGCGTAATCGCAACCAGTCCGAAATCGTTAAACTGCAGCACTTTCGACGGCGCACGATCATGCCGCAACTCCTCTTCCAGAGCCTGCATCACGCGCTGTCGATTGCGGCGTTCATCCATATCGATGAAGTCGATAATGATGATGCCGCCCAGATCGCGCAGCCGAATCTGCCGCACGATCTCTTTGATCGCATCCACGTTGGTTTTGACGATCGTATCTTCCAGCCGCGATGTCTTGCCCACGTACTTGCCGGTATTGATATCAATCGCGACCAAGGCCTCGGTCTGGTTGATCACGATATAGCCACCACTCTTCAGCCAGACTTTCGACTTGAGCGCCTTGTCCATCTCATCTTTCAGGCCGAATTGCTCAAACAGCGGCGTCTCTTTCGTATAGAGCTTCACCCGCTTCACAAGCCCAGGCTGGAAGCGATTGAAGAATCGGAGAATGCGCTCGTATTCCGGCTCCGTATCCACCCAGATCACGGAGAAATCCGAAGTGACCTGATCGCGAAGTACACGTTCCACCACATTCAGATCGTGATAAATCAGCGCCGGAGGCTTGGAGGCTTCCGCCCGCGTCTTAATGTCATTCCACAATCCCTTCAGAAAGCGAATATCGGCCCGCAATTCTTCTTCACTGGCGCTCTGCGCGGCAGTCCGAACAATGAAGCCGCCATGGCCGTTATCGCGCTCACTCATCACGATGCGCTTCAGCCGCTGCCGCTCTTCATCGGAAGCGATCTTGCGCGAGACGCCCGTATGGTTCACGGTCGGCATATAAACCAGAAACCGCCCCGGCAGCGCGATGTGACTGGTGATCCGCGCACCTTTCTTCCCGATCGGTTCTTTCGCAATCTGCACCAGGATTTCCTGACCCTCTTTCAGCAAATCGCTGATCTTCGGAACATCCTGCGTTTGCCGGCGTGGAAAGCGGCGTCCTCCGCCGCCACGGCGTCCTCCGCGCTGCCGGTCGTAACCCGGCCGCGGACGAGGTGCGCGTTGCGTATAACCGGCCGTCCCCGTCGAAGCGCGAACCTCCGCGCGCGCATCCACGGTACCGTTTCCGCGCGCTTCCGCGTCAAGCATCGCCTCCGCTTCCGCCTGCGCCTCCTCTAGTTCCAATTCTTCCGAATCTTCTTCGCCTTCCGCCGCGGCGCCCTCCACCGGAGCAACACCCGATTCCGCCAAAGAGGTCAGGTGAATCTCCTCGACAGTCTCGCGAACATCCGGAAAACCCCGCTGCCCAGCTTCCGCACCTTGCTGGCCTGCCGCTCGCGTCTCTTCCTCGAACTCCTCATAGCCGTCATCCGAAGTCTGTTCGTACCGCACCGCATCCGCTTCTTCCTCGTCGATGGTCTCCTCTTCGAGAGTGCCCGGAGCCGCGAACTGCGGTGCCCGCTCCACGGCTACAGCCGCATCAGAATGCTCATCCGTTGGCGCGACTTCAATCTCTGTCTCCACCACTTCCTGAATCAGCCTAGCCGCCTCCGGAGCCGCAGCCGCAGCGACTGCACTCGCCGAATCCATCCGGTGAAATTCGCGGTTCCAATCTACCGTCGTGGCAGCCGAATCTACCGGTTCATCCCGCACCGGTTGTGAATCGGCGTGCTGAGATCCTTCCTCCGTCTCCGGCAGAGTTATCGCAGCCGCAGGCCCGCCCGCGAATATGGGTTCGTCCTCCGCAAAACTTCCAGCAATGGGGGCTTCGCTAGGAATAGCGTCCACTTCAAATCGCTCCGCCACTTCGGATCCGCGAGCCTCGCTCGCTGGAAGGACTTCCACAGCGGGCGCTTGAGGAATCCCCCGGTACTTGGAAATCGATTCTCCCGGCAGGATGATCGGCTGATAGCCGACGGGCGGTCCAAACTGGCTTCGGGACGGCTCTTGAGCACGCACGGGAACGCTCTCGACCACGGGTGGTGCGGCCGGCCTGGATTCGCCCCCGCGTTCGCGCCCATCACGGCGTCCGCCGCGTCGTCGGCGGCGTCCTCTCCAGCCTCCGCGCTCACGTTCTTGCGAATCCCTTCCGCTAGAAGATTCGGCCGGTGCGGCGGCGCTGGAGTTTTGATGTTCTTCCGCTAGTTCCTGCGAGGTTTCGGCCTCGCCTGTGCTATCCGCTTCGAAGCCTAGATGGGTTTCCGCCTCTTGAGCTTCGAACCCTCCCGCGGCCCCGTTCTCCGCTGGCACGCCTTGCGGCCGCATATCCTGCACGCCGCGGCTCGCAGGAATAACATCCGTCAAATCCTCGTCATGCTCTTCCAACTCCATAAAGTCGGAAACATAGAGGAAGGCATCGCGCTCGAGCCCAATGTCGACGAAAGCCGATTGCATGCCGGGAAGCACGCGGGTCACGCGGCCCTTGTAGATAGACCCGGCTAAGGTGTATTCATTTTCGCGCTCGAGGTAGACTTCCGCGAGCAGATCGTCTTCCACCAGCCCCACCTTGGTTTCATGCGGTGTGGAAGAAACAAACAACTCTTTATTCATGGACACTCCGGTGCCGTCTTATCCGACGGCAATCACCGGGTCGAAGCAAGGAAGGAAACAGGAGGACTGAGCGATGCGACACTGCCCCCGCATAGGGGACGGCTGGGGTCCGGGAGGTTCCCGAACCGAATCCGTTGCTTAAGCTTGGATCTCTTTTGCACTGTTCGCTTTTCGTCTGCCGGGTTGTGACCGCACTCTCAGACCGTTCCCGGTCAGGGGGCCGTTTCCCATCCAGCAGCACTTAATTGCTTCAATCCTGCCCGGCCTTCCGTAACTCGATTGGCCGGTGAAATGCCCCCTTTACGCGAGGGCGATCGATATTTTTGGGGCTGCGCCGGACTTAACCGGAGAACGCAGCAGCTTGCTCTTTAGCTCTTTACCGCCTTCCGGCCCATAACTCATGTCCCTGTTTAGCCGGACTCCCAGCTAATTCACAAATCGGCGCATACGAACATTCATTACCATCCCCAGCGCCAGGAACATGAACAGAACGGAAGACCCACCGTAACTCATCAGCGGCAAAGGTATTCCGGTGACCGGCATAAAACCGACCACCATGCCGATATTGACCAGGATATGGAAGCTAAGCACAGCCACCACACCCATCACCACGAACGTGCCAGCGCGGTCGGGCGCTGTTTGCGCGTTCTGCGTCAAACGCATCAGCACTATGAAGTATAACAGCAGAACCCCTAAAGCTCCTACGAAGCCGTGTTCCTCCGAAAACGCGGCAAAAATGAAGTCCGTTTGTGGAATCGGCAGGAAAGCTCCGTGCGTTTGCGAGCCTTTCCCGCCCCAAAGGCCGCCGGAACCTACCGCAATCATGGATTGCTTAACTTGATACCCCGAACCCTGAGGGTCGGCATCTGGGTCCTGGTAGCTGGTAAGACGTTGCTTCTGGTAACCCTTAAGAAGGTGAACCTGTGGGACATAAAACACGACGCCAATGCCCACGATGGCGAGCAGAGCGATGGCGACTCCTTGCTTCCACTGCAATCCACCCAAAAACATGCCCATGGCAGCAATGGGGAGATAGGTTAAGGCAGTTCCCAGATCCGGTTGCTTGAGCACAAGCAGCATGGGAATACCGACGATTGCCCCAGCCTTCATGAAATCCGGCCAGGAGAGTTCCTGCTGGCGCATGTCAGTGAAAAACTTGGCAACGGCCAGAATCAGGATGAGCTTGACCCACTCCGAAGGCTGAAAGTGATTTCCCCCCGGCATCTTGATCCAGCGCTTCGCACCCAAAGCCTTCGTGCCGAACACAAGCACCGCCATCAGCGAGGCCACGGCCGCGATATAAAACCAATGCACCCGCTCCAGCAGGGCCTGATAATTCACCAGGCTGATCAGGAACATCAATCCCACCCCAGCCACAACCCAATACACCTGCTTAATGTGAGACCCGGCGAACTTGGTGTGCTCAGTAGCGCTATGGATCTCCATGACCCCAAGCCCGCAGATCAAGAGCACAAAAACCAGCAACAACCAGTCAAAATCGCGAAATGAGACGTAGCGTGACATAAAGCAGCTTCTAGCTCTTAGCTCCTAGCTCTTGGCCTTTCGCGTGCAATCGCTTTCGCTGATTTACCTGGGCTAGGATTCCAGCGATGATCGCAGCATAGAAAACGGTGTTGATTCCGAATATCCACAAAAGACCGGTCCATGTGCGGAAATCTGAGTGGACACCAAGTGCCATTATGGCTGCGTATATGCCTGGCACCAGCGGCCATGACAGAAAACGTAGACCTGGCCTTTGACCAGCAAGAATTAAGATCCCGGCGAGTGTAGTCGCACCTGCGACCGAGATACGAAAGCGTGCCGAGCGAATTGCTGCGACGGTAGTCGACAGAACTAAGAGCGCAATCGAAATAACGGTTCCCCACCAAAATATGGATTGGTCCCTGTCGGCTGAAGGACTGCCCCAGCCCACGCGGTCTGAATTGAAATAGTAGGATCGTGAGAACCAGAGCGCACTCACGCCTGAGGTGAGGGCAAGGAAAACGCTCGGTACGAGTGGCAGACGGAAACGGCTGGAATCGTTGGTCGACTCAAAAGTCATCACTGCACCCCAGGCGCAGCCGTAGCCAACACCAAAGGCCTCTTCGGCAACTCCATCACCAAGTGCCCAGCCTCAAGCCCATCGCCCTCCGGCGCGCTCCACAACGCACCAACATCCACTGCCCCGCCTTCTTTCGACTTCTCCACCACCTTGTTAGTAGGCCGGTTCTTCTTGTCGACGTAAGCCTTCAACACCTGCGTAGCCAGCCGAGCCGCCAACCTCCCGTGCTCGCCGCCCTGAAAGAGCACACAAACCACAATGTCCGGATTGCGCCGCGGCGTGAATCCCACGAACCAGCCGTTCTGCGCCAGATCGTCGCTATTCTTAAACTTCGCCCGTGTAGCCAGAGAAACGACCTGCGCCGATCCCGTCTTCCCCGCAATATCGATGCCCGGAATGTGCGCCGACGGTGCCGTACCCTCCGGCAGCAGCACACGCGACATCGCATCCGTAATAAAGGTCCAGCCGTTGGGATCGATCGGAACCATCTTCGTTTCCGTCACGTGACTAGCCTCAACATATCCGCTGGGAAGTTCCTGCGGATCGACCACGTGAGGCACGACCATCTTCCCATCCATCGAAATCGCAGAAATCGCCCGCATCAACTGCACGGGAGTGATCGCAATCGCCCCCTGTCCAATGCCGACCGAAATCGTTTCCCCGGCAAACCACTTTTGCTTGAAGTTCTTGATCTTCCACTCTTCCGACGGCATCACGCCGCTCACTTCGTTCGGCAAATCGATGCCAGTCTTTTGCCCCAGCCCGAACAGAGTTGCATATTTCGCGATGCGGTCAATGCCCAGCTTGTTCGCCAGCGTGTAGAAAAACACATCGCACGATTGATAAATCGCTTTCTCCAGCGTCACCGGGCCATGCCCGCCCTTAACCCAGCATCCGAACCGTCGGCCATAAAACTCCGCCCCTCCGGTGCAGTTTACCGCCAGGTCCTGCGCAATTCCCTCCTGCCAGCCCGCCACCGACATGATGATCTTGAACGTCGACCCCGGAGCCAGCTGTGCCTGAATCGCCTTATTCAGCAGCGGCTTATCCGGATCGGTAACCAGCTTGTTCCACTCTTCCCGCGAAACCTTCACTGAAAAACCTTGCGGATCGAAGGCCGGCCGACTCACCATCGCCAAAATTTCCCCGGTATGCGGGTCCATTGCGACGACGGCGCCATTCTTGTCGCCCAGCGCCTCTTCTGCCGCAATCTGCAAATCGATGTCCACCGTCAGCTTCAACGGCTTTCCTGCAGTCGCATCAGTTTCCCCGAGCACTCCCAGTTGGCGTCCGTGGCTGTTCACCACCTCGCGCCGCGCCCCGTTCTTGCCCATCAAAGCATTGTTGTACTGCCGCTCCACGCCCGAGATCCCCACGACGTCGCCCGGGTTATAAAGCTCAAACTGCGGCTGGTTGAGCATGTCTTCCGTCACTTCGCCCACATAGCCGATCAGGTGCGCCATGAAGCCGCCGCGCGGATATAAGCGCCTGTCTGCCCGAATCGTATCCAGCTCTGGCAGCTCGTTCCGGTGTGCCTCGATAAACGCCTGCTCATCCTGCGTGATGTCTTCTTTTAAGAAGATCGGCTGATACTGCGGCGTCCACGCAAAGTGGCGTATCCGCGCCCGCACCTCTTCGGGATCAAGATGCAGCCCCTGCCCAATCAAATCCGCGTCTACGTTGAGATCGTGCGAAGTGTCGCGCAGCAGCAGCGCGGAGAAGGAAGGATAGTTATCGACAATGATCCGCCCTTCGCGATCCAGAATCTTCCCGCGAGGCGCAAGAATCGGCACATTGCGAATCTGATTTTTTTCCGCGGCGTTGGCGTAGTAGCCACTCTCCATCACCTGCAGTTTCCATAATCCATAAGCCAGCAAAAGAAAAATGGCGAGGATCGCGTACTGCGCCGCAGTCAGGCGAATGGCGGATACTTTTTCGTCACGACCGAACATAGAAAATCAGCTGCCGGTTCCCAGTTGCCATCGGCCAGTAAAAGCAGCCGTCAGCCTGGCACTCCTGGTAGGGCTTGACTGTGGGCTTGAAAGCATTGTAAACCGCAACGCATCCAGCGATGCGCCGCGTCCAAGTAACGGAGGTCATAACCAGAACTTTGCCGGAAACTGGAAACCGGAAACTGGCGCCTGCCTCTCACGTTCTCTGCTTAAACTTATCCAGCAAGAAATAAAGCCCCACACCAAGCACTCCGTTCGCCAAGCCCGCCAAAATTCCCCGGCTCCAGCTCCAGTTCAGCGTCAGATTAACCATCCCTCGCGCCACGGTGAAGTAAACCGCTGCGTGAACCAAATAAAATCCCAGCGTCACCAGCAGCCGCGCCCCGGAATTCTCCACATCCAGCTTTGCTCCCAGCGACGACGCCCCATAACCCACAACCGTTTTCGCAATGCCATAAATTCCAATCGGGTAAGCCCCCAGCATGTCCTGCGCCAGACCGATCGCCGCGCCCGTGAACAAGCCGGAGATCGGATTCCTTCGCGCCATGGCAAAAAAAATCGTCACCAGCAAAGGCAAATCGAAAATGGAAAAGAAAGGCAGCCGCCTCGGTACATACGCCTGCAGAAACAGCGCCAGCACCGGCACGCCGATAGTCACCGGCATGCTGAACCGGTAAACCTCAATCTGCTCGCCCGATGTGTAAGTAATCGGCACGCTAGTGGGGATCGGCTTCCGCAGCTGGTGGTTGAGGCGCTGGTGGCGAAGACTTGGACTGCTGGTTTCCAGGCTTGGGAGGTACCGCAATCGGCTTGGCCGAAGAACTCGCGGAACTTGTATCTGTGGATTTGGCCGGGCTCACGTTCGAAGCAGGGGCCGAAGCAGTCGTGTTCGTTGCAGACTTCTTCGTAGTCTGCCCACCACTAGCTTGTCCGGCAACCGAACCATTATGTGTGCCGCTTGCATCCGCCACCGTGCCGCCGGGCGTCGTAACCTTGCCGCTGCCCAAAGCCGGCGATGTCGACGCTCCAGCCGCTGGATTGGAAACGATCTGCGGTTTCGCTGCCCCAGACCCAGTGGCGGGCAACCCAGAACCGGCTGATCCATTCTGCCCACTAGTCGTCTTGGCGCCCGAAATCGGCGCCGCAGCAGCAACCGCAGCTTTATCGGGAACAGAAGGCAACCGTTGTGCAAGAATATCCGCCGCACGCACGCGTCCCGAGTCCTCGACCGCCACCTGGCGTTGTTGCCTCTCCGTAACCACCAGCACTTCTTCCAGTCGGCTCAGGTCGGCCGCCGGCTTCACCTGAATGTTCAAAAACATTTCGTGGCCCGGACTGACCTTGGTCACCGTGCCGGCCGGCAATCCCTTGGGAAAAATCTGGTCGCCCCCACTGCTCAGAATGGTATCGCCCGGCGACACCTTCTCATCGCCCATCACGCGTTCCAGCACCACCGACCCGTCCGGCGTTCCCTTCAACACGCCTTGCACGCGTGTCTTCTCCAGCATCGCTCCCACGCCACTGGTCTGGTCGTTGATCATCAGCACCTGCGCCGTCGTCGGATACACATGCAGCACCTTCCCAACGATCCCCCCTGAGGTGATCACAGCCATGTCCGGCTTGACGCCCTCATTCGAACCCTTGTCGATATAAATCGATTGCGAAAGATCGTTGCCGCTGGTTCCGATCACCTGCGCCGCCAGTGGTTTCCCGATCACCTGCTCTTTGAATGCCAGCAATTTTTGCAGGCGGTGCGCTTGCTCGGCATCTTCGCTCAGCCGCACCTGATCGAGCCTCATTTGATCGAGCTCTTGCCGGAGTTGGCGATTCTCCGCCCGCACCCCGCGAAGGTAGAAGTAGTTGTGCCAGAGATTCCCGCTGCCGGTTTGCACCCAAACCAACACGCGTTCGAAAGGAGTAATCGCGTCCACCGCCCATATGCGTATCAGACGCGTGTTCTCCGGATCGCTGCTGCGCTTGACCTGCACCGCCAGCCCCAGCAACTGCAGAAACAACACGCCCACCAGGATGGTCAGATTGCGGTAGCGGCCGAGAAAAGATTCCATAAACTCCAGGTTTCAAAGTTTCAGGGTTTCAAAGTTTCAGGGAACTCGCTTTGAAACCTTGAAACTCTGAAACCTTGAAACCTTATTCAATTATTCAATTGAGATCTTCCTAAGCAGCTTGAAGTCACTCAGCATCTTGCCCGTGCCCAGCACCACGCTGCACAGCGGATCGTCGGCGATCGAAACCGGCAATCCGGTTTCTTCGCGAATGCGCTTATCCAGATTCTTCAGCAGCGCTCCGCCGCCCGTCAGCACAATGCCGCGATCACTGATGTCGGCCGACAACTCCGGCGGCGTGCGCTCCAACGCCACGCGAATCGCGTTCATGATCGTCGATACGCATTCGCTCAGCGCTTCGCGAATCTCGCCATCGTCAACCGTGATCGTCTTGGGTACGCCCTCGATCAGGTTGCGGCCCTTGATCTCCATCGTCATCGGCTTGTCCAGCTGATGCGCCGATCCAATCTCCATTTTAATTTGTTCGCCAGTCCGTTCGCCGATCAGCAGATTATATTTCCGCTTCAGGTAATTCATGATGGCTTCATCCATCTGATTGCCCGCCATCCGCACCGATCGCGAATAAACAATGCCGCTCAAGGAAATCACAGCGATATCGGTCGTCCCACCGCCAATGTCGACGACCATGTTTCCGCTGGGCTCAGTAATCGGCAACCCCGCGCCAATCGCGGCCACCATCGCCTGCTCCACCAGATGCACCTCGCTAGCCTTGGCGCGATAAGCCGAATCCATAACCGCGCGCTTCTCCACCTGAGTAATCTCCGAAGGCACGCCGATCACAATCCGCGGATGCACCAGCATCTTCCGGTTGTGCGCCTTCTGAATAAAATAATTCAACATCTTCTCGGTAACTTTGAAGTCGGCGATCACGCCATCCTTCATTGGCTTGATGGCGACGATGTTGCCCGGCGTGCGGCCCAGCATCTCTTTCGCTTCTTTGCCGACGGCCTCAACTTCGCCGGTGTTCTTGTTGATCGCGACGATCGAGGGCTCGTTGACCACAATGCCCTTGCCGCGCGCATACACCAGCGTGTTGGCCGTGCCGAGATCGATGGCCAGGTCGCTAGAAAACAGGCTGAACAGCGACCTGAGGTTGTGAGATCGATTGGAATGAAACCCGTTGCTTGACATGACGAACTCTGCCTTCCATTGTGCCGGCCGCTTAAATTCAGATCGGCTGGTCCCAAATTCACCACGAAGCGCACGAAGGTACAAAAAAAACCAACCTTAGTGTGACTTCGTGTCCTTCGTGGTTATTGCTTTACCGCACTGCCCGATCACAAACTTTGCGTTACTGAATAATGATCTTCTTCTGCTGCGTATTCACCCCACCCTGTGCAGTCTGCGCCGTCACCGTAATCACAGCTTCTCCCGGCCCCAGGGCCGGCGTGAAGTAATGAAACGTCCCATCCGTAGTAACCATCGGCACTTCGTGGCCATTCACCATTACCCGGGCCCCGACCTGCGTCTTCCCGGTTACTTCAATCACATGTCCATGCTGAATAAAGGGATCCAATTCCAAATCGATCGCTTCCGTCTGTTTGCCTTTGGGAATGATGGTGAAGCGGTTTTTCTCGCTCTCCACCGACTCTTTTCCCGATGGTTCGTAGGACTGCACGATCCAGTAGTACGCACCTTCGCCCAGGCTTGTAACCGTAACGTCAGCTGTGCTCACTCTCTTATCTAACAGTGTAGAAGAAAAATAAGGATTTCTCGATATACGAAGCCGGTACCCCGCCGCATTTGCCATTGGCGTCCAGGAAAACTCCACATCCTTCGTCGCCTCTCCGGACGTAAAAATCGGCGCCATGTTCGCCGGGGAAATCGGCGTCGGCGGCCCAATATCCTTCGCCTTTTCCATGTGCGTTTCGGCCTGCCGGAAACTCACCTTCTCCCAGTTCGCCAGTTGCACCGTCTCTCCGTTGCGCGTAACTTCGCCAGCGCCTTTTTTCATCAGGATTTCGTGCGAATCGGACTTGGGATCGTTATGCACCTGCGCCGCCGACTCCGGAGCCAGCGATGCTGTCGCTCCCGCCACAATCACCTGCGACTTCGATCCCTGCGAATAAGTCGCCGTAGAAAGATCCACCGTTCCCGTACTCACAGCCACTGCGATATTCGTCTGCTGCTGGTCGTTCGCCGAGTTCTCTTCAATCACAATCAACGAATCCTGCTTCACCGTGTAGCTGGTTCCGTCGTTGAACACAACCTTCGCCATGCCCTCCGACCCGGTCTGCACCACGTCGCCTTTATCCAGCGGAACGTTGAAATCCGCGGCAATCCAGCTATTGCCGTTGCCTTTTTTAATGCGCACCGTTCCATCGAGCGCCGTAAAGTGCGCCTGCTGCGCGGTGATCGTGCCGTTGCCCGGCGCTGGCGCCATCCCCGCCACCCGCTCCAATACCTTGTTGGCCATGCCGTCGGCGGCCTTGATGCTGCTCTCGGTGAATTGCGGAAAGACGACCCTCATCGCGCCGAAAAACAGCGCTGCCCCGGCAAGGATCATCAAGGCCACACTGCGATATGTGACCGTGGTCCACGCGATGTGGATGCCAGGTTTGCGAGTCTGCGAGGACACGTGAACAGAAAACCTTGTTCAAACCTTCTGAATATGCGGTAATTTCAACGTTACCACAAGCCTATCGGCACGAAATATGGGTAATCATTAGGGAACGTTACCTTCGTTTTTTCTGCGCTCCGCAGCAGAACGCGGATCGCACGTACCCTTTTCAAGAAATCCTGTGGAAAAAGTCGGGTTGACACTTCGTTAGTTGGCGGTAATAATTCCCGCGTTCGGTCGCCGCATCCCTTCCCTCGCGGCGTCCCAGATGACTGAACGGAGTTTCCTCAGGTGGTTATAGGTGTGCTCGCCGGGTTTTGTGGATTCTCAACTTTGGAGGCTCTATGCAGATCAAGAATTTGCGTCTCGCCGGTGTGTTCTTGCTGACACTCTGTGTGTGCATTCCGGTACGTGCGCAGGTAGCAGGACGGATTGAATCCATGAAGCTCTTGACCACCGACACTGGCTGGGCGGCCTCGAAGAGCAAGCTCTTCTGGACCACAGACGGTGGCGCAAGCTGGAAGGACATCACACCGAAGCTCAATCACGAGGAGCAACAAGTTTCCTCCGTTTTTTTTCTGGACTCTTCTACCGGGTGGGCTTTGATGCGTTGCGGAGATAATTTTTTCCCGTCAAGCGATCCGCTAGTCCTAAAAAGTGACCGTGATTTAAGGCGAGATGACATCTGCTTCGAATTCGCTTCCACTAAGGATGCCGGCGAGAGCTGGTCGATAGTGCATCCGAAAATCGCAGACCCGAGCCAGCATCCAGAGGATGGCTCCGGGTTTTCCCAAGGCACCTTTATGGACTTTGCCGATCCTTTGCATGGCTGGGCGATCCTGAAGAGAGGAACGAATACTATGTTCAGCGCTGGCGTCGTGCTACGCACCATTGACGGCGGCCTCACTTGGACTCAGCTAAAGGACGTCCCACCAATAGCGGAGCATTTCGTTTTTAGAACCCCAAAGGACGGATGGATGGCTGGCGGCCCGGAATACGACCTATTCGTTACGCACGACGGGGCGGATTCGTGGCAGAAAGTGCAGTCAGTGCCGGACATGGGGGACAGCCTCCCCGTGTTCGAGGACGAGCATCGTGGCCTTATGCCCGTCGGGCACTTCCTGCTGGCAACCAATGACGCCGGCAGAACATGGCAGCAAGCCCGGACACTAGGAAGCATTCCAGAGTACAGCGCAATAGAGATAGTGAAATCCGTCGTTATCGCCATCAAACGCGATCTGGAACAGAAACGCCCGAGCGGGGGCATCCCCAGCTCTATCATGGCCGCCAAGACAAGGCTTTCCCTCTACGAACTCGCCCCGAGCGGTGACGCCTCCAGCAACGCTGCAGAGGTTCCGGTTTCAGCAGGGGGCGGGATCATAGAGCTTAGTTTCCTAAGCGAAGCACAGGGCTGGACTACTTTCTCGGGAAGGCTTTTCGCCACTAAAGATGGCGGAAAGAGCTGGGTAGAAATAACACCTGGCGGCGATCCGACGTCCCTGGGAAGATCGAAAAGCGTCCCCCGGCCGATCCCAAGCTATCCGGCCTGTTTCACCGGGAAGATCCGTCTCGCAGCCTGCGGCGACTGGTATCAGCACGAACTTGGGCTTCGATACGCAATATTCCCCGTGCGCACGCAAAACGACGAAAGGGAATCTTTGTACTACGTCGGAGAGCCTCAGCTTTATGCAGTCTTGGATAGCCTCAAGTCCGTACTACGAGGTTGGTGTCTACTTGCCCGGGGCCGCTAATCGCGGGACGGACCCTGCCCTCAATACGACTTGGGTGCAGGGCGTAACGCAGCAAGGCTGGGGAATGATACCGATCTGGGTTCGATTGCAAGCACCCTGCGTCATCCAGACTGGGCTTAGCCACTTCGGGCCCACCGTGGCGGAGGCTAGCGATCAGGGGGCAGAGGAGGCCGACGAGGCAGTCGCTGCGGCGCAAACCCTCGGCCTGAGCACCCCGATCATTTACAAGGACGTTGAAAACTACAACCCATCGAACTCCTGTAGCCCCGTCGTGCAGGCGTTTGTTGACGCATGGGACACCGAGATCCATGCGTATTCGGGTTATTCCGCTGGCGTCTACGCAAACTACATCCCGATCAAACAGGATATTGCCACAGTTAGCGTGATTCCAGATGACATCTGGGTAACCCGTACCAGTTCCCCGCCAAAAGTTACGACTTGGAATTTGGGCATTCCAGACAGTGAATGGCCTACTGCCCAGAGAATGCATCAATTTCTCAATGGACAACCGAGTGTGGAATTTGGGGGAACAACGCTACTGTCCGGCAATCTTGACGATGACATTACCAACGCCCCGGTAGCGAACCCCAATGCCGTCATCAAGTCGTACACCTATTCATCGACGAACATCGACTGCCCAGGCGCAATCAGCACGATTCCGACAGCCATGAACGACATGAACGGCAGTGCAATCATCAATGGGCCAGGGCAGATCGGCACGGTCGTCGGAACGTATCAGACCTCTCTCACCAGCCCCAGCTATGCGTACCAAAGCAGCGGCGGCGACTGCGCCGGCTTCAGCGTCTTTGGCTTGACCAATGTCCAGCCATGGGGGATTAATAACCTCGGCCAGATCGTCGGGTACTTTGAGGACTCAAACGGGGCATATCATGGCTTTGTCTTGAACTCCAACGGAACCGCGACGCAGGTCGACTACAACTACAACGGGCAGACTGCGACGGCGACTTATCTGTATGGCATCAACGATGCTGGACAAGCCGTTGGATGGGCCTATTCGCCCAGCACCTTCGGATATCAAACATTCATGTATTACGGGGGACAGTTCTATCCGCTCGGAGTCAGCGGCGGGGGAAGTTTCGACTACACGCAGGGCTACGGCATCAACGGGCAAGCGACGCTGACAGGCCTCTATTACTTTGAGCCTTACCTGGAGGACTTTGAGCTATCTGCAACCCCCTCGTCGAGCGGCAATACAATTACATGGGACGGCGAAGCCATTGGCATCACGCCAGGAGGAAGCGCCGACACCGTGGCCAAGGGCATCGATGCCAATGACGAACTGGCTGGGTTTTACGAGTCCACTGCCTGCGTGAACACGACCAATCAGTGCGGCTTCGAGTGGGGAGGAGGCCCCACCTTGACCATCCTCCTATATGGCGACGATGCCAACGTCGCGGAGGGGATTAATGATTTCGCCGAGGTTGTAGGTCCGTACACAGATTCCATTACGGACCTTTCCCATGGGCTGGTGTCACCAATAGCAAACGCATTCAACTTGCCACCGCAAGCTTGAGCTCAAAATTCCGTACGATCCAAGCGGGCATCGAGTATCCTAGTGCTCCGGTGGCGAGCACGACAAAATCTCCGTCGAGTATCATTCCCTCCCACGAAAGGTTACTCGCCAACGGCATGGCCCTGATCTGGCTAATCGCCCTGGCCAAGCTCCTGTTCCACATCTACTTCAACAACCGCTACGGCTACTTCCGCGACGAGTTCAATTACATCGCCTGCGGCGACCACCTGGCCTGGGGATACGTCGATCAACCCCCACTCATCCCGTTCCTAATCCACATCTCGCGCGCCGTCCTCGGAGACTCCCTACGCGCCATCCGCTTCATCCCCGCGCTGGCCTCTTCATTATTAGTAGTGCAAGCCGCCGTCCTCGCTCGCGAACTCGGCGGACGCCGCTTCGCCCTGCTTCTCACCGCCATCACGGTCGTAATCGCGCCGCAATATCTCTCCAACGGAAGCCTGCTCGGCACCAACTGCCTCGAGCCCAATCTCTGGATGGGCTGCGCCTACTTCGCCATCCTAGCCATCAAGCGCGCCGGAACCAAGGACGCCCCGCATAACTGGTTATGGTTCGGCGTGGTCGCCGGACTTGGCATGCAAGAGAAATACACCATCGCCCTGTTTGGCTTCGGCGTAGTAATCGGCCTTCTGCTCACCGCACAGCGCAGAACCTTCCTCAATCCTTGGATCTGGCTCGGTGGCCTGGCCGCGTTCCTAATCTTCCTTCCAAACCTGCTCTGGAATCTTCACTACGATTGGCCGTTTCTGCAACTCATGCACAACATCCGCGCCGAAGGCCGCGACGTGGTGCTAGGGCCGACTGCATACTTCGTTCAGCAAATGCTGCTAGTAGAACCCCTAACCGCTCCCATTTGGCTGACGGGGCTCTTCGCGCTCCTCTTCGCACAGCGTCTCAAGCCCTTTCGCCCGCTGGGATGGACTTACCTGGTTTGCTACGGAATTCTGTTCGCCCTGCACGGCAAGAATTATTACCTCGCGCCGATATATCCGATGTTGCTGGCGGCAGGAGCGGTGGTCATCGACGAAGCAATCAACCAGAAAAGAGCATGGTTGAAACCAGTAATTGCCATCGTGCTGGTCGCCAGCGGAATTCACATTCTTCCAATCACCGTCCCAGTGCTCTCCCCGGACCGCTTCCTGGCCTACGCAAGAACGCTCCCCTTCAAACTGCCGGTGATGGAACATTCCCACGCCCGCGCCGCCCTGCCGCAGTGGTATGCCGATCAATTCGGATGGCAGGAGATCGTAGATGAAACCGCAGTAGCTTGGAACCAACTGACACCCGCAGAGCGCCAGGACGAAAACTGCGGCATCTTCGCGCAAGACTACGGTCAAGCCGGCGCAATCGATTTCTTAGGCCGCAACTACGGCCTGCCCCGCTCACTCAGCGGACACCAAACCTGGTTTCTCTGGGGACCGCGCGGCTACTCCGGCAACTGCATGATCGTCCTCGACGACCGCCGCGAACGCCTCGAAGAACTCTGGCAGCAAGTAGACTATGTCGGCACTTCAGCCGACAATCCCTATGCGCTGGAAAAAGAGATTCCGGTCTACATCTGCCGCGGCGCAAAATTCGGCAACTTCGCGCACCTCTGGCCAGAACTCAAGCACTGGCGCTGATACCCTTCACCACGCCGCGTCATTCCGGAGCCCCGCGTTTGCTCAGAGCCTATTTCTGAACACACATTCCACTCTTGTCTTGTTGACCCGGCCAATCCCGCTTGACAGTCCCGCCTCATACCACGAACAATGATCAGTCGTCGCGAGCGCCCACTCCGCTCCGCCCCTGCAAACTTCACTTACGAGGTTCTTACATGTTGTTCGCTGTGCGCTTTGCAATCTTCCTGTGCCTCCCGGTTTTCGTTGCGGCCGTTCTCTCCGCCCAAACCGCAACCGTCTCCCAGTCCACCATCTGGGCTGCGAAGCCCGACGTCGCCGCCTTCGAAAAAATCGAGAACGACCGCCTCGCCGCCGGCCAGAAATCCATTGACGCCCTGCTCGCCGTCAAAGGCCCGCGCACAATCGAGAACACTCTCGCGCTGCTCGACGAAGCCTTCCACCAGATCAACTCCGCCGCCTACTTCGCAGGACTCATGGAGCAGGTCCATCCCGATGCCGGCTTCCGCGACCACGCCACCGCCATGGTCACCAAAGCCAGCGCGGCGTCGACGGCCATTGCCCTCAACCACGAGGTCTACAACGCGCTCGCAGCCATCGACGTTTCGAAAGCCGACGCCGCGACAAAGTATTACGTCCAGCGCCAACTGCTGGAATTCCGCCTCGCCGGCGTCGACAAAGACGACGCCAGCCGTGCCCGCCTCAAAAAACTAAACGACCAGGCCACCGAAGAGCAGTCCATGTTCGATCGCAATATTTCCGACGGCAAAAAAACTATAGAAGCCACTGCTGCCGAACTCGACGGCCTCCCGCAGGATTACATCGACCGCCACAAGCCCGGTGCCGACGGCAAAATCACCCTCACCACCGATTATCCCGACGCCCTTCCCGTCTTCACCTTCGCCAAGAGCAACGACCTGCGCCGCCGCATGTTAGTCGCCTTCAACACCCGCGCCTATCCCAAGAATCAGGAAGTCCTCACCAGCCTGATGAAGACGCGCTACGAAATCGCCTCTCTTCTCGGCTACAACTCCTGGGCCGACTACAACGCCGCCGACAAGATGATCGCCAAGGGCCACAACATCGCGGACTTCATCCAGCAGGTCAACGAGGCTTCGAGTCCTCTTGCCAAAAAAGAATTCGCCATGCTGCTCGCCGAAAAACAAAAAACCGAGCCCGGCGCGAAAGAAATATGGGACTACGAAAGCAGTTATCTCGCCGAGCAAGTTCGCCGCACCAAGTATGACTTTGATTCTCAATCCGTCCGCCCCTACTTCCCGTTCATGGAAGTAAAGCAGGGCATTCTCGATACCGCCGCATCGCTCTTCCACGTCGAATTCCAGCCAGAGCCGAACGTTCCCTCCTGGGATCCTGCGGTCGAAACCTGGATCGTGCTCGACGGCGGCAAGCCCATCGGCCGCTTCTATCTCGACATGCATCCGCGCCCGGGCAAATACAGCCACGCCGAAATGGCGCCGGTACTCGATGGCATCAAAGGCAACCAGTTACCCGAAGCCATCCTGGTCTGCAACTTCCCTGCTCCTACGGCTGACGATCCCGGCCTAATGGATTACGGCGATGTAAAAACTTTCTTCCACGAATTCGGACATCTCATGCACCATATTCTCGGAGGCCAGCAGCAGTGGGCCGGCATCAGCGGCATCACCATGGAATCCGACTTCGTGGAAGCCCCCTCCCAAATGCTGGAAGAGTGGATCGCCAGTCCGCAAGTGCTGGCTAAATTCGCCAAGCACTACAAAACCGGCGAACCGATCCCCGCAGAACTGGTCGAGCGCATGAATCGCGCCTCCGCCTTCGGCCGTGGCGGCTGGGTCGGACGCCAGAACAGCTTTAGCGCCATCTCCTACGACATTTACAAAACCAAACCCGAGAACGTGAATCTGGACGAAGTCACGCTAAGCGATGCCCGCAAGTACACGCCAATTGCTCCCACCCCCGACACTCACCAGTGGGCCTCCTTCGGCCACTTAGGCGGCTATTCTTCTGCCTACTATACTTATCTTTGGGATAAAGTAATCGCGGAAGACTTCTTCCAGCAATTCGACCATACCAATCTCCTGGCCGGGGACGCTCCCATGAAATATCGCCGCGTAGTCCTCGAACCCGGCGGTTCAATGTCCGCCAACGATCTGGTAAAGAATTTCCTGGGCCGCCCGCAGAGCATGGTCGCCCTGCAGAAATGGATGGGCGAAGAGTTCGACGGAACGAACGGAGCAAAAGCGGCAGGAGAGTAACTACCGTCCGTGGGCCACTTACAGCGATTGTCATCCCGAGCGCAGCGAAGGACCTATGCACTCCTGCTCAAGCCAGCACAACTGCTCATTGAGGAGAGCCCCGCCCTCTAATTGTGAATATTCGGTTAAATCTGCTCTCCACAATTGACCGCGCTCAGACCCAAACATTACTCTCCCGCCTATGAAACCCGACCTCGACCAACTCCGCCTCGCCTACAAAACAGCCACCGACGTATGGATCGACGCCATCCGCGCCGAAGAAGCTCTGGCCACTCCCGACCACTCCATCGTCGCCATGGAAAAGTGGGACGACGCTCACTTCCGCGAACAAGACGCGCACAGCAAATACGCCGAAGCTCTCGAAGCCTACAAAGACGGCCTGCGCAACCTGAACTACGGGATTTGACGAAACGTCACATTGATTTCGCCGCGGGTGAATCTAGCGACTACTCCGCCAAACTGAAAAAAGAGTCTTAACTCTGACTTTCGAGGGCAAGTTTGCGGAACTGAGCAAATCGTGGCATAAGCCCCAAACTCTCGAGGCAGTCTCTGTCGAACTCCCGCAGTTCAGATCCTGTTTCATCACCCGGATGTGCACGCAATTCGTAAGCCAGAAGGCCGGCAGTATAAAGGGCAAGAGAGCAGTCAAAAGTGGGGTGCGGTATGCGGGTAGGTTGGTGATGGTGCGCGACTGCCTCCACCGCAAGATGGGGAAGTCCCCAAAGTCCGAGCAAGTATGCCCCGATCTCCGCATGAGAAGTTCCAAGTATCTCCTCCTCGGCCTTGAACGACTCGCATCCGCATTCCCGGCTGCGCTCAAGCACAGCGCAAAACTTATCGGGCAGCTTCTTTGCAATAACCAGCCTTCCAACGTCCTGAAGAAGCGCAGCCAGGATGACCTGATCCCGAATCTTTGTATCTACCGGGAGCACCACCGCGATGGCTGCCGACGCCTGGGCCTGTTGCTGGATCCCTTCGATGACTGATTGGGGAATACGAGCGTCAGGTACAAACACACGAAAAGCCTCGGACGTTAATGCCAGATTCTTGATAGTTTCCATGCCCAGGTAGGCGGCTGCGCTGTGCAGGTCAGTCACCGTCTGCGTTAACCCGAAAAAAGCGCTGTTCACGAGCTGCAGAACCTTTGCCGACATAGCAACATCCTTCTCAAGGATGCCCGCCACCTGGTTTATAGAAGTATCCGGCTGCCTCAGCGCCTCAGTCAGGGCGGTATAAGTGCTCGAAAGAGAAGGTAGCGTGCCGACCGATCCGATGACTTCTCGAATCTGCGGCCCACACAGGACATCCTGGAGAGTACAAACGCATTCGATCGTCGATCGCAGCTCGGCGGCATTACAAGGCTTTGCCAGGAAGCGATGCGCTACATGAACGGAGCGCATTGCCAGCGTTACTTCAGAGTATCCCGAAAGCACGATTCTTGCCGTGGCCGGAAAGCGGTCGCGAATGTGCCCAAGTAGCGTCGCTCCATCCATTCCCGGCATCCGCATGTCGGAAACGACTACATCGAAGCTCGCTGCTTCGCAGGCCTTCAAGGCAGCTTCACCGCCAACCGCAAAATGCATGTCCCAGCGTTTTCGATCCGCGTGCAGCATGCGCTGCAAGCCATCGAGAATCTTGCTTTCGTCATCCACGAACAAGATGCGTTTCACCACGAACCCGCCTTGGCGCTCAGATCTTTGCCCGTATGCGGAAGGCGAACGGTAAAGGTTGTACCCTTCCCCTCCTCCGTCTCGAAATGAATCGTTCCACCGTGTTTGTCGACGACCACGGAGCGCGCGATGGCCAAGCCCTGTCCGGTTCCCTTGCCCACCTCTTTGGTAGTGAAAAAGGGATCGTAGATCCGGGCCCGCACTTTCTCGGGGATTCCCGAGCCCGTGTCCTGGATTCGGATTTCAACCCACTCCGGACACTCCCGAGTTTGAATCCTGATCTTTCCCTTGTCCGATTTTCCCTTTCCAACAACATCAGCAATTGCGTGGGCGGCGTTGACGATCAGGTTCAGAATCACCTGGTTGAATTCGCCGACCAGACACGGAACCAGAGGCAGCGACGGGTCAAAGTCGGTCTCCACGTCGGCCACGTATTTCCACTCGTTCCGTGCCACCGTCAGAGTGTTTTCAATGGCATGGTTCAAATCGAGCGGGATTTTGTCCTTCGTGCCGGGATGGGAGAATTCTTTCATTGCGTTCACCAGCCCAGCCACTCGGGATACGCCTTCAAGTGTTTGGTCGATGGCTTTGGGGATTTCCTCAAGCAGATATTCAGGCTCGATGCCTTCGACCGCTGCCGAGAATTCTTTCGTCTTTTCTCGCGACGGGCCCCCGGCATCGGCGGCTAATGCTTGTTCGTAGCCGCGCACCAGCCTTTTCATATCCTGGAAGGCGTCTTTGAGGAACCGTACATTGTCGCCAATGTACTGCGTCGGTGTATTAATCTCGTGGGCGATACCTGCGGCGAGTTGGCCGATGCCTTCAAGCTTCTGCGCCTGGCGAAGTTGGCCCTCTAACGCCCGCCGCGCGGTAATGTCGCGCACGAAGGCGAAGATGAATTCCTGCGCGTCGAATTCATGGTAGTTCGCCGTCACCTCTACCGGAAAGATCCTTCCCTCTTTGTTCTTGTTTTGGGTTTCGAAGACCATCGAGCCCTGCGCTTTCATCTTTTCCCAGAACTCCAACCACGCTTCCTTTGGGAGAAGTGGGTCAATGTCTGGCACCGTCAGTGAAAGGAGATCCTCGCGGGAATGTCCCAGAGATTGGCAGGCCGCTTCGTTCGCATACATGACGCGGGCCTGCGGGTCGACCCAAAATACAGCGTCGGAGGCATTTTCCAGCGAGAATTGCGTGAACCGGAGCTCCTTTTCCGCTCGCTTTCGCTCGTTAATGTTCACGAAGGTCACAACCGCGCCCACTAAATCTTCACCCCGGTGTATGGGATAGGACCAATATTCGGCGGAAAAGCTGGTTCTGTCGCGGCGCCAGAGAACTTCCGTGTCTATGTGTGTGCCCTGTCCACGGCGAAAAGCTTCGAAGATGTGGCACTCCTCCACCGGGTAGTGGGATCCATCCGCCCGTGAATGGTGCATGAGCGCGTGCATGTCCAAACCCAGCAGTTCCTCCGGCTCCTCATAGCCCAGCAGCCGAATGCAGGAGGGATTGCAGAAGGTGCACCTGCCTTGCAGGTCGATGCCGTAAACTCCCTCTGGAATTGCATCCAGCAGATCTCGAATCTCCTCCTCGGCTCGTTTGCGCTCCGTGATGTCTACTAGGGTGCCCTCAATAATTTCGCCTGCCGCTCGTTCATCGCCAACCAGACTGAAATTAGCGATTACCCACACCGAGTCACCGCCCCTGCGCCGGCATCTCATCTCATAGTTTGTAAGGCTTCTCTCAAACTCGAGCTTGGCCAGGAATACTTCCCGATCCGAAGGACTGGGGTACAAATTTATCGCTGGAAGCGATAACACTTCCTCGGGCGAGTCGTAACCGAACATGCGGGCCGCGGCCTGATTGCACTGCAGGACGCGCCCTTCCATCGTGGTGCGAATGACCCCGGCCAGGTTACGCTCAAACAACAGTCGATAGCGCTCCTCAGACTCCTTCACCGCCTCCTGTGCCCTCTTTCGCTCCGTGACATCGGAACCGATGACGAGTGTCTTAGTCAGGTTTTCGTCGGACATTTGAACTGGAGTAATGGTTAGCCCCAACTGATGGGTTTCGCCGTTCACCTCAAAGGAAACCTCATCGCACCGCCGCGAGACGCGCTCGGAACTCCAGGACCGGATTTCCTCTTCCATTTCCCGCCGCTGCCACCGAATCCCGCAGTCGGCCAGTGTTTTTCCAACGACGTCACCTTCGGGTAAGCCAAAGACGACGGCAGCCGTCGAGTTCCAGCGCGTGATGCGTGAATCCTGGTCCATTCCGATCAGAATCGAAGGCACAGCGTCAATAAAAAACTCAGCCTGCCGATGTGCCATCCGCAGCGCTTCTCTATCGTGCAGGAGATCCGCGCGGAGCTTACCAAGTACTACATAGCTCACGATGAAAGCTAAACATCCAGTGAAGCTAATTGTCAGTACGTGAGATCCCCAAATCGTGGTGGGCGGAAACAGCCATTGCTTGACCAACTCGAAGACCAACATTGTAGCGGACGTCGCCGCAAGGGCAGCACAGGCCTGCGTTATCAGCAGAGCTTGACGACTCCTCACTCTGGGCGAAGGAGCGGCAGAAGTCTCTCGAAACGACTTACGGCTGACAGTCATGGGCTGACCCGGATTGGCGTTTTCGCATTTGGCCTCTCATTGCGCGATCAGGCGCGAAGGAGCGGTTCGGCTCTCAGATTCATCGGCCAAAAACCTCATTTCCTTAACGTGGACGAAATCGTCGAACGCAAGATCATTCCACCGGTGACTGATTCGTTGAGCACACTGTGCCGATGAATAGGACTGCGCCCTTCCTGACTCGGTGTGGCGCAATGAAACAAGAAATGAGGAACACCATGGCCGAAAAGATTCTTCTGGTGGACGACGACAGCAACATTCTTGATGGCTACCGCCGCAGCCTGAGCCGCGATTTTTTTATTGAGACCGCCATAGGAGCAGAGGAGGGGTTGAAACTCAATACGGACAGCGGTCCCTATTCGGTGGTGGTCGCGGATATGCGAATGCCCGGTATGGACGGCATTCAATTTCTTAGTCGCGTCAAGACGCTTTCGCCCGACGCCATCCGAGTCATGTTGACGGGCAATGCCGATATGGAGACCGCCATCAATGCCATAAACGAGGGCAGCATCTTCCGCTTCCTCACCAAACCGTGCAGCCGCGAAACCATGGCGAAGACCCTCACCGCGGCACTTGTGCAACACCGCCTCGTAACTGCCGAAAAACAGCTCCTCGAGCAAACCTTAATCGGCTGCATTCAGGTTCTGACCGAGGTGCTCAGCCTGGTCAATCCCGCTGCTTTCAGCCGCGCCGAAAGAGCACGCCGTTATATTCACCACATCGTGGTGGCCATGAAGTTGGGCAATCCCTGGCAATACGAAGTAGCTGCCATGATGTCTCAACTCGGCTGCGTCACTCTGCCTCCAGAAACTATCGATGCCGTCTACCGCGGGGAAAAGCTCATGCCCACTGAGCAGGCTCAATATGATGCGCATCCAAACGTCGCCCATGACCTGCTTTCCAAAATCCCACGCCTGGAAGCCATCGCCTGGATGATCGATCAGCAGAACAAGCCAGCCCTGGCGGTCGGCGACTCCGAACCCCCGGACATCCGCATGGGAGCCGAGATACTGCGGCTGATCTTGGCGTATGAAAAAATGATCCATCAGGGGAAGTCGCGAACGGACGCGGCGCATCAGTTGACTCGGCAGAACCCGGGTTTCAATCCTGACTTCTTTCAAGCCCTGGTGACACTCGATCCCAACGCGGAAGAGGGAGAAATCGTAAAGTGCCGCATCGACAATCTCGCTCCCGGCATGATCATTCAGGAAGACGTCCTCACCCTTGACAAGAGCCTGCTCGTCTCAAAGGGTCACGAGGTCACCCCGACCCTCATATTCAAGCTCAAGAACTACCACGCCAGAAAGGCCATCGTCGGAACTGTTGCGGTCTCTATGCCGCCCACCACGCTCAGTTTCGCGAAAGGCGCTGCGAAGTCGTAAGCCACATATTTCGCCCCGAAGCGCCCTCTAATCGTTTGACCGCACTCATGCTCGTATTCCGAAAGGAGGCAGTCACACCCCCATTTGTTGGGTTATTATTAGTCCCGTCTCGCGCTGCAGCCTCTGAGGTACTATCCATGATCTTCGGATTAGTCTTCGCCTTGATCGTAGCGGCTCCTCCGCAAGAGATCTCCCCCGAGTCGCAGGCAACAATGCCGCAGAGCGCTCACGACGCGTACGAACGTCACCGCCAGGTCGCAATCCGCGTCAACGATCTTGCCGCCCAAATTCACTCGCAAGCCGATGCCGACGCCGTAGTCTCCGAAATCGCAGCTCTGTTCGAAAACGGACTGCCTCCCGCATGGGCTACCAGTAGCATCCGCCAGCGAGTTGCCCACGCTGAGTACGAGGCCGCCACTAACTCTGCGACGCTAATCCCCGAGCAGCGCGTTGTTGAAGTTTGGAATGAATACACGAGAGAGATCGGAGCGCCCGACGAAGCCATCGTCTCCGTCGCTGAGATTCACAACATGCGCGACGCGTCGCTCACAATGGCCCAGCTACTCTGGGCGCACGGACAGCAGACGATCTGGACAATGCCGAACATCTACGCGGTAGGCCCCGACGGCAAAGTCGCCGACGGCTGCCGAGCCCTCGACGCCATCCGCGTAATTCATGACCTGGACGGCTTCTTCCAAAACCTGTTGGCAGCGCGAGAGCGTCTCCGGAAAGGGATTGTTGCATCGGAAAAACTCAAGAAGCCGGCGGAAGAACCAAAAACGCCGCTACGCGCCGTGAGCCAACTCCAGGCGCACGTTCAACCAAATCCCATGCACCTCGCAGAATCGCGTTATCTTCAGGAGCACGGCGCAGTCACATACCACCTGTTGCTTCTCCGCTTGTTTGACGAAATGTTCCCAGCGAAGTAGCCGCCTGCCACCGCGAAAAAGCTCCTAGTAAGTAAACGACTGAATATCCGTAACCCCCGAGCTCGGCCCATCCACATACCCGCTGCGGTTATTAGGATTCAAAGCGATATGCGTACCGATCACATTCGACGCGTTCGAGAAGTTAAACCCATTCAGCGACTCCACCAGCTTTCCGCTCGGGTTATACACCTGAATGCTGCTCCCCGCGCCCGTGCTCGATACCGACTGCGCCACAAAAAACAATTTGTTCACCGGATCGTACTCCACATCCGACCCGCTCTGTATCTGCCCCGTAGCGCCCGGCAACACAACCGGAAATCCGGTTTGGGTTTTCAAATTGTAGAACTCGACCCGGAAATCAAGCTCAGTAGTCGTTACGGCTATGCCGTCCTCCGAATCCACCGCCAGCCCGTTGATCGAACCCTGCCGAAACGGCGGCGGCCCGGGAATGCCGGTGAACTGATCCACCGTTCCCGTCGCCAGATCCACCAGCGCAATCTGCGGCGGCGGACCACCCACCGTGCCGTCCGAAGCCGCCACGACCGCCAGATTCGTAACGCTGTCATAGGCCACCGGAGGCGCATTGCTGAACATGAACGTCGAGTCCGTAAGATCGACCGCGGGTTGAAAAGTGTTCTCCGCCACGTTTGAGCCGAAAACGAACGTGTCAAAATTATTCGCCGTATTTTCGAAATACAGCACAGCCGTAGTGGCAACGCCCTGGTTCCGGCTGACTCCCAGAATAATGTCGTCGGCGCTCAACGGAGGCGTCCACGTACCCGTAAATTTGTTCGACGAAAGCGGATTCAGCTCTTCATAAATGCGCTTGGTGACGAATAACCCTGTAACGTGCTCCCGCTCCACCAATCCCACGCTCGTTCCCACAACTCCCTGCGTAATAAAGTCGTCTTCGGTCTCGATCTTCGAAACAACATTCAGAATCTTGCCGCTCTTCTGATCGAAGGTTTCCACCGCTGCCAGCACCTTCCCGTTGGAGAGAGTCTGCGCTTCACTCAGCACTCCCTCGGTCCCGTCCTGATCGATATCAAAGCCAAAAATCTGCCCGCCAAATTTGCTATGAACAATAATCTTGCCCGGCCCAACCGGCGCCTGCGCGACCCCCAGCATCGGCCGTCCGAACCAAAACAGACAAATCAAAGCAACCGCCCCCACCCGATACAACCCACAAGCATTCCCGCATCTCATGAAGTGACGCTCCGTAGTGATTGATCTTCCCGCTCAACAACACCAGACAGCCTATAGCCGCGCCCAGCAAGGGTTGTCAGGAGTTTGTAAAATCTCCCTCGCCACTTCACAGTGGTCGGAGACGATCCCCGGTGCTTCGCCGGATTGAATCCGAACGAAGCACCGAAGCGAGCACGGATCCCCTATTTGCCCGGCAGATAGCTCAAATCCGGACGGAACTGGATGATCTCGCTCGTCAGCTTTTCGATCGAGTGGTCGAGACGATCCTGAATCGAATCCGCTTCCGCCTGTCCGAAAGCTTCCTTGAGCATGTCTCGGTAGGGCTTCGCGTCGGGTTTGTCCTCGAAGTCGGCCCAACTCTTATGGGGAAACGACAAGACAAACGTTCCGTCCTCGCCGCCGTTGACCAGTTGGTACCAGTCGTAGTGCACGTTCCAGTTGGTCTTTACTGTGCCCTCATAAATGCGCGCGATGGCCGAGCGGAAGTCGGAAATCTTTCCCGATCTCACGTGAAAGATCAGGACTTCGGAAAATTTCTCGGGCATATTGCTGCCCGCATTGACCGGGTTGCTGATCTTGGGCAGAAACTCGTAATAGCGAGTGGTCACCGACTCCACATAGGCTCCGATCACTTTCTGGAACTCGGCAAGATCGGCTTCGTCGGTTACAACCGGTTTGTCATAATCCGCCCAGTGCTGGCCGAAATGGCCCACCAGATAAGTTCCAGTGTCATCGCCGCTGATGGTTGCCCATACCAACAGTGCGAGCGGATCGTTCTGCTGTTTGTGCCATGCGATTTTCTGTTTGCGGCCGGCTTCGTATTGCGGCACCGACTGCCCCTTTACTTTCTGGAATTCAATGGAAGCGAGTGTCCCCGGTTTCTCTTGCGCGAACAAAGAACAGACTGCCAACAACATGATCCCCAAAGCTGACAAGCAATGCTTGCGTTTCATTGTGCCCCTTTCGTGGGTATGTGATTTTTTCGCAGTTCAGCGATGCGAGCCACCGCAGGCTCATGAAGTTGATTCTTCGTCTTAGCTCTGTGCTCAAATGCGGAAGGAAAGACGGGAGCATCATACACGGCGTGCGTTCCGGTGTGGGGAAAAACGATACTGGCGTAAGATTACGAGCGAAGAGCGGGGCGAACTGGGGTGAACTGTGAGGGCCTACATTGCCAACGCACCGGCATTCCTGCCCTTTACTTCTTCCTGCCCTTTACTCCTGCATCAGCCTTATAAAGACAAGTAGGAACTCCCTGCCCGCAGTTCGTGGGCGTGCAACGCTCGCGGCTGCGGTTACCGCTTGAAATACGTCCAGGCGGCAATCGCCAACAAGACAACCGCCGTAATCCAGAGTGAAGAATCGCTCATTCCTGTTTTCTTGGCCATGACTGGTTAGCCTCCTATCGTGTCCGTACGCAACAAAATATCGCAAGCGGCGCGATTGCACAAGCGCAGAGTGTGACTGCAGCGCAAGGGGACGAATGAAAGCCACCAATCCCTTGCCGCACCTTCTGCTCCTTCTGTAGCATCAATATTCGGGCATTCATAAGGAGAGAAATCATGGCAACCGATACGCTGGCGTCCCCGGTTCATCCCGGCTACACACCGACCAAGGTATTCAAGAATTTCATCGACGGAGAGTGGGTCGAATCCTCAACCGGAGAGACGTTCGAAAATCGCAATCCCGCGGATACTCGCGATGTGGTGGGGATCTTCCAAAAGTCGGCGAAGGCCGATGTCGACGCCGCAGTCGATGCCGCGAAACGCGCTTTCGCCAAGTGGCGGCTGGTGCCCGCCCCGCGGCGTGCAGAGATGGTCTTTCGCGCGGCGGAACTTCTCATCGGGCGCAAAGAAGACCACGCGCACGACATGACGCGCGAAATGGGCAAAGTCCTGAAAGAGACGCGCGGCGACGTGCAGGAAGCGATCGACGCCGCCTACTACAACGCCGGCGAAGGCCGGCGATTGTTCGGCCCCACGGTTCCGTCGGAGTTGCCCAACAAATTTGCCATGGCGGTGCGCCAGCCAATCGGCGTTTGCGGCATGATCACGCCCTGGAATTTCCCCATGGCGATTTCGTCCTGGAAGCTGCTGCCGGCGGTGGTTTGCGGAAACACTTGCGTGATCAAGCCAGCGCAGGATACGCCGCTTTCCACATTTAACCTGGTTCGAGCATTTACTGATGCCGGCATTCCCAAAGGCGTGGTGAACATTGTGACCGGTTTCGGAGCAGAGGTGGGAACGCCACTGGCCGAACATCCTGATGTGCGCGCCATCTCTTTGACCGGATCTTCCGCGGTAGGCCGCATCGTCGGCGGCATCGCGGCGAAGAGCTTCAAGCATTGCTCGCTTGAGTTAGGCGGCAAGAACCCCATGATCGTCCTCGACGACGCCAATCTAGAGCTGGCGATCGAAGGCGGACTCTGGGGCGGCTTCGGAACCACCGGGCAGCGTTGCACCGCCACCAGCCGCATCATCGTGCAGAAGGGCGTTTATCGCGAGTTCATCGACAAGTATGTCGCCCGGGCAAAAAAACTGAAAGTGGGAAACGGGCTGGATGAAACAGTAGAAATGGGCCCCGCGGTCAACGAAAAACAGCTGCAAACTGATCTCAGTTACGTTGAGATCGGCAAGAACGAAGGCGCAAAGCTGATGTGCGGCGGCAACCGGCTCGAGCACGGCGATTATCAGTACGGCTGGTTCATGGAGCCGACCGTGTTTACCGACGTCGATCCCAAGATGCGGATTGCGCAGGAAGAAATCTTCGGGCCGGTCGTGTCGATCATTCCTTGCGACGATTTGGAAGATGCGATCGAGATCGCGAACGGAATCGAGTACGGACTGTCGTCCGCGCTGTACACGAAAGATGTAAACAAGGCGTTCTCGGCCATTCGCGATTTGTATGCAGGCATCACCTACATCAACGCGCCGACGATTGGGGCGGAAGTTCATCTACCGTTCGGCGGCACGAAAGCCACGGGCAACGGCCATCGCGAGGGCGGCATTGGGGCAATTGACTTTTACACCGAGTGGAAGTCGGTTTACGTGGATTACTCGGATACGCTGCAGAAGGCGCAGATTGATCGGGTGGAGTAGGACTTTTTCTGCTCAGCGGCTGAAGCCGCCGCGCGCCCTGGCTTATCGCGGCAATGAATCGCTGCGCCACCCAAGAGCGCGCGATCCTGTCGGCCAGCCAGCTAGAGACTATCCTCTTCTTGTCCCCAGCCTCACCGCGTTGTAAATTACCAAGGCAGGCTGGGGGAGACTCTCATGGTGAAGCTTTTTGCATCTGCCTTCGGCAGATGTGCCTCATTTTTATCGGTTTCAGCGCTTTTCTTCATAGTTGCAACAGCCCAGGCCCAGCAGCGGTCCATTCCCACTGCCCACGTTCCTGACGCGGTTTCCAGCGGCGTCGCACCCCTGGTCGGACGTGTTCCCGCCGCGCAGCGAGTCAGCTTGGCCATGTCCCTCCCGCTGCGGAATGAGGCGGAGCTCGATCGACTTTTGCAGGAAATTTACGATCCGCAAAGCTCTAACTACCGGCAGTTCCTCAGCGTGGAAGAGTTCACCAGCCGCTTCGGTCCCGTCGATTCAGGCTACGCGGCGCTGCAGAGTTTTGCGCGGGCCAACGGTTTGAAGATCGTCGACACCGCCGCCAATCGGATGGTGTTGGATGTTGAAGGCGCGGCGGCTGACATCGAAAACGCGTTTCACGTGCAGTTGAACGTCTATCAGCATCCCAACGAGAGCCGCACCTTCTTCGCGCCCGATCGCGAGCCTTCCACCGATCTCGATGTGCCGCTGCTGCACATCTCCGGCCTCGATAATTTCACGCTTCCGCGCGCCAAAAATGTTCGCTCTGCCGGGCAACCGCCGGCTGCGGGCACCGGTTCCGGTCCCAACGGCGACTTCATCGGCAGCGATATGCGCGCGGCATATTACGGATCTGGTCCGCTGAACGGCACTGGGCAATCGATTGGGCTGTTCGAATACGCCGGATATCAGCTCACCGATGTAACGAACTATTTCAGCACGGTGAAGCAGCCGCTGAATGTTCCGGTGAAAGGAATATCGCTGAACGGCGTGAGCCTCCATTGTCCCCGGCCGACTTGCGATGACAGCGAGCAGGTCTTGGATATTGAGATGTCGATCTCGATGGCTCCTGCGCTGAAGCAGGTTATTGTTTACGTGGGCAGCAACGATGTTTCGATTTTCGCCCGGATGGCTTCGGACAATATCGCCAAACAAGTGAGCTGTTCGTGGGGTTGGAAGGACGACGAATCCAGCCTCGATCCCATTTTCAAGCAAATGGCAGTGCAGGGGCAGAGCGTTTTTGTGGCAACCGGCGATGATGGCTCCGGTACCGGCGGTAGCACCGTCTGGCCCGCTGATGATCCCTACATTACGGCGGTCGGAGGCACAGACTTAGCCACCAAAGGCGCCGGCGGGCCGTGGTCATTTGAAGCCGGATGGGTTGGCAGCGCGGGATCGCCTTCAAAGAATAAGATCCCGATTCCCAGCTACCAGCAACTACCCGGCGTCATCAACTCTTCCAACAAGGGTTCGACCACATTGCGCAACTATCCGGACGTCTCTGCGGAAGCCAATACCAACCAATTCAGTTGTTACGACGGCGGATGTGCTGGCGGCAACGGTGGCACCAGTTATGCGGCGCCGCAGTGGGCGGGATTTATTGCGATGGCCAACCAGCAGGCGGTCAGCCAGGGCAAGCCGACGCTGGGATTCCTGAATCCCGCGCTGTATGGCATCGGCGTGGGCGCCGACTATCACACAGACTTTCATGACATCATCAGCGGAAATAACGGCGGCTTCAACGCCGTGGCTGGGTACGATCTGGTGACGGGATGGGGAAGTCCCACGGGACCCAGTTTGATTGACGCGCTAGTTCCGTAGAGGTTCCGTAGAGGAGATGAGGGCCATTAAGCCTCCTCCGCGGTTAAAGCCGCGTCTCCCAGCAAAGTACCTCAGTAACTTGCGTCCCTGCCTCGCGAAGCCTACCGTCATGGTCTGGGGTTCAATCCATCCGCTATCTGTAGCACGAGTGTGCTTTGTCAAACTGCAAGTGGAAATCGCGTCCTACCGGCAGGATCAGGCCAACATTCTTCGTGATGGCTCTGATGGTGTGCTGCATGGTTCTGTCTGCACCAGCTTCCCAGGCGCAAAAGGTCGCGAAGTCCGATCGCAAGGTTTTGGTCTCGGTAAAGCCGGACTACTC
>Ga0208690_1000028_pt1 | contig 32423 bp, 29 predicted proteins | sample June2015DPH_16_1_2_FD_184712 | JGI IMG/M metagenome (GOLD analysis project Ga0208690, IMG submission 184712) | Peatland microbial communities from SPRUCE experiment site at the Marcell Experimental Forest, Minnesota, USA - June2015DPH_16_10... | ecosystem: Environmental > Terrestrial > Soil >...
ACTCCGACAGGTGGGGCTTATGGGCTGGGCGTGGTCTACGAGGTGCATCCGGTGGCGGGCGGCAAGTGGAAACTGAATGTGATCCATGCCTTTACCGGTGGCAATGATGGATCGTCTGGTTCGGCGGGCCGTCTGATTTTCGATGCGGCGGGAAATCTCTATGGAGTTACGACTGTTGGCGGCGCGCATGGAGATGGCGTGGTTTTCGAAGTCACTCACAACCAGGGCGGCGGTTGGACCCTGCTGCCTCTTTATGCTTTCAAAGATCAGCCCGATGGTGCGTTGCCCTATGGCGGAGTGATCTTCGACAAGACCGGAAATTTGTACGGCACGACCTACTATGCAGGCGCGCACGATGTGGGCACGGTCTACAAGCTAACCCACGGCAACGGCGCGTGGAGCGAGAGTGTTCTCTATAGCTTCAAAGGTGGGAGCGACGGCAGCAGCCCCATCAGCACGCTGGTGATTGATAAGGCCGGCAATCTGTACGGCACCACCAGCGATGGCGGCACCTCATGCGCTTGCGGAGTCATTTTCAAGGTGGGGCACAATGCGAACGGCACTTGGTCCGAAAGCGTTCCTTACCGCTTTCCCGGCGCGCCTGAAGCGGGCTTCGCTTACAACGGAATGGTCGGCGGCATCGGCGGAACGTTCTACGGCGCGACGACACACGGAGGAGGCGCGAACGACGGCACGATCTACGAGTTCACGCCATAGGCCGGCCACCGAAGAGAATCTCATTGGCAACACCTTGCGATTTGGCATAAGCTACGGTGACATCGCAAGGGGCGTCCGCAGGCGCTGGTTTTTCCTGCCTGCGTGACTTGAGTCGGGATTCCAAAAATCAATTCAGGAGGATCGACCAGATGAAAACTCTGGCTCACGTTCTCTGTGCGCTGCTTTTGTGTACGGCCGTTGCCGCACAGGAGCACTCGGCGCATGCCGCTTCGCATCCGGTTGTGCTGGTGACCGGCCTCGGAGATCTCCATCACCCTGTTTCCACCAAGAACAAAGACGCGCAGGCGTTCTTCGATCAAGGCCTGCGCTTTATTTACGCGTTCAATCATGATGAGGCCGCTCGTTCGTTTGCGCACGCTGCGGAAATCGATCCCAAGCTCGCTATGGCGTACTGGGGCGTTGCTGAAGCTGTTGGGCCGAACTACAACGATCCCGCCGATCCTGACCGCTACAAACGGGCGCATGAAGCGATCCAAAAAGCCGTCGATCTATCGGTTGACACTTCGTCGAGTGATCGCGCTTACATTCAGGCGCTGGCGCACCGCTTTCCTGCCGATCCTAAATCTGATTTGCGCAGGGCTGCGGAAGACTACCGCGATGCCATGCGTGAACTTACGATTGAATTTCCTGACGATCTCGACGCCGCCACGCTTTTTGCGGAAGCAGGAATGAATCTGCATCCGTGGGGATTGTGGCATCAGGATGGTACGCCCGAGGCTGGCACTGAGGAGATCGTTTCTACGCTGGAGTCTGTGATCAAGCGCGATCCCAATCATCTGGGCGCGATTCATTACTACATTCATGCGGTTGAGGCTTCGTCAAATCCCGAGCGCGCCCTGGCTGGGGCGAACCGGTTGGCTGCACTGGCTCCCGGCGCGGGGCACATCGTGCACATGCCCGCGCACGTCTACATCCGTACCGGCGATTATCAGGCGGCGGTTGAAACCAACGAAAAGGCGGCGGAAGTCGATCGCGCGTATATCAAGGCGACGGGAGCGCAAGGCATCTATCCGATGATGTATTACAGCCACAACCTGCACTTCATCGCGATGTGTGCGGCGATGAATGGCAACTATGCGGAGTCGAGGAAAAACGCCGATCTGCTGATGGCCAACGTAGCTCCTCATGTGAAGGAGATGCCACCGCTCCAGGGCTTCACGACCATTCCGCTGGCCGTGGAGGTTCGCTTCCATCACTGGAATGAAATTCTGAAGATGCCAGAGCCCGACGCTTCGCTGCAAACTGCCACTGTTTTCTGGCACTTTGCTCGCGGCATGGCGCTGGCGGCAATCGGCAAAATAGCCGAGGCTGACGCGCAATATAAAATCGTGGCGGACGCCGAGGCGGCTACGCCGCCCGACGCCATTTTTCAGATGCCGATTAACAATAAGACCAAAGACGTTTTGAAGATTGCGGAAAATGTGCTCGGCGCGAAGATCGACATGGCGAAAAGGGATAACGACGGTGCGATCGCAAAGCTGCGCGAGGCCGTCGCCACTCAAGACACGCTGAAATACGACGAGCCTGCCGACTGGTTCTTTCCCGTGCGCGAATCGCTGGGCGCGGCTCTGTTGATGACTGGTGACGCGCCTGGCGCAGAAAAAGTGTTCCGCGACGACCTGGACCGGAACTTACGAAACCCGCGTTCGCTATGGGGTTTGCGCCAGGCCTTGTTGCTGGAAAAGCGCGAATACGATGCAGGCTTCGTCCAAAAACAGTTTGAGGCGTCATGGAAGGGTGGAACGGAAGTGCTGAAGCTGGATGACTTGGTGTAGGGGTCGCCGTCTGTGAAATTTTTCGTCCACTGGTCGATGCGCGCCCTTCGACGCAGACAATATTGTGAGAGATACCCGGCGATACAACCAGTCGCGAATTCAATAGAACTCAGACGGTGCAAGCAACATGACGCCGGGGTGGGCATCGACTGCTCAGGAGCGATGGACACGCTTAATTCATCGCTCGTGAAACTGTGACTTTCATCGGATAAAACTCGCAGCGGTTTAGCCCACCCTTTACCGACGGATCGTTCTCGCCGAACTGGCGAGCTTCTGTCTCAGCCGCAACCTCGAGGACTGCCAGACCAAAGGCCCCCTTCGGCGCCAGCACCGGACCATAGAGAAGAAGTTTTCCGGCATTGAACTGTCGCTCAAAATAAACGCTGTGTTCGTCCATCAAAGCTTTTTCTTCGGGTGATGTCGAAAGGGAAGGTCGGCCGAGGCGGAATCAGTTTGAAGTAGTAATGTTGCTTGCTCATAGCGACAACATGATAGCGCAACGACAGACAGGCGATTCATCCATTACAGAAGCCTGCTGAGCCACCTATGCTTTCGACAAATATGTTCCGACTATCCCGGCACAGGCTTCTACAAACTCTTTTTCCGGTTCGGTAAAGGTGGTGGTGAAATAGCTTTCCACATCGAGTTCGGCGGCAAGCTGACCCTTTACGAAGATCGGGACAACGATTTCACACTTTACCAGTGGCGATCCGGCGAGGTAGCGTGGATCTTTGGAGACGTCGTGCACCACCACCGTTTCTCCGCTGCTGGCTGCGGCGCCGCACAGGCCGGCGTTGAGCGGAATGCGGGCGTTGGGGGTGAAGCTGCCGACGTAAGGTCCAACCCGCAGCACGCCCGGGTCTGCCGGGTCCACCAGATAGAACCCCACCCAGTTGTAGCGCGTCATCTTTTCGTGCAGACGCTGGGAGATGCGCTCCATCACGGACTTGTCTGTGGGAGCGGTACGCGCGAATTCCCGAAATTCCCGCAGAAGCTCTTCGTGCAGCGGCGTCATTTGTCCCGCCTCATGGGTGTAATCAGGAAGCTGTGCTGGCAAACGAAGTCCGCCCCCGGCCCCGTTTCAGTTTACGCGGAGAACGGAAGGGTTAAGAAGGGCAGGAACCTAGTCGAACAAGGCCGCGGTGGGCTTGCATTCCTATCCGCATTTTGCCCGCGAGCAATCCTCTTGACGGATGCAAGCAATTGCCCTGACCATTGCAGAGCTTCACGGGCTGCGATGCCAGTAAGATTGTCTTATCATGCGGAACAAAGTTTTCACAAAGAGAATGCCAAATATCGAAGACCGGCAGACTATTTTGACCCCTCGCCAGAAGGCTGCGCTGGTGAAATTTGTGACGGATCCTGTGACTGGCTTGCCTGCTCTAGGCGCGGGTCCAAAGGCGCCCGCGCTAAGCAGCAAGAAAGTCAAAGAGATTCTCGCGAACTTTCCGTGATTCTCTCCGGCCCACGCGGACGAGGCATATACTTCTGCGCTGAGATATTTCGGTGGAAAATCTATGCACAAATTTCTTTTCGCGGCCGGCCTCGTGCTGGCTTCGCTGCTGTCTTGTAGTGTCAGCGCTTGGGCCGATTCGGCGGCCGGCCAATTGCCCGGCACCGCCATGCCCACCATCACCAGTGTTCCGCCGGCGGCGCGGCCTTCCCCGAATTTCAATCCGGACGCCGCGACCGACGCCTATCTGGCGCTGATGCCGGCGGATGCGCGCGCCCGCTCCGACGCCTACTTCGAAGGCGGCTATTGGATGGTGCTTTGGGATTTTTTGTATCTCGTCGTGATCATGCTGTTGGTCTTGAATCTGGGATGGTCGGCCGCCATGCGCAACCTGGCTGAGCACGTCACTCGTTTCAAACCGCTACAGACTTTTATTTACTGGACCCAGTACATCGTGCTGACGACCGTTCTGCTGTTTCCGCTCAGCGTTTACGAAGACTACTTCCGGGAGCACAAGTACGGTCTGGCTACGCAGACTTTCGGCCCGTGGCTGTGGGATCAGGTCAAAGATCTGGGCGTTAATCTTGTGCTATTGGGTATCCTCGCCGTCGTGTTGTTTGGATTGGTGCGCCGACTGCAGCGCAGCTGGTGGATTTGGGGGGCCGGCGTCAGCATGGTGTTTCTGGTGTTGGTCGTCCTAATCACCCCCGTCTATTTGATTCCGATCTTCAACAAAGTCACACGACTGGACGATCCCAAGGTGACCCAACCCATCCTGAGCCTGGCCCGAGCCAACGGAATTCCGGCCCGGGACGTATTTGAAATCGATGCCTCCAAACAAACCACGCGTATGAGCGCTAACGTGAGCGGATTCGGCCGCACCATGCGCGTCACGCTGAATGACAACCTGCTCCGCCGCGGATCGCCGGAGGAGATTCAGGCCGTCATGGGACACGAGATGGGGCATTACGTGATGAATCACGTCTACAAGAGCATTCTGTTTTTTTCTGTCATCAGCGTTCTCTTTTTTGCGTTCTTGCGCCTGGGGCTGCAGGCGTCTCTTAAGCGGTGGGGCGAGAAGTGGAAAATTAAAGGGGTCGGGGATACGGCGGTTCTTCCGCTGGTGGTATTGCTGGGAGCAATTTTCTTCTTTGCAATGACACCGGTGATCAACACTTTCACCCGCACTCTGGAGCATGAAGCCGATATGTACGGACTGAACGCCAGCCGCCAGCCCGATGGCTTTGCGCAGGCGGCGATTCACCTGGGCGAGTACCGCAAGATGAGTCCCGGACGGGTGGAAGAATGGCTCTTCTTCGACCACCCGAGCGGAAGGCACCGAATCCACGATGCCATGACATGGAAGGCGGAAAATCTCAAGCCACAGCAATGAGGACGGCGGCTTCCCTAGTTAAGCTTCAAGGCAACAACCCGAATACTGCCACTCCGGTCGGTGTGCCCACGAACACCTTGCCGTTCACGATCATCGGTGTGATGAACTTGCCGCATACGAACTGATCTCGTCCTCCGCTGGCCTGGGCGCTGTTGTACAGCTCCTGCAGATTCGTGGCATCGTAAGCGTGAAGCGTACCGGTGCCACCGCCTGGACAGACGTTCGCGACAGTTTCGAGCGCCCAAACAATTCCGTTGCTAGTTCCATTGGCCGAAATGCTTGGGGTTGCACCGGGATAGGCAAAGGCGCCACCGCCTGCCACGGTTGCGGGCGACAGTTTCGCATTCGCGACCGGGTAGCCGACAATGGGCGCGCCCCACGGGCCGTAATAAATCATGTTGTTAAAATACGCTGGCGCCGAGAAAACCAGGCCGGGCAGCGCCAAAGGAAGTTCTTGGTAGATGGCGGCGTTGTTCTCACTGAGCTTACCCATCGAATCCCGGTTTACCACGTAAAGATTCGCGTCCTTGCCGGCGCCCACGGCCATGTGCACAGTGTTCCCCGCTGGATCCTGCTGATCGGGCAGCAACATCGCTCCCCCCGAGCCCAGGTCTATATCCTCGTCATTTTCTTCCAGCTGATTGTTCATCTCGAAGTAATCCGCCACCTGAAGCCCGTTTGCGGTCGAAAGCTTTAGAAACGCGTTGCCGTAATCGCCCTCGGCGGGAAAACCCTGTGCGTTCATCGTGCTATCGAAAATGCCATTGGCATCCAGCAAATAAATGTTGCCCGATGAATCAGCGGCCGGACCCGCCCCCGACATCCAGATGGCGCCCTCGTTGCCGTTGGGGGTCACGTTCAGAACGCTGGCTTGCGCCAGTGTGGATTCGCTATACCCGATAATCCAGCCCGTGTAGGGGCGCACGTCATAGTGCGATGCCCAGGTGGTATAGACAACCCCCCCTTGTAACAGCAGCGCGCTGCGTTCCCGGTACATAACGGGATCAAATATTACGTTGGTTCCATCGCTGTTGTCTCCGGTTCCGGGATACTTTGCCTGGATGGCGACCGGTCCTCCGAACAATTCCGTTCCGAGAGCCAGATCAATTGCGTGCAGCCGCTGGTAAGTGATGCTTGTCCCATTTTGCGAGGTCGTCGATGAGGCCACCAGATAGATTGCCCCGTTAGGCCCCTCGCCGCGATCAATCACCGGCGTGGCATTAATTCCGATTGGAGGGCAGGTTGGGCAGCCCGGTTCTTCCGACGGGGTTTCGCCAGATTGGTTTACCGAAACCTGCCAGATGGTCGCGCCGGAATCCGGATCGAATGCATACACGGAATTGTTCTCCGAGGCCACGATCAGGAGATTGTGGGTGCCTTGGCCCGGAATTGCGACATTCGACGCGTAAAGCGGCTCGGCGTCGACGTAGTTGTCGGTCGGAAAGAAGGTGATTTTGCCAAACCCGGCCGAGTTCACATTGGCCGTCGTCAACAACGCTTCCGTAAGGTTCAGTCCGGTGCGCGCGTTATCGTTGTGCCATGTCAGCACATCGGTGAAAGGGCTTACAGTAAGCGATGCCGGATTGCTGGTTACAACTCCCGCCCCGCCGCTTACCACCACGCTAAACTGCGAGCCGCTGTCGGAAATTGCAGTCGTGCCGGTGGTATAACTGGCCGAGGTTGCGCCTTGAATCGCGGTGCCGCCCTTTTGCCACTGGTAGCTTAAGGTTCCTAGCCCCGTCGCGGTCACCGAGAATGTCGCCGTTTGGCCGACAAGAACATTCTGGCTCGCGGGCTGGGTTGTGATTGTGGGCCGGTTTGCGCCTCCGCCACCACAGCCCTCTAAAATCAAACTAAGTAGAAGACATCCCCATAAACTCCTTAGCTGTCGCAAATCCCCAATTTCCCCCTGTGCTCGTTCGGCCCCTAAAACATCAACTCCACCCTGGGAGAGCTTTGCGAGCTCTACAGGGTTTTATTTGAAATGTTTACTGAAGGTTGTTTTCTTAACGGGTTTTCACCTAGGGGATTTACTGAAGGTGTTTTCCCAGAAAGTCCATTGACTATAGCAAGCCAATTCCCGTTTTGGGAAGAAATATTTGAAATCTGAGAACTAATTTTTGGCACAGGTAATCTGGGAGGTCAACAAGCGGAAATCAAGAAGGCGCTAAACCGGAAAACTGTGCACTCACGGCAAAAGTCCGAACACCGCGACTCCATTCGGCGTTCCCACGAACACTTTTCCGTTCACGATCATCGGGGTGATGAACTTGTTGCCATTTCCGAATTGATCGCGACCGTTGGCGGCCTGGTTGCTGTTGTAAAGTTCGGTTAGGTTGGCGGCGTTGTAGGCATGCAAAACGGCCGGGCTGCTGTTCTCGACCGCCCAGACGATGGCACTGCCTGTGCCGTTGGCGGAGATGCTGGGCGTCGCACCGGGATAGGCGAAGCTGTTCGCGGTTTGTGCGGTCGCGCTAGTGGAGAGCTTTGCGTTGGTGATGGTGAAGGCCTGGATCGGAGCGTTTACTGACCCGTAGAAGATTGTGCTGTTGAAATACGCGGGCATTGCCCAAACGCCTCCGGGCAATGCGCCCGCTAGTTCCTGATAAATGTTGTTGCTGTTTGCGCTGAACCTTCCCATCGAGTCGCGATTCACCAGATACAGATTCGAATCTTTTCCGGCGCCGACTGCCAGATGCCAGGTGTTGCCTGAGCCATCGGTGAGGTCGGGCAGAACAATTGTTCCGCCGGAGCCTAGATCGGTGTCGCTGTCGCTTTCTTGGACTCCATTGTCCATCTCGAAGTAATCGGCGACCGCGAGTTGATTGCCTGAGGTGGAGAGCTTCATGAAGGCGTTGCCGTAGTCGCCTTGGCTGGGAAACCCGCTGGCGTTTAAGGTCGTGTCGAACTCGCCGTTGGCATCGAGAAAATAGATGTTGCCCGAACTGTCGGCGGCGAGGCCGGCTCCGGCCATCCAGATTGAGCCTTCGTTGCCATTGGGAGTTACGTTCAGCACACTCGTTTGCGCCAGCGTGGATTCGCTGTATCCCATGATCCATCCTGTGTATGGACGGGCGTCGCAGTGCGAAGTCCAGCCGGTATAGATCACACCGTTCAGCAAGAGCAGCGCGACGCGCTCGGCATATTGTCCCGGATCGAAGACGACGTTTCCGTTGCTGCTATTGTCGCCCGTTCCGGGATACGTGGCCTGAATGTCGGTGGGACCACCGAACAATTCCGTTCCGAGCGCGAGATCGAGTGCGTGCAGGCGCTGGTGGTAGTTGCCCGTTGCGTCTTTCGACATCGCGACTACATAAACCGCGCCATTTGGGCCGCTGGAGCGATCAATCACAGGTGTGGACGTTACGCCGATTTCGGGAGTGATCTGACCGCAGCCGCGGTCGTCCGAAGTCGTCTCGCCGCTTTTCAACATTGAGGTCTGCCACATCGCTGCGCCCGAATCGGCGTCAAAGGCGTAGACGGAGCCGTGCTCGGTGGCGGCGATTAAAATGTTGTGCGTGCCGTTGCTCGGGACGGTAACGTTTGAGGCATAGAGCGGCTCGGCATCAACCAGGCCGTCGACGGCGTAGAAGCCTAGCTTGCCGAAGGTGGACGAATTGACATTGCTGGTTGTCAGAGTGGTTTCAGTCAGGTTCTGTCCGGTGCGGGCAATGTCGTTGTGGTAGGTCAGGACATCGGTGGTGGCGGGGGTTGCGGCGTTCACGGTGAGAGTGGCCGAGTTGCTGGTGACGCTCGCGATGGCGTTGGTTACGACCACGCTGTATTGCGAGCCGTTGTCAGCTGTCGTCGTCGCGGGGGTGGTGTAGCTGGAGGAAGTCGCACCCGCAATTGCGGTTGTGCCCTTCTGCCATTGATAAGTAAATGGACTCGTCCCGAGCACCGTTACGGAGAAGGTGGCGGTTTGGCCGAGTGTGACGGTCTGATTGGCTGGCTGGGTGATGATCGATGGAGCTGCCGCGCTGATGACCGTTGGGGTTGGCTGCGAACTGCCGCCACAACCTGCCAAGATCAAGCTAATCGCCAGAAAACACGCTATATTCGTCAGCCGTTCTACCTTCACCATCGGCCTCCCGAGAAGCCTGTCGCTGGCTTCATCATGCCAGCACTTCCTGGTTTTGGGGAGCGGGCCGGCGGTTACCATAGTCGGAAGCGTCCTGTTTTGGGAAGATCAGGGTGCTGGCCAGCCGGACAGGTCCACCGGACTGTTCCGTCCCTTAAGCCCGGCGACTCTGTTACTCTCATCCGCGCACATGCGCGCTGCCGCCATCCTCGGACTGGGGTGTTCTCCGAAAGACCTCAAAATTTTCCAGAGGGATAAATCAATCGATTGGCGCATGGGGATCCCTTCCACGCCTGACGAAGCGGAGGCAATTTTAGTTTTCGGCGGCGATGGGACGATTCATCGTCATTTGAGCCAACTGGTGCAGCTTGGGTTGCCCGTGCTGGTTGTCCCCGTAGGCAGCGGGAATGACTTTGCGCGAGCGCTGGGGTTGCGTCGAGTGCGGGATTCGCTGGCGGCATGGCGGCGCTTCGGTGCTGCGCGATGCAACGTGCGCTCGATCGACCTGGGAGTGATCACGCCTCTGAGCGCCGACGCGGGCGCGGCGCCCGCTCCACATGAGTCCAGATATTTTTGCAGCGTGGCTGGCGTCGGACTCGATAGCGAAGTGACTCGCCGTGCTAATCGCTTGCCGCGCTGGTTGCGTGGACATGGCGGCTACGCGCTAACTGCGGCACCTACAATTTTTCGCTTTGCTCCGCTTCCGATGAAAATAAGCACGACTGACGAAGCTGGGCGGTGGAGCATCCGCAGCGATCAGCCTACTCTGCTGGCGGCCTTCGCCAACACGCCGATTTATGGCGGGGGCATGAAGATCGCGCCGCATGCAAAGGTGGACGATGGCCAACTCGACGTTTGCATCGTCGGCAGCATCAATCCATTTGAGTTGTTTTGCTTGTTCCCCACCGTCTATTTCGGCCGGCATCTGAACATTCGCGAAGTCTCGTATTTTCAGGCGGCAAGGATCCGCGTCGAGACCGAGACACCTCTCGACATCTACGCGGACGGAGAGGACGTTTGCCGCACGCCAGCCGAGATTCGCACACAGCGCGACGCGCTCAAGGTGCTCACGCCCTCGCCCCAGTGCTAAACTCTCCTCATGTCTGAACGGCGCTCTCGCACCTGGCTCTGGGTTCTGATTGGAGGAGGAGCATTCTTCCTCTTCGTGCTGGCCGTATTTTCGCTCGTTTATCTGACGCTGCATGCCGGGGGCAATGAATCGGCGTTCGGCGGCTTCGGCGACCGCATCGGCGTGGTTGATCTTGATGGCGTGATCTTGTCGCCGCAGCCTGTGGTCGGCGAGCTGAAGAAATTTGGCGACGATTCTTCGATCAAAGCGATCATTCTGCACGTGAACTCGCCGGGCGGCGGCGTGGCTGCCTCCGAGGAGATCTACCGCGAAGTCAAGCGAATCAAGGAAGAAAAAAAGAAGAAGATCGTGGTGTCGATCGAGACCGTGGGGGCGAGCGGCGCCTACTATGTGTCTTCGGCCTCAGATAAGATTTACGCTGATAAGGGCAGCATCGTTGGTTCAATCGGCGTGATTGCGGAGTGGGTGAATTATGGCGATCTGCTGAAGTGGGCCAAGCTGAAGAGCATTGTGTTCAAGACCGGGGAGTTTAAGGATACTGGCAATCCCGCACGCGATTTGACTCCGGCTGAGCAGGCTTATATGCAGTCGCTGATCGACAACATGTTTGGGCAGTTTGTACAGGCTGTCGCCGACGGGCGCGGAATGAAGGTGGAGGACGTGAAATCGATCGCCAACGGCAAGGTGTGGACTGGCGAAGAAGCGCTCTCCATGAAACTGATCGACAATGTGGGCGACTTTGAGGCCGTGATTAGGGATACGGCGAAGTCAGTCGGTATTTCCGGCGAGCCGACCATCGTGCATCCGGAGAAGGATCGCAAGACGCTGCTGGATCTCATGACCGGCGACATCTCCCAGTATTTCCCGGATGCTGCGAAAATGCTGGAGCAGCATGTCGGGTTTTATTATCTTTGGAAGTAGGGTCTGACACTGTGGGGCTTGGAATGAGAGCAGTGCGGCCCCGTTATTTCTAATACTTCTAAGTCCCTGGCACAGACGGGTACACGCCAAGGCACCGGAATTCCGCGACGCAACTTGCATTAACTCCTGAAATTTGAGAACGTTATGGTTACCTGGAGCGACTCGTTACCATGACCAAAGCCGATCTGATCGATGAAGTCTCGCGGTTAGCAGAACTTACGCGCAAAGACAGCGAGGTGATCGTAGAGACGATTTTCGACAGCGTGGTGCGTTCGCTGCGCGCCGGAGACAAGATCGAGATTAGAGGCTTTGGCAGCTTCCGCACGCGGCAGCGCAAACCTCGCACGGGACGGAATCCGAAAACCGGGGAGAAGGTCGACGTGCCGGCGAAAAAGATTCCGTTCTTTAAACCGAGCAAAGAATTGAAGGATTTGGTGAATGAAGGGGTTGCGGATGCGACGGTTACACCTCCGACCGCCCCTGCGGCTCCGGTTACGCCAAGCGTTCCACCGGCAGTGTAGTCATTCGTTTCGTATTCCCGCCACGCCCATCATCCGGCCTGTCTTGCCTTTCTCCGCGCGATAGGAAAACAGCAGGTCGGTGCGGCAGTTCGTGCACAAGTCGGACGCTTCGATGTTTTTGCCCAGAAGTCCGGTCGACATTAGCTGCCGACGGTTGGCTTCCACCAGATCCAGGAAAATCTTCCTGGGCAATTCGCTATGGCCAGGGGCACGGGCGGTAAGAAAAAGCAGGGGATATTTCTCGCGTACCGGATCGGATTCCTTCACCTCGCGGAACAACTTCCCAGCGTAGGCAAATTGCGATTCAAATTTGTCGCGAACTTCTTCGCCCACTTCATAGCAGCATCCGTGAATGCCGGGACCGATTGCGGCCTTCAGATCGCGCGGGCGGCTGCCGAAATAGCGGCGCATCTCGCCGACTCCTTTCTCGACGATTCTCCGGAGCGTGCCGCGCCAACCCGCGTGAAATACCCCGACCGCCCTGTGCTTCGGGTCGACAAGAATCACCGGCAGGCAATCGGCGGTTTGAATGGCAAGCAGCAGGCCGGGAGCGGCAGTAATCAGTCCGTCGCCGGCAATAGGCGATTCCGGCGGCGAATCGATGACGTGAATGATGTCGGAATGAATCTGTCGTAACGTGATCACGGGCCACGGGCCGGATCGGCCCTTGCTGGCTCCGAGTTTCTTGAGGAAGGCGTCGCGATTGCGCTCGACTGCGGCTTTCGAATCGTCCTTGGTAAATCCTAGGTTCAGCGCGCCCTTCCCATACGCCCGGGAAAATCCTCCAACGCGGGTGGAAAATCCGTGAACCAGCCAGCGGAGTTTGGCGAAATGTACGGCAGAAATAATACTCAGTTTTGTTTGTTTGGAATCACGCTTGGGCACGAATCCATGTTACCCGATGACTGCTCGCTGCGATTCAGCTTCGCTTTTCCCACTGCTGCCGGACTTTCACGAGAAATTTCTGCTTATCTTCGCGCATTAACTTAACCAGCGCTTGATTTCCGGTCTCCTCGTGCGCGGCCGCCCAGAGCACCATTTCGGTGAGAACAGGCGCCAAATCGATTCCTTTCCTAGTGAGCCGGTAAATCACCTTTCGTCCGTCGGTTTCGTCCCGTTCCGTCGCGATAATTCCATACTCAATCAGTTTGCGCAGGCGGTCGGCGAGGATGTTCGTTGCGATACCCTCGTAGCACTCCAGGAACTCTTTGTAGCTCTGAAAGCCGCGCAGCATCATGTCGCGGATAATCAACAGCGACCAGCGGTCGCCGAGCATCTCGACCGAAGCGTTCAGGGGGCACGCCGAGCGGCGTTTTTGCGCAGCCTTTTTGGGCATGAAAATATTTTAGCAATGTAACTTGCATTTTGAAAGTAATATATTGTACATTTCTCTTCGCCGCTGAGGCAGTTCGTTCCAAAGAAAATTCCATGGATGCTTTCGTAGGACGGGCCTGATTTTGAGAAATCTCACCCAGGATCAAAGGAGAAAGAATGGCTACCAGCACAGTTGACCATCCCAAGGTTGTGTCGCGGGCAGAGTGGCTCGCAGCACGCCGAGCGCTCTTGGCCAGAGAAAAGGAAATTACCCGCGCGTCCGATGAAGTCGCGCGGCAACGCCGCGAATTGCCGTGGATGAAAGTGGAGAAGTCGTATGTGTTCGACAAACCGAACGGCAAGGAAACTCTATCCGATCTTTTCGCAGGCCGCAGCCAACTGATCATCGCCCATTTCATGTTTGGTCCGGGATGGAAGGAAGGGTGCGTCGGCTGCTCATTTGGCGCCGATCATGTGGATGGCATGTTGGTGCATCTCGAAAACCACGACGTTTCCTACGCATCGATTTCGCGGGCGCCAATTGCCGAGATCGAAACTTTCAAGGAGCGTATGGGCTGGCGCTTCAAATGGGTTTCGTCCTTCAATAACGATTTCAACCATGACTACAACGTGTCTTTCACTAAAGAGGATGCTGCGAAGGGCAAGGTATTCTACAACTACGACATGCAAGACTTTGTCAGCGAGGAACTAGCGGGGCTGAGCGTCTTCTACAAAGATGCGGCCGGCGACATCTTTCACACGTATTCCTGCTACGGGCGTGGCGACGAGAAACGCTTAACCACCTACATGATGCTTGATCTGACGCCGAAGGGGCGCAATGAAAACGGCCCCAACTTCTCGCTTGCGGACTGGGTTCGCCATCACGATAAGTACGGAGCGGACGGTCATGTCGACTCGACCGGGCGATATCGTGAATCGAAAACCGGAGAAGGGTGTTGCCATGAACAGTAACGTCTCTGTTGCCGCAGCAGGCGTCGTGGACGAGCCTGCCGGCAGCAGTCCATCATCGAAGAAAATGGTGTGGAGTGGTCGCATAGTCAGCGGGCTGGCTATATCGCTGTTTCTATTCACCGCGATGTTTGGCCTGCTGAAACCCGCCATGGCGGCGCAGGGTTTCGCGCATTACAACTATCCCGATCGCGCTTTGCTGCCTATCCTAATCGTCGAACTTGCGTGCGTGGCATTGTATGCGATCCCGCGGACTTCCGTTCTCGGAGCTATTTTGCTCACTGGATATCTGGGCGGCGCAACGGCCACGCATGTGCGTGTGAGTGAGCCGTTCTTTCTGCCGATTCTTGTGGGAATCGCAATCTGGCTGGGACTATTTCTTCGAGAGCCGCGATTGCGCACGATTATTCCGCTGCGAAGCCGCAACTGAGATAGAGATTCATCACTCGAGCGCCACCGATTTTAAGATCATAGGCCGCGTTAGGAAAGGAATGCCGTAGAAAACGAGGAATGCGCAAGCTGATCGTTTCCAACATGATGTCGCTCGACGGTTTTTTCGAGGGACCAAACAAAGAGCTCGACTGGCACGTGGCCGACGAGGAATTTTTTACATATGCCCGGGACATGCTGCGTGCTGTCGATACGATACTCTTCGGCCGAGTCACTTATCAGCTTATGGCGAATTACTGGCCGTCGGCTCCCAAGGACGAGATTGCAGAGAAGATGAACGCACTGCCAAAAGTCGTGTTTTCCAGAACCCTGCAGAAGGTTGACTGGAATGACAGCAAATTGGTTAGGGGCGAGTTGACTGATGAGGTTAGAAAGCTGAAGCAGTCGCAGGGCGGAGACATGGTGATTCTTGGCAGCGCCAGCATTGCATCGCCCCTTTTAGAAGTGGGGCTGATCGATGAATACCGCGTGATTCTCAATCCTATTCTCCTCGGCAGCGGCAAGCCATTATTTGCGGGAATTGAAAAACGAATTTCGCTGAAGTTGTTAAGCACGAAAGGGTTTGCTTCGGGCGTGGTCTTGCTGAACTATCAGAAAGTTTGAGCGGGCAGCCAGGCAAGGGGACATTAGGTTAACATCTATGCGGGGTAGGCGCACCTGTTGACAGGCTATAGGCTGTCCGCCGGTTCCCATCCATCGCTGTTCATATCGTTGCTATTCGGTTCGGAGAGGCTATGAGCAAGGTCCGAGTTCTCGTCGGTACGCGTAAGGGCGCATTCGTACTCACCTCCGATGGCAAGCGCAAAAATTGGGAAGTCAGCGGCCCGCACTTTGCCGGCTGGGAGATTTACCACGTCAAGGGATCGCCTTTGGATCCGGATCGCATCTACGCATCGCAGTCGAGTGGATGGTTTGGGCAAATCATTCAACGCTCCGACGACGGCGGCAAGACGTGGCATCAGCCCGGAACTCCAGCCGGTCAGCCCGCCGCCCCCGGCCCCCCGAAGAGTGAGAGCAACAAATTTGCCTACGATAGTTCCGCGGCGCAGTTGACCACGCATCAGTGGTATGACGGAACACAGCATCCGTGGGAGTTCAAGCGGGTCTGGCATATCGAGCCTTCGCTGACCGATCCTGAAACGGTTTATGCGGGAGTGGAAGATGCGGCGCTGTTCCGCTCGACCGACGGTGGGAAGAATTGGAGCGAGTTGCCGGGCCTGCGCGGGCACGGAACTGGCCCGCACTGGCAGCCGGGTGCGGGCGGGATGTGCCTGCACACGATCATTCTCGATCCGAATAATCCCGAGCGAATCTACATCGCGATTTCTGCGGCGGGCGCTTTTCGTACGGATGACGGCGGAGCGAGCTGGAAGCCGATCAATCGCGGACTTTATTCGAAGTACATTCCGAATCCAACCGCCGAGATCGGCCACTGTGTGCATCATGTGGCGATGAATCCGAAACGTCCGGGAGTTCTGTTTATGCAGAAGCATTGGGACGTGATGCGCTCCGATGATGCCGGTGACAACTGGAAGAAAATCAGTGGGAATCTGCCGACCGATTTTGGATTTGTTATCGACGTGCATGCGCACGAACCGGAAACGGTTTACGTAGTACCGATCAAGAGCGATTCCGAGCACTTCCCTCTCGACGGCAAGCTGCGCGTCTTCCGCAGCCGCACCGGGGGAAACGACTGGGAGCCGTTGACGAAAGGCCTGCCGCAGAGCGATTGCTATGTGAATGTGTTGCGCGATGCCATGGCAGTGGACTCGCTCGACGAGTGCGGAGTCTATTTCGGCACTACGGGCGGGCAAGTTTATGCATCAGCGGATGCGGGGGATAGTTGGAATCCCATCGTGCGCGATTTGCCGGCGGTGCTTTCGGTCGAGGTGCAGACGCTCGATTCTTTCTGATATTTTATGACGGCGTTCGTTCCGCGAAGGTGATCCTTGCCGGCTCCAAAGAAAACTGCTGTTCCCAATCCGAAGGTCGAACTCTACGAGAAATTAGTCGCAACCATCCCCGGGCTGGAGCGGAAAGGCGATGCCAATCCCTACACTGCCATCAACGGCAATATGTTCACGCTTCTCCATCAGTCGACCACATTGGCCATTCGACTGCCCGAGGACAAGCGCGAGGAGTTTCTGAAGAAGTACAAAACCAAACTCTATGAGGCTTACGGCACCGTCATGAAGGAGTATGTCACGGTACCCGGCGCGATGCTGCAGAACACGAAGGAATTAAAGAAATACCTGGATTTCAGTTACGAGTACGCCAAGACTTTGAATCCCAAGCCCGCGAAGAAGAAATCGTAGCGGCCGCAGGCCCGGTTCCTTTCCTAAACGCGATTGACGCTGCTGGCGGCGTGGTTGCGATCTCTTGTGGAAGGCGCAACACGTTTCGTCTCTGCCTCGGAACCAACCGTAGTTGGGATTTTGTCCGGCTCCGCGCCGAACGGGACGCTCGAGCACAGCGTGGTGCCGTTTGCACTGGAGATAACCGTGAAATCGCCGCCGAGTTCCTTCATGCGCTCGCGAATGCCAGCCAGCCCTACGCCGGAACCGGTTCCCGTGCGTTGAAAGCGATCCATGACCGATTGCGGAAGGCCGCGGCCGTAGTCGCGGACTTCCAACGTGGCTGCTTCGGGCAACCGCTGGAACGTTACTTCTACGCTCGAGCTGGCCGAGTGCCGATGCGCATTGATGAGTCCTTCCTGCAGCGCACGGAATAGTGCCAACTCGACTACTTCCGGCATTCGACTAAGCGCGCGTGTCGGGCGGTTTTCAGGCTGAGCAAAATTGGCCTTGATCTGCATGGCCGTGCGCTTGGAAAAACCGTCGATGAACCAGTGAGCCGCTGCTTCGAAGCCTGCTTCATCCAACAAGGGCGGGTGCAAGAGATAAGACATGGTGCGAATGCTGGAGACGGCATGATCGACAAGTTGGCGCGTTTCCTGCAGGATCGGCGCGGGTTTCCCGTTGTTGCCGATCAAAGCGATATCGAGGTTGATCTGAGCCGCGGCCAGCCATTGGCCCAGGCCGTCATGCAGCTCGCGGGCAATGCGGCGGCGTTCTTCGTCCTGCACGCGCATTAACCGCGCCGAAAGCTTGCGGAGCGCGACAGTGCGTCTCTCCACTAGAGACTCCAGTTCATCGTGCGCTCGCTGCAGATCTTCCTCAGCGCTCTTGCGATCTTCGAGATGGTCGCGGATTTCATACTGCCGCGAGCGCGAGCGGATGGCGGTGCGGACGCTGCTAAGCAGCGTGGCTGGGCGCAGAGGCCTCTCGATGAGATTGATGTTGCCCATCGGCGTGCGCGAGCGGACCATCATTTCCGTATAGGGAGTGGTTGCGCCGCCGCCGGTGAGAACGATGATGGGAAAATCCGACCATGCAGGTTGCGCCGCCACGCTGCGGCCAAGGCAATCGATAGACTGATCGCTAAGCGCTTCTTCGGCCACGATCGCACATCCGGCCCCATCGCTCACATAGCGGGCAATCCCCTGTACGTCTTCCACAACGCCTACCGGAATTCCCGAGCGCTCGAGCACGGTCTGCACCAGCAGGGCATCCTTGCCGAAAGGAGCCAGCACGAGCACGCGGTAGTCGGACTGGAGAGCGAACTCCATTTCTAATTCTCTCTGCCTCCCAGAAATGTGGGAGTGCCGGTAAGAACGCCTTGGAAATCATGCAGCGGGCCCCCGATATAAATGCGATCCAAGGCGAGTTTCATTTCGCGAATTGTGTGTTCGTGGTTGCCGCTGCGGCGTTTGATGATGGAAATCGCCTGCCGAACTTCCCCCTGGTTCTCGAAATAGCGGAGCAACAAAATGTTATCGGCGAGGTAGCTGACGTCAACCGCGCTCTGCAGTTGCGAACCCATAGTGCCAGCTTGTGCCAACACCATCAAGGTGAGCACGCCGCGGTTGCCGAGATACGCCAGGAGCTCGTGCAGATGCACGGCGAGAAACTTTTCGCCCGGCATCGACTGCAGGTATCCGTTGAGGCTGTCGAGCACTACGATTCGAGTGTTCTCGTGTTCAACCTGATGTTGCACGCTGGCGACGAGTTCTCCGGGTGTGAGCTCGGCCGGATCCACGCGCTGAATCGTGATTTTCCCGTTCGCGATGTGAGGGCGAATATCAGTGCCAAGACCCGCCGCACGAGTGATCAACGTACGCGGAGCTTCCTCGAAGCTAAAGATGGCGGAGCATTCTCCGCGCGCGGCGGCGGTGGCCGCCCAGTGAACTGCAATGCTGGTTTTGCCGCAGCCCGCCGGGCCAATCAACAGAGTGCTGGTGCCGCGATCAAGTCCGCCACCGGTGAGGGCATCGAGTTCCGTAATGCCGGAGCGCGCCACCTCAGGCGCGCTCTCATTGCGCGTATCGGCAGCTACAAGCCGGGGAAAAACGCGCACTCCGCCAGTTACAATCGCGTAATCGTGAAACCCTTCGCGATAGGCGGTACCGCGCAGCTTGACGATCTCGAGTTGCCGGCGAGTCTTTCCATATTCTCTCGCCACTTTGTTCATGCTGATTACACCATGGACGACGCTATGGAGTTGCAGATCGGAATCTCGCGAGGTGCGGTCATCCAGCAGCAGCACCGTGCACTTCTGGTCGGCCATAAAATCTTTCATCGACAGGATTTGCCGACGGTAGCGCAGAGGGTCCTTGGCCAGCATGCGCAATTCGCTGAGCGCGTCAATGACCAGGCGCTCGGGCCGCACGCGCTGCATTTCTTTCACAATGCGCTGCATGCGGTCGTTCAGCTCGACCTCAGCAGGATGAAATACTGTGTACTGCTTTTCCGGGAGAAGATCGTCTTCGTCGGGAAGCAACTCCACGATTTCGACACCTTCCAAAGAAATTCCGTGGGATTGAGCAGCGTGATTTAGATCGGCGGTTGATTCGGAGAGGGTGATGTAAAGGGTGCGCTCGCCCCGGCTGACACCTTCTCGAATGAATTGCATGGCCAGCGTGGTCTTTCCTGCGCCGGGATCGCCTTCGACCAGATAAATGCGACCTCGAGGAAAACCGCCATTCAAGACGTTATTCAAGCCCTCACAGCCCGTGCTCACTCTGCCTTCGGACTCGGCGCTTAACTTCGATTTCACTTCGTTAATGGCAGAAGCCATTTGCCTCCTTGGACGCGCGGTGGGATCATGGCTTGTTACTGAGCGGACACAGAGACCCCCGTCTCCCGCGTACCCCGTCGTGATCTACGGTTTGACTTTTACCCGCTAAAAAGAGTTGCCAAGGAATACGATGGCGGAGCCGTAAGTGATTAAATATCCAGCGGATTGCTGATCGCTATCAGGGGGTTCCTGTAGATTATGAAAAAGCTCCTTCTTGCGAGGAATCTTCAATGATTCGAGTCATCCTTCCGCAACATCTGCGAACGCTGGCCAATGTGGGGACCGAGGTCGCCGTCGACGTCGAAGAACCGGTCACGCTCCGCGCTGTTCTCGAAGCAATTGAGAGTCGCTATCCCATGTTGCGCGGGACCATTCGGGATCAGGTTACGCAGGAGCGCCGGCCTTTTCTGCGCTTCTTCGCCTGTGAAGAAGATCTTTCCCACCAATCGCCGGACGCGTTGTTGCCGGCTGCGGTTGCCTCCGGCGCGGAGCCTTTGCTCGTCGTCGGAGCTATTGCGGGGGGCTGAAGACTCCTACCTCGGCCCAGGGCACAAAATCGTAAGTGCGTCAGGAACCACGGTGATTTCCGCAGGGAGCGTGCCGAGAAGTTCGCCGTCAGCTTCGACATAGACGTTGGAACCTCGCTCCGCCCCACTTCCCGGTTGCGCATATTTGCAAATCGCTGTGCTGGCATGTACAAGATCGATGCCGGGTACTGGCCAGTGACGCCGAAGAAGTGCGCCGGTGACGTAAGAAAGATAAGCGATGCGGCTTGAGGTGCCGCACAGAATGAGCCGCAGGTCGTTGCGATCGAGCGATGCGCCGGGGGCAAGTTCGTTGAGCACCCCACCGAAGTTGCGGATGCGAATCCCAAGGAGTTCGGTCAGGTCGGCGCGTTGCGGATGGTCCGAACCGGATTCTGTGTATTCGACTTGAAAACGCGTCATGGCATAGGTGAACCAGAGCTGCCACGCCCTCAGATAATACGCGGTCATGCCCATTCGCCGTTTGTTTCCGGGAACAAGTTTGTAAAAAAGATGCGCATCCACCCCCACCCCCGCAGCGATGATGAAGTAACGGCAGGATGGGTTACCAGTGAAGTCCTGATATTGAATGCGGCCGAGTGCAACGCGGCTTCGCTTGGCGCTGAGAGCCGCTTTGCCAGCCGCAACCACGTTCATGGGCAGGCCCAAATCGTGTGCCAGCGCATTCGCCGTGCCCATAGGCAGAACGGCGAGCGCGACAGGCGTGTTGGCCAAAACTTGAATGATGTTGTGGATGGTGCCGTCGCCGCCGCAGGCGAAAACGGCATCGCAACCCGCTAACACGGCCTGGCGGACTTTCTCTCCGGCGTGATCTTTCGAGTCCGTGAGAATCAAGGTGGCGTCGACTCCCGCGTCGCGGAGCAGCGTGAGAACGGATTCCAACTCCGCCCGGCGCTTGCGCCCTCCGCCAGAGTCCGGATTGTAGAGTAAGGCTGCCTTTTTCATGAGCAATCGAATCGCGATTCGCTCTCCGACTATAATCTGCGCGATGGCTTCCTCGGGAAAAGATGTAGAAAAAAAGATGGAGGCGCTTCGCGACAAGATTCGCCACCACGAATACTTGTACTACGTTCTCGATCAGCCGGAAATCGGCGACGCCGAGTTCGATCAGCTGATGCAGCAGTTGAAGGGCCTGGAGGCGGAGCATCCGGAGTTGCTGACGGCGGATTCTCCCACCCAGCGGGTGGGCGGCAAGCCGCGCGAAGGCTTCGTGAAAGTGCCGCACTCCTCACCGATGTTGTCGCTGGACAACACTTACAACGAAGACGAACTGCGCAACTGGGAGCGGCGGGTGCACGAGCTTAGCGGCCGCAGCGATGTGGATTACGTTTGCGAGTTGAAGCTGGATGGCATGTCGCTGGCCTTGATTTATGAAGACGGGAAACTGGTGCGGGGGATTACGCGTGGCGACGGCACCGTGGGCGAAGATGTGACGCTGAATGTGCGCACGGTGCGCTCAATTCCATTGTCAATTCCCAAGGACGGATTGAAAAAGGCTGGAATGCCAGTGGATTTTGAAGTCCGCGGCGAACTGCTCATGCCCACCGCGGCTTTCAAGAAGTTGAACGAAGAACGCGAGCGTGCCGGTCTATCTACGTTCGCAAACCCGCGCAATTTCACGGCGGGAACTGTGCGGCAGCTTGACTCCAGCATCACTGCGCAGCGCCGCCTCGATTTCTTTCCTTACTTTCTCTTGCAAAATGGGCGGACATATTTCGACCGTCACTCGAAAACTTTAGCCGCTCTCGACACGGCGGGCTTCAAGGTAAATGCGAACCGCAAGCTTGTCCACAACATGGAGGAAGTTTGGGCGTTCATTAAGGAGTGGGAAGGCAAACGGGAATCGCTGGCGTATGAGATCGACGGAATCGTGGTGAAAGTGGATCGGACGGCTTTGCAGGATGAGCTTGGGTTTACAGGCAAGGCTCCGCGCTGGGCGATTGCGTATAAATATGCGGCGCGGGCGGGGATCACGAAACTCGAGGACATTCGAGTGCAGGTGGGACGCACCGGCAAACTCACGCCTGTGGCGATGCTTGCTCCGGTTCTGATCGGCGGCACAACCGTGCGCAATGCCACGCTGCACAACATGGATGAAATCGAGCGGCTGGGCGTGAAGATTGGCGACTGGGTGCAGGTGGAGCGCGGCGGGGATGTGATTCCCAAGGTCGCGAAGGTGATCGAGGATAAGGATCATCCCCGCGGGACTCGGGCGTTTGAAATGCCGGAGAGGTGTCCGGTGTGCGGGACGAGGGTCGTGCGAACTGAGGGGGAGGTGGATTACCGGTGCGTGAATGCGAATTGCCCGGCGAAACTGCAGGGGACAATTTTGCATTTCGCATCGCGCGGAGTGATGAACATCGATGGGATGGGCGACGCGCTAGTGGCTCAACTTACTGAGCGCGGGCTGGTGAAGAACGTGGCGGACATTTATAAACTGACGAAAAAGGATTTATTGGGCCTGGAGCGTTTTGCCGACAAGTCCGCGCAGAACATTATTGATGAGATTGAACGCTCGAAAAAGCTGCCGCTGGAAAGGGTGATTTACGGTTTGGGCATTCGCATGGTTGGCGAGCGGACGGCGCAGTTTCTGGCTGAGCATTTTGGATCGATGGAGGAGTTGGAGACGGCAAGTGTTGACGAATTACAGAATGTCAATGAGGTTGGACCGCGGATCGCCGAGAGCATCGTGGAGTTCTTCAGCATCGCGGCCAATCGCAAACTGGTGGAGCGATTGCGCGAGGCCGGACTCACATTAACGGGCCAGAAGAAACAGCGGGGAACAAAGCTTGCTGGAAAGACGTTCGTGCTTACGGGAACGCTGGCGCACTTTACGCGTGATGCGGCCAAAAAGATGATCGAAGATGCTGGTGGGAAGGTTGCCGGCTCGGTCAGCAAGAAAACGGACTATGTCGTAGCGGGAGCGGATGCGGGATCGAAGCTGGATAAGGCTCAGGAGTTGGGCATCGAGGTGATTGGAGAAAAGGAACTTGAGTCGCTTGCGGGCTGATGCCGTCATTTTCCTCAAGATACGTACCATGGAAATCCCGCACACGATGCGGGATTTTCATGGTAGGTGAATGCCGTTAGCGAAGTTTGTCGGGCAACATAAGCGAAGGTGCCCAGGTCTTCCCTTCGTTCTTAAAAGGATCGCACTTTAGAGGCTCTTCAAGTCGAAGGCTGCCGTCATCCTCTTCCAGGTCTCCTCCAGCATCTCCGGCAGAATCCGCGTCTCGCACACAACGGAAACGAAGTTCGCATCCGCCACCCAGCGCGGCAGCACGTGCATGTGAATATGTCCCGCGATTCCCGCGCCCGCAGCTTTGCCGATGTTCATGCCGAGGTTGATACCATCGGGACGGTAAAGCTCGCGTAGCAACGCTTCCATCCTCTGTGAGAGCGCCATCATCTCGCTTGCGGCTTCAGGCGGGAGTTTTCGCAGCTCGTCGAGATGCGCATAGGGAACAACCATCACGTGGCCGGGCGTGTAGGGATACGCGTTCAAGATGATGAAGCAGTGCTCACCGCGATGCACAATCAAACTCTTCGCATCGTCTGTTCCCTTCGCGGCCTCACAAAAAACGCAGCTCGAAGTCCTTTCCGCGGCGCTGACATAGGCGTAACGCCAGGGTGTCCAGAGATAATCCATAAGCAAGGGCAAGCCTAGCAGATGAACGGTGCGTTACGAAATCCGAACGCCTGCAATCTGGCTGTAACAATGCAAGATTTGCGTTTGACACTGTTTGTGAGCCGTTGCTATAGTCGAAGAGTTCCCTTTGGACGCGGGTTTCTGTTAAACGTCCGGCAGCTGGGATTGTCCAAGCTCATTCGCCAGGATGAGCCCACCACAACCAAACGACTCACTCCAGCAGTCAGCAGCAGACCCCGTATCCTCCCCGCACTGAGTGCGAGGCAACAGCAGAGAGGCTTAACCTTGTTCGACGACACCACCGCTCACAACTCCGACTCCAACAGCGCCGTTGCAACCGAAACCGAACCAATGGCAGCCGAACCCACCCACATGGAACCGCCGGTGAACGACATTCAAGCAAACGCAGCCGAGGATCACGAGAGTTCCAGCGCAGCACCGTTGCAGTCCTCCGCCGACGAAAAGCCGGCCAGCGAGGATTTTGCCTCGGCGCTTGAAAGCTTTACCACCGAGACCGAGGAAGCCGTGGGTGAAGACCGTGTAATTAAAGGCACGGTGCTCAAGCTAACGCCCACGCATGTTGTGGTGGATGTAGGCGCGAAGTCGGAAGGGATGCTGCCTCTGTCGGAAGTTCTGGATCACGAGGGCAAGCCGAAGGTGAAACCCGGCGACGAAATCGACGTGATGCGCGAGAAGGGCCACAACGAGGAAGGCTACATCAACCTCTCGCATCAGAAGGCCGCTCGGATTCATGCCTGGGATGAAATTGAGAAGGCGCACAACGAGAAGCGGCCGATTGAGGCGACGGTCGTTGAGCGAACAAAAGGCGGTTTGACGGTCGACATTCTCGGGGCGCGCGCATTTTTGCCCGGCTCGCAAGTAGATCTGCGGCCCATCCGCAATCTGGACGGCATGAAGGGCCAGACGCTGGAAGTCACGGTGATCAAGCTCAACAAAAAGCGCGGCAACATCGTAGTCTCGCGCAAAGAGTTGCTCGAAGGCGAGCAGAACGAGAAGCGCAGCAAGACGCTGGAGCACTTGGAAGAAGGTTCGGTGCTGACTGGAGTGGTAAAGAACCTGACCGAATACGGGGCCTTTGTCGATCTCGGCGGCCTGGATGGTTTACTGCACATCACGGACATGTCGTGGGGACGCTTGACCCACCCGCGCGATCTGGTGAATGTGGGTGACCAAATTCAGGTAAAGGTGTTGAAGTACGACAAAGACAAGCAACGCGTATCGCTCGGGTTCAAGCAGTTGACACCCGATCCGTGGCTGGATGCGGAACATCGGTATCCCGTGGGCGCGCATGTTTCTGGACGCGTGATTAGCGTGACCGACTACGGCGCTTTCGTTGAACTTGAGCAGGGTATCGAAGGTCTGGTGCACGTCAGCGAAATGACGTGGTCGAAGCGGATGAAACATCCCTCGAAGCTGGTCAACGTTGGCGATCAAGTCGAGTGCGTGGTGCTCAATGTGAATCCCGCCGAGCGCCGAATTTCTTTGGGCATGCGCCAGTTGGCGTCGAATCCCTGGGATGCCCTGCACGATAAATATCCGGTGGGCATGACCGTGGAAGGCCGCGTTCGCAACCTTACGGATTTCGGCGCGTTCATCGAGATCGAGGACGGAATCGACGGCTTGGTGCACGTGAGCAATCTCAGTTGGACCAAGCGCGTGAAACATCCTTCAGAAGTGCTGAAGAAGGGCGATCGCGTGAAGGCCATCGTGCTGGCCATCGAGCCTGATAAGCGACGCTTGTCGCTAGGTGTGAAGCAGCTTCAACCCGATGTTTGGGAGACCTTCTTTGAGACGCATCACGTCGGCGATGTAATCCATGGAAAGGTTTTGCGCGTGGCCGCGTTCGGCGCTTTCGTGGAAATTGCGGAAGGCGTGGAAGGACTCTGCCACAAGTCGGAAGCAGTCGATGGTAATGGCCAACCCTTGCATCTTGAGCCGGGTGTCGAGCATGACTTCAAGATCATCAAGATGAGCCCCGAAGATAAGAAAGTCGGACTCAGCATTCGCGCCGTAGGCGAAGAGGCTTCCCGCTCTGAAGTTGAGGCGTATAAGCAGCCAGTCTCGAGCACGAGTTCCACCATCGGCGAGCTTATCTCCTGGAAGCGCGCCAGCAACGAAGGCAACTGAACCGCAGCACAAACACTTAATGAGCCGCCAACAGGGCGGCTTTTCCTCTTCTTCGTTCCAACTGTCAGAAGGCCTCGCCGCTTCTGCCGTGTCTACAGTACGTCCGCCGCAGCCGCCACTCGGACGTCAATTCATGGAAATGATTCCCCTGCCGATATTCAATGTGGAGAGCCAAGGCGGAGGTATGTCGACGACGTTGTTCGCAGGCATTGGACGGCTGAAGCTAACGGCAAAAATCGCCGGGCTTATCTTCGTCACCTTGGCGGTCACATCGGCAGCCGGATTCCTGGTGACGCAACATCGCGTCAACAAGCAGGCCGAAGAATCATTTGTGGACCGGCTAAGAAAAACGGACGGGATGGCAGCAAAGGTCCGGACTTTTTTCTCAGCTCACGTGGAAGACTACGTTCCCAACCACAACTTCAAGCGAATATCACAGGTGCCGGTCGTAGTCGCCTGGACGGTGGCACGCGAATACGCGGAAACTCAAGGAATGAAATTTTCTACTCCGTCTCTTTCACCGCGAAATTCGAAGAATATGGCGGACCGGTTCGAAACCGAAGCGCTGCGCGCCTTCGCTCAAGATCCCGGTCTGAAAGAGTATTACCGCCGCGATACCGCCGACGGAAAAGCGGTGATGCGTTATGCCCAGCCTGTTCGCCTGACGGAAGATTGCCTGTTCTGCCACGGCGATCCGGTGGGAGCGAAGGATCCATTCGGATATCGCAAGGAAGGCATGAAGGCTGGGGACATTAAAGGCGCGTTCGTTGTGACCGCTCCGCTGGATGAGCTTACGAAAACCGCCCGCGCCAACAGCCTGGCTCTTCTATTCATAAGTATCTGCACTCTGCTCGCCGCTGTCGGCGTTGTTTTCATGGTGGTTCGGCGGTGGGTGGTTCGGCCAATCACCGCGTCGACGGAATTAGCCCGGCAGATCGCGACAAACAATCTTTCCGCCGAGGATATCGAAGTCGTCTCCGGCGACGAGGTTGGTGATGCTGTCGCCGCTCTCAATACCATGAAGAACAACCTGCACAGCATGGTGGAAAATATTGCCGCTACGGCGGAGCGCATCGCCAGCGCAGGCCACGAACTGGCTTCGACATCATCCCTGCAATCGGCGGCGGCCAGCACGCAGACGGATCGCACAGCGCAAGTGGCGACCGCTATGCACGAAATGTCTTCCACCGTGCTGCAAGTCTCCGAATCCGCACGTGAGGCCGCCGACGCCGCAGGAAAAGCTACTGAGACTGCGAACATCGGGGGAAAAGCGGTGGAGCAATCCAGCGACGATATGCGCTCCATCGCCACATCGGTGGACGCCACGGCAGCCAAAGTTCGAGAACTGGGTAAGAGTTCCAATCAGATTGGCGAGATCGTCGCCGTGATCGGGAAGATCGCCGACCAGACCAATCTGCTCGCTCTCAACGCCGCCATCGAGGCCGCCCGCGCGGGCGACCATGGGCGCGGATTCGCGGTCGTCGCCGACGAGGTTCGCAAGCTCGCGGAGCGCACTACGGTCGCGACCAAGGAAATCGCTGGGCGAATTAATACTATCCAGACGGAAACTACAACTGTGCTACTGGCCATGGAGGCCGGGACGGCCCAGGTGGAACGCGGAGTGAAAGCTACAGAGCGCACGGGCGAGTCGTTGCAGGAAATCATTCGTATGAACGATCGGGTACGCGACATGATCAGCCAGATCGCCGCCACCACTGCGGAGCAGTCCGCCACTTCGGAGCAAGTCAGCAACAATATAGGCGAGATTGCCCGCCTTGCCCAGGAGTCGTCCAACGGAGCGGACGAAGCCGCCAAAGCTTGCGACGAACTCTCGGCCATGGCCATGGAGTTGGAGAAAATCTTTCGCCTGTTCACCCTGCGCGGGAACGGGCTGGGCGAGCGATCGAGACTCGACTCCGCGACTCATCCACAACCGACGCGCCCGCAATCGCTAAGCCGCGGAGCGGCGGCTGGAGAACGCCACTAATTACGAGCGTCTCGGCAACTAACGCACTGGCCTGCCACCAGCCCGCGAGGTTTGGCGCTTCCCGTGTCCTGTTCTAGAATCATTAGTTTGCCTTTCATCATCTCTTCTTTGTAGAGGAGCCCTACTTTGCCTGAAACCATTTATGACGTCGTCATCATCGGAAGCGGCCCTGCCGGTTACACGGCCGCCATCCGCGCCGGCCAATGGGGCCTGAAAACTGCCCTGATTGAAAAAGACAACGTTCTCGGCGGCACCTGTTTGCACGTCGGCTGCATTCCGACCAAAGCTTTGCTGTTCAACGCCGAGTTGTGGGATCACCTCAAAGAGGCCAAGGAATTCGGCATTGAAGGCGTTGACGCGCGCAAGCTGAACTGGGGCGCGATCCAGGAGCGGAAATCGAAGATCGTCGCCAAGCACACCAAAGGTCTCGAATTCCTGATGAAGAAAAACAAAGTCGAGACGATCAAAGGATACGGCAAGCTCACCGGCGGCGCGCAGAACGGGCTTTTTACGGTCGAAGTCGTCAATGACAATAAAGCGAATCATCTCAAAGCGAAGAACATTATTCTCGCCACCGGATCCGAGGCTCGCATGTTGCCCGGGCTGGAAGCGAACGACCGCGTCCTCACGAACATTGAAATTCTTAGCCTTAAGGAGATCCCCAAGTCGCTCGTAATCGTCGGAGCTGGCGCAGTGGGAGTGGAGTTTGCGTCTATCTATCGATCGTTCGATTGCGAAGTGACGATCGTCGAAATGCTTCCCCGGCTGGTGCCTGTTGAGGATGAGGAAGTATCGAAGGAATTGGCGCGTGTGTATCGCAAGCGTGGCATCAGCTTCCATACTGGCGCGAAGGTGGACAAGGTTGAAAACACAAAATCGGGAATTTCCGTCACGATCACGGTCGATGGCAAGCAGCAGAAAATTGAAGCCGAAAAAATTCTGATCGCGGTCGGCCGCAAGCCGCGCACGGAGAACGTAGGACTGGAAAAAACCAAAATCAAACCCGAACGCGGCTTCATCCAAACCGATTCGTGGATGCAAACCGCCGAGCCCGGAGTCTATGCGGTGGGGGACATCGTTCTTGGCACGCCACAACTGGCGCACGTCGGGGCAATGGAAGCTATTTGTGCCGTCGCCAAGATTGCCGGCAAGCCCGGAAAGCCGATCAATCCCGAGCACATTCCCGGCGCAACCTATTGTCATCCCGAGATCGGCAGTGTCGGCCTCACCGAAACCAAGGCCCGCGAAGCCGGATACAACTTGAAGGTTGGCAAGTTTCCGTTCACGGCAAATTCGCGCGCCTCGATCGTCGGCCAACACGAAGGCTTCATCAAGATCGTCTCCGATGCCGATTACGGCGAGATTCTCGGCGTTCACATCATTGGCCCGCAGGCAACGGAGTTGATCGCCGAAGCGGTGGTTGCGATGGAACTCGAGGCAACAGTCGAGGATTTAATGTGGACCATCCATGCGCACCCGACGCTGGCCGAGGCCATGCTGGACGCGGCGAACAGCGTGTACGGGATTGCGATTAATGCATGAGCGCTTGCGCTGTGACGTAAAATGAAAGTGCGTGATGTTCTGAAAATGCTGGAACGCGACGGCTGGAATCTCGATCGAACACGAGGAAGTCATCGCCAGTTCAAGCACTCAACGAAGCCTGGGTTGGTAACTGTGCCCGGCAAGCCGAACGACGATCTCGGACCCGGCACATTGAACAGTATTCTGAAGCAGGCAGGATTGAAGATATGAAGAAATATCTGATCGTTGTAGAGAAGACCGGAACCGGATATTCAGCGTACTCGCCTGATTTAGACGGCTGCGTAGCGACAGGGCAAACGCGAGATGAAGTTGAGCGCGAGATGCAAGAAGCGATTGCATTTCACCTGGAAGGCATGGCTCAAAGTGGCGAGCGGATTCCAGAGCCTCAGGCTTACTCTCGATACATTGAAGTTCAAGCTCCCCTCAGTTAGGCGGGAATTTGTCCCTGACTCCGAAACCACTGATCACCGTTCTGGCTAGGACAATTCTTGCAGCATTGGGTGCGATTTTCCTGGGTGCCGTATTGTTTGTCGGGTTTTATGACCTTCATGACTTTCGTCCTTACGCCGGGAGGATCGAGGCTGTTTACGAGTCGATGGAACCGGAGGATCGCCAGCCTCCGCCGAACGTTCAACGCTTCATTTGGAAGGTTGACGGCCATATCGTCGACACTTTTGCGGCAAGCCGTTTGTTGTCGGAAATGCGTGGCCAGATGAACATGGGTTCGTGGCATTATCACTCGTTGATGTGGGACTTGATGCTCCATTTTCACTTCGATAAGCAGCAGCGGCTGGCACTGTACTGTCATTATCTGCCGCACGAGAACGGCGTTGGGTTCAGCGCCGCAGCGAGAGCATACTTCGGAAAACAGCCTCACGAGTTGGCAGACGAACAGTTGACCACCCTTGTTGCAATCGGCCGCTCGCCGGGAGCGAATTCACCCACGCGGCATCCCGAACATCTCGAACGCATTAAGCTGCGCCTGCTCGAGGCGTCCAAGAGTCAATGATTTCCGTCGTCCAACTCGGGACACTCGACTACGCCACGGGCCTGCGCCTGCAGCAGCAACTGGTCGCGTTGCGCAAAGAAGAGAAGATCGGCGATGTCCTTCTCCTGCTCCAACACAAGCCAGTCATCACGCTGGGCCGCAACGCCAAAGCCGCGAACGTAATCGCATCCCCCGAAGTGCTTGCGCAGCGCGGCGTCGAACTTTTCGAATGCGACCGCGGCGGCGATGTCACTTTCCACGGCCCCGGACAAATCGTCGGTTACCCCATCTTCGATCTCCGTGGCCACGCTCGTGGAGCAGCGGACGCCCCGTCGGCTCTGCGAAGAAGCCTGGGCGCGGTAGATTACGTCCGGCGCCTGGAAGAAGTGCTGATCCGCACCTGCGCCGACTTCGCCATTCCGACGAAGCGCGTCCACGGCCTCACCGGAGTCTGGACAGAGAACCGGGAAGGGCACGACTTCAGTCGTGCCACTGACGGACAGGATGGAGGCCCGGCTTTAGCCGCTGAGGGCAACGAACGCAAGCTTGCCGCCATCGGCGTGCACATCTCCCGCTTCGTCACCTCGCATGGTTTCGCGCTCAACGTGAACACCGACCTCAGCTATTTCAACATGATCATCCCTTGCGGCATCACCTCGAAGCCGGTGACCTCGATGCAGCGCGAACTTGGGCGCGAGGTCGATCTTAACGCCGTCGCCGAGTCAATTTCGCGCAACTTTGGCGTCGTGTTTCAGAGCCAGGTGCTTTGGGTGGATACACTCGATGCGCTGCTGGGGCGAAGTGTCGGCGTACCGATGAAGCCACCGGCCGAACTCCGCCAACTCCACAGAGAAGACGACACCACCTGGGCGTAATCGCCAAGGCTACCGGCTCGACTTTACACAATGAACTGGTCTATGATATAAACCGCTTACCCAACGGGGCATCAGTATGACTGGCGCCACACAATCTGCGAGCAGGCTTGACCCACAACGGCTCAAGTAGCTGACTGAGAACTTCAACACTCTGCAGGGTCTCAGGTCTGTCGCCTTCGGAATAGGCTATGCCGTCTTCATGATGTGCAACGCCTATTGGGGAAGTGGCGGTTGGGCGATATTCGGGTCCCTTTGTTTTCTGGCAGCCTACAAGATTTCGGAGACTTACATTCCAAGATACTATGACCGGCGCTTTGGAAACGTGAAGCAGAGTCCGAGGCGCGTTCGTTGGAATAGAAAGCAGCTGCTTCTTGGCTTCGTCCGGATTGTCGTCGTTTTTTTGGTTTGGATTCTCGCCGATCTTCTCCTCCCCAACTCGGTCCCTGGTTCACGCCTCACAAACTCTATGGTGTTGGCCTTCGGGGTTGCGCTACTACTATTGGGTTTTCCCAGTACAAAGCTGAGGGATGTTTGTCAAGGAACGCTGGGTGCCGCTGTGACAGCATTCGCTCTGGCCCCGGTCTTGTATCCGCTGAGTGAATCCCAACTTTCCGCCTGGAAGGTGGTCAACGCTGGTTCTCTTGGTTTTTGTATGGTCGTGTTCGGCCTGTGGGATCACATTACCCTCATCCTCTTGTTCCGCAACACTGCGCCGGACGAGGCCGATGACTAAAGAGGCCCCAATTCCGACTCCGAGTCGGCTGGTTCATGAACCAGCCCGTCTTTCTATCTTAACGGTCCTCTCCTCTTGCGCCTCGGCCGATTTCGTTTTTCTGCAACGCACAACT